>Ga0310834_100158_pt1 | contig 110471 bp, 107 predicted proteins | sample SM_ome_2_FD_201314 | JGI IMG/M metagenome (GOLD analysis project Ga0310834, IMG submission 201314) | Sorghum-adapted microbial communities enriched on stacked mutant (SM) sorghum from Joint BioEnergy Institute, Emeryville, California... ... | reverse complement strand
GCAGGTCACCGGCGGCGGAGACGTCCAGCCGGTCGATGTAGCCGCGGATCAGCAGCTGGTCGTCGACCAGGGCGGCGACCAGGCTCTCCCGCTCCGCGGGCTCGAGCCGGCGCGGATCCTCCATCCGAAAGTAGCCGTCCAGCAGCGCGCCCGCGGAGGCCAGGAAGTCGTCCTCGACCGGCACCTCGGCCAGCTCCGGGAACTCGTCGAGCAGCCGTCGCCACTGCGGCTCGACCAGGCCGGCGGCTGCCTGCGGGGTGCGCTGCTCGGCCGGCAGGTCGAACAGCCGCTCCAGCACCGCGTGCACCAGCGTCCCGCGCAGCTGGTCGGAGGTGGGCCGCTCGGGCAGCTTGTCGATGGTGCGGAAGCGGTACAGCAGGGGGCAGGTCTTGAAGTCGGCCGCGCGTGACGGTGACAGCGTCGGGTACTGCGGCTGTTCCGAGACCGTCGCGCTGTCCGCGGGCGCCTCCAGCATCATGGCCAAGAGGCTAAGCGACGGGTCCGACGAACTTCGCTATGTTGATCCGCGTGTACGACGCCGTTCTCGCGGAGACGGTGACCATCACCGGTCACCAGGACGACCAGATCGAGGCATACCTGGCCCGCCCGCTGGCACCCGGCCCGTTCGGCGGCGTGGTGGTGATTCACCACATGCCGGGCTACGACGCGGCCACCAAGGAGATCGTGCGCCGGTTCGCCGTTGGCGGGTACGCGGCCATCTGCCCCAACCTGTACTGGCGGGACGCACCCGGCGCCAGTCCGGACGACGCGGCGGCGGTGGTCCGGGCCGCCGGCGGCGTGCCCGAGGACCGACTGCTCGGCGACCTGGCCGGGGCCGCCCGCTACCTGCGTGGCCTGTCCTCGGCCAACGGCAAGGTCGGCGTCATCGGCTACTGCTCGGGCGGCCGGCAGGCCTTCCTGGCCGCCTGCAAGCTGCCGTTCGACGCGGCCGTCGACTGCTACGGCGCGTTCGTCGCCGGGACCCCGCCGGAGGGGTTCCCGCTCAAGGTGCGGCCGCTGATCGGCGAGGCGGATCAGCTGCGGTGCCCGCTGCTGGGGTTGTTCGGCGCGGAGGACTCCACGCCGTCCCCGGAGCACAACGCCGAGCTGGCCGCGGAGCTGACCCGGCTGGGCAAGACCTTCGAATTCCACGAGTACCCGGGGGCCGGGCACGCCTTCTTCGCCGTCGACCGGCCCAGCTACCGGCCGCAGGCCGCGGTCGACGGCTGGCGGCGGATCTTCGACTTCTTCGGTCGCTACCTGTCCTGAGGGGGCCTCATGTGCACGTACGTCACCGAGACGGTTCCCGTCGACGGCAGCGGCAAGGGACCGGCCGGCTGGTTCTCGCTGCGCCACGCCGCCGTGTACGTCGATCACCCGTACCACGCCCCGTACGGCCATACCGTCAACATTGACTTCGCCAACCCCGACCTGGGGCCCGCCGCCCGGGTGGCGGTGGAGCTGACCGAGCAGTCGGCGCTGGCGCTGGTCGATGCCATCCACGCCGCGCTGGCCGCCGCGCCACCGGGCCTGGCTGCCGCGCCGCCGGGCCCGGCCGGCGGACAACCGCAGGCGTGACGGCGATCCGGTCCCGGCCGGCCAACCCGTAGCATCGCAACAGTGGAGGACAACGCCGACCGTTCACCCCGCCCGGGCCGCCGTCCGGGGGTAGCCGTGGGCCGGGTGTTCGGTGTGCCGGTTTACCTCAACGCGTCCTGGCTGGTGCTCGCCGCCCTGGTCACCCTCGCCTATGGGCAGCTGGTCCGGCGGACGCTGGACCTGAGCCCGGGGGCGAGCTACCTGGTCGGCTTCGGCTTCGTGGTCTGCCTGCTGGTCTCCGTGCTCCTGCACGAGCTGGGGCACGCGCTGACCGCCCGGCGGTACGGCATCGGCGTGCGCGGGATCACCCTGGAGCTGCTCGGCGGGTACACCGAGATGGATCGCGACGCCCCGCGGCCAGGGGTCGAGCTGCTGGTGTCGCTTGCCGGGCCGGCGGTCTCGCTGGTGCTCGGTGCCGGTGCGGCCGGGATCACCATGGTCGCCAGCAGCGGCACCCTGCTGCACCAGCTGGCCCTGCAGCTGGCGGTGAGCAACACCGTGGTGGCGGTGTTCAACGCCCTGCCCGGGCTGCCACTGGACGGCGGGCGGGCGCTGCGCGCCGGGGTCTGGGCGGTCAGCCGCAACCGGCACCTGGGCACCCTGGTCGCCGGCTGGAGCGGGCGGGTGGTCGCGGTGGTCACCGGCGTGGCGGCGCTGACCCTGTACGCCAGCCGGGTCCTCTCCGCATTCGGCATGATCTTCATAACGCTGGTCGCGGTCACCCTCTGGCAGGGCGCGACCCAGGCCATCCGGCTGGCTAGGATCAGCTCCCGGTTCCCCCTGATCGACCTGCTCCGGCTGGCCCGTCCGGTGTTCGTGGTGCCCACCGGCACGCCGCTGGCCGAGGCGCAGCGGCGGGCCGCCGAGACGGGCCCGGCGCGCGCCGCGCTGGCGGTGGCCGACTCGGCCGGCCGGCTGGTCGGCCTGGTGCAGCCGGCTGCGGCCGAGGCGGTCCCGGTGGAGCGTCGCCCCTGGGTGGCGGTGGACGCGGTCTCCCGCGGGCTGGAGGGGATCCGGGCGATCCCGTCCGGGTTGCGCGGTGAGGAGGTGATCCGGGCGGTGCAGGCCGATCCCGGCAGTGAGTACCTGGTGACGACCGGGCAGGACATCGTTGGCGTACTGCACATCGCCGACCTGGCCCAGCTGCTCGAACCCCGGGGACCTGCCCGGTGAGGGAGGCCGCTGACCGCGCCGCGCCGGCGGCTGACGGTCGACCGGACGGCCGGGGGGTGTGCGAGCCGACGCGAGCCGAGCTCGCGCCGGTGGTGCGGTCCGGCCCGTTCCGGCCGGGCGACCGGGTCCAGCTGACCGACCCGAAAGGGCGGATGCACACGATCGTCCTGGAGCCGGGCCGCTCTTTCCACACCCACCGCGGCGCGCTCGACCACGACGCCCTGATCGGCCTGCCCGAGGGCAGCGTGGTCACCTCCACCGGAGGCACCGCATACCTGGCGCTGCGGCCGCTGCTGGCCGACTACGTAGTGTCCATGCCGCGCGGCGCCCAGGTGATCTACCCCAAGGACGCCGCACAGATCCTGGCGATGGCGGACATCTTCCCCGGTGCCCGGGTGCTCGAGGCCGGCGCCGGCTCCGGGGCGCTCGCCTGCTGGTTGCTGCGCGCCGTCGGTCCCGGCGGCGAGCTGCACTCGTACGAGCTGCGCGAGGAGTTCGCCCGGATCGCCGAGCGCAACGTGGCTGCCTACTTCGGCGGGCCGCATCCCGCCTGGCGGCTGCACGTGGGCGACGTGGCCACCGCCGAGGGTCGCTTCGACCGCATCGTGCTGGACATGCTCGCCCCGTGGGAGGTGCTCGACATGGTCGAGCGGACCCTGGTGCCCGGCGGCGTGCTGATCGGGTACGTGGCCACCACGCCGCAGCTGTCCGAGCTGGTGGAGGCCCTGCGCGCGCGTGGCGGCTTCACCGAGCCGCGGGCCTGGGAGTCGCTGGTGCGCGACTGGCACGCCGACGGGCTGGCGGTCCGCCCGGACCACCGGATGATCGGGCACACCGCGTTCCTGGTCAGCACCCGCCGGCTGGCGCCCGGGGTCACCGCGCCGCCGCGGCGCCGCAAGCCGAGCAAGGGGGCCGAAGCGTACGCCCGGCGCCGTGGCGATGGGGGGCCGTCCGGCCCGGATGCCGCGGGGCCGTCCGGGGTGTGAGACTTACCTCACGCCCGCCGGCCGCTCGTGGCGTGCCGGCCTCACGCCGGCCTCATGCCGCGGCGGGCCCGGCGGTCGTGGAATCGACCGCGTCGGGCCCGGCGATCTCGACGCCGTCGACCCGGCGCAGCACGTGGATGCACTCGCCGGGGCACTCCCGGGCCGCGTCGAGCACGTCCCGGCACAGGTGTTCGGGCACGTCGACGCGGCTGCCGGGGGCGGTGAGCAGTTCGCCGGCGCCGTCCTTGACGTAGGCCAGGCCATCCACGTCGAACTCGAAGACCTCGGGCGCGTACTGCACGCACAGCCCGTCACCGGTGCAGAGGTCCTGGTCCACCCAGACCCGAAGCTGCCCGATGGCGCCCTCGCCCGCATCGAGGTCCGACTCGGATTCCCCTGACACGGCAGCCCCCTCTCGTTTAGTCCCGGCGATCCGGTGGTATCCCTTGCCCGACCGTACCCGAGACCGGTCCGGCGACACCGAGCCCCACCCGGCGACACCCGGCCCCGGCCGGCGGCCCGAAGCGGCCGGCACGTTGTTTCCACTCGATCAAGCTTGAGTGACGGGTCCGCCGGGTAGGTTCGATCGAGCCCCTCAGCAGTTAGTGTTGGAAGCACGAGGTTCAACCCCCGGGGAGGTGGGACGTGGCACGCAGCGACGACGCGGATGCGCGCGCCGCACGGTGGGAGAAGGAGGCCCACGATCTCTCCACCCAGGTCGCGTTCCTGCAAGAGGAGCTCGCCCTGGTGCGGCGCAAGCTGACCGAGAGCCCTCGACACGTGCGTCAGCTGGAGGAGCGGCTCTCCGCCACCCAGGCCCAGCTAGCCCGGTTGATGGAGAACAACGAGCGGCTGGTGGCGACCCTCAAGGAAGCCCGGGCGCAGATTGTCACGCTCAAGGAGGAGATCGACCGGCTCGCCCAGCCGCCCAGCGGCTACGGCGTGTTCCTCGGCAAGCACGAGGACGGCACTGTCGACGTCTTCACCGGCGGTCGCAAGCTGCGGGTGGCGGTCTCGCCGTCGCTCGACGTGAATAGCCTCCGGCGTGGCCAGGAGGTCCTGCTCAACGACGCGTTGAACGTCGTCGACGCGCTCGGTTTCGAGCGCACCGGCGAGGTGGTCATGCTCAAGGAGGTGTTGGAGGGCCCGGACGGCGGTCCGCCCGACCGCGCGCTGGTCATCTCGCACGCCGATGAGGAGCGCATCGTCCACCTCGCCGACACCCTGATCGGCGTTCCGCTGCGGGCCGGCGACTCGCTCATGATCGAGCCGCGCTCGGCGTACGCGTACGAGCGCATCCCGAAGAGCGAGGTCGAGGAGCTGGTCCTGGAGGAGGTGCCGGATGTCGATTACCACGACATCGGCGGCCTGGACCGGCAGATCGAGCAGATCCGGGACGCGGTGGAGCTGCCCTTCCTGCATGCTGATCTGTTCCGCGAGCACCAGCTGCGCCCGCCCAAGGGGGTCCTGCTCTACGGCCCGCCCGGCTGCGGCAAGACGCTGATCGCCAAGGCGGTGGCCAACTCGCTGGCCAAGCAGATCGCCGCGAAGCGCGGTGAGGAGAAGCGGACCAGCTACTTCCTCAACATCAAGGGTCCGGAGCTGCTCAACAAGTACGTCGGCGAGACCGAGCGGCACATCCGGCTGATCTTCCAGCGGGCCCGGGAGAAGGCCAGCGAGGGCACTCCGGTCATCGTCTTCTTCGACGAGATGGACTCGGTGTTCCGCACCCGCGGCTCGGGTGTCTCGTCGGACGTGGAGAACACCATCGTCCCGCAGCTGCTCAGCGAGATCGACGGCGTGGAGGGGCTGGAGAACGTCATCGTGATCGGCGCCTCCAACCGGGAGGACATGATCGACCCGGCCATCCTGCGCCCCGGCCGGCTGGACGTGAAGATCAAGATCGAGCGGCCGGACGCCGAGGCGGCCAAGGACATCTTCTCCAAGTACATCCTGCCGGACCTGCCGCTGCACCCGGACGACCTGGCCGAGCACGGCGGCTCGGCCGAGGCGTGCGTGGCCGCGATGATTCAGGCCGCGGTGCTGCGGATGTACGCGGAGACCGAGGAGAACCGGTTCCTCGAGGTGACGTACGCCAACGGCGACAAGGAGGTCCTGTACTTCAAGGACTTCAACTCCGGCGCGATGATCCAGAACATCGTCGACCGGGGCAAGAAGATGGCCATCAAGGAGTACCTCGCCACCGGGCACAAGGGCCTGCGCCTGCAGCACCTGCTGGACGCGTGCGTGGACGAGTTCCGGGAGAACGAGGACCTGCCCAACACGACCAATCCCGACGACTGGGCGCGCATCTCCGGCAAGAAGGGCGAGCGGATCGTCTACATCCGCACGCTGGTCTCCGGCGGCAAGGGCGCGGAGTCCGGGCGGTCCATCGACACCGTCACCAACACCGGCCAGTACCTGTAGCGGCACCGGCACCATGCGGAGAGGGCGGCGCGTCCGCGCCGCCCTCTCCGCATGTTCCGCCGGCTGGCCGACTTGGGCATATCGGGACCATCCGGCGGTCAGGTTCCTTAAACTCGCGACCGACGGCTGTTCACCGACTCGTCGCACCAGCGTGTCCAGCCCAACAACTGGGGCAGGTTACCTGAGTCGATGCCCCCGGGCCGACCCCCGACACAGCGCTGAGGAGGAAGGCCATGGTGATCGAGACCCGGGATCCCACGCCGGCCGGCGGCCGGCTGCCAGCGCCACATCGATCAGCGCCCCGGCCGGAGATGGGGTGGCTGCACCGGCTGCGGTCCCTGTGCGTGAACCCGTCCGCGGTGGCCGTCGCCGTCTGGCTGCTGGCCCTGCCCGCAGCGCTGCTGCTGCCGCGGGCGGCCGACCTCGACCCGTTCGGCCAACGCGCCTGGAGCCTGCCGCTCGGGCTGGGCTTTGCCGGCGTGGCCGTGCTGCTCAGCCTCGGCCTGCTGCTGGCCCGCCGGCGTATCGCGGCGGCCGCGATGGCGGCGCTGTCCGGAGCCTGCGCCGGGCTGCTCGCCGCCTGGGTGGCGCTGACCCTGCAGACCGGGCTGACCGGCACACCGTTCGGGTACGGTGGCCTGCTCGGCGATGCCGGACGGCAGACGGCGATGGCCACCCGGTACACGGTGGTTGCGGCCAGCTCGGACACCTGGGTCCCCGGCCTGCCCGCCGAGTACCCTCCGCTGTACTTCTGGCTCGTCGGCCGCGCCGCCGTCCTGCTGGACACCCCAGCCTGGCGGCTGATCGGCGACGCCGAGGTGCTGGTCACCTCCGCGACCATCGTGGTCGGGTTCGCGCTGTGGCGCCGGCTGGTCCCGCCCTGGGTCGCGCTGGCCATTTCGACGCTGGTCCTGGTGGCGTTCGGCGATCCGCGCAAGCCGTACGAGGTGATCACTGCCGCGGTGTTCGTGCCCTGGGCCCTGGCCGCCATCGGCCGGCCACCCAAGGGTCGCCTGCACTGGCTGGCCGGCGGCCTCGTCGGCGGCCTCATCCTGCTGACCTATCAGGCCTGGCTGGTCTTCGCCGGCCTGGGCCTGCTGGCGCTGGTCGTGCGCACCTGGCGGGCCGCCGGCGACCGTCGGCGCTATCTGCTGCACCTGGCCGGCGTGGCGGGCGTGTCCGCGGCCGTCTCATCCTGGTACGTGCTGCCCTTCCTGTCCGCGGTGCTGACCCGGCCCGCTGCCGCGGTGTCCGACACATACCTCCCGGGCAGCCTGCAGCAGCAGGCCCTGCCGTTCCTGTCCGCCACCCCGCTGGGCGTCCTGCAGCTGGTCGGGCTTGCCGGACTGGTCCTGTTGCGCCGCGCCGCGTGGTGGGCCACCCCTCTGCTGTTGGTGGTCGTCGGCGCGCTGGCCTACCGGGTGATCGCTACCGTGCGCCTCGCCTTCGACGAGCACACCGCCTTCCTGCACTACACCAGCAACCTGTACAGCACCGCGTTGGTCGCCGCGGGGGTGCTCGTCCTGGCCCACGTCGCGCCGGTCCTGGCCGGCCGGCTCGCCGCCCAGCCGCCGCCGGGCACCGGCGCGACCGCTCTTGCGCTCGCCGTCGCGTGGGCCTGCTACTCCTACAGCGGAGCTTGGATGCCCGCCGCAGGGCAGCCCACCGCGCACTACGCCGCGGAGGCGCACCTGGAGCCACTGCCCGGCGGCGGGTACCCACGGTTCGCGCCGGCCACCGGCCGGACCCCGCCGTTCCCCGCGTACGCGATCCGGGACGCGGTGGTCCGGGTCCTCGGTCCCAACCCGCGGCGGGTAGCCCTCTCCGCCGACGAGCGGCTCTTCGCTTACCTGCCCTGGCCCGGGTACACCACCAACTCCCCTGGGGCGTCTGGCTCTCTGGTCCAGTGGGACCGGCGGGAGGCCGAGATCGAGCGGCTCGCCTCCATCACCGCTCCGGCCCGGTTCGCCGACGCGTCGGCGCACACCCGGTTCGGACCCATCGACATCTTCCTCCTGCACCGTGCCGGCGCCGACCGGTGGACCTGGCGGGACCAGGTCTTCACCGCCAGCCAGTTCGACCCGGCGGTCTGGGCGGTCGACCGCGACCTCCCTGGCGACCTTGTGGTCGCTGTCCGCCGTGAGTAGGCCGGCCCGGCGGGGTCGGTCAGGTGAAGATCCACTTCCGGGAAACCAGGTAGTTGATCACCGCCAGCCCGGTCGCGGTCACCACCTTGGCCGCCAGGTAGGTCACGCCCACCCACACCAGACCCTGGACAACCACCACGGTGAGCACCAGGTTGACCGCGACCAGGGCCAGGTAACGCCACAGTTGCGGGCCGATCGCGCCGCCGGCACCGAACGCCCAGGTCCGGTTGAGCCCGAAGTTGACCACGAAGGCCACCGCGTACGCCAGTGCCGTGGCCACCGGCAGCCAGATGCCGAGTACGCCGTGCAGCACGAACAGGGCACCCGTGTCGGCGGCCAGGCTCAGCCCACCCACAACCAGGAAGCGCAGCGCGCTGTTGCTGACCAGAGTCCTGGCGACGCCCATCGTCACGTCCGGGGCCCTTCCTGTGCCGCGAATGGAAAGAGAATGCAAGCGCAGGGTAGTCTCAACGCCGCTTCGCGCTGATGCGCCCCCGAGCCGACCATACGAGGACCGTGTTGTGACCCACCCGCCGCTACCGCGCCCTTCGTGGCGCGTCCATCCAGCCACCGAAATGGCGGACGGCGCGCGGACCGGACCGGGACGTAGCCCATGGCACCGGCTCGTCGAGTAGTCCGTCCTGCCGCAAGTTGAGGAGCCGTGAGTACGATGTCGAAGACATCGATCCCTATCACCTCGGTCATCATCGGCCCGGAGGAAGAGGCCGCGGTCCTGCGCGTGCTGCGCTCCGGCCAGCTGGCACAGGGCCCGGTCGTGGCCGAGTTGGAGCGCGAGTTCGCCAGCCTGTGCGGCGCCCCACACGCGGTCGCGGTCAGTAACGGCACCGTTGCCTTGGTCGCGGCGCTGCGCGCGCTGAAGCTCGGACCCGGCGACGAGGTCATCACCACGCCGTTCAGCTTCGTGGCCACCCTCAACGCGGTGCTCGAGTCCGGCGCGACCGTGCGGTTCGCCGACGTCACCGACGACTTCACCATCGACCCAGCGTCCGTGGCGGCGCTGGTCAACGAGCGCACCAGGGCATTGCTGCCGGTCCACCTCTACGGCCTGCCTGCCGACATGCCGGCGCTCATGGAGATCGCCGGACGGGCCGGGGCGGTCGTGGTGGAGGACGCCGCCCAGGCGCACGGTGCCCGGGTCGGCGACCGTGCGGTGGGCTCGTTCGGCGTCGGGTGCTTTTCGCTGTACGCGACCAAGAACGTGCAGTGCGGTGAGGGCGGGCTGGTGACCACCGCGGACGGCGAGCTCGCCGACCGGTTGCGGCTGCTGCGCAACCAGGGCATGCGGGCGCGCTACCAGTACGAGCTGCCCGGGCACAACTGGCGGCTGACCGACCTGCAGGCGGCGATCGTGCTGCCCCAGCTGCGCCGGTTGAACGAGACGGTCGAGCGCCGGGCGGCGAACGCGGCTCGGCTGACCGAGGGGTTGGCCGGCCTGCCCGGGGTGCGGACACCCGAGGTGCCGGCGGGGCGCACGCATGTCTGGCACCAGTACACGATCCGGGTCACCCCGCAGGCTGGGCTGAGCCGCGACGATCTTGCCAAGCGCCTCGACCAGGCGGGCATCGGGTACGGGCTGTACTATCCCCGACTGATGTACGACTACGACTGCTATCGCGGGCACCCTCAGATCAGCAAAGACCCGACACCTCGCGCGGCAGCGGTCGTGAGCGAGGTGTTGTCGCTGCCGGTGCACCAGCACCTCACCGACGGCGAGCTGGACCGGATCGTGACGAGCATCCGGCAGGCGTTCGATGCCTAGCCTGGCGATCGTCGGCGCCGGCATCATGGGCGCCAACCACGGCCGGGTCGCCCGGGGCATCCCCGAGCTCACCGTTACCGCGGTCTGCGACCCCGACCTCGAGCGTGCCGCTGCTCTGGCCACCTCGATCGGCGCGAAGTACACCTCGGACCTGGACGAGGCGCTGGCCGAGGCCGACGCTGTGGTGCTGTCCACCCCCAGCGACACGCACGCCGAGCTGGGTTGCCGGATCCTCGCCTCCGGGCGAGACCTGCTGGTCGAGAAGCCGATCGCGACGACCGTCGCCGATGCCCGCCGCCTGGTGGAGGTGGCGGCTGCAAAGGACCGGGTGCTCATGGTCGGTCATGTGGAGCGGTTCAACGCGGCCGTCGTAGAGCTGCGGGAGATCGTCGCCGATCCGATCTCGATCGAGTTCACCCGGGTCGGCCCGTACTCCAACCGCACCCTTGCCGACGTGGTGCTCGACCTCATGATCCACGACGTCGACCTCGCCCGGAGCCTGCTCGGTGCAGAGATCGTCGAGCACCGGGCGATGGCCAAGGCCGTCCGCTCCGGTGACCACGACCTCGCGTGCGCCCTGCTCATGTTCGACAACGGGGTAGTCGCCAACATCACCGCCAGCCGGGTCAGCCAGGACAAGATCCGCCGGATCACACTCACCCAGCACGACAGTTGCGTGGTGGCCGACCTGCTGCGGCAGCAGGTGGAGGTGCACCGCATCGAGTACGCGGAGTACCTGTCCGAGGGCGGCGCACGGTACCGGCAGAGCGGCTTGGTGGAGATCCCGTTCCTCGGCCACCACGGCGAGCCGCTCGCGCACGAGCTGCGACACTTCGCCGAATGCCTGGTCTCCCGGCGCAGCCCCGCGGTCACCGGTGAGGACGGGCTGCGCGCCCTTGAGGTGTGCCTCGCCATCCGCGACTCGGCCATCACGGGGTGACCTGACCCATGTACAAGGGGCGCAGGATCGCGGCGGTGGTGCCGGCCTACAACGAGAGCAAGCTGATCGTCACCACGATCACCACGATGCCCGACTTCGTCGACCTGATCGTGGTGGTGAACGACTGTTCCACCGACGACACCTCCAAACGCGCCCGCTCCGTCGAGGATCCGCGAGTGGTCGTCATCGATCACGAGGTGAACACCGGGGTCGGCGGAGCGATCATCGACGGGCACCAGGAGGCGCTGCGGCGAGGGTCGGACGTCAACGTGGTGATGGCCGGCGACGCCCAGATGGACCCGGCCTACCTGCCGACCCTCCTCGACCCGATCTGCGACGACGGGTACGAGTTCACCAAGGCGAACCGGTTCTTCTCCCGCACCTCGTTCGCCTCCATGCCGAAGCTGCGCATGCTCGGCAGCATCGCGCTGTCCTTCGCCACCAAGGTCGCCAGCGGGTACTGGAACCTGTTCGACCCCCAGAACGGTTACACCGCGATCACCCGGGCGGCCCTGCTGCGGCTGGATCTGAGCCGGGTGGCGCGCGGCTACGAGTTCGAGAACGACCTGCTGATCTGGCTCAACATCGCCAACGTCCGGGCCAAGGACGTGCCGATCCCCGCGGTGTACGGCGAGGAGGTCTCCTCCATGCGGATCCACCGGGCCGCCGCCGCCATCGCGAGCCTGCTGTTGCGCGGCTTCTGGCGGCGGATGCTGCTCAAGCACGTGCTGGCCTCGTTCTCGCCGGTCGCGCTGCTCTTCTTCACCGGCCTGTTCCTGGTGCTGGCCGGGCTGGGCTGGGGGGTATGGGTCCTGATCGAGACGATCGGCCCGCCGGTCGCCACCACCGGGAGCGTCCTGCTCTCGGTGGGGCCGCTGCTCACCGGCATACACATGTTGATCTCGGCGCTGACGCTGGACATTCAGTCCACACCGGACTGACGGCGGGGCGCTGGTCCAGCCGGCGCGCCACGGCCTGGCGGCCCGCTGGTGGGCCCGGCAGGGGGCGGCGCCACCGGCCGGTGGTCCTCATCTCGGGGCTGGCGTGGCGGTTCAAACCGGTTCAACTGGGAAACCGACACGCTCCGGCCGGGCGATCGGCACCGGGCAGAGTATGCCCAGCCCGGCGACGGGTGGCCGGCGACCGTGGCCAGCCAGCGGTGAGGGCGGGTGTTCCCGGGGCGAATCGGGTCAACCCCGCCGGTGGGGGGCGCTGATCCGGGCGCGTGTTCCGGTCTAGGCTCGATGTGTCGGCGGGCGTGACGTGTGCGGCGAGGCGGCGATGGCATGACGGTCTGGCGGATCATGGGGACCGAGGTCGAGTACGGCATCTCGGTGCCCGGACAACCGGCGGCGAACCCGATGGTCACCTCCTCCCAGGTGGTCAACGCGTACGGCGCCCGTCCGGAGCTGACCCGCGGTGGGCGGGCGCGCTGGGACTACGAGGAGGAATCGCCGCTACGCGACGCGCGCGGCTTCACCTACTCCGGGGCCGCCTACGACCCTGCCGAGGCGCTGGCCGACGAGGACCTCGGCCTGGCCAATGTGATCCTCACCAACGGTGCCCGGCTCTACGTGGACCACGCCCACCCGGAGTACTCCACGCCCGAGGTGACCAACCCCCGTGACCTGGTCCGATGGGACAAGGCGGGGGAGCGGGTGATGGCGGAGGCGGCCCGGCGGGCGGCGACGATCCCGGGCAGCCACCAGATCCACCTGTACAAGAACAACACCGACAACAAGGGCGCCAGCTACGGCTCCCACGAGAACTACCTGATGCGCCGGCAGACGCCGTTCGCCGACATCGTGACCCACCTCACGCCGTTCTTCGTCACCCGGCAGATCGTCTGCGGGGCCGGCCGGGTGGGCATCGGCCAGGACGGCGCCCAGCCCGGCTTCCAGCTCTCCCAGCGGGCCGACTTCTTCGAGGTCGAGGTCGGGCTGGAGACCACCCTCAAGCGGCCGATCATCAACACCCGGGACGAGCCGCACGCGGACGCCGACAAGTACCGCCGGCTGCACGTGATCATCGGCGACGCCAACCTGTCGGAGATCTCGACCTACCTCAAGGTGGGCACCACCGCGCTCGTGCTGTCGATGATCGAGGAGAAGGTGCTCACCCCCGACCTGGGCATCGCCGACCCGGTCACCGAGCTCAAGGCGGTCAGCCACGACCCCGGGCTGACCCACCTCATGCGGCTGCGCGACGGGCGCAAGCTCACCGCGCTGGACCTGCAGTGGGCCTACTACGAGCGGGCTCGCTCCTTTGTGGACTCCCGGTACGGCGACGATGTGGACGAGGTCACCGCGGACGTGCTGGACCGCTGGGAGAGCGTGCTGGACCGGCTCGGCCGCGACCCGATGCTGTGCGCCCAGGAGCTGGACTGGGTGGCCAAGCTGCGGCTGCTGGAGGGCTACCGGGAGCGGGAGAAGCTGGGCTGGGCGTCGCCGAAGCTGCAGCTGGTCGACCTGCAGTACGCCGACGTGCGCCCGGAGAAGGGCCTTTACCACCGGCTGGTGGCGCGCGGCGCCATGCGCACCCTGTTCGACCCCGCGGAGACCCAGTCGGCGATGGTGGAGCCGCCGGAGGACACCCGGGCCTACTTCCGCGGCCGGTGCCTGGCCCAGTACGCCTCCGAGGTGGTCGCCGCCAGCTGGGACTCAGTCATCTTCGACGTGGGCCGGGAGTCCCTGGTCCGGGTGCCGATGATGGAGCCGGAGCGCGGCACCAAGAAGCACGTGGGTGAGCTGTTCGACCGGTGCCCGAGTGCGAAGGACCTGCTGGAGGCGATCACGGCCGGGTGACCGTGGTGGCGCGGTGCGGTCAAGCCGTCCGCCCGTCGCACCGGCGAGGTAGGTTTTCAGCAACCGATGCTGGAGGAGGCAGGCATGGCTACCCGCGACACCGGAGGTCAGTCGCAGTCCGGCAGGTCCCGCCGGGATGCGGAGATCGACGAGGCGCCGGCGCCGGAGGTGAGTGCCGAGGTCGCCGAGCGGCACGAGAAGATCAGCGAGGACGTGGACGACCTGCTCGACGAGATCGACTCCGTCCTCGAAGAGAACGCCGAGGAGTTCGTGAGGGGATACGTCCAGAAAGGTGGACAATAAGCAGTATTGTCCGGATATCCCCCGACGGCTGCGGATCTCTTCACTGGCGACGCCACAGGTGGCGAGGCCGGGTCTCCGAGCCGCGCAACAGCGATCCCCGGCGCATCGTTGGGGTGTGCGGGAGCTCCACCACGGCGTCGAGTATCTTTCCAGCGCGATCACATATCTGAGGGGAGCTACGTGCCAGCGGGTCTTGGTCCATCCTGGGGTCTGCCGGCGGTATTCACCGCGCCGGCGACGTCGTCCTTCACGGAGTTCCTGAGCATGGCCGCGCCCGAGCTGCTGCCCGGGCGGCGCCCGCTGCCGCCGGGCGTGGCGGCCGGCGAGCTCGCGCCGCACGGCACCACCATCGTGGCGATCGTCAGCGCCGAGGGCGTGGTGATGGCCGGCGACCGGCGGGCCACCATGGGCAACCTGATCGCCAACCGCGACGTCGAGAAGGTGTACCGCGCCGACGAGTACTCGCTGGTCGGCATGGCGGGCACGGCCGGCGTGGGGCTGGAGCTGGTCAAGCTGTTCCAGGTGGAGCTGGAGCACTACGAGAAGATCGAGGGCACCATGCTCTCGCTCGACGGCAAGGCCAACCGGCTCGCCACGATGACCCGCAACAACCTCGGTGCCGCGCTGCAGGGGCTCGCCGCGATCCCGCTGTTCGCCGGATTCGACCTGGCCGCGCCGAGCCCGGACAAGGCCGGGCGGATCTTCAGCTTCGACGTGGCCGGCGGCATCTACGAGGAGGACGGGTACCACGCGCTCGGTTCGGGCTCGCTGTTCGCCAAGTCGGCGCTGAAGAAGCGGTACCGCCCGGGGATGAGCACCGACGAGGTGATCCGGCTGGCGGTGGAGGCGCTGTACGACGCCGCGGACGAGGACACCGCCACCGGTGGCCCGGACGTGACCCGCAAGATCTACCCGGTCGTGATGACCGCGACCGCCGAAGGCGCCCGCCGGTTGACCGACGAGGAGAGCGCACAGGTGGCCGAGGCCGTGGTCGCCGGGCGAATGGAGAACCCGGGCGGCTGACCCCGGCCACCCGCGAGAAGACCTCGTCAGCCGACCCAGCCGAAGGAGAACCAGCCGCCGTGGCCATGCAGTTCTACGCCTCGCCCGAGCAGATGATGCGGGACCGGTCGGAGTATGCCCGCAAGAACATCGCCCGCGGTCGCAACACGATCGTCCTGACCTACTCCGGCGGGGTCCTGTTCGTCGCCGAGAACCTGTCGAAGTCGCTGCACAAGATCGGCGAGATCTACGACCGGATCGGCTTCGCCGCGGTCGGCCGCTACAACGAGTTCGAGAACCTCCGCCGGGCCGGGGTGCGGATGGCGGACATGAACGGCTACAGCTACGACCGGCGCGACGTCACCGCGCTGCTGCTGGCCCAGGCGTACGCGCAGGTGGTCGGCGCGATCTTCACCGAGCAGACCAAGCCGTTCGAGGTGGAGATCTGCGTGGCCCAGGTGAACCAGCGGCCGGAGCAGGACGAGCTGTACCGGATCACCTACGATGGCTCGGTCACCGACGAGCCGGGCGTGCTCGCCATGGGCGGCCAGTCCGACTCGATCTCCGGCGGGCTGCGCGAGCGGCACCGGCCGGACCTGCCGCTGGAGGGTGCGCTGCGGCTGGCCGTGGACGCGTTGCAGAGCATCGGTGGGGAGGGCGGCCAGCCGCGCACCCTCTCCGCCGACCAGCTGGAGGTCGCGGTGCTCGACCGCGCGCGGACCGGCCGGACCTTCCGCCGCATCGTCGGCGCCGCGCTGACTTCGCTGCTGGCGGCGCGGCCGGCCGCGGAGGCTGCCGCCGCCGACCAGGCCGCCGGAGAGGCACCGGCTGAGACCCCCGGGGCGACCCCGCCCTCGCCGCCGACCGCGTCCTGACCGGGCGGCTGCCGGGTGCGGTCAGCGCAGGTTGGTCATCAGCCGGCGCCGACACAGCAGCTCGACGATGACGAGCGGCACGACCAGTCCGGTCAGCGCGGTCACCAGAGTCAGTGTCAGGGTGCGACCTCGTTGGCGGCTGGGTGGAGCGGCACGGTGGTGAGCAGGTCCGGCAGGGCCTGGTCAAGCAGGTCTCGCCAGCCACGCATGGTAGGCAGGCCTGCTTGGGCCCACCGGGCGTGCCCCAGCACGCTGTAGGCCGGCCGCTTCGCCGGACTGGGGTAGCCCGAGCTGGTGATCGGCCGGATCCGGTTGGGATCCAGACCGGCTCCTTCGAACACCGCGCGTGCCAGGCCGTACCAGGTGGTCTCGCCGGAGGCGGTCCCATGGTACGGCCCCGGTACAGCACGCCCGGCCCGCGCGGCCCGACCCAGCTCCACCAAGCGTTCGGCGAGGGCGTACGACCAGGTCGGCTGCCCCCGCTGGTCGTTGACGACGTCGAAGGTCTCCCGTTCGCTGGCCCGGCGCAGCAAGGTGGTGACGAAATTCCGCCCGTGCCTGCCGTACAACCAAGCGGTGCGCACCACATACCCCTTCGGGTAGGCCAGCACGGCGCGCTCGCCCACGAGCTTGCTCCGCCCATACGCGTTGATCGGCGAGGTGGGTGCGTCCTCGGCGTACGGGTGAGTGGCCTCGCCGGAGAACACGTAGTCGGTGGAGACGTGCAGCAGCACGGCACCGGTTTTCGCGCACGCCTCGGCGAGCCCGGCGACCGCGGTGCCGTTGACCGCGGTCGCCGCCGCCTCGTCGCGCTCCGCGCCGTCCACGTCGGTCCACGCCGCGGCGTTGACCACCACGTCGTGGCCGGACACGGCATCCGCCACCGCCCCGCTATCGGTGAGGTCAAGGTCGACCCGGGTCAGCGCGGTGACATCCGCCCCGGCGAGGGCGGCCACCACGTCATGGCCGAGCATCCCCCCGGCTCCCGTCACCAACCAGCGGGTCACGCCGCTCCCAGCCTGCCGGGAGCGAGGGAGTGAAGCGGCCGCGTCGAAGGATCGGCCGCAAGGCGGTCAACGGACCGGATCACCGGTGCCAACGGGGCGAGCGCTAGCATGGCAGCGCGGCCAGCGCCTTGAGTGGTTCCCACCACGCCCGGTTTTCTCGGTACCAGGCGACCGTTTCGGCCAAGCCGGTCTCGAAGTCGACCGCGGGGGCGTACCCGAGCTCCTCGGTGATCTTGCTGATGTCCAGCGAGTACCGGCGGTCGTGGCCCTTGCGGTCGGGCACCCGCTCGACCGAGTCCCAGTCCGCGCCGCAGGCGGCCAGCAGCCGTTCGGTCAGTTCGAGGTTGGTCAGCTCGGTGCCGCCGCCGATGTGGTACACCTCGCCGGCGCGCCCTTTGTCCAGCACCAGTTGGATGCCAGCGATGTGGTCGGCGACGTGCAGCCAGTCCCGCACGTTGCCGCCATCGCCATAGAGTGGGACCTTCCTGCCATCCAGCAGGTTGGTGACGAACAGCGGGATGACCTTCTCCGGGAACTGGTACGGCCCGTAGTTGTTGGAGCAGCGGGTGACCACCACGTCCAGCTTGTGTGTGCGGTGGTAGGCCAGTGCCATGAGGTCGGAGCCGGCCTTCGCCGCCGCGTACGGCGAATTGGGCGCCAGCGGCCAGTCCTCGGTCCACGAGCCGGACTCGATGGACCCGTAGACCTCGTCCGTGGAGACGTGCAGGAATCGCCCGACGTGGTGGCGCAGCGCGGCGTCCAGCAAGGTGAGCGTGCCCTGCACATTGGTGGAGACGAACGGCGCGGCGCCGAGGATGGATCGGTCCACGTGGGACTCGGCGGCGAAGTGCACGATCGCGTCGTGGCCGGGCACCAGCTCGTCGACGAGCGCTGCGTCGCAGATGTCGCCCTGCACGAAGCGCAGGCGGGGGTCGCCGGCCACCGGGTCCAAATTGGCCAGGTTGCCGGAGTAGGTGAGCTTGTCCAGCACGGTGACGGCGCTGGCGGTGTACGGCGTGGAGAGGACGGTCCGCACGTAGTGCGAGCCGATGAAGCCGGCGCCACCGGTGACAAGGAGTCTCACAGTGAGGTGAGTCTAGTCGAGAGGTGCCCGGCATCCGTCGTGCTCTGAGTACAGTCACCCAGCATGCGCGGTATCCTCCTCGCCGGCGGCACCGGCTCCCGGCTGTGGCCCATCACCCGGGCGGTCTCCAAGCAGCTGATGCCGGTCTTCGACAAGCCGATGGTCTACTACCCGCTCTCCACGCTGGTGATGTCCGGCGTGCGGGACATCCTGGTGATCACCACGCCCGAAGACCAGAGCCAGTTCCGCCGCCTGCTGGGCGACGGCAGCCAATGGGGACTGCGGATCGAGTACGCCGTCCAGCCGCGCCCGGAAGGGATCGCCCAGGCGTTCCTCATCGGCGCCGACTTCATCGGCGATCAGCCCGTGGCGCTGGTGCTGGGCGACAACATTTTCCATGGCGCCGGGCTCGGCACCCAACTGAGGGCGAGCGCTCCCACCAAGGGTGGGCGGATCTTCGCCTATCCAGTGGCCCATCCCGAGGCGTACGGGGTGGTGGAGTTCGACGAGGCCGGGCGGGTGCTGTCGATCGAGGAGAAGCCAGCCAAGCCACGGTCCCGCTACGCGGTGCCCGGCCTGTACTTCTACGACCAACGGGTGGTGGAGATCGCCCGCCAGCTCACTCCGAGCGACCGCGGTGAGCTGGAGATCACCGCGGTGAATGAGGCGTACCGGGAACGCGGCGAGTTGAGCGTCACCGTGCTGGACCGTGGCACTGCTTGGCTGGACACCGGCACTTTCGCATCGCTGGTCCAGGCCTCGGAGTACGTACGGGTGATCGAGGAGCGGCAGGGTTTCAAGATCGGGTGTGTGGAGGAGGTCGCCTGGCGGGCCGGATTCATCGACGACGACCAGCTGCGGGAGCTTGCCGCCCCGCTCACCAAGAGCGGCTACGGCGACTACCTGCTGCGGCTTCTCGAATGGGAGCCGGGCACGGCCCCGCTACGATCCTGAACCATGAAGATCCGGCCGCTGGGCATCGAGGGCGCCTGGGAGATCCAGCCGCAGCAGCACGGCGACCAGCGCGGGCTGTTCCTCGAGTGGTACAAGGCCGAGCCGGTCACGGAGGCGGTCGGCCGGCCGTTGCGCCTGGCCCAGGCCAACCTCGCCGTGTCCCGCCGAGGCGTGGTCAGGGCGGTCCACTTCGCCCTGCTGCCGCCGAGCCAGGCGAAGTTCGTCACCTGTGTCCGGGGCGCGGTCATGGACGTTGTGGTCGACATCCGGGTCGGCTCACCCACCTTCGGTCGGTGGGAGGCGGTACGCCTGGACGACGCGGACCGGCGGGCGGTCTACGTCAGCGAAGGGCTGGGCCACGGGTACTGCGCCCTGACCGACGACGCGACCGTGGTCTACCTGGTCAACGAGGGGTACAACCCGGGGCGTGAGCGGGGCATCCACCCACTCGACGCCGAGCTCGGGATCGAGTGGCCGGTGGCGGAGCCCATACTGTCGGAGAAGGACGCCGCTGCGCCGAGCCTGGCCCAGGCGCGGGCCGAGGGCCTGCTGCCGACGTACCGCGACTGGCAGGTGTACATGATGTCGCAGAACGGATCCGTGCCGGACTGACCACGGACGGCCAGAGCCGGCTAATGTCTGTGCATGGACCGGCGAATCTTCGGCCTCGAGACGGAGTACGGAGTCACCTGCACCTATCGGGGCCAGCGGCGGCTGTCCCCGGACGAGGTGGCACGGTACCTGTTCCGCCGGGTGGTGTCGTGGGGGCGTTCCAGCAACGTCTTCCTGCGCAACGGCGCTCGGCTCTACCTCGACGTCGGCTCACACCCGGAGTACGCCACGCCGGAGTGCGACTCGGTCACCGACCTGGTCGCGCATGACCGGGCCGGCGAGCGGATCCTGGAGGGGTTGCTGGTCGACGCCGAACGGCGGCTGCACGACGAGGGCATCGCCGGCGAGATCTACCTGTTCAAGAACAACACCGACTCGGCCGGCAACTCGTACGGCTGCCACGAGAACTACCTGGTCTCCCGGCACGGGGAGTTCGGCCGGCTGGCCGACGTGCTCATCCCGTTCCTGGTCACCCGGCAGCTGATCTGCGGGGCCGGCAAGGTGCTGCAGACCCCGCGGGGCGCGGTCTACTGCCTGTCCCAGCGCGCCGAGCACATCTGGGAGGGCGTCTCCTCGGCCACCACCCGGTCGCGGCCGATCATCAACACCCGGGACGAGCCGCACGCCGACGCCGAGCGCTACCGGCGGCTGCACGTCATCGTCGGTGACTCGAACATGAACGAGGTCACCACGCTGCTCAAGGTGGGCAGTGCGGACATCGTGCTGCGGATGATCGAGGCGGGCGTGGTGATGCGCGACCTGTCCCTGGAGAATCCGATCCGGGCGATCCGGGAGGTCTCGCACGACATCACCGGGCGGCGCAAGGTCCGGCTGGCCAACGGCAAGGAGGCCAGCGCGCTGGAGATCCAGCAGGAGTACTTCGCCAAGGCCAGCGAGTTCGTCGAGCGCCGCGGCTCGGAGCCGGTCGCCAAGCGGGTGGTCGAGCTGTGGGGCCGGGTGCTGCAGGCGGTGGAGACCGGCCGGCTGGAGCCGGTGGCCCGGGAGATCGACTGGGTCACCAAGCTACGGATGATCGAGTCGTACCAGGCCCGGCACGACCTGCCGCTGGCCCACCCGCGGATCGCCCAGATGGACCTGGCCTACCATGACCTGCGCCGCGGCCGCGGCCTGTACGGGCTGCTGGAGCGGCGCGGCCAGGTGGACCGCGTCGCCACCGACCTGGAGATCTTCGAGGCGAAGGAGACGCCCCCGCAGACCACGCGGGCCCGGCTGCGCGGTGAGTTCATCCGGCACGCCCAGGAGAAGCGCCGCGACTTCACCGTGGACTGGGTCCACCTCAAGCTCAACGACCAGGCGCAGCGTACGGTCTTGTGCAAGGACCCGTTCCGGGCGTACGACGAGCGGGTGGAACGCCTGATAGCGAGCATGTGACCATGACGAACCCGGCTACTCCTCAGGATCGGCGGTCGCGGCTGGAGCGCCGCCGGGACAGGATCGTCGAAGAGATCCAGCGCAACCGGCGCGGCGAGTACACCGTGCCCACCTGGGTCCTGACCGCCCTGCTGGTCGCCATCGTGGCCGCGGTCGCCGCCCTGGTCATCTTCACCTGACCCCCCTTCGCGCGATCTTGCAGTTGTGTACCCCGGAATAGGGGACATGTCGCCTTTATCCGGGTACACAACTGCAAGATCGCCGGGCATCCCCGGGGGCATCCCGGGCGGCTGGGTCAACCGCGCACCATGGCTCCGGCGTGCCGGCCGGCGGCCGCGGCGGCGAGGAAGTACGCGTGGTCGCCGTCCAGGTCGCGGCCCATGGTGGAGAGCTTGACCGGCAGCGCCCGCAGCGCGGCGTCCAGCCCGTCCGTCGGGACGGTCACGATGCGGTGCCGGTCGGCCAGAGGCGCCAGCGCGGCGCGGACCTCCGCGGCCAGCGGCGGGTCGAGGCCGGCGGGCACGACCAGATCGGCGGGGGCGAGCGCGACCCGGCCGTACGCGGTGAGGCTGTGGTGCGACACCCCGCGGTGCCGGGGTCGCGGGTCGACGGCGGAGATGCGCAGCGAGCCCACCGGGCGCCCGCCCAGGGTGGCGGCGGCGTTGACGGCCTCGCCGACGGAGACGCCGGAGAAGCCCCAGCGGGTACCGGTGCCGATGTTGCCCGGCCCCTGCGCCACCACCGTGACGTCGGCGCGCAGCGCGTGCCGGGCCGCCAGTAGTCCAGAGTGGACGTTCGTCGCCTCCAGGTCGCCGCCGAACGCCTGCCCGGCCGTGACGGTGCCGGCGAGCAGGCCACCGAGCGCATCCAGGGTGCGCGAGAACCAGGCGGGCAGCGCGCCGCCGTCGGTCATCACGTAGGCGACCCGGGCACCGGGGGCTGCGGCGTGCACGCCGGCGAGGATCGCGGGCAGGGCCGAGTGCAGGTCCGCGGTCACCACCGGCATCCCCGCCAGGTCGTCGGCCTCGGCCAGCGCCTCCCGGTACGGGGACGCCTCCTCGTCGGCGCCCAGCACGATCGACTGCTGCGGTGTGTAGCGGGCCTTCACCAGGTGCCCGTCGGCGCGCGTCGGTGCGTCGTGGGTGTCCGGCGGCAGCCGGTCGGGGACGGCCACGACCAAGGCGTACCCGCCGGTGCCGAGCCCGAGCGCCAGTGCGCCGGTGTTCAGCAGCACGATGTCGTCCGGCTGCGGCTCACCGACCAGCGCCGGGTACGCCAGCGCCCGTACCCGCTCGGGGTCGGCCGGGTGGCGCCGCTCCATGGCCACGTCGAGCTCGATCGCGCCGCGCCAGCGGCGGCCGACCGCGACGACCCTTCCGCGCCGCCAGCGCACCCACACCACGGTCGGAACTTACCTGAGCCGTCGTGCCGACACGCGACGGCTGGACTCACAGCTCATGCGCACAGACGTTCGTATCCTGCTAGGTTCGAGGTCGTGTCCCGGACCCGCACCGAGCGCCTGGTCAACCTGGTGATCTGCCTATTGTCGACGCGCCGGTTCCTCACCGCGTCGCAGATCGCGGCGACCGTGCCCGGGTACGAGCACGACCCGGACGACCCGCGCGACCACGAGGCGTTCCAGCGCAAGTTCGAGCGGGACAAGGCCGAGCTGCGCGAGCTGGGCGTGCCGCTGGAGACGGGAACGGTCAGCGTCTTCGACACCGAGCCCGGCTACCGCATCGCCCGCCGGGAGTACGCGCTGCCGGACATCCCGCTGACCCCGGACGAGGCCGCCGCGGTCGGCATCGCCGCGCGCCTGTGGCAGCACGCCGGCCTGGCCGCGGCCGCCTCCTCTGGGCTGGCGAAGCTGCGCGCGGCCGGGGTGGAGGTGGACCCGCAGGCGACCCTCGGGGTGGAGCCGCTGGTCACCGTGGATCCGGCCTTCGCGCCGCTGACGAAGGCGGCGCGGGAACGCCGCACGGTCACCTTCTCCTACCGGGTTCCGGAGCACGACGAGCCGACCAGCCGCCGGCTGCAGCCGTGGGGGGTGGTGTGCTGGCGCGGCCGGTGGTACGTGGTCGGCCACGACCTGGACCGGTCGGCCACGCGCTGCTTCCGCCTCTCCCGGATCGTCGGGCCGGTCCGGCTGACCGGGCCGTCGGGCGCGTACCAGCCTCCGGCAGGAGTCGACCTGATCAGCCACGTCGCCCGGTGGTACGGCCCGGTCGAGCACACCGGTCAGGCCACGGTGCTGGCCCGGCCCGGGCGGGCCGCCGGGGTCCGGCGCTGGGCCCAGGAGGTGTCGAAGGGACCCGACGGGGACCGGCTGGTGCTGCGCTACTCCGACCCGTGCGGGCTGGCCAGCTGGCTGGTCAGGTACGGCGCCGACGTGGTGGTGCTGGACCCGCCGGAGGTCCGCGAGGCGGTGATCCAGCGGCTGAAGGAGGTCGCCGCCCGGCACGACACCGCAGGCCCCGTGGTCGCCGCGGGGAGGTCGCCGTGAGCGGTGGGGCGCGCAACTCCGCCGACCGGCTGGCCAGGCTGCTCAACCTGGTCCCGTACCTGCTGGCCCGGCCCGGCATCGCGATCGCCGAGGCGGCGGCCGACCTCGGGGTGTCGGAGAAGCAGCTGCGCGAGGACCTGGAGCTGCTGTGGGTGTGCGGCCTGCCGGGGTACGGACCCGGCGACCTGATCGACATGGCCTTCGACGGCGACCGGGTCACCATCACCTACGACGCCGGCATCGACCGGCCGCTGCGGCTGACCCCGGACGAGGCGCTCGCGTTGGTGGTCGCGCTGCGCCTGCTCGCAGAGACGCCGGGGCTGGCCAACCGGGACGCGGTGGACCGGGCGCTGGCGAAGATCGAGAACGCCGCCGGGGAGCTCGCCGACGCGCCGGTCGCGGTCCGGCTGCCAGGCAACTCCGACCGGCTGGTCGCGCTCAGCGGCGCGGTCGAGCGGCGGCGCGCGCTGCGCATCACCTACTACACGGCGACCCGCGACGAGACCACCGACCGGGTGGTCGACCCGATGCGGGTGCTGGTGGTGTCCGGGCACGCATACCTGGAGGCGTGGTGCCGGCGGGCCGAGGCGGTGCGGATGTTCCGGGTGGACCGCATCGACGCGATGACCGAGCTGGACGAGCCGGCCGCGCCGCCGCCGCAGGCGCAGCCGACGGACGTGCGGGAGGGCATCTTCCAGCCGACCGCCGATCTGCCGCTGATTACGGTACGGGTGGGCCGTGCGGCCCGGTGGATCACCGAGTACTACCCGTGCGAGCGGGTTACCCGCGGCCCGGGCGAGGAGTGGCTGGTCTCGCTGCGGGTCACCGACCTGGACTGGGCACGCCGGTTCGTGCTGGGCCTGGGCCCGGACGCGGTGGCGGTGTCCCCACCCGAGCTGGTCGCCGCCGTCCGGGACCAAGCGACGGCCGCCCTGCAGGCATACGCCGTGCCAACCGCCTAGCGCGCCCCCCTCCTCCCCGCGATCTTGCAGTTGTGTACCCGGTTAAAAACGACATGTCCCCTATTACGGGGTACACAACTGCAAGATCGCGGGGGAAGAAGGGGCTAGGCTGACCGGATGCTGTGGTGGATTGTGCTCGGCATCGCGGTGGCGGCGCTGCTCGTCCTCGCGCTGGCCGTGGCCGCGGTGCTGCGCCGGCTGCCGCGGCTGGCCAGAGCACTGCTCAGGCTGCGGCGCCAGCAGGCGCAGGCGCTCGACCTGCGGGAGGCGGCCGAGCGGCTGCAGGTGCGCCTGCTGACCGTGCAGGTACGGGCAGAGCGGACCCAGCGGCGGATTGCCGCTATGGCCGTAAATCGGAATAAATAACACCGCTTGTCGGGTTGACCGCGGCTTCGCGGTTGTCCACACTTCACCAAACCTGACCGGTGTCGAAGCCGAATCCCCCACGTAGGATGGGCTCGTCACCTGAGACCTAAGAACAACTGGAGCTTCCATGGGCGCCCTCAAGCCTTGGCACATCGCCGTCCTCGTGGTTGTGCTGATCCTCCTGTTCGGCGCGAAGCGGCTCCCGGACGCGGCCCGGTCGCTCGGGCGCTCGCTGCGCATCATCAAGGCCGAGACCAAGGGCCTGGTCGACGACGACAACGACCTGGCGGAGAAGGCCGACGCGCAGCACGGCCGCCAGCCACTGCCGCCGGCGGACAGCCAGGCCACGGTCGTCGACCCGGTGCAGCGCGTCCGCGACAACTGAGCCGGTAGCCCGAGATGAAGCCGGTGCTGCGGCGGCGCGGCCCCAGCCAGTTCCAGCGCGCCGCCGAAGGCTCCATGACCCTCATGGAGCACATCCAGGAGCTGCGCAGCCGGCTGTTCAAGGCGTCGCTGGCGGTGGCGGTCGGGTTCGCCGGCGGCTATGTGCTGTCGATGCCGGTGTACAACCTGCTGAAGCAGCCCTACTGCGAGGCGGTGCCCACCGCCGACTGCAGCAAGCTGCTCTTCCAGCTCGGACCGGCCGACGGTTTCGTGCTCCGCCTGAAGCTCGCGCTGTGGGTCGGGCTCATCCTCGCGGCGCCGGTCTGGCTGTACCAGCTGTGGGCGTTCATCGCGCCAGGCCTGCACCGGCACGAGCGCCGGTGGGCCTATCTGTTCGCGGCGATCGCGGCGCCGCTGTTCGCGATGGGTGCCGTGCTCGCCTACTTCGTGGTCCACAAGGGACTGTCGTTCCTGCTGGAGTCCGGCGTGACCGGGCTGAGCACGTCGCTCGAGGTCACCCGGTACATCTCCTTCGTCACCAACCTGATCCTGATCTTCGGGGTGGCGTTCGAGTTCCCGCTGATCGTGCTGCTGCTCAACTTCACCGGCATGGCCAGCGCCAAGCGGCTGCTCGGCTGGTGGCGGGTCGCCGTCTTCGTGTTCTTCGCGTTCTCCGCCGTGGTGACGCCGACACCGGACCCGTTCGGGATGACCGCGCTCGGGCTGTGCCTGTCGGCGCTCTACTTCATGGCGGTCGGCGGAGCGTACCTCAACGACCGGCGCCGGGCACGGAAGAACAGCCTGTACGCCGGGCTCTCCGACGACGAGATCTCGCCGCTGGACATGGAGCCCGAGCCGGTGGAGGCCGGCGAGCCGGTCGACGCCATCACTCCGGTGCCTGCGCCCCAGCCACTGGAGCGCCGCTACGACGACATGACCTGACGCTCGTGAGCGAGCTTGCGAGCGATCCGTCCGGGGTGGTGGCCAGCCATCCGGCGACCGGCCACGTCGCCGTCCTTGCCAACCCGACCGCGGGTCGGGGCCGCCACCGGGGGCTGTTGACAGCGATCGTCGAGCGGTTGACCAGTCGCGGGCACGAAGTACGGCTGCTCGATGCCGGCACGTCCGAAGAAGCGGAAGCCGCCTGCCACGCCGAGGTTGCCGTCGGCGCGAGGGCGCTCGTCACGGTGGGCGGGGACGGGACCGTGCACCGTGCGCTGCAGGCGGTGGCCGGCAGCCCGGTGCCGCTCGGGGTCGTCCCGGCCGGCACCGGCAACGACTTCGCGTCCGAGGTCGGGATGCCTCAGGACCCGCTGCTGGCCGCGGACCGCATCGCCGCGGCGCTGGCCGACGGCCGCACCCGGGCGGTCGACGTGGCCCGGATGACCGCGGTAAGCGGCGAGGTCCGGTGGTACGCCGCGGTGTTGGCTGCTGGGTTCGACGCGGCGGTGAACGAGCTCGCCAACCGGATGCGCTGGCCGCGTGGGCCGCGCCGGTACGACGTGGCGGTCATGCTGGAGCTGGCCCGGCTGCGCCGCCGGCGGTACACGCTGCGGCTCGACGGCGAGACGCTCGAGTTCGACGGCGTGCTCGTGGCGGTCGGCAACACCGCCACCTACGGCGGTGGGCTGCGCATCTGCCCGCACGCGGATCCCACCGACGGCCTGCTGGACGTCGTGGTCGGCGGCCGGCTCGGCCGCCCCGCGGTGGTTCGCCTCAAGCCCAAGCTCTACCAGGGCACCCACCTCGCCCACCCGCTGGTGACCAGCTACCGGGCTCGCGAGGTGGTCGTCGAGACGGACGGGACCGTCGGGTACGCCGACGGGGAGCGGGCCTTGCCACTCCCCGTCACGGTCACCTGTGCGCCCGGCGCGCTGCGCCTGCTCTGACGGGCTCGACCGGAGCGGTGCCAAGGGAAGCAGGCCAGATCGAGGACTAGGAGACGCCCACCAGGTCGAGGACCGTGCCGAGCCCGTTCATCCCGCCGGGCGGCGCCGCCGGCAGCACCAGCGCGGTGCACCCGACGGCGACCGCGCCGGCGTCGGCGGGCGTGTCGCCGACCATCAGCGCGTGCCGGGGATCGACGCCGAGCGCAGTGCAGGCGGCCCGGAAGATCTCCGGGTCGGGCTTGCACATGCCCACCTCGTAGGAGAGCAGCCAGGCCCCGACCAGGTCGGCCAGGCCCCAGGCCTTGAACATCGGCCGGATGTCGAAGCCGATGTTGCTGACCACCGCCACCGGCACCCCGGCGTCGCGCAGGGCGCGCAGGGTGGGCGCGGTGTCGGCGAACGGCTGCCAGCCCTCGACCTGGGTCATCCGGTGGTAGAGCGCCTCGGCGAGCCCATCGACATCCAGCGTCACGGTGGCGGCCAGACCGGTGTACGCGGCCCGGTGCGCCGCGGCGGACAGGTCCCGGGTGGCCCACACCTCGGCCAGGTGCGGCGGCACCCGGGCCGGCAGCGGTCCGCCGACCCAGCCGGCGGCGACCAGCCGATCGGCCAGGCCGGTGGCCCGCACGGGGTCCAGCGTCACGCCGCACGCGGTGGAGGCCGCCAGGATGCCGTCGACGGGGTCCTCGATCTGGGCGAGCGTGCCGTGGAAGTCGAACAGCACCGCCTCCACATGATGCGCATCCGGCTCGGGCGGGACACGACGGCGGGCGGGGAAGCGATGGCCGCGATCTGGCACGCCGAGCACCATACCGAGCCGCCGGGTCCGGCCGCCCGGGGCAGGCTAGCCTTTGTGGTATGACGAGCCCCGCCGAGCGGTACGTGTCGGCCCGCCGGCGGGCCGCCTGGGCCGCCCAGTTCCCGGCGCTGGCGGACTTCGCCTCGGACCTCGGGTTCGAGCTCGACCCGTTCCAACGGGAGGCCTGCGAGGCCCTGGAGCGGGGTAGCGGGGTCCTGGTCTGCGCACCTACCGGGGCCGGCAAGACGGTGGTCGGGGAGTTCGCCGTGCACCTCGCACTGCGTGGGCCGCGCGCGCGGAAGTGCTTCTACACCACCCCGATCAAGGCGCTGTCCAACCAGAAGTACCACGACCTGGTCGAGCGGTACGGGGCCGAGCGGGTCGGCCTGCTCACCGGCGACAACTCGATCAACGGGGACGCCCCGGTGGTGGTGATGACCACCGAGGTGCTGCGCAACATGCTCTACACCGGCTCGTCCACCCTGGATGGCCTGGCGTACGTGGTGATGGACGAGGTGCACTACCTGGCCGACCGGTTCCGCGGCGCGGTGTGGGAGGAGGTGATCATCCACCTGCCGGCGAGCGTCACCCTGGTCTCACTGTCGGCCACCGTGTCCAACGCCGAGGAGTTCGCCGACTGGCTGGTCACCGTGCGCGGTGAGACGAAGGTGGTGGTCAGCGAGCACCGCCCGGTCCCGCTGTGGCAGCACATGCTGGTCGGCAGGCGGATGTTCGACCTGTTCCACGACGCGGACGCCGCCCGCAAGCACGACGTGCACCCGGAGCTGCTGCGCTACACCCGTGAGATGCTGCGCCGGCTCGAGTTCGGCGGCTACGCCGGCGGGCGCGGCCGCGGCCGCCCCGGGCGAGCCCGGCGCTGGCTGGTGCCGTCCCGCGCGGACATCGTCGACCGGCTGGACCGCGAGGGGCTGCTGCCCGCGATCCTGTTCGTGTTCAGCCGGGCCGGCTGCGACGCCGCGGTACAGCAGTGCCTGCACGCCGGGCTGCGGTTGACCACGCCGGACGAGCGCGCCGAAATCCGCGAGGTGGTCGAGCGGCGGACGGCGAGCATCCCGGGCGAGGACCTGACCGTGCTCGGCTACTGGGAGTGGCTGGAGGGGCTGGAGCGGGGTCTCGCCGCCCACCACGCCGGAATGCTGCCGGCGTTCAAGGAGGTGGTCGAGGAGCTGTTCGTGCGCGGCCTGGTGAAGGCGGTCTTCGCCACCGAGACGCTGGCCCTGGGCATCAACATGCCGGCCCGGTGCGTGGTGCTGGAGCGGCTGGTCAAGTTCAACGGCGAGGCACACGTGGACCTGACGCCGGGGGAGTACACCCAGCTGACCGGGCGGGCTGGCCGGCGTGGCATCGACGTCGAGGGCCACGCGGTCGTGGTGTGGGCGCCGGAGGTGGATCCGCGGCACGTCGCCGGCCTCGCCTCCACCCGCACCTACCCGCTGCGGTCCAGCTTCGCCCCGTCGTACAACATGGCGGTCAACCTCGTCGGCTCCGTCGGCGCGGACCGCGCCCGGGCGCTGCTGGAGTCGTCGTTCGCCCAGTTCCAGGCGGACCGGTCGGTTTTCGGCCTAAATCGGCAGGTGCAGCGCAACACCGAGACGATCGAGGCGTACGCCGCGGAGATGACCTGCCACCTGGGGGACTTCTCGGAGTACTTCGGGCTACGGATGGCGATCACCGAGCGGGAGCGGGCGCTGGCCCGGCAGGGTGCCGCGCAGCGGCGGGCGGCGGCGCTCGCCTCGCTGGAGAAGCTGCGGGTCGGCGACGTGATCAGGGTGCCGTCCGGGCGCCGGGCCGGCCTCGCGGTGGTGCTGGATCCGGGGACCGGCGGCGGGGTGGTGAGCCGGTCAGGCCGATTCGGGCAGGAGCCCCGCCCGCTGGTGCTGACCGAGGACCGGTGGGCCGGGCGGATCGCCGCGGCCGACTTCGCCGCCCCGGTCGACGTGCTGGCCCGGGTCCGGGTGCCGAAGCATTTCAACCACCGCTCGCCGGCCGAGCGGCGTGACCTCGCCTCGTCCCTGCGCAACATCGAGCTGGACCGCACTGTGCGGCGGCGGACCCGCCGGGCGGCCAACGGCGAGGATCCGGAGCTGGCCGAGCTGCGCGCGCAGCTGCGCCGGCACCCCAGCCACGCGTGCCCCGATCGGGAGGAGCATGCCCGCTGGGCGGAGCGGCGCTGGCGGCTGGAGCGGGACACCGAGGCGCTGCGGGCCAAGGTGTCCAACCGGACCGGGTCGCTGGCGCGGACGTTCGACCGGGTCTGCGGCCTGCTCACCGCGCGCGGCTACCTGTCCGCCGATGGCGGGGTCACCGAGTCGGGTCGGATGCTGGCCCGGATCTGGACCGAGGCGGACCTGCTCGTCGCCGAGTGCCTCCGGCGGGGGGTGTGGGACGACCTTGACCCGGCGGAGCTCGCCGCCGCGGTTTCGGTCGTGCTCTACGAGGCGCGCCGGGAGGGGGACGAGCGGGCGTCGGTGCCCCGGGGACCGGTCGCGGACGCGGTGGACGCCACGCTGAAGGTCTGGTCCGAGCTGGAGGCCGACGAGGCGTCCCGTGGGCTGTCCCTGACCCGCGAGCCGGACCTCGGCTTCGTCTGGCCGATGTACCGGTGGGCGCGTGGCGAGCCGCTGGCGAAGGTGCTGGCCAGCGGGCACCAGCTGGACGGCGAGATGCCGGCCGGCGACTTCGTCCGGTGGGCCCGGCAGGTGGTGGACCTGCTCGGCCAGCTCGCGGAGGCGGCCGGGCCGGTGGCGGCTGCGCCGCTGCGCGAGCGCGCCCGGCAGGCGATGGCGGCGGTCAACCGCGGCGTGCTCGCCTACAACGCGGTCTGACGGGCACCGCGGTCTGACGCGGCCGTTCGCTGGAAATCCAGCCTCACCTTCTCCGTGATCTGTTCAGCACCCAGAGAAGTGTGGCCATTTGTCCGACCAAGCTGGCGGCCGCCGCGGGCAGAATGTGGCGGGCGTCACGCCCGGCGGCGAGCCAGTTTTGGGGGTCAGGAACCGATGGGCAAAATCGATCACTTTACATACGGCTGGATCACTCCCGCGCTGGCCTACGCCATGTCGTTCCTCGGCGCGCTGCTCGGGCTCATCTGCACCGCCCGGGTCCGCACCGCGCGGACGCCGGGTGGCCGGGCCCGCTGGCTGATCCTCGCGGCGTGGGCGATCGGCGGTACCGGAATCTGGGTCATGCACTTCATGGCGATGCTCGGGTTCGGCGTCTCCGGTCAGGAAATCCGCTACGACGTCCCGTTGACCACGGCCAGCGCGGTGATTGCGATCGTGGTGGTCGGGATCGGCCTGTTCATCGTCGGCTGGAGCACGTCGGCTGAGGCCCGGCGTGGCAGCCTTGGGCCCGCCGCGGAACCCGGCCCCCGCCGCCCGGGCCTGCCGAGGATTCTGCTCGGCGGCTTGGTCACCGGCCTGGGCGTGGCCGCCATGCACTACACCGGGATGGCCGCGATGCGCCTGGACGGCACGATCCACTACGACCCGCGCCTGGTCGCCGCCTCCATCGTGATCGCGGGGGTGGCCGCCACCGTGGCGCTGTGGTTCACCACCATGCTGCAACGCACGGCGTACATCGTGGCCGCGGCGATGGTGATGGGCGTGGCGGTCTGCGGCATGCACTACACCGGGATGCTCGCCATGTCCGTGCACCTGCACCCGGCCGCGGGCACGCCGGGCGGCGCGACCGCACCGGCGCTGCTGATCCCGATCGTGCTGCTGGTCATCTTCGTGGTGATCGGGCTGATCTACTCGGTGCTGGTCGCGCCGACCGAGGAGGACCGGGCCGCGTCCGCGTCCTTCGACCAGTTGATCGCCGGCCGGCGCAGCCAGGAGCAGAGCCGCGCGCAGGCGCCGGCCGCAGTGTCGGTGCGCCGCCGCGGCGACCCTGCTGGCCGCTGACCGCGGGCCCGGTCACGCGGCGAGGGCGTCGACAAGTCGGCGGCAGGGGCCGGCCAGGTTCCACCGCTCCGCCAGCTCCAGCAGGCGCTGCGGCTCGGCCGGCGCGGCCGGCAGGGTGGTGTCCAGCTTGGGCAGCGGCACGTCCCGGGCGACCCGGACCACGGTCGGCGCCACCGCCAGGTAGTCGGCGGCCGCCGCGAGCTTGGCCCGCAGGCCGGGTGCGAAGCCGGCGTCCGGGTCGGCCATGGCGGCCAGGATCCCGTCCAGGCTGCCGTAGCGGGCCACCAGCCGGGCGGCGGTCTTCTCGCCGACCCCGGGGACCCCGGGAAGGCCGTCGCTCGGGTCGCCGCGCAGCGCGGCGAAGTCGGCGTACCCGGCGGCCGGCACCCCGTACCGCGCCCGTACCGCCGCGTCGTCACACACGTCCAGCTTGGCCACGCCGCGCCCGCAGTACAGCAGGCGGACCCCGGCCGCGTCGTCGACGAGCTGGAACAGGTCGCGGTCGCCGGAGGCCACCTCGATCGGCCCGGGCTCGCGGGCGGCCAGCGTGCCGAGCACGTCGTCCGCTTCGTATCCCGGCGCCCCGACGGCCGGGATGCCGAGCGCCGCGAGCATCTCCAGGATCACCGGGATCTGCGGAACCAGGCCGTCCGGCACGGTCTCGCCACCGTGCGGGGAGAGCCGGTGCCGCTTGTACGACGGCAGCAGTTCGACCCGCCACGCCGGCCGCCAGTCCTCGTCCAGGGCGCAGACCAGCCGGTCCGGCCGCCTGGTGCGGACCAGGGTGGCGAGCATGTCCAGGAAGCCACGCACCGCGTTGACCGGGGTACCGTCGGCCGCCCTCGCGGCGGACTCCGGGATGCCGAAGAACGCCCGGAAGTAGAGGCTGGGCGCGTCGATCAGGAGGAGAGGTCGGGGGTCCACGCTGCCAGCGTCGCATACTCCTGCGCGGCGGCGCGGCCTCGCGTCGACCAGCGCCGAGCGGGCCGGGTCCGAAAGCTGGTTCGCGGCGGGTGGGGTCGGCGGTGCCGGCATTGTCGGCGCTGATCGCTGGATGTGGTAGCACGCCAGCCCGGCGTAGATCTCTGGAGCGATCCGGCCAGGGCACGGGTGCGCAGGACCGGTCGCCGAGCACGCTGGATTTCCGTACGAGGGATCAAGGGCCCATTCCCGTAACACTTGTGCACGGTGAGCCCGGAACGTGAGGGGGCGCGGTAGACCCCGTTTGTCATTTGTGCCATTTTCTGCGTCTGCTCGCCGCCGCCGGCGCGTCGGCCAACCGTGCGAATTTCTCCTGGACAAACGAATTGTGCCTGCCGAGAGAAAGGAAGCATCGGTGTCCAGAATCAAACTACCGGCAAAACTCGGGGCTTGCCGGTACTGTATCCGCACGTCGCTGGTCGGGCTGGGCGCCGCACTCGCCGCCTATCTGCTCGTCGCCCGGCTGGCAGACGGCCTGCTACCCCTCGCCGCGCTGGCCGTGGCCGCCGCGTTCGGCGCGCTGAGCCTCGCCCACGCGGTGGCCTTCGGGCTGCGCCGGCTCGGCTGGGCGTACTCGCCGACACCCTGCTGCGCCGAACTGGTCGACCGGGCCGAGCGGTACCAGGCCCTGCGGTCCCGGCGGGCGTTGCTGGGCAAAGCGGTAGCCGTCACCGGCAGTGTCCTGCTCCTCGACCTGTTCACCGGGGCGCTCGGCGGGCGACGCGCCGCCCACGCGCACGAGGGGACCCACACCGAGGTGCTCAGCGGGTCGGAGGCGGAGAAGATCCGGGACCAGATGAGCGCCACCGCCGACTACCAGGAGGCGCGCAGCCTCCTGCTGGGCAAGGGTTACGCACCCAAGATCGATGAGCTTGCCGCCATCGTCACCCGTACGACGAACGTCGATGGCCGGGCCTGGACCCAGGTCACCCTGCCGTTCATCGCCGGTGGCCAAATCGACCGCGCCGGCTCCCTGGTCGCCGTCCGGGACCAGATCGGCAACATGCTGGTACTCGGCCTGGTGTTCACCGACGGACCGCAGGTGCTCTACGCCTCCGACGGCTTCAGCCGCAGCGAGATCGAGGCCATGCTGAACGCGCCGTCACCAGGGGACATGCAGACGAACTGGCACCGGCACTGCTTCGGTTTCGTCTGCATCAACTACTGCACCATCGTGTGTGCCGCGCTCTCCGGTGCGTGCGGCGTCGGTTGCGGCGCGCTCTGCGCTTCGGTGTGCCCGCCATGCACGCCGTTCTGCGCGGGAATCTGCGGCGGCGTCTGCGCCGGGGTCTGCAACCCCACCTGCGAGAGCCTTGGGCATTGACTCCCGCACATCGGCAACCGGCAATCCACCTCCGCTCGGTGGAGTCTATGTAAGGATAGTCGCCGTGCCACAGACAGCGTCGACGCCCATATGGCGGCGGTCCCGGGTCCGGATGGTGCTGGTGTCGGTCGCCGCACTGGTCCCGCTCGCGGTCGTCAGCTACAACCTGGCCGCGCTCATCGGCGACGCGGCCGACCTGTCCAACTCGGCCACCGACAACGTGGCCACCGGCGTAGTGGCCGGGACCTTCTTCGGCGCAGTCATCGCGCTGTCCGTGGCTCGTTCAGTACGGCAGGTCGTCTGGACCCTGGTCGGGTTCCTGGCCATCCTGCTCACGCCGACCGTGATCCTCTACGCGCTGGGCTACCGCCCGGACATCATGTGATCTCTTTGCCCGCGCCGGGGCGCGCCGCACTCGCACAACCGCGACGCGCCCCGGCGCGTTACCCGGCATGCGCCGGTCACGGTGCGGCTGTGGGTGGATAGCGCCGGGTCGCGGGAGAGCCGATCCGCTGCAGCTTCTTGCGGGCCCGGCGAACCGCGCACTCGACTGCCTTCTCCGACATGCCGAGGCGGGCCGCGATCGTCCGGTGGTTCGCTCCGGCCGCCTTGGCGAGAAGGACCGTCCGCTCCATATTGGACAGCCGGCGTGCCTGCTCCCAGTACCACCAGGCCTCGGCGCGCTCGCAGACATGGTCTTCGGGACCAGCCGACGCCATGTCGAACTCACCCAACGCGACCGTTCGGGACCGCTGCCGGTGTACGTCGACAGCGAGGTTGCGCAGTACGGCATAGGTGAGCGGGCGGACCCGGGCCAGGTCGATTCCGGTCGAGCGGATCACGCGGATCATCGCCTCGTGCACGACGTCGGGTGCATCCTCGGCCATGCCAAGGAGATGGGCGTATCCGATCAACTCCCGGCGTAGCCCGATCAGGACCTGCCAGATGTCCTCGCACGACACCGCAGGCGAACCGAGCGCCCGCCGCGGACGGGCGCAGCCGGCACGTGCCGGCCGTGCCTGGCACGCGAAGCACAGGACAACGACCGATGCCGACGCGACCGTCAAGGCAGCGCACAGAACCTGTGTCGATACCACGAATGATCGGAACCCCGTGGGGCGTGTCACGGTCTCTCAGCTCCACTCGCACAGCACGCGAAAAGGTGTCACAAGATCGACTAAAAGCAATGTAAATCAATGTTCACCCGAAACATAGCAGGCCAATAGCACATCCGTGGATGCCGATGTCAGTTAGTTATCCGAGTACAGCCTGTCTACCGAGTGATCTCTGCAGGAAATGCCTGCAGAATGTGATCTACACTGGCAGAACATCCGGGTCGAAGTGGTGGAAGTGGCGCAAAGCCCGGGGTCGGTGAGTTCTCACCACAGATTCACCCATCGGGGAGGACTCCGCCCCGCGGTTTACGGCGACCGAGCCCGGCGAGCATCGGCTGTCGGAGCTGGAGCACCGGCTGGTACGTGATGTGCCGCGCACCACGGCGGAGGTCGTCCAACTGGGTGCTGTCGCGCACCTACGACCGGCACGTCGGGTCGCCCGAGCCGGCCGCGGTTGGCCTGCGGGTGACGAGCGTGAGACCGGCCGGAAGCTACCCGGCGAGAGGTATGCCGATGTTCGCCAAACGGCCGAGGGACCGCTGCCAGCCTGCCTATCCTCGCGCCGTGACCGCGCCCGCCCTGCCACCGGATGAGCCGACGCCCCTGGACCGGCCCGGGCGGCCGCCCGGTCCGGGCCGGCGCCCGCTGCGCGTCGGCATGGTGGTGATCAGCGAGTACGAGTCCGATCCGCGGGTACGGCGGCAGGCCGAGGCGCTGGCGGCGCGCGGTGACGAGGTGACCGTGCTGGCGCTTGACGCGCCCGGCAGGCCGATGGTGGAAAGACTGGACGGAGTACGCGTGGTGCACCTGCCCATCCGCAAGTACCGGGGCAGCTCCGCGAGGGCGTACCTGTCCCTGTACGGCGGGTTCGGCGCGCGGGCCGCGGCGTGGCTGTCCCGCCGCCCGCGCGCGTTTGACGTGCTGCAGGCGCACTCGATGCCGGAGGCGCTGGTCTTCGCCTGCGCCGTCCAGCGGCTGTTCGGCGTACCGCTGCTGCTGGACGTGCACGACCTGACGTCGAGGCTGTTCGCGTCCAAGTTCGCCGGCCGGCCGGGGCTCATGGCCGCGGTGCGTTTGTCCGAGCGGCTGGCGATGCGGTTCGCCACCGAGGTGCTGACCGTGCACGAGCCGTACGCCGAGCTGATGCGCGAGCGCACCCGCCGGCCGGTCACCGTGGTGATGAACTGCCCGGACGAACGGGTGTTCGCACCCCGCGACGAGCCACGCACCTGGGACCCGGACGGGGAGGTGGTGTTCAGCTACCACGGCCTGATCGCGCCCCGTCAAGGGCTGGCCAGCGTGGTACGGGCACTGGCCGCCCTGCGCGAGGAGCTGCCGGGCGCTCGGCTGCAGGTGCGCGGCAGTGGGGACGGCCTGGACGACCTGCGGGCGCAGGTGGCCGAGCTCGGGCTGGCCGGCTCGGTCGACCTGCCGGAGCGGCTGTACCCGGTGAACGAGATCGTCTCCGAGCTGGAGCGGGTCCACATCGGACTGGTGCCGAGCGTGCTGGATCCCTGGACCGACGATGTGCTGCCCACCAAGCTGCTGGAGTACGCAACGCTCGGCATTCCGGTGATCACCTTCCGGAACCGGGTCATCGAGCAGTACTTCCCGCCCGACGCGGTGTACTACGTCGACCCGGCCAGCCCGCAGAACCTGCGTGCGGCGATGCGCGAGCTGGCCCGCGACCCGGCCCGCGCCGCGGACCAGGCGAAGCGGGCCGGCGAGGTGATGCGCCGGCTGCGGTGGAGCCAGCAGAAGCTGACCTACTTCGAGGTGATCGATCGGCTGGCCGCCGGGCGGCGGGCCCACCTCGCGAGGCGCCGCGGGCCCATGGGGACGCGTGGGCGTCCCGGTGGCTGAGTGCGGGCGGGTGGCGAAGGGGGCTGGGGGAGCAACCGCCAGCCGGGTGGCCCCGGCCGGCGCGCGGGGCGGCCTGGTTCGGTCCGGCGCGCTGTCGATGGCCGCGCTGGTCGCACTCGGGCTGACCCGGCTGGTGCACGGCTCGCTGGTCAGCCGGGCCACCGACCGGCAGACCTACGGCCTGGTCGGCTCGCTGATCGCGGTCAGCACGATCGCCAGCCTGCTGCTGCCCGCCGGGGTGGCCAGCGCCGCCGCCAAGTTCATCCCGTACCACCAGGGTCGCCAGGATCCGGCCACCGCGCGCGCGGTACACCGCTTCCTGTTCCGCATCGGCCTGACCGGATCCGTCCTGTTGGGCGCCGGCGCGGCGCTCGGCGCGATGGTCGCCCTCCACCTCGGCGTCGAGGACACCGTCCAGGTGGGGGTGCTGTGCGCGGCGTTCTCCGTCTACAGCGTGCAGAAATCGACGCTGTACGGGTTCGGCGAGGTGACCACGTACGTCCGGCTGGAGCTCACCTGTGCCGTGCTGGCCATCGCGGCCACCGTGCTGGTGGTGCTCGCCGGCTGGCGGCTGTACCTGATCCCGCTCGCGTTGGGCTACTCGCTGTTCTCCATCGGTGCCTGGCGGCGGCTGCGGTCGGAGTCCCGCGGCGCCGGGAGGATGGGGCACGGCGGCCGCCTCGGAGCGCGTTTGGATGCTGACCGGCGGGAAATCGTCCGCTACGTGGCTTTGGCCGGAGTTGGCACGCTGTCCTCGATGGGGTTCCTGCAGGGCACCCAGCTGCTCGCGCACCGGTTTGCGGCACCCACCGAGGTCGCCTACTTCGCCGCCGCGGTGACCCTGGTCGCGCCCGCGTACTTCCTGCCCAGGGCACTGGGGCTGGTGCTGTTCCCGGCGATGGCCCGGGCCCACGGCGCGGGCGACCTGGCCGACGTGCGCCGGCACGCGGACCTCTCCACCCGCGGCCTGGTCGTGCCGCTGGCGCCGGTCTTCGTGCTCGGCGTGCTGCTCGCCCGGGAGGTGCTGATGCTGTTCGGCGGCTCAAGTTACGCCGCAGGCGGCGAGGTGCTGCGCCTGCTGCTCGGCGCGACCTACCTGGCGGTGATCCAGGTGGCCGCGGTCAACGCCCTGTCCAGCGGGGCGCACGTCAGGGTGCCGGTGGCCTTCGGCGTGCTCGGCTGTCTGGCCGGGCTGGCCGTGGTGGCCGGGCTCGGCCGCCCGCTCGGCGCGGCCGGGGTGGGCCTGGGCTACCTGCTGGGCACCGCGGTGACCGCGCTCGGCCCGATCGTCACCGTCTGGCGGGTGCACCGGATGCCCTGGGCCGGCCCGCTGCTCCGCGCGGTCAGCTGTGTGGTCGGCGCGCTGCTGGTCGGCTACCTGCTGGACGTGATGGGCCCGGACGGCCCGGCGCGGTCCACAGTAGATATTGCGACGGCCCTGGTCGCGGCGCTGCTCGCACTCGCCCTGCTGCGCGGCGACCTGCGGGCGCTGCTCGCCGGGGCGCGAGGGGCGGGTGCCGGACGGTGAAGACGGTCTTCTCGCCGGCATCCCCGCCGTCACGCTCCCAATTCACGGTCCCGTTGAACAACCACCGTGGTATGGGCGGGTGCTGCCCGTTCCTGCCGCCGACCTTCGTGTGCCGTACGACTTCGCGGGGAACCAGGTAATGCTCGTGGCTGGATCGCGCACCGCGGCGGCGCAGGCCGGGCGGGCTGGAGGGAAGTGGACCACTCGGACTTCCCGAGGGCTCGGCTGGGCGCTGCTCGGCCTGGTCGGCTTCCTCCTGATCGAGGTGCTCTTCGAGTCCTGGATACAGGTGCGGCTGGCCGAACGGGGCGGTGTGGACTCCAACGGCAACCGCATCGTGACCCTGGCGCAGTGGCCGAAGACCCTGAAGAACGGCGTCTACCTCCTGCTGTTCGGGCTCACCGGCGCAAAGATCCTGGTGGACCGGCGGTGGCGGGACTTCCTCACCCGGGCCGATCTGGCGCTGGTCGGGCTCGGGGTGGCGCTGGTCGCCGCCGGGCTGGCCGGTGGTTCGCCGCCCCGGCTGATCGGCGAGGCGGCCTTCGTCTACCTGCGCGGCGCGATCGTCTTCTACGCCTGGCGCGCCGCGGACCCGAACTGGCGGCGGGTCCGGGGGGTGCTGTTCGGCGTCGGCGCGGTGGTCGGGGTCAATGCGGTGATCGCGATCGTGCAGATGATCGTCGGCTACAACAGCTACCGCGCGCTCGGCTGGGTGAACCTGTCCTGGGCCCGCCTCAACCGGGCGCACGCGCTGCTGGACCACCCCAACCACCTGGGGCACGTGCTCGGGCTGACCTTGCTCGGGCTGCTGGCCTACTTCGTGACCCGCCCGCCCGCGAACGCGCCTGACCCGGCCGATCCCGTCCAGCGCGCCGGGCGCAGCCAGCGGCCGGCCGTCGGCTGGCGGCTGTGGGGTGTCTTCGCCGTGCTGGCGGTCGCCCTGTCGGCGACACAGTCCCGCGAGTCGCTGATCGGCTTCGTCGCCGGGGCCGGCGTCATCGTCCTCCTGCGCCGCGGCGGCTGGCCGGTGGTGCGGGTCGCGGCGGTGGCGATCGTGCTGGTGATCGGCTTCGCCGGTGCGCAGCTGGCGGTCAGCCCGAGCAACCGCGCCGAGCTGCAGCGCCGGGTGGCGGGCGTGTTCCACGCCTTTGACGTGCGCAGCGGCGACGAGGGCACGCACTACTGCGTGCGGGGCAGCCAGGACTGTGACGGCGGCACGAACGAGATTCCGCAGCGCGAGATCCGGGTGCTCTACGCCCAGCAGGGCGCCGACCTGTGGCTCAAGCGCCCGTTCCTCGGCTACGGCGTCGGCCAGTTCGGCGGGATCGTGGCCACCGAGCACGACCCGCGCTGGTGGGCTGACCCGCGGTTCGGGCTGCACGGCTTCAACATGTACGGCTTCAACGCACAGCAGGTGGACTCGTTCTGGCTCCACCTGCTGGTGGAGACCGGCGCGGTCGGTTCACTGGCGTACCTGACCTGGCTGGCGCTGCTGGTCGCGCCGTTCGTCGCCCTCTCGGTGCGCCAGCGCCGGGGGTTCGCCGGCGTCGGCGAACGGGCGCCTCCGGCGCTGGCGGCGGCACAGCCGGGTGGCCGGCGGCCGGTGCGGTCCGGACAACCGCTGCGTCCGGTCGCCTACTGGGCGCCCGCGGCGATGACCCTCGGCGTGATCATCGCCTTCTTCTCCTCCTCCCTGGAAGACCCGATCTTCCCGGCCCTGCTGTTCACCGTGCTCGGCCTGGCTTGGCTGCGGCTGCGCCGCGGCGAGCTGGCCATGCCGCCATCGCCGGGCCCGCGCGCCACCCCGGCCGACCAGGCCGGCTCCGACGAAGCGAGGACAGACCGTGACTGACACCGACGCTGTGGCACTGATCGGCTTCGGGTACTGGGGGCCCAACCTGGCCCGCAACCTGCAGGCGCTGGCCGGGGACCGGTGGCGTTACCTGGTCGAGCTCTCCCCGGAGCGGCGCGAGCGCGCCGCCCGGTCGCACTCCCACGTGGAGATCACCGACGACCTGGAGAAGGTGCTCGCCGACGACGACGTGCGCGCGGTGGTGGTCGCCACCCCGGCGGCCACCCACGCGCCGCTGGCCCGGCGGGTGCTGGAGGCGGGCCGCAACGTGCTGGTGGAGAAGCCGCTCGCCCTGTCCACTGCGGACGCGGTCGAGCTGGCCGCCTTCGCCGAGGAGCGCGGGCTGGTGCTGATGGTGGGGCACACCTTCGAGTTCGTTCCCGCGGTGCGCCGGATGAAGCAGCTGATCGACGGTGGCGACATCGGCGACCTGCTCTACCTGCACTCACAACGGCTGAACCTGGGCCGGATCCAGAGCGACATCAACGCGTTCTGGTCGATCGGCCCACACGACGTCTCGATCGCCAACTTCCTGGTCGGGCGCAGTCCCGAGTGGGTGTCCGCGGGCGGCGCCCGGTACCTGCAGGGGGTGGAGGACGTCACCTTCGTCACCGTCGGCTACCCGGGCGGGGTGCTCGCGCACATGCACGTCAGCTGGCTGGACCCGTCGAAGACCCGGCGGACGACCGTGGTGGGCAGCCGGAAGATGCTGGTCTACGACGACATGGACGCCGACGCGAAGCTGAAGGTCTTCGACAAGGGCGCCGACCGGCTCGCGGAGGACGCCTACGGGGTCTGGCAGTACCGGCTGCGTGACGGCGAGATGTACGTGCCGCGGCTGGAGATGGTCGAGCCGCTGGCCGCGGAGCTGCGCCACTTCCTGGAGTGCGTACGCTCCGGCAGCCGGCCGTGCACCGACGGCTGGAACGGGGTACAGGTGGTCGCCGTCCTGGAGGCGGTGGACGCCTCGCTGGCGGCCGGCGGCGCCCAGGTGCCGGTGGCGGGCACGCGTACGCGGGTGCCGGCATGACCGCCGTCGCCGCCCGCACCGCGGACGGGATCAGCCCGCTGGCCCTGCTAGGGGACGAGGTCCGGCTGGGCGCCGGCGGCGTGGTCGAGGACTTCTGCTCGGTCGGCCGCCACGGCCCGACCGACGCGGCCACCGTGATCGGCGCCGGGGCGACGATCCGTAGCCACACCGTGCTCTACGCGGGCAACACCATCGGCGAACGGTTCGCCACCGGACACCACGTGCTCATCCGCGAGCACAACCGGATCGGTGACGACGTGTCGGTCGGCTCACTGTCGGTTGTGGAGCATGACGTGGCGATGGGCGACCGGGTGCGCATCCACTCGCACTGCTTCATCCCCGAGTTCTCCGTGCTGGAGGACGACGCCTGGCTCGGCCCGCGGGTCACCGTGACCAACGCGCCGTTCCCGCGTTGCCCGGACGTGTCCCGGTGCATGGCCGGCGTCCGGATCGGACAGGCCGCCCGGATCGGCGCCAACGTCACCATCCTGCCCGGTGTCCACATCGGTGCCCGCGCGCTGGTCGGCGCCGGCGCCGTGGTCACCAAGGACGTGGCGCCGGGCGCCGTGGTGATCGGGACCCCGGCCCGGCAGGTGAAGACCATCGACGAGCTCGCCTGCCCGGTGGGCCTGGACCACCGCCCGTACGAGGAGTGACCCGAATGTCCACTGTGCCGTTGGTCGATCTCAAGGCGTCGTACGCCCGGCACCGGGACGCGATCGACGCGGCGATGCGCGAGGTCATCGACAACACCCGGTTCATCCAGGGTCGGGAGGTGGCCGAGTTCGAGGCGGCCTTCGCTGCCTTCTGCGGCACGAAACACGCCGTCGGCGTCGCCTCCGGCACCGCGGCGCTGCACCTGACGCTGTACGCGCTCGGCGTCGGCCCCGGCGACGCAGTCGCGGTGCCCTCGCACACCTTCATCGCCACGGCCGAGCCGGTCACCTGGCTGGGCGCGACGCCCCGCTTCGTGGAGATCGACCCGGCCACCGGCGGCATGGATCCGGCGGCGTTGAAGGCGGTGGCCGGCGAGGTCAAGGTGATCATGCCGGTGCACATCCACGGCCAGCCGGTCGACCTGGCGGCGATCGCCGAGATCGCCGAGGACGCCGGGGTGCCGCTGGTGGAGGACGCCGCCCAGGCGCACGGCGCGGACTACACCCGTGGCGACGGCACGGTCGTGCGGGCGGGCGGGTACGGCGTGGCCGGCTGTTTCTCCTTCTACCCGGGCAAGAACCTGGGCGCCTTCGGCGACGCCGGCGCGATCACCACCAACGACGACGACCTCGCCGCCCGGCTGCGGATGCTGCGCGACCACGGCCGGACCACCAAGTACGAGCACCAGGTGGTCGGGTACGCGGAGCGGCTGGACACGCTGCAGGCGGCGGTCCTCGGCGCCAAGCTGCCCACAGTGGACGAGGACAACCAGCGCCGGCGGGAGCTGGCCGCGGCGTACCGCAAGCGGCTGGCCGGGGTGGGCGACCTCACCGTGCTCGCCCAGCCGCCCGGCCGGCGCGGCGTGTTCCACCATTTCGTGGTCCGCACCGCGCACCGGGACGCGTTGCTGAGGCACCTGAAGGAGGCCGGTGTCGGCGCGGGCATCCACTACCCGGTGCCGCTGCACCTGCAGCCGGCGTACGCGGGTCTCGGGTACCGGCGCGGCGACCTGCCCGCCACCGAGGCGTTCGCCGCGGAATGCCTGTCCCTGCCCATCTACCCGGAGCTCACCGGCGAGCAGCTGGACCGGGTCGTCATCGAGGTGGAGGGGTACTTTGAGCGGGTTTGACCGACCACTGCGCATCCTCGTCGTCACGAACCTCTGGCCGGTCGACGGCGGGTTCCAGGGCATCTTCGTCGCCGAGCAGGTGGACGCGCTGCGCCGCCTGGGGCACGAGGTGGACGTGGAGGTGGTCGCGCGGGAGCGCGGCAAGCTGGACTACGTCCTGGCCGGGCCGCGGGTCCGGCGCCGGGTCCGGCAGGGCGGGTACGACGTGGTGCACGTCCACTACGGGCTGAGCGCGCTCGCCGGCTGCTTCGCCGGCCGGGTGCCGCGGGTGCTGTCGCTGCACGGCAGCGACGTCAACACGCCCTGGCAGCGCCGGATCACCAGGCTGGGCGACCGCGGGTACGCGGCACGCATCTACGCGTCGCGGCGGCTGGCGGAGGCGGCCGGCGACGCGGACGGGGAGGTGATCCCGGCCGGGGTCGACCTGAGCCTGTTCACCCCGCGCGACCAGGCGCAGGCGCGGGCACAGCTGCGCCTGGACACCGACGAGAAGGTGGTGCTGTTCGGCGGGCTGCCGGCCAATGCGGTCAAGGGATACGACGTGTTCCTGGATGTGCTGGCCGCGCTGCGCGCCCGCGGCATGTCCGTGCGCGAGCTGGTGCTGGTCGAGCCGGGCCAGCCCCGGGCGGCGGTGGCGACCAAGATGGCCGCCGCGGACGCCCTGCTGTTCACCTCGCGCCAGGGGGCGGAGGGCTCGCCGATGGTGGTCAAGGAGGCCGCGGCGATGGGCCTGCCGGTGGTGAGCGTGGACGTCGGGGACGTGGCCGAGGTGCTCGCCGGGGTGACCCCGTCGGCGGTGGTCCCGTTCCCGCCGACCCGGGCCGGCCTCGTCGAGGCGCTGGCCGCCCCGCTGGCCGAGGTGCTCGCCACCGGAGGCCGCAGCGACGGGCGGGAACGCATCGTCTGGCTGGACTCCCTCGCGGTCGCCGAGCGGGTGGTGGCGGTCTACCGGAAGGCGGTCGCCGGCGCGCAGCCGGTGCCGGCGCCGGGAGCGGACGCACAGGGTTGGGCGGGGATGGCGAGGCGGGGCTGAGCCGTGCGCGCACTGGTCACCGGGGGCGCCGGCTTCATCGGCTCCCACCTCGCCGACCGCCTGGTCGCCGACGGCGGCCACGTCACCGCGGTCGACAACCTGAGCCACGGCCGGCCGGAGAACCTCGCGACCGCCACCGCGAGCGGCCGCTGCGAGCTGGTCAAGCTGGACGTCACCGATCCGGACCTGCTGGCGGTGGTGCGCGCGGCCCAGCCGGACGTGATCTTCCACCTGGCCGCCCAGATCGACGTGCGGCTCAGCGTGGCGGACCCGCTGCGCGACGTGGACGCGAACGTGGTGGGCACGGTGGCGGTGCTGGAGGCGGCCCGGTGCGCGGGCGTGCCCAAGGTGGTGCTCGCTTCGTCCGTGGCGATCTTCGGGCCGCCGGCGCGGCTGCCGGTGACCGAGCAGTCGCCGACCCGCCCGCTGTCGCCGTACGCGGTGTCCAAGCTCGCCGGTGAGCTGTACCTGCGGCAGTACCACGACCTGCACGGCCTGGACACCACGGCGCTGGTGCTCACCAACACGTACGGCCCGCGGCAGGACCCGCACGGCGAGGCCGGGGTGGTGGCGATCTTCGGGGACGCCATGCTCGCCGGCCGGACCACCCGGGTCTTCGGTGAGGGTTCGAACGTGCGGGACTACGCCTACGTCGCGGACGTGGTCGACGCTTTCGTGCGCGCCGGCCGGCCGGGAGTCGCCACCGGGCAGCGGGTCTTGGTCGGCACCGGCACCGGCGTGACCGACCTGGAGCTGCACCGGGCGGTGGCGCAGGCGGTCGGGGTCGACGCAAAGCCCCAGTATGCTCCGGCCCGGCTGGGTGACCTGCCGGCGATGGTGGTCGACTGCAGTGGGGCGCGGCGGCTGCTGGGCTGGCAGCCGCGGACCTCCCTGGCGGAGGGTTTAAGGCGCATCGTGGTGGCGATGCGGGAGACATGACGGCGGCGCAGCGCGGGGCCTGATGCGCGGGACCTCCGGTGCGGCGTGGTCGCTGCCGCGCACCCGTGCAGGCCGGCTGCGGTCCGCGGTCCGTTCCGCCGTGCCCGCGCTGGCCGCGTACGCCGCGCTCCGCACGGTCGGCGTGGTTGTCCTCGCGGCGTTCGCCGACCGTGCCGGGCAGGACGTCTGGCTGCTGCTGAGCAACACGTACGACGCCACCTGGTACAAGAACATCGCCACCACCGGCTACGACCACGGGGTTGGCGTGAATGGGCTGACCAACCTGGTCTTCTTCCCGCTGTACCCGGGGCTGATCGCCGCCCTCGACCCGGTGCTGGCCGGCGGCCCGGGGGTCTCCGGTCTAGCCGTGTCCTGGCTGGCCGGCCTGGCCGCGGCGGGCGGGCTGTACGCGATCGGCTGCCACGCGCGGGACCGGCGCACTGGAGTCGCCCTCGCCGCGCTGTGGGCGGTGATTCCGCACGCTGTGGTCGAGTCGATGGCGTACACCGAGACCCTGTTCACCGCCTTGTCGGCGTGGTCGCTGTACGCGGTGCTGACCCGGCGGTGGCTGACCGCCGGCGGGCTGTGCCTGCTCGCCGGGCTGGTCCGGCCCACCTCCGCCGCGCTGGTGGCCGCGGTCGGGCTGGCCTGCCTGGTCGCCGCGGTGGGCCGCGCCGACGGCTGGCGGCCCTGGTTGGCCGGGGCACTGGCGCCGCTCGGCCTGCTCGGGTACCTGGTCTTCGTGGCCCGGCGGCTGCACCGGCTGGACGGCTACTTCCACGTCCAGGACGCCGTATGGGGGATGCCGTTCGACGGCGGGCGCTACACCTTCCAGACGATGGGCGAGGTCGTCAGCCGGCGGCAGGCGTTGCAGCTCTACGCGGTCACGGTGGTGCTGCTGGCCTCCGTCGTTCTCTTCGCAGTGTCGCTGCGGGCGAGGCAGCAGTGGCCGTTGCTGGTCTACTCCGGCGTACTGCTCGTCCTCGTCACCGGCGGCGGAGGCTACTACCACTCGAAGGCGCGCCTGCTGATCCCCGCATTCGGTCTGCTCCTGCCGGTGGCCGGCGCGCTGGGCCGGCTGCGGGTGCGAACCGCGGTCGCTGTCTTCGCAGTGCTCGCCCTCGGCTCGGCCGGGTTCGGCAGCTACCTGTGCCTGGGCTGGAACTACTCGCCCTGACGGTCCGGACCGCGCGGCTCAGTCGAGGTGCCGCACGTCCCACACCCACGCCCCGTCCGTCCACTGTGGTTCGAACCCGAGCAGGCCGGTGGTGGTGCGCAGCAGTGGGCCCGTGTGCCGGCCCGGCACCAGCACGACCACCCCGGCCCGCCAGTACCGCAGGTCGGCCGCGGCCTGCTGGCGCATCCGGTCGGTGATGTGCGGGGTCCACGCCCGGTCGTGCACCGCCATCAGCAGCGAGGAGGTCGGCCTGGGCGGGGCGCTGAAGATGCTGTGCTTCGGCCCGTCCGGGTCGTCCGAACCGGTCGCCGGGCCGAGGAAGTAGCCGCGGGAGATCCGGAACGACAGGCCCGCATCGGCTGCCCACGCCAGCGGTTCGGGGTAGCGGCTCTGCGGGGGCGGCACGAAGACCACCGAGCGGCCGCCGGTCAGGTACCGGTCCAGCGCGCCGTTGACCAGCACTGCGGGCGTCGCGGTCTGGTGGACGGTGGGCAGCGGGCGTGGTGCGGACGGTAGCAGCGCGGCGGCGAAGGCCGCCGGGACCAGGGCGTACGACGCGTACCGCAGGGACCGCCCGAAGCCGCCGTGCCGGGCCCCGCCGTCGCGCTCCACCTCCAGGCGCCCCTGCCGGCGCCACTGGTCCCAGCCCATCGCCAGCAGCACTCCGGTGACCGGCACGGTGGCGAGTGCGAACCGGGTCGGCACGACCGTGTCAAGGACTGGCAGGGACTGCACGGCCGCCCACGGGCCGCGGCCCAGCCCGGTGCTGCGCCATTTGACCACCGGGCCGAGCGAGCAGACCGCGAAGACGGCGCCGGTGGCGGCGACGGCGAGCGCGGTGAGCCGCCGGGACAGGTAGGTGACCACGCCGCCCACCAGGATCAGTGACGGCCAGCCGAGGAAGGCGTTCTCCTCGGTCGGGTTCTGCGCCAGGCCGCGCACGCTCCGCGCGCTGCCGGCCAGGGACAGCTGGGAGAAGGCCGGGTAGGCGGCGAGGTTGGCGCCGTACTGCTGGATGTTGGCGCTGAGCCCGCGGTAGCTGCCCGGCCCGGTGAACTGGACCCACAGCGGGTACGCCAGCAGCGCGCCGGCGACCAGGGCGGCGACGCCCAGGCCGGCCATGAACGGCAGGATCCGCCGCCAGTACCGGCGGCGGAAGACCCCGACGACAAGGACGAAGATCCCGACGCCGGCCGCGGTCAGCAGCAGGATCTCTTCGTTGATGAAGGCCTGCCAGGTGACCAGCAGGCCGAGCAGGCTGCCGTTGCGCAGCGGCCGCCCGGACCGGCCCAGGGCCAGCGTGCGCCAGACGATGAACGGCACCAGGAACTGCGCCACGATGTTCGGGTGGCCGTTGCCGTGCGACACCATGCCCGGGGCGAACGTGCAGAAGGCCGCGCCGAGGACGGCGGCGCCGGGGGCGGCGACGACGTGCCGGGACAGCACGTAGTACCAGGCGATGCCGGTCGCCGCGTACGCCGCGGTCAAAAGCACCGTGAAGGCGGCGTGCGGCCCGAAGATCAGGGTCACCGGGGACAGCGGCACCGACAAACCGAGGATGGAGGTGTTGGCCATCAGGTTCACGCCGTCCGGCGCATTCATCCGGTTGGTGACGAACGGGTAGTCGAAGTGGCGGACCACCCGCGCGCCGTGGGCGAGCATCCACTCGAACTGCGCCTGGTCCGGCGCGTTGGTGCCGCGCGTGTGCGGCAGGTCGTGCCACAGCCTGCTGGTCAGGTAGCCGGCGCCGACGAGGAAGCCGAGCACGGCGGCGAGGTCCCACCTGAGCCCGGGACGCGTCGCGGGACCAACCGGCACGCTCCGGACGTACCCATCCGGCGTGCTGGCATGCGGGCGTCGCCGCTCCCTTCCGTCGGCGTCCCGGGGCTGCCCCGCCGGGATCCGTCCCCACCCATATCCCAAACGAACGTTAAGCTAGGCGCATGGGGGTGGAACGGCTACTGCCAACCGAAGAAGCCGGGCAGCTGCTGGAGCTGACCCGTGAGTTGGCCGACCGTGAGCTGGCGCCGCGGGCGGCCGAGTACGAGCAGCGGGGCGAGTTCCCGCGGGAGCTGCTGCGCCTGCTCGGCAGGTCCGGCCTGCTCGGCCTGCCCTATCCGGAGGAGTACGGCGGTGCCGGCCAGCCGTACGAGGTCTACCTGCAGGTGCTCGAGGAGCTGGCGTACCGGTGGCTCGCCGTGGCCGAGGCGGTCAGCGTGCACACGCTGTCCTGCCACCCGGTCGCGAAGTACGGCACCGAGTTGCAGCGCAAGCGGCTGCCGGAGATGCTCGGCGGCGAGCTGCTCGGCGCCATATGCCTCTCCGAGCCGCAGGGCGGTTCGGACGCCGCGCACCTGACCACCCGGGCCGTCCGCGAGGGTGACTACTACACCGTCTCCGGCACGAAGGCGTGGATCACCCACGCCGGGCAGGCCGACTTCTACAGCGTCTTCTGCCGCACCGGCGGTCCGGGCGCCTCCGGCGTGTCCTGCCTGCTCGTCGACGCCGGCACCCCTGGAGTACTGCCACAGGCCCGGGAGCGGACCATGGGGCTGCGCTCGTCGCCGGTCGCCCAGATCGTCTTCGACGACGCCCGGGTGCCCGCCGACCGGCTGGTCGGCGAGGAGGGGCGCGGCTTTCGGATCGCGATGGACGCGCTGGACGCGGGCCGGCTCGGCATCGCGGCCTGCGCGGTCGGCCTCGCCCAGGCGGCGCTCGACTACGCCACCGAGTACGCCCGGGAGCGGGAACAGTTCGGCCGCCCGATCATCGAGTTCCAGGGGCTGTCGTTCCTGCTCGCCGACATGGCCACCCAGGTCGCCGCGGCCCGGGCGCTGACCCTGGCGGCGGCCCGGCTCAAGGATGCCGGCCGTCCGTTCGGCGTCGAGGCGGCCAAGGCGAAGCTGTTCGCCAGCGACGTGGCGATGCGGGTGACCACCGACGCGGTGCAGGTGCTCGGCGGGTACGGCTACGTCGCCGACCACCCGGTCGAGCGGTACATGCGCGAGGCGAAAGCGCTGCAGATCGTGGAGGGCACCAACCAGATCCAGCGCCTGGTCATCTCCCGCGCGCTCTGACCTGGCCCGGCTTCGCCGCCTACCGCGGCGGCCCGCGCCGTTCGCACCGTGGTCGCGACCACATCCGGGGCGCGGAATGTTGCAGACTCACCGGGTGGGCGACCTGCGGGAGATCCTGGACCGCGTCTGGCGCACAGATGCGGCGAGCATGCTCGGTGTGCTCAGCCGGCGCCTCGGTGACCTGGACCGGGCAGAGGAGGCCCTGCAGGACGCGGTGAGCCAGGCGATGACGAGCTGGGCCGCCGACGGGGTGCCGGCCAACCCGGCCGGCTGGCTGGTCACCGCCGCCTGGCGAAAGGCCCTGGACCGGCTGCGCCGGGAGGCCACCGGACGCGACCGGTTCGCCGCCCTGGCCCACACCCCGGCGCCGGCACCCACCGGCGACGACCGCCTGGCTCTGGTCTTCGCCTGCTGCCACCCGAGCCTGCCCGAGCCGTCGCAGGTGGCGCTGACCCTGCACGCGGTGAGCGGACTGTCCACCGAGGAGATCGCGGCCGGTTTCCTGGTGCCCACCGCGACGATGGCCCAGCGGCTGGTGCGGGCCAAGCGCCAGCTGCGGGCCCGGGGCGTGCGGTTCGAGCTGCCCGAGCCCGAGGCGTACGGCGAGCGGCTGCCCGCCGTCCTGGCCACCGTGTACCTGGTCTTCAACGAGGGATACCTGGCCAGCTCCCGGCAAGCCCCGCACCGGCGCGAGCTGGCCCGTGAGGCGCTCGACCTGGCCCGGGAGCTTGCTCGCCTGATGCCGAACGAGCCGGAGGTGGCCGGGCTGGCCGCCCTGCTGGAGCTGCACGAGGCCCGGTCGGCCACCCGGTTCGACGGCTGGGGCCGGCTGGTGCTGCTGGCGGACCAGGACCGCCGGCAGTGGGACCGGCAGATGATCGACTCGGCGCTGGCCCGGCTGCGCCGGGCGGCGGCGCGCAACGCACCCGGCCCGTACCAGCTGCAGGCGGCCATCGCGGCGCTGCACGCGCTCGCGCCGTCGTACGACCAGACCGACTGGGTGGCGATCCGCGGCCTCTACGACCGCCTGTACGAGCTGCAGCCCTCGCCGGTCGTACTGCTGTCCCGGGCGGTCGCGACCCGGTACGCGGTCGACCCGGCAACCGCGTTGTCCGAAGTGGACGCGCTGGCCGACCGGCTCGCCGGCTACCGCCTGCTGCACGCCACCCGGGCGGAGATCCTGCGCGCGCTCGGTCGCCGGGAGGAGGCCGCCGAGGCGACGCGGCGGGCGCTCGCGCTCGCCACCAACCCGGCCGAGCGCGAGCTGCTCGCCCGCCGCCTCGCCGGCACGCGGTAGCGGCAGGCGCGCCCTTGCCGCCCCGTCGGGCGCGCCTGCACCCGCGCCCGACGGCGTAGGTCAGTTCTCGATGACCGGGCGTACCTCGACCTTGGCGCCGCGGCTGGCGATGCCCGGCCATCCCGAGGCGACGTTCACCGCGTCGTCGATGTCGTCCGCCTGCAGCAGGATCATGCCGGCGATCACCTCCTTGAGCTCCAGGTACGGCCCGTCGGTGACCACCGGTTGCCCGTCCGCTCCGCGGCTGATCGTCTTCGCCTTGCGCACGCTGTCCAGCTCCGCACCGCCGGCGAGAATCTTGCCGGCCGCCTGCCACTTCTCCATCCAGGCGTAGATCGCCTGGTACGCGGCGTCCCGCTCCTTTTGGCTGGCGTCCTGCCAGGTGCTCTCGTCGCCGCAGATGAGCATCGCGTACTTCACAGGGTGTCCTTTCCTCGAAGGTCCGCTAGCCAAGTGACGCATGGCGTGGCGGCGAAATCGACACTCCGGCGGGTAGTTTTCACGCCGTGGAGGAGACCGACCGCGCGATCGTCGACGCGCTGGCCACCGACGGCCGGCTGTCCTACACCGACCTGGCCGAGAAGGTGGGCCTGTCGGTGTCGGCGGTGCACCAGCGGGTGCGCCGGCTGGAGCAGCGGGGCGTGATCAAGGGATACGCCGCCCGGGTCGCCTACGAAGCGATCGGGCTGCCGCTGACCGCGTTCGTGGCGATCCGCCCGCTGGACCCGTCCCAGCCGGACGACGCGCCGGAACGGCTGGCCCACCTCGCGGAGATCGAGTCCTGCTACTCGGTCGCGGGGGAGGACTTCTACCTGCTGCTGGTGCGGGTGGCCAGCCCGGCCGACCTGGAGCGGCTGCTGCAGCAGATCCGGACCGCGGCGAACGTCACCACCCGGACCACGGTCGTCCTCTCCACGCCGTTCGAGAACCGACCGCCCGCGGTCACGCCGCTGGCGCGTTCCACCGCCGAATGACCTGGTGCCCGTGCTCGTGTCCGAGCACGCTGATGGTGCCGGTGTCCAACCGCAGCACGCCCCCGGCCGAGGGCGGGAGGGCGATCCAGCGGGCACCGGCCACGCGCAGGGCGTGTCCGTGCCCGACCAGCGCCACGTCGCCCGCGTCGAGCAGGGTCCGGGCCGCCGCGAGCACCCGGTCCAGCCGCTTTCCGACCTGCTCGGCCGACTCGCCGCCCGGGCAGCCGTCCCGCCACAGGTACCAGTCCGGCCGGGTCCGGCGTATCTCCGCCGTGGTGCGGCCCTCGTACTCGCCGTAGTCCCATTCGCCCAGGTCCTCGTCGACCTCGGTGACCTCGAGGCCGGCCAGGTCCGCGGTGTACAACGCGCGCTTACGCGGGCTGCTGTACACCGCGATGAAGTTCCACCTGGTGAGGGCGGGGGCCAGGGCCCGGGCTTCCCGCTCGCCGTCCGCGGTCAGGTCGACGTCGGTGTACGAGGTGTGCTTGCCGGCGGCGCTCCACTCGGTTGCGCCGTGCCGAAGCAGGACGATTTCCCCCACAGGGCCAGTCAACCACGGCGGGAAGGGTACTAGCTTCCTAGGATGGTGTACGCGACGTGTCGCCAACCACAAGCAAGGGAAGACAGATCCAACGAGCGAGCCGAACCAAGATCACAAAGCGGGCAGGTCGCCGACGATGTACCACTCAGCCCTATGCCGGCGCTGATCCCGTACTAGTGCAGAAGAGCCGGCCACCCGGCCAGGAGGCGACCCGTTGGTAGCCGTCGATTTGGGTGACCCCAGGCGACCGGGTGGTCAAGACGCATCGGGCGCCGTACCGCCGGGCGATCACGCCACGCTCGGCCGGCAGGGTGGCGCTGTCGAGCAGCGTGTCCCGGGCGTCGGCGCGGGTGGCCTCGTCTCCGATCCACGGGTCCGGCCAGGCCGGGTTCACCGAGTAGTAGCCGATCAGGTACAGCCGGCGGTCGGCCCGCGGCGAGTCGGTGAGCACCGTGGCGCCGGCCGGGGCGAAGTCACGCACCCGGTCGACGGGATCGGCACCGACCGGCAGGGTCCGCAACGGGCGGGCCAAGGACTGCGGCAGCCAGGACAGCGGTACAGCGCTGGCCGCACCCAGCGCCGGCGCCCGGTTGACGGCGAGTCCGGCCGCCACCAGGAGCGCCGCTGCCGCCGCCATGGCGATTCGGGCCAGCGCGGGCGCGGGCACCCGCTCCGCCACAAAGATCCCAAAGGCGACCTGTAGTGGCAGCATCATGACCGGAATCACCCGCAGGTACTGATACTGCCGGCTGGCCAGGGCAACCGCCACGACCGCGCAGCCGAGGGCGAAGACGAGCACGAGCGGATCGAGCCGGTCCTGTCGCAGCCGCAGGGCCAGTGCGGGCAGCGCGACCAGGCCGTAGACACAGATGAGGGACCCGCCGTCCAGGAGGGCGGTGCGCAGCGGCCGGTGGATCTCCACCAGTGCGGAGCCGGCGGCGAGCAGGTCACCTGATGAGGAGTAGGGCCACGCCATGGTGAGCAGTGCGGCGACGGCTGCGGCGGCGACGAGCAACAGCCAGCCGTGCGGTGGCCCGCCGCGCGCGACGCTGACCATGATCGCTGCGCCGCCGACGGCGGTCTCGAGGGCGGTGAACGGGTGGATCAGGACGATCGCCGCGGCCAGCACGCCGATCGTCGCTGCGGTGGCGATGGATGCCGCGGTGGGGTAGCGCAGCAGCCGCTCCCACAGGAACAGCATCAACGCGAGCCCGATCGTGCTGGGGTATGGCGTCGTCTCGGCCAGCGACCGGATGTCGGGGAAGCCGCTCCAACCCGGAGATCCCGGCCCCCACAACAACAGCATTGCGGCGAGGGAGACTGTGGCGGCCGCTGCTGACCGGCTGAAGCAGGCCACGAGGCGCCGGAACGCGACCAGCAGCAGAACGATGTTGACCACACCGACGAGCCCGAGGACGGTGGCAGGCGCCGCACCGGTGATCCGGACCGCTGCCGCAAGCGTGAGGGTGTACGGCGAGTAGTACGGGCTGCCCTGGCCGGTGCCCACCATGGGGTCCACTGGGTGGACGAAGTCGGCGGCCAGCGTCCGTACGGTGGCGACGTGTAGCGGGAAGTCGCCGACCCAGGTGGCTGCAGCGGCCACCCCCGCGGCCCAGATCACCACCGCGCCACTGACAACGAGGTAGCTGTCCAGGTTGCCGCGGGCCCGGGCTGTGATCCAGGCGCTGGCGGTCATCGGGTGCACCGTATCGTCTTGCGCCGGTCCCGGGTGGTGGTTTGCCGGCTCACCGGGTGGGCAACCTCAGGGGTGAGACAGAGGGGGAGTCGATATGAGCCTGGCAGACAAGGCACGGAACATGGCGGAAGAGTGGAAGGGCCGAGCCAAGGAGAAGGTCGGCGGCGCCATGAAGAAGGAGAACATGCAGGCGGAGGGTGCCGCGGACCGGGAGGAGGCCAGGGTCAGGCGGGACCAGCAGGCCAGGGAGACCGGTCAGCAGGGCCCGGACGCTTTCCGCGGCTGACCCGGCGGCGGAGCCCGCAGACCACGGTGGGGCGTCTCTTGCGGTGAGGCGCCCCGCCGTGCTGTCTGCGTACGGGGGCTGGAGCCAGGGAGCTCACAGCTTTGGCTCAGGTCGGTCTCGGGGACATCCATCAGGCTGAGGGGACGGACATCAGCCGAGACCGCAAGGGAGCGCGTCATGACCGGTACCCGGCAGGCAGCGACCACGGTGAACCTCACCGCGGATTGGCCCGACTTGTGGCTCACGGCCGTGCTGCGGCCGGCTGGCCGGCTGGCCGGGGCGGCGGTGGACCGGTTGGTGGACAGCCTCACCGCGCTCGCCGGCAGCGCCAGCCTGGTGGTCGTGGACCTGGCCGCAGCGTCTGTCCTGGAGCCGGAGGTGTTGGCGCAGGCGCTGCGGCTGCCTGGCGGCCTGCTCTCCGGCCCGGACCGCTGCCTGTTGCTGGTCGGCGCGGACCAGGCGCTGCTGTCGGCGCTGGACCGCTGTGGCGCTCAGATCGCCACCCTGGATACCCCGCCGCCGTCAGGCTGACTCGCGGGGCGCGTCGGCCGCCTGCTGTTTGGCCCACCAGCGCTGGCCGGACTCGGGCAGGGTGTCGATCGGGTCGTAGTACGGGTGGGTCCGGGTGAGCGCGTCCGGGTCGGCCGCCTCGATCGAGGTGCGGTAGTTCTTGGTCCAGTACGAGATGCCGCGTTCCCGGTCGTACTCGCTGACCATGTGCACCCAGCGCTTGCCGACGAACGGTACGTCGCAGACGATTCGCGGGGTCGCGTAGCCGGGCAGGTAGCCCATGATGTCGTGCTGGAGCTGCTGGGCCTGCCACACCGCTACGCGCCAGTGCTCGGCGCCGGGGATCATGTCGCACATGTAGAAGTAGTAGGGCAGGATGCCGGCTTCGCCCTGCAGGGCGAAGCAGAGGTCGAGCAGGTCTGCGCTGGTCGCGTTGACGCCGCGCAGGAGGACGCCCTGGTTGCGTACGTCGCGCACGCCGACCTCCAGGGCGGTCTGTGCGGCGCGGGCGACCAGCGGGGTCAACGAGTTGACGTGGTTGACGTGGGTGTGGATGGCGAGGTTCACGCCGCGCCGGGCGGCGGTGCGGGCCACCCGCTCCAGGCCCTCCACCACCATGGGTTGCAGCCAGTGTTGCGGCAGTCCCATCAGCGCCTTGGTGGCGAGCCGGATGTCGCGCACGCTTTCGATGTCCAGCAGCCGCATGAGGAAGCTCTCCAGTTGGCGCCAGGGCACGTTGGCCACGTCGCCGCCGGAGACGACGACGTCCCGTACTCCCGGGTGGTCGCGCAGGTAGGCGAGGATCGCGTCGTACCGGTCGACCGGCTTGAGGGTCAGCTTGAGTTTGTCCACTGTGGGCGTGGAGTTGCCGACCAGGTCCATGCGGGTGCAGTGCCCGCAGTACTGGGGGCAGGTGGACAGCAGCTCGGCCAACACCTTGGTCGGGTAGCGGTGGGTGAGTCCTTCGGCCACCCACATGTCGTGCTCGTGCAGGGAGTCGCGGGTCGCGTACGGGTGGCTCGGCCAGTCGGTACGGCGGTCGGAGGCGACCGGGATCATGTATCGGCGTACCGGGTCGGCGTAGAAGGTGTCGGTGCTGGGCGGGGCGTCGGGGACCATGGTGTTGAGCATCTGTGGCGGCACCAGCATCGACATGGTGGCCAGCCGCTGCTGGTCGTCGACGAGGTCGGCGTAGAAGCGCTCGTCGACCAGGTCGCCGAGGACGGCGCGCAGCTGGCGGGCGTTCTTGATGCAGTGCGCCCGCTGCCATTGCGCGGACTCCCACTCCTCGCGGGTGACGGTGCGCCAGCCGGGGAACCGCCTCCAGTCCGGCTCCACCAGCTCGCGGCGGCGGTACTCGTACGGCTGATCGCTGCTCACGGCACCTCCTACGCATGTTCTGCTGTAGATACCCTATTCTGCCGTAAGATTTCCTGTCCGTTAGGATGAAAACTGTGACGTCTCCCGTAGGTCTGCATCGGGTCGTGGACCCGCCCGGGGTGTTGCCGCAGGCTGCCCACCGGTTGGACAACCGGCCGGAGATCGCGCCGTCCGAGGTGCGGGTGGCGGTTGAGCGGCTCAACCTGGATGCGGCGAGCTTCCGCCAGCTGCGGGAGAAGCATGGCGGCGACGGCGACGCGGTGCGCGCCGAGGTGCTGGAGATCGTCGCGACCCGGGGGAAGATGCACAACCCGGTGACCGGATCGGGCGGGATGCTCATCGGCACGGTGGACGCGGTCGGTCCCGCCTCCCCGTTGGCGTTCAAGCCCGGCGACCGCATCGCCACGCTGGTGTCGCTGACGCTCACGCCGCTGGCCATCACCGATGGGCTCGCCCGTTGGGATGGGACCAGCGAGCAGGTGCCGTGTGCCGGGCACGCGATCCTGTTCGCCCGTTCGGTGGCCGCGGTGCTCCCGGACGACCTGGACCCGGGCCTGGCGCTCGCGGTGTTCGACGTGTGCGGCGCGCCGGCGCTGACCGACCGCGTGGTGCGGCGCTACCAGGGCCCGACGGTCACGGTGCTCGGCGCGGCGGGCAAGAGCGGCAGCCTGTCGCTGGCCGCGGCGCGGCGCGCGGGAGCCGGGCGTACGGTGGGTGTGGTCCCGACCGCCGCGGAGCGCGACCTGCTGGCGCGGGCCGGGCTGGCAGACCAGGTGGTCGTCGCGGACGCCCGGGACCCGGTCGGGCTGGCCGCGGCGGTCGGCGAGCCGGCCGATGTCACGGTGGTCTGCGTGGACGTGCCAGGCTGTGAGCACGGGGCGGTTCTGGCCACCGCGGCGGGCGGCACGGTGATCTTCTTCTCCATGGCGACCAGCTTCGCGTCGGCCGCGTTGGGTGCCGAAGGGCTCGCCGCGGACGTGACCATGCTGATCGGCAACGGGTTCGTGCCCGGGCACGCGGACTACGCGCTGGACCTGGTGCGCACCGAGCCGGGGGTACGCGGGCTCCTCGACGCCCGGTTGGCGGCACACTGACCAGCATGGAGCCAACCACCCTGTACCGCGGCGGCCACGTCTACAGCACCGCCGACCCGTCCGCCACGGCCCTGCTGGTCCGCGGCCAGACCATCGCCTGGCTCGGCCCGGACGCCGAGGCGCCCGCCGCCGACCGGGTGGTGGACCTGGCCGGCGCGCTGGTCACCCCGGCGTTCGTCGACGCCCACGTGCACTGTACGGAGACCGGGCTGGCGCTGGGCGGCCTGGATCTGGCCGGGACCGGCTCGGCCGCGGACGTGCTCGACGCGGTGGCCCGGTTCGCCGCGGGCCTGCCCCGGGACGCGGTGGTGCTCGGCCACGGGTGGGAGGAGTCGGGGTGGCCCCGGCCGCACCCGCCGACCGCGGAGGAGTTGGACCGGGCGGCGGGGGGCCGGATGGTCTACCTGTCTCAGGCGTCCATCCACTCGGCCGCCTGCTCGACGGCGTTGCTGGCGGCCGCGCCGCAGGCCGCCGCCGCGCCCGGGTACGACGCCTCGGGCTGGGTGCGCCGGGGCGCGCACGACATTGTGCGCGCGGTTGCGCTGGGTGCGGTGACGCCGGCGCAGCGGACCGCGGCGCAGCGGGCGGCGTTGCGGCGCGCGGCCGCCATGGGCATCGCCGCGGTGCACGAGTGCGGGGGGCCGGGCACGTCGGACGAGGCGGACTTCACCGGCCTGCTGGCGCTGTCGGCGGCCGAGCCGCTGCCCGAGGTGTACGGGTACTGGGGCGAGCTGATGGCCGCCGGCAAGGCCCGGGAGCTGGGTGCGGTCGGCGCCGGCGGGGACCTGTACGCGGACGGGGCGCTGGGCGCGCGGACCGCACACCTGACCGCGCCCTATGTGGACGGTGACGGCGGGTCGGGGCACGGGTACCTCACCGCCGACCAGGTGCGTGACCACCTGCTGGATTGCGCCGCGAACGGCGTGCAGGGCGGCTTCCACGCCATCGGCGACGCGGCTATCGGCACGGTGCTGGCCGGGTTCGCGGCGGCAGCGGGGCAGCTGGGCGTCGAGCGGATCCGGGCGGCCAGGCACCGGGTCGAGCACGCCGAGATCGTGGACAAGCGGCTGATCGCGGGGTTCGTCGAGTACGGGGTGGTGGCGAGCATGCAGCCGGCGTTCGACCGGCTGTGGGGTGGCGAGGACCAGATGTACGCCAGGCGGCTGGGCGTGGCGCGGTCGTTGCAGTCCAACCCTTGGGGTGCGATGCACGGGGTGGGTGTGGCGCTGGCGTTCGGCTCGGACTCGCCGGTCACGCCGCTGGACCCGTGGGGCGCGGTGCGGGCGGCGGTGTGGCACCACAACCCGGGGCACCGGATGAGCGTGAGGGCGGCCTTCGCCGCGCACACCCGCGGCGGCTGGCGGGCGGTGCACCGCGACGCCGAGGGCGTGCTGGTGCCCGGTGGCGACGCCACGTTCGCGGTCTGGTCGGTCCCGGCGATGCCGGAGTTCGCCGAACAGGACGAGCCGCTGCCGGCGTGCCGGCGCACTGTCTTACATGGAGAGACCATCTTCGAGGAGTCATGAGCAAGCTTGACCTGGATCGCCAGCTGGTGCGCCGGGCGCGTCAGCTGGCCCGGCGGGCCGGGCGGCCGGTGGTGGAGCTGGCCCGCAGCCACACGACGGTCTCCGTGGAGCGGGCGGTGTTGCGCCTGGCCGGGGTCGCCGGTGCCGACCCGGATGGCATCCCCTGGGTCAACCGCCTGGTGGACGCCGTCGTCGCCGACGTCGGCCTGGGCCACGGGGTGGCCCTGCCGGTGTTCGCCGCGGCCGCTTCGTCCGGTGTGGACGACCTGACGCTACTGGCGCAGAAGGCGGCGGCCGGGTCGGTGCACTTCGAGGTGCCGACGGGCCGCGCCGCGACCGCGGCCCGGCGGGCGGCGAGGCGGTCGGTCGCCGCCGGGATCCGGCGCATCGACCGGCGGCGCGCCGAACGCGAACGGCTGATCCGCCGCCACGGCGACCCGAAGCAGCGGCCGTGGATCTATCTGATCGTCGCGACCGGGGACATCTACGAGGACATCAGGCAGGCGCAGGCGGCGGCCCGGGAGGGCGCGGATGTGATCGCGGTGATCCGGTCCACCGGCCAGTCCCTGCTGGACTACGTGCCCGAGGGCGCGACCCGGGAGGGGTTCGCCGGCACGTACGCCACGCAGGAGAACTTCCGGCTGATGCGGGCGGCGCTGGACGAGGTCTCCGCCGAGGTGGGCCGCTACGTGCGGCTGACCAACTACGCCTCCGGGCTGTGCATGCCGGAGATCGCCACGCTGGCCGGGCTGGAGCGGCTGGACATGATGCTCAACGACTCCATGTACGGCATCCTGTTCCGCGACATCAACCCGATCCGCACCTTTGTGGACCAGCGGTTCTCCCGGCAGATCCACGCCCGCGCCGGGATCATCATCAACACCGGCGAGGACAACTACCTGACCACCGCCGACGCGGTCGAGGCGGCGCACACGGTCACCGTCTCGCAGCTGCTCAACGAGTACTTCGCGCACGAGGCGGGGCTGGCCGACTGGCAGCTGGGCCTGGGCCACGCGTTCGAGATCAACCCGGACCTGCCGGAGTCTTTCCGGCTGGAGCTGGCGCACGCCCTGCTGGCCCGGGAGCTGTTCCCCCGGGCGCCGCTGAAGTGGATGCCGCCGACCCGGCACATGACCGGCGACGTGTTCCGCGGCAACCTGCTGGATGGCTTCTTCAACCTGGCCGGTGTGCTGACCGGCCAGGGCATCCTGCTGGTCGGCATGATGACCGAGGCGGTGGCCACGCCGTGGCTGTCCGACCGGGACATCGCCTTGCAGAACGTGCGCTACGTGCTCAACGCCTGCAGTGGCCTGCACGAGGACTTCGTGCCGAAGCCGGGCGGCTTCATCCAGCGCCGGGCCGCGACGGTGCTGGCCGAGGCGGTCCAGCTGCTGGAGCGCATCGTCGACGAGGGGCTGCTGAACGCGATCGCCGCGGGCACGTTCGGCATCATGAAGCGCCCGCCGGACCGCGGCCGGGGCCTGGACGGGGTGGCCCGGCACGAGCCGGACTACTACAACCCGGCCACCGAGATCCTGGAGGGGACGCAGTGAGCGGCACGATCGTGCGGCCGTACGGGGACACCACCGGGGATGGGATGGTGCAGCTGTCGTTCACGCTTCCGGTGCCGCTGGACAAGCGGGCCGAGGGCGCGGCGCTGCAGCTGGCCGGCAAGATGGGTGTGGACCCGGCGATGGTGGTGCACGCCAAGCAGATGGGCGACGCGCACACGTTTTTCGTGGTCTACGGCCGGGTCAACCACCTGGTCGACCTGTCCGCGGTGCGGGTGGTCGAGCGGGACTTCCCGCTGCTGTCGCCGAAGGAAATCAACCAGCTGGTCCGGCGGCGGCTGCGGCGCCGGCTGGTGGTGGTGGGCGCCTGCATCGGCACGGACGCGCACACCGTGGGCATCGACGCGATCCTCAACGTCAAGGGGATCGCGGGGGAGAAGGGCCTGGAGTACTATCGGGAGTTCGCCGTGGTCAACCTGGGCGCCCAGGTCAGCGTGCCGGAGCTGGTGGAGCGGGCGCGGGCGGAGAAGGCGGACGCGGTGCTGGTGTCCCAGGTGGTCACCCAGCGGGACGCGCACCTGCACAACGTCCGGGAGATGTCCGCGGCGTTCCGGGAGGCGTTCCCGGCCGGCCGGCGGCCGCTGCTGGTCGTCGGTGGGCCCCGGTTCGACGAGCTGATGGCCGGCGAGCTGGGCGTGGACCGCATCTTCGGCCGGGGCACCAGCCCGCGCGAGGTGGCCAGCTACCTGGTGCACGCCCTGGTGACAAGCCGCGACGGGACACAGAAGAGGGCGGCATGACGGAAGCGGGTGTCATGAAGGTGACCCATCGCCGGTACGTGCCGTACAGCCACGCGCACTACGCCGGAAACCTGGTTGACGGGGCGTACGTCCTGGCCCTGTTCGGGGATGCGGCGACCGAGGTGTGCATCCGGCACGACGGCGACGAGGGCCTGTTCGCGTCCTACGACGACGTGCAGTTCACGGCGCCGGTCCGCGGCGGCGACGTGCTCGAGGTGACCGCCACCCTGGTCCGTGTCGGCAACCGCAGCCGGACCATCACGTTCGAGTGCGTGGTGCAGTGCCGCGACGCCAAGGTGCTGGACCCGCCGGTCGTCGCGGTCACGGCGACCGGCACGGTCGTCGTCCCGTGACCGCGGATTTCCGGGAAAGTACAGGTTTGTGGATCTCTGTGGCGGCATCGTCAGGGTAAGCGCGGGGCGGGCGTGACGCTGGCCGCGTGTGTGGACGTCGGCTCCACCTTCACCAAGGCGGTGGTGGTGGACCTGGCCGACGGGACGCTGGTCGCCAGCGCGTCGCATCCGACCACTGTGGGCACGGATGTGATGGACGGCCTGTCGGCGGCGGTCGCCGCGACCGGCGTGACGGTGTCCGATGTGTACGTCTGCTCCTCCGCCGGTGGGGGGCTGCGGCTGGCGGTGGTCGGGCACGAGGCGCTGGTCACCGCCGAGGCCGGCCACCGGGTGGGCCTGTCGGCCGGGGCGCGGGTGGTGCACGTGGCCGCCGGGCGGCTCGACCGGGCCGGGCTGGCTGCGCTGCGCGCCGCCCGCCCGGATGTGGTGCTGCTGGTCGGTGGCACCGACGGCGGCGACGCGGACACGATCGTCCACAACGCGCAGCGGCTGCGGTACAAGGTGCCGGTCGTGGTCGCCGGCAACGCCGAGGCGCGCAGCACGGTCGTGGACATCCTCGCCGGCCGCGGGATCCCGGTCACCGCGACGGAGAACGTGTTGCCGCGTATCGGCGTGCTCAACCCGCGGCCGGCGCGCGCCGCCATCCGCGAGGTGTTCCTGCGGCACGTCATCGGCGGCAAGAAGCTGTCCCGGGGGCCGCGGTTCGCCTCCCTGGTCCGCGGCGCCACACCGGACGTCGTGCTGACCGCGGTGGAGCTGCTGGCCGACCGGACCGGGCACGACCTGGCCGTGGTGGACGTCGGTGGCGCCACCACCGACGTGTACTCGGTGCTCGCGCCGGACGCCGGAGCGGAGCCGGAGGTTGCGGGCACGCTGTGGCGCAGCCGCACCGTCGAGGGCGACCTGGGCGTGCGGTGGAGCGCGCCGGGTGTGGTCGAGGCGGCCCGCCAGGAGCGGCTGCTGTCCTCCACTGAGGAGGGCCGGCTTGCCGCCGCCGCGGCCGCCCGGGCCGCCGACCCCCGGTGGCTGCCCGCGCACGCCGCGGAGCGGGCGGTGGACCTGCGGCTGGCGACGCTCGCCGCCACCGTCGCGTTGCGTCGCCACGCCCGGGGTGAGCCGGCCGGGCCGGGTGCGCCGCGCCGTGGGGGCAAGGACCTCAGCCGGGTACGCCTCGCGGTCGGCTCCGGGGGCGTGCTCCGGCACGCGGGCCCGGGCCGGGCCGCGGCCGTACTCGAGGAGGCGCTGGCGGACCACGGTGGTGGCTGGGCACCGCCACAACGGGCGACCACTGTGACCGATGTGCGTGGCGTGCTCGCCGCCGCCGGCCTGCTCGCCGCCGAGCATCCGGCCGCCGCCGACGCCGTGCTGCAACAGCACCTGCGCGCCGCGTGACCACAGTGGCCGGCCGGAGAACACGCCAGGGGCGACACGCCGACGGCCCGAGATCGACTGGGCCGAAGCTGTTGACAGGCGCGGGGGTGGTTCGCGTACCGTCTTTGAGTCCTACTACGGCAAGCGGTTGTTGTTCGCTTCGTCCCTTCGCTTTCGGTGGCCGACCAGGCCACGGGCGGGGGTCGGCGGGGCGGCGCGAACCGGCCGCCATCCGGTACGGCCAGGGGGGAACGCACGGCCAGTAGACAACGGCCCGGCGGGGGCAGCCAGTTCTCGTTCGGCCGGTCCGAAGGTCGTGCCGCATCGCAACTGCCGCACCGGCCGAGGAGGGCCTGGGAGCGCGGGGCGCGGCCGGCGAGGCCGCGCCCCGGTTTGTGCCGCCGCCCCGCGGCTGCCCGGCGGCCCCGGTGTGTCGCCGGCCGCCACCCGTCCGGGCACTCGCCCGGACGCGCTTCTCAACGAACTCTCAGCGACCCGGCTCGCCGCCCGGCGCCGCGGTCAGGCAAGGTTTAGGCGTGACGTCCGTGACCGAGGCTGACCCCGCCGGCCAGGCCACCGCTGACCAGCGGCCGGCCGCCGCGCCGTTGCCCGTGCCCACCGGGCCGTACCGGCTGCGCCTGGCCGTTGCGGCGGCGCTGGCCGCCGGCGCCGCGCTGCTGTTCGCGTTCCCGCCGTACGGGCTGTGGTGGCTGGCCCCGGTCGGCGTGGCGCTGCTCGCGGTGGCGGTGCACGGGCGGCGACTACGGGCCGGCGCCGGGCTGGGCCTGCTGACCGGCCTGGTGTTCTTCCTGCCGTTGCTGGCCTGGACCAATCTGCACACCGGGTATGTGCCGTGGCTGCTGCTGTCGGTCGCCGAGGCCGGCTTCGTGGCCCTGCTGGGGCTGGCGGCGGCGTGGGCGGGCCCGCTGGTGCGGCGGCACGGCTGGTCCTGGCCGCTGGTGACCGGCCTGCTGTGGGTGGCCGTGGAGGCGGCCCGCGACCGTGCGCCGTTCGGTGGTTTCCCCTGGGGCCGGCTCGCGTTCAGCCAGGGCGACTCGCCGCTGCTGCGGCTGGCCGCAGCCGGCGGCGCGCCGCTGGTCACCTTCGCGGTCGGGCTGGTCGGCGGGTTGCTCGCCGCCGCGGTGTGGGCATGGCGGAGCAGGCCGGCGGCGCTGGGCCTGGCCGCCGCGGCGGTCGCGGTGACCGCCGCGGCCCTGGCCGTGCCGCTGCGCCAGCCGGCCGGGACACCGGTCACGGTGGCGGTGGTGCAGGGCAACGTGCCGCGGCTCGGCCTGGACTTCGCCGACCAGCGCCGCGCCGTGCTGGACAACCACGTCTCGGCCACCGTCGACCTGGCCGCCGAGGTGGCCGCCGGGCGCCGGCCCAAGCCGGACCTGGTGGTGTGGCCGGAGAACGCCAGCGACATCGACCCGACCCGCAACCCGGACGCGGCCGCGGCGATCGACCGGGCGGCCACCGCCGTCGACGCGCCCATCCTGGTCGGCACGCTGCTGCTGGGGCCCGGCGACGACGAGCGCCGCAACGTGGGGCTGGTGTGGCAGCCGGGCGCCTCCACCCCGCAGCAGCGGTTCTACGTCAAGCGCCACCCGGTGCCGTTCGCCGAGTACATCCCGCTGCGGGACATCGTCCGCAAGGTCTCCAAGCAGGTGGACCTGGTGCAGCGCGACATGGTCGCCGGCACTCAGCCGGGCGTGCTGCCGGTGGGGCCGGCCACCGTCGGCGACGTCATCTGCTTCGAGGTGGCCTACGACGGGCTGGTCCGGGACACGGTCACCGGCGGGGCGCAGCTGATCGCGGTGCAGACCAACAACGCGACCTTCGACAACGCCGAGGCCACCCAGCAGCTGGCGATGGTGCGGCTGCGCGCGGTGGAGCACGGCCGGGTCGCGCTGATGGCCTCCACGGTCGGGGTGTCCGCGTTCGTGGAGGCGGACGGCACCGTGCACGACGAGACCGAGTTCAACACCCGGGCCGTGCTCGTGCGGCAGCTGCGGCTGGGTGACGGGCGGACGCTGGCCACCCGGTTGGGCTGGTGGCCGGAGGTGGGGCTGGCCGGGTTGGCCGCCGCGGCGCTGGCCGCGGCGGGGGTGCTGCGGCTGCGCGCCCGGCGCACCGCCGGGCGTCCGGTGGAAGGTGGGGCGGTGTGAACGGTGCGCAGTATCCGGGCGTCGGCCGGGTCCTGGTGGTGATACCCACCTACAACGAGGCGGAGAACCTGCCGGCCATCGTGGCGCGGCTGCGCCGGGCGGTGCCGGCCGCGGAGGTTCTCGTCGTGGACGACAACAGCCCCGACGGCACCGGCGCGGTCGCGGACCGGCTGGCCGCCGCCGACGGGTGTGTCCACGTGCTGCACCGGGCCGGCAAGCAGGGCCTCGGGGCGGCGTACGTGGCCGGCTTCGGCTGGGCGGGCGAGCGCGGCTTCGACGCCGTGGTTGAGATGGACGCCGACGGCTCGCACGCCCCGGAGGAGCTGCCGCGGCTGCTGGACCGGCTGCGCGAGGCCGACGTGGTGCTCGGGTCGCGCTGGGTCGACGGTGGGAGGGTGCGCAACTGGCCGGTGCACCGGCTGCTGCTGTCCCGCGGTGGGAACCTCTACACCCGGCTGGCGCTGGGCATGCCGGTCAAGGACGCCACCGGCGGCTACCGGGCGTACCGGATGGCGGCGCTGGAGAAGATGGACCTGGCCTCGGTGTCGTCCCAGGGGTACTGCTTCCAGGTGGACCTGGCCTGGCGGGCGCACCGGCTGGGGCTGCGGGTGGTCGAGGTGCCGATCACGTTCGTCGAGCGGGAGCGCGGCACGAGCAAGATGAGCTCGGCGATCGTCGGTGAGGCGATGTGGCGGGTCGCGGTCTGGGGGGTACGGCAGCGGCGGGACGCCCTGCGGCGGGCCGTACGCCCGCCGGCCCGGTGGCCCTGAGCGCGAGGATGCCCGGTCCGGTTGGATGAGGGATCCGGGCATCTTCGCAAGGAGGCAGCGGATGGCACGCCTGATTCTGGCCGGCGGGGTCGCCACGGCCGTCGCCGAGCTGGTCGCCTTCGTCCTGGTCGGCCGGTGGCTCGGCTGGGGGTGGACGGTGCTGCTGGTGCTGGCCGCCTCGACCGCCGGCGCCCTGCTGCTGCGCCGGGAGAGCACGGAGGCCTGGCGCAAGCTGCGCGAGGTGGTCCGGGCCGGCCGGCCGCCGGGCGGGCAGGTGATCGATGGGCTGGTCGGCCTGCTGGGGGCGGTGCTGCTGGCGGTGCCCGGCCTGCTGACCGGTCTGGTGGGCGCGCTGCTGCTGGTCCCGCCGGTGCGGCGGCTGGTCGGCCGGCAGGCGGCACGGCGGGCCGAGCGCCGGCTGTCGGCCGCGGCCGCCGGTGACCTGTTCGGGCCGCGCCGGGTGCGGGCGTACCGGGGTGAGCCGTGGCGGACGCAACCGCCATCGGCGGCGCCCCGTCAAACGATCGAGGGTGAGATCATCGGGCCACGCGAGATGCCTGAGGAGCGCTGAGCCGCCCCACGGTGGTGTTCGGGCTCTCCGCAGACAGCGGCGCCGCCCCGGCGGCCCGGCCGGGACGGCGCGTGAGGGGTCAGGTGGTCAGGCCGAGCGGCCGCGGCGGGCGCGCACCTCTTCCAGGCGCTCGGCGAGGATGTTCTCCAGCTCCGGGATCGAGCGCCGCTCCAGCAGCATGTCCCAGTGGGTGCGCGGCGGCTTGGCCTTCTTCTGCTCGGGCTCGCTGCCGTCGACGAGCCGCGCGATGCTGCCGTCGAACTTGCACTCCCAGGTCATCGGGACCTCGGCGTCGACGGCGAACGGCACCTCGAACTGGTGGCCCTTGGCGCACAGGTACTCGCGGGTCTGCCGCGGAGCCAGCTCGGTGTTACGGTCGGACTCGTAGCTGACGGCTCCCAGACGACTTCCGCGCAACATGCGCTCGCCCATGATCGGCTTTCCCCTCGGGTCGTTCGGTGTGCAGGATCTTCAGGTGTAACGGCGCGGGTCGGTCTGACGATTCCCGACCGGCCCGCGCGTAGCGTGCATGGTGCACTCAGCGTCGCGGGATTTGGCGGACACTTCGCCCGTCGTCCAGTCTAACGCCACCGTGGCCGGTCGGCTGCCGATGGTGTCCGGCGCTGCGGGACGGCTGCGGCGGCCGGACGGCGGCGACCCGTCGACCCACACGATGCCGGGCTAGCCGGTCGTGAGGTGCGGGCCGGACAGAGGCGCGGCGATGCGTACCGTGGTCCCGGCCGGACCTGTGGTGATCCGCACGTCGTCACACAACCGGCTCACCAGCCACAAGCCGCGGCCGTCGGTGGCGGAGACCGGCGGTGGCGCGGTCGGCTCCACCCGGTGGGCCGGGATGCCCGGCCCGTCGTCGGTGACCTCGCAGCACAGCCGGCCGTCCGTCCGCCACAGCCGCAGCCGGCCGCGCCCACCGGCGTGCCGGACCGCGTTGGTCACCAGCTCGTTGACGGCGAGGGCGAAATCCTCCAGCCGCCGGCCGGCCAGCCCGCTGGCGGCCGCCAGCCGGGTCACCGCGTGCCGCACCGCGCCGACCTGGCTGCCGGTGAACTCCCGCCACAGCAGCGGCGGGGGCGGCTCGCGGATCACGCCGGGGTCTGGCACGGTTCCTCGGCTCCCGCCACCACCAGCGAAGACGTTCCCACCCGACCGGCCCACCTTCCGTTCCATCGCTGGTGATCAGCGTACGCCGGGTCGGCCGCGATGCGCCGACCGCGGTTTTCGGCGCGCGGGACGTGCGCCTGGACGCTGTGGGGTGGTCAGCGCTTGCGCAGGCGGAGGCTGGTCCAGCTGCCGTCTGCGGTCCACCCGCCGTCGACCGGCAGCGCCGCGCCGTTGATGAACCCGCTGCGCGCCGGGTCGAGCAGGAACGCCACCGCGGCGGCCACGTCGTCCGGGGTGGCGAAGCGGGCCATCGGCACCCGGCCGGTGATGTCCTCGTCGGTGTAGCCGCCCGAGGCCTGGTCGGCAACGTCCATCTCGGTCTTGACCCAGGCCGGGCAGACGGCGTTGACCCGGATCCCGCGGCCGCCCCATTCGACGGCCAGCGTCCGGGTCAGGCCGATCAGCCCGTGCTTGCTGGCGTTGTAGGCGGCCCGGTCGGCGATGCCGCTGAGCCCGGCGACGGAGGCCACGTTGACGATCGCGCCGGCCCCGGCCGCCAGCATCATCGGGGCGAAGCCGCGGCAGAGCAGGAACGGGCCGGTGAGGTTGACCTCCAGCACGCGCCGCCACTGCTGCGGCGTGGTCTGCTCGGCCGGTTGCAGCAGGGAGATCCCGGCGTTGTTGACCAGCGCGTCGACCCGGCCGAAACGGGTGGACACCTGGTGGACCAGCTCGTCCACGTGCTCCTGCGCCGACACGTCGCCGGTCACCGCGACCGCCTCGGCGCCCAGGTCGGTGACGGTGGCGAGGGTGGCGGCCGGTTCGTTCAGGTCGGCCAGGGCCAGCGCGTAGCCGGACCGGGCCAGCACCTCGGCGACCCGCCGGCCGATGCCTTGGGCGGCCCCGGTGACAACGGCCACTGGAGACTTCGAGATCATCCGGGGCAGGGTACCAGCCCGCATATGCTCGACGGATGGGCACCGGCACGCGCGGGGGGCGCCGTGGGCGGGATGGTAGGCGACCTTGTCGGCCAGGCCGTGTCCTCGCCGTGGCTGTACCTGGCGCTGCTCTGCCTCGCCGCGGTGGACGGCTTCCTGCCGCTGGTGCCGAGCGAGACCGCGGTGATCACCGCAGGGGTGTTCGCCGCGACCGGGGAGCCGAACGTGTTCCTCGTCGTGCTGGCCGCGGCCCTGGGCGCCTACGCCGGTGACCACGTGTCGTACGTCTTCGGCCGCTTCGTCCGGCATCGGTGGCGCCGGCGCAGGGCGGCCGGCGGCCCCACGGAGGCGCTCAGCCGCGTCGGCGGGGTCAGCGGCCGGACTCGGCGGCGCAGGCGTGCCGCGCTGGACCGGGCGGCGGCGACGCTGTCCCGGCGCGGTGGCCTGATCCTGGTGGCGGCCCGGTTCCTGCCCGGCGGCCGGACGGCGGTCACGCTGGCCACCGGTGCGGTCGGCTACCCGCTGCGGCTGTTCTCCGCGTTCGATGCCGTCGGCGCGCTGACCTGGGGCATCTACTGCACGCTGATCGGCTACCTGGGAGGCCGGGCGTTCCAGGACAACCTGCTCGCCGGCCTGCTGCTCGGACTGGGCGTGGCCCTGGTGATCAGCCTCCTGGCCGAGGTGGTGCACCGGTACCGGCGCCGCCACCCTGGCCGGCGGGCCGGCGGGCTCGCTGGCCGGGCGGCCGGTCCGGGTCGCCCCTCGGTGGCGGTGAAGGACCGCGAGGCCTAAAGCCCTACCGGCCGGCCGCGGCCAGGTCCGGCCCGGACATCGGGCAGGTGTCCGTGGCGGCGTCGCCGGCCCTGCCGTGCTCGCGGTCGTACGCCTCGCGGGCCGCGGCGATGTCGGCCCGGTGGCGTTGCGCCCAGCTGGTGAGGGTGACCAGGGAGTCGTAGAGCTCGCGGGCCATCGGGGTGGCGGTGTACTCCACCTTGGGCGGCACGGTCGGGTAGACGGTCCGGGTCAGCAGGCCGTCGCGTTCCAGGTTGCGCAGGGTCAGCGTGAGCATGCGCCGGCTGATCCCCTCGACGGCGCGTTCCAGCTCGGTGAAGCGCACCGGTCCCCGGCAGGCGTGGACCAGCACGCCGATGCTCCACTTGCCGCCGACCCGGTCCAGCACCTGGCGGACGGTGCAGGCGTCCGTGACCTCGTCTGGTACAGCGGTGTGCCCCTGGGACATCAAAGTGCCTCCTTACGCCGGACCCGATGGTCACACATCATGGGTCCTGTTACAAGTCGTGCACTTAGGGAGGCCTACTCTCGTGAAGCGCTGGCTGGCACTCGTCGTGCTCTGCACCGGCAGCCTCATGATCATCTTGGACCAGACCATCGTCACCGTGGCGCTGGCCGCCATCCAGCAGGACCTCCGGTTCGCCCAGGCGGACCTGGCCTGGGTGGTCAACGCGTACGTGATCCCGTTCGGCGGCCTGCTGCTGCTCGCCGGCCGGCTGGGCGACCTGGTCGGCCGCAAGCGGATCTTCGTCACCGGGCTGGTGCTGTTCACCGCGGCATCGGTCGCGTGCGGCCTGGCCACCACGGCCCCGGTACTGGTGGCGGCCCGGTTCGTGCAGGGGATCGGCGGCGCGGCCGCCTCCGCGGTCATCCTCGGCATGATCGTCGCGCTGTTCCCCGCCCCCCGCGACCGCGCCCTGGCCATCGGCGTCTACAGCTTCGTCGGCGCCGCCGGCGCCTCGCTCGGGTTCTTCGCCGGCGGGCTGCTCACCCAGGGCGCCAACTGGCATTGGATCTTCTTCGTCAACGTGCCGATCGGCGTGGCCAGCATGGTCCTGGCCACCCGCATCCTCCCCGCCGAGCGGGGCAGCGGGCTGCGGTCGGGCGCCGACGCGGCCGGCGCCGCGCTGGTCACGGCCGGGCTGATGGTCGGCGTGTACGCGATCGTCGAGGCGGCCCGCTACGGCTGGGCCTCGGCCCACACGCTCGGGTTCGGCGCCGCCGCGCTGGCCCTGCTCGCCGGTTTCGGGCTGCGCCAGGCGACCGCCCGCCGGCCCCTGCTGCCGCTGCGGGTGCTGGCCTCGCGCACCGTCGGCGGCGCCAACCTGGCGCAGGCGCTCATGGTGGCCGCCGCGGTCGGCTTCCAGTTCCTGATCAGCCTGTACCTGCAGGGCGTGCGCGGGTACGGGCCGATCGAGACCGGCACCGCGATCGTGCCGACCGCGGTGGTGATCGGGATCGTGTCGCTCAGCTTCTCCGCCCGGCTCAACGCCCGGTTCGGCCCGCGGGCCATGCTCCTGGTGGGGCTGGCGCTCCTCGCGGCGGCGCTCGGCCTGCTGACCCGCCTGCCGGCCGACGGGCGCTACCTGGCCGACATCCTGCCCAGCCTGCTCCTGCTCGGCGTGGGCGCCGGCCTGGCCCTGCCCGCGGTGACCGCGCTGGCCATGTCCGCCGCCACGGCCGACGACGCCGGGGTCGCCTCCGGGCTGGTCAACACCACCCAGCAGGTGGGTGCCGCGCTCGGCCTGGCCGTCATGGCCAGCCTGGCCACCGCGCGGACGGACCGGGCGCTGGCGGCCGGCACCGGCGCCGCCGAGGCGCTGACCGGGGGGTACCGCCTGGCGTTCGCCGTCGCGGTGGGGTTCGTGGTGACCGCGGCCATGGTGGCCGCGGTCGTGCCGGCGCGGCGCCCACCCCGCCCCCAGCAGATCACCGACGGCCGGCACGACCGGCGCGCCGAGGTGTCGCATCCTACGGCCTGATCAGGCGCGGGGCGCGCCGCCGGCCTAGCGGCGGCGCGCCCGCATCTCCTGCTCGAGGATCCATCCACCGTCGCGCTCGACGTATCCGCGCCAGCAGAAGCTGTCGGCGCTGATCTCGGAGAACAGCCACCGGATGCGCGCGCCGTCGTGCTGGGTGCCCTCCTGCACGATGCCCTCGCCGTCCGGGCGCCCCTCCAGCACGCAGATGTCGCCGGCCGTGGCGGAGAACCAGACCACCCGCCAGGTGCCGCGGCCAGGGTTGAACAGCCGCACCGTCAGGCCGGGAAGGCCGCCGAGCTGCAGCGTGTCCAGGATCGCGCGGCCGGCCAGGGCCCAGCCGAAGTGCCACTGGCCGGTGTTCTCCAACCAAGCGCCGCTGTCCGGGTCGAGCCAGCGGTTGTCGACGTGCCAGGAACCGACGAACTGGCCGTACAGGTTGAGCTGGTCGGCGTACTCTGGGTCGGGCCCGGACGCGCTGAGCAGTGGCAGCATCGCGCTGCCTTCGATGGTCGTCATGGCCCCACCCTGCCTGCGGCGCCGCCGGCCCGTCTTGACGATTCTTGTCGTACGCCTGCTCTAGCGTGCCGCCGTGCGCGATTCGCGGGTGCTGGTGGACGGCCCGACGCTGCGGGTGGCGCGGGTCTTCTGCCCGGGTTACGGGCGCCGGTTCGGGCCGGTCGAGCAGGTGGCCACGGCGACCATCGTGCTGCCCAGCCGCGGCGTGTTCCGGCGGCGGGTCAACGGCCACGACCGGGTGGTCGACCCGGCGAGCGCCTACCTGCGGTGGCCGGGCGACGAGGAACAGTACGCCCACCCGGGCGGCGGGGACGTCTGCACGGCGATAGTCCTCGGTCCCGACGTCGGGGCGTGGTCGGCCGGGCAGGATCTGGCCGGCCTGGCACACCGGCTGATCCGGGTCGCCCCGCCGGTCGCGCTCGCACACCACCGGCTGCTCAGCCGCGCCCGGTCCGGTGCCGACCCGGTCGAGCTGACCGACCTGACCGCCGCCCTGGTCGCCGAGCTGCTCGCGGCGACGGGGTCCCCGGAGGGCGGAGCGGCGCCGGCCGGCGCCCGCCCGCACCGGCTCGTGGAGGACGCCCGCGAGCTGCTGTCCTGCGCGCCGGACCTGACTCTGCCCGAGCTCGCGGCGATGCTGAGGACGTCGCCGTGGTGGCTGAGCCGGATGTTCCGCCGGGTCACCGGGGTCACCCTGCACCGCTACCGGACCCACCTGCGGGTGAGCGCGGCCCTGGACCGGCTGGGCGACGGGGCGGGCAGCCTCGCCGGGCTCGCCACCGAGCTGGGCTTCGCCGACCAGGCGCACCTGAGCCGGGTGGTGCGGCAGTGCACCGGCCTGCCGCCGGGCCGGCTGCGGGCCCTGCTCGCCCCGGCGAAAACCAGGTGAAGGGCCGTGGCGCGGGCCCGGATAATGCCGGGATGCCCCAAGCGACGCTGCACACCAGCCGCATCCTGCTCGTCCCGCTCTCCGACGACCATCTCGAGTACGAGGTCGAGCTCGACGCCGACCCGCAGGTGATGCGCTACCTGACCGGCCGGGCCCGTACCCGCCAGGAGGTGGAGGTGCAGCACCGCCGGCGGCTGGCGGCCGCGGAGCGCGTCCCGGGGCTGGGCATGTGGGTCGGGTTCACCGGAGGGGAGTTCGTCGGCTTGTGGATGCTGCAGCCGCCGTCGCGCCCCGACCAGGGCCCGGTCGAGGGGCAGGCCGAGCTGGGCTACCGCCTGCTGCGCCGGCACTGGCGCCAGGGCCTGGCCAGCGAGGGCGCCCGTGAGCTGGTCCGGCACGGGTTCGAGGACCTCGGCCTGACCCGGATCTTCGCCGAGACGATGGCGGTCAACGTCGCCTCCCGCGCGACGATGGCCTCCGTCGGCCTGGAGTACGTGCGCACGTTCCACCTGGACTGGGATGAGCCGCTGCCGGGCAGCGAGCACGGCGAGGTGGAGTACGCCCTGACCCGGGAGCGGTGGCTGGCCCGGACGGCACCACCAGCCGGCCGCGACCGCTGAGCAGGCCCGCGGGACCGAACCGCGGCCGGTTCGGCGAGGTACCGTACCCGTCGGCGGGTCCCCGGGCGCCGGCGCGACACGGCGCCGCGCCGGGCCCGGCACCGACGGGAACGGATGCCACGGCTTCGACGGGGCTGGCAGGCCGGCACGGCCGGCGGAGGGGGAGCTGTGAACCAGGACGTGTGGAGCGCGGTCGACGAGTACATCGTCGACCAGCTGGTGCCCGCCGACGCCGCACTCGACGCGGCGCTGCGCGCCACCGCCGAGGCCGGCATGCCCGACATCGCGGTGGCACCCACCCACGGCAAGCTGCTGCACCTGGTCGCGCGGCTGCGCGGCGCGCGCAGCATCCTGGAGATCGGCACCCTGGCCGGCTACAGCACGATCTGGCTGGCCCGGGCACTGCCGCCGGACGGCCGGCTGGTCACCCTGGAGGCCAACCCGCGGCACGCCGAGGTGGCCCGGGCCAACCTGGACCGTGCCGGCCTGGCCGGCGTGGTGGAGCTGCGGCTCGGCCCGGCGCTGGAGACGCTGCCCGGGCTGACCGGCCCGTTCGATTTGGTATTCATCGACGCCGACAAAATCAACAACGCGAGCTACCTGCACTGGGCGCTGCGGCTGACCCGGCCCGGCAGCGCCATCGTGGTGGACAACGTGGTCCGGGGCGGAAACGTGCTGGACCCCGGCAGCGACGACCCGAACGTGCAGGGCACCCGCCGCCTCTACGAGGCGGTCGCGGCCGAGCCGCGGCTGACCGCGACCGCGGTGCAGACCGTGGGCGTCAAGGGCTACGACGGTTTCCTGCTGGCGCTGGTCACTGATTAGCCGGCACGGCGATCTCGCCGCGGGCCACCGGGAAGACCCGCCCGGTCACGGTGGTGCGTACCGCCTGGCCGCCGCTGGCCGCCACCGTGCACTCCAGAGTGGACGGACGCTGTATCTCGGCGCCCTGCCGCACGGTGTACGCCGACTCGCCGTCGCCCGGCAGCAGGCCGCAGGCGACCAGCCAGACGCCGAGGCCGAGCGCCGCGGAGCCGGTGGCCGGGTCCTCCGGCACCGAGAGCCCGGGCGCGAACACCCGGGTGTGCGCGGTGCGGGTCTGCGCGTCCCAGGAGAAGACGCTGATCCGGACCACGCCGTGCGCCCGCACCGCTGCGGGTTCGATCGCCGCCGTGGCCACCGCCTGCGGGCGTACCGACAGGTACGGGAACTCCAGCCCGCAGCCGGCCATCCGCGGCGCCGGCCCGGCGAAGTCCAGGTCGGACAGTCCGGTCGCGGCCAGCAGCGGCCGGGGGTCCAGCTCGGCGCCGACGGTGGGGGTGCCGCCGGTGAGCGTGGCCCGGCCGTCCTCGTACACCCGGATCGGCAGCAGCCCGGCGCCGCACTCCTGAACCACCTCACCGGCGCCGTACACGCCGCGAAGCAGCTGCGCCACCGCGACACCGACGCTGGGATGGCCGGCGAACGGCAGCTCGTCACTGGGGGTGAAGATGCGGGCCCGGTAGGTGGCCCCGGGTTGGGTGGGCGGCAGCACGAACACGGTCTCGGAGAGGTTGAACTCGCGGGCGATGGCCTGCATCTGCCCGGTGGTCAGGCCGTCGGCGCCGAAGACCACGGCGAGCGGGTTGCCGGCGAACGGCCGGTCGGAGAAGACGTCCACCACGTCGTACGAGAGCCGTGCTGCCACGGCTGGTGATCATACCGGCGGGTCGCCCGCCCGCCCGCCGGGCCGGCCGCGCCTGCCGTCCAGCCGCAGGGCCAGCGCCGGGCAGGCGGCGACCACCCGGCGGGCCTGCGCCACCAGGCCGACCGGGACCGGCGCACGGTCGATGACCGGGTACCCCCACTCGTCCAGCTCCACCAGCTCCGGCAGCAGCTCGGCGCACAGCCCGTGGGCCACGCAGCTGATCGGGTTGACCCGCAGCCGGTGCCCGCAGACCAGGGCGGCGGCCAGCGGTTCGGTGGCCCCGCCGGCGGCGTCCAGCACACCGCCGAGCGGCTAGGGGTACGCCGGGCAGCCGCACATGGTGCACCCGGCCCGTCGGGCAGGGGTCAGACGTCGGTGGCGATGTCCTCGTGCCGCAGCCAGCGGCGGGTCCACAGCCGCGCCAGCGTCTCGGCGGCCGGGTCGCCGCCGGCGGCCTGCTCCAGCAGCAACGCGGCGGCCAGGGCGTACGCCGCGCGCAGGGCCAGCCCACGCGCCCCGGCGACGACCTTGTCGCTGGTCAGGTCGTCGCCGAACGCCGCGGACAGCTCGGCGGTGACCTCGCGCAGCGCCGCCGACCGCTGCCCGGCCGCGGACAGCCGGGCCAGCAGGGGCCGGCCCGCGCCGTCGCGGCGCACCGCACGCAGCACGTCCAGCGCCAGCACGTTGGTGGTGCCTTCCCAGATCGGCAGCACCTGCGCGTCGCGCAGCAGCCGGGGGATGCCGGTGTCCTCGATGTACCCGGCGCCGCCGAAGCATTCGACGTACTCGCTGGCCGCCTGCACGGCCAGCCGGCCGGTGGCGAGCTTGGCCAGCGGGGCGACCACGCGCAGCTCGGCGGCGGCCTCCGGGTCGCCGTCCACCTCGACCCGCCCGAGCAGCGCGAACGCGTGCCCGGCGAGGACGAACGCGCCGGCGGCGTCCACCGCGAGGGCGCCCAGGGTGGCCCGGTGCAGCGGGTGGTCGGCCAGCCGGCCGCCGGCGACCTGCCGGGCGGCGGCGTACGCCTGCGCGTAGGCCAGGCCGCGGCGCATCCCGGCCGCGGCGGCCGCGGCGTTGTGCAGCCTGGTGACCACGACGAGGGTCATCATCCGGCCCAGGCCGGGTTCGGCGGGGTCGCCCAGCGGCCAGGCGTACGCCTGGCGCAGCCCGATCTCGGCGGTGGGCAGCGCCCGGGTGCCCAGCTTGTCCTTGAGCCGGTGCAGCCGCACCCCGGGGGCGGGCAGCCGCGGGTCGGCGGACCGCGCCGCGTTGGTTTCGGCGAGCGGCGAGTCGGCGGCGTACCGGGGCACCAGGAACGGGGCGAGCACCCGGCTGGTGCCCTCGGCCGCCCCGCGCGGCCGGGCCAGGGCGACCGCGATTGCCGAGTCAGCGGCCGAGCAGAACCATTTCTCCCCGGTCAGCCGCCACCCGCCGGTCCCGTCCGCGGCCGGGACCGCCACCGTGGACGAGCGGGACAGGTCCGAGCCGCCCTGCGCCTCGGTCATCCACTGGCCACTGGTGACCGCGGTGTCCGGGTCGGTGGACAGCAGCCGGGGCAGCCAGGCCTCCCGCACCGCCGGGTCGACCTCGGGCCGGCTGAGCAGGGCGGCCGCGCCGTCGCTCATCGCCACCGGGCAGGAGAACGTCGCCGACTCCGGCCCGTACAGGTGCAGCAGGGCGTGCTGGACCACGCGGGCGCCGGCACCCCAGGTGGTTTGCGCCTCGGGCAGGTAGGGCAGCGCCACCAGGGCGTGCCGGGCGGCGGCGCGCCGCAGCACCTCCCACCCCGGCGGGGTGTCGATGCGGTCCACGCGGTCGCCCCACGGGCCGTACCGGAGCAGAGTCGGCGGGTGCGCCTCCGCGTCGGCGTGCGCGGCCCGCAGCGGCCCGGTCACCTCGGCGGCGAGCGCGGCCAGCCGCGGGCGTGCGGCGGCGTGCCCGTCCGCGCCGAGCCGGGCGTGCAGCCAGGACTGCAGCAGCTCGTCCCCGTCGTACGGGTCGGCTGGGGGCGGGACGTGCTGCACGTAACGGGGGGCCTGGTCCATCCGCGAAACTGTAGCGCCGGCTCACAGCAGCCGTGGCGGCACGTTGCCGGCGGCGACGATGGCGCGCCGCATCGGGACGGCGAGCAGCAGCCCGAACCCGGCCACGAAGAAGACCAGCACCGACACCAGGCCGATGCGGTAGCTGCCGCTGAGCTGGAAGACCAGGCCGAACGCCAGCGGGCCCAGCCAGCTGGTGCCGCGGTCGCTGATCTCGTAGAAGCCGAAGTACTCCGCCTCCTTGCCGGCCGGCACCAGCTGGGCGAAGAGTGAGCGGCTCAGCGCCTGGCTGCCGCCGAGCACCAGCCCGATGCAGCCGCCCAGCAGCAGGAACGGCAGCGGTGCGCGGGCCGGCAGGCGGAACGCGGCGAGGATCACCACCGTCCACAGCACCAGGCTGAGCAGGACCGTCCGGTACGCCCCGATCCGGCGGGCCAGCGCGCCCAGCGCCAGCGCCCCGCCGAACGCGAGGAACTGCACCACCAGGATGGTCGCCACCAGGGTGCTCTGCGTCAGCTTCAGCTCCTCGGTGCCGTACTGGCTGGCCAGGGAGATCACCGTCTGCACGCCGTCGTTGTAGACCAGGAACGCGAGCAGGAACAGCAGGGTCAGCGGGTACGCCCGCAGCCCGCGGACGGTCAGGTTCAGCTGCCGGAACCCGTCGGTGAGCCGGTTGCCGCGCACCGCGACGCCCTCCAGCGGCGGCCGCTCCCGCAGCCAGCGCAGCGGGAGCAGGGTGAACACCGCCCACCACACCCCGGCGGACACGATCGACCAGCGGGCCAGGTCCAGGGTCCGCTGGTCCGTGCCGTTGTCGAGAACGGCCAGGACCACCAGGTTGAGCGCGAGCAGCAATCCGCCGCCGAGGTAGCCGATCGCCCAGCCGCGGCTGGACACCGCGTCCCGCTCGTCCGGCCCGGCCAGCTGCGGCAGGAACGAGTTGTACACCACGACGCTGGCCCCGAAGGCGACGTTGGCCAGCACGAACAGGGCGCCGCCGAGCAGGTAGCGGCCGCCGGTGACCAAGGCCATCGCCACCGTCGCACCGGCGCCGGTGAACGCGGCCCCGGCCAGCAGCCGCTTCTTGTGCGCCGACCGGTCGGCCACCGCACCCACCACGGGCAGCACGAGCACGGTCAGCAGCACCGACAACGACACCAGGTACGGGAAGTAGGAGCCGGCGGCCACCTGGATGCCCAGCGGGTACACCGGCCGGTCGCAGTCGTCGGCGCCCAGCCCGCACCCGGCCGCCACCTTCGCCACGGCGGTCAGGAACGGGCCGAGGAAGACGGTCACCACCGTGGTGGAGAAGGCGGAGTTGGCCCAGTCGTAGAAGTACCAACCGACCCGCTCGCGGCGCGCCAGACCGCTGTCCAAACCGGGGGACCACCTTCTGCTCAGGCGGCCGACCAGTGGCCGCGACGGGCGTACACGTCGCGCAGGACGTCGACGTGATCGGTCATGATGCCATCCACGCCGAGGTCGAGTAAGTCGGCCATTTCGGCCGGGTCGTCGATCGTCCACACGTGCACCTGCAGGCCCAGCCGGTGGGCGTACTGCAGCAGCCGCCGGTCCAGCACCCGCACCCGCCCGTACCGCACCGGCACCTGGGCGGCGACCACGCCGGGCGGCAGGCGCAGCCGCGCCCCGGTCAGCGCCGCCACCCGTAGCCGGGCCACGCCGCGCACGCCGAGCGAGGTGGCCGCAGCGGGCCCGGCCGCCGCCCGGATCCGCACCAGGCGGGCGTCGCTGAACGAGGCGAGCAGCACCCGGTCCAGGGCGCCCGCCCGGCGTACCACTGCCACGGTCGGGTCGACCCCGGCGTCCACCTTCACGTCGATGTTGAAGCGCACCGTGGGCCAGGCGTCCAGCACGTCCGCCAGCCGCGGGATGACCCACGCGCCGCCGACCCGCAGCGTGGCCAGGTCAGCCCAGCGCAGGTCGGCGACGCGGCCCGGCCGCTCGGTGAGCCGGTCCAGCCGGGCGTCGTGGAACACCACCGGCACCCCGTCCGCCGTGGCGTGCACGTCGGTCTCGACGTACCGGTAGCCGAGCGCGACCGCCCGCTCGAACGCGGCCATGGTGTTCTCGTCGGTGTCGGCCGCGCCGCCGCGGTGCGCGAAGGCCAGCGGCAGCGGCGCGTCCAGGTACGGGTGCACGGTGCCCACGCGGCGAAGTATGGCCCACGGCGGCCAAGCTTCGGCATTGCCGCGGGTCGACCTAGGGTGACGTCCATGCGGGCGCTGGCCATCGACTTCGGCACCGCCACCACCGTCGCCATGCTGCGCTGGGCGGACGGGCGGACCCGGCCGCTGCTGTTCGACGGGTCGCCGCTGCTGCCCTCGGCAGTGCATGTGGCCGCCGACGGCGCGACCCTGGTGGGCCGGGAGGCCGAGCGGGCCGGACAGCGCGAGCCGGCCGGGTTCGAGCCCCACCCGAAGCGGCGCATCGACGAGCCGACGGTGCTGCTGGCCGGCCAGCGGCTGGCCGTGCCGACGATGGTGGCGGCAGTCCTGGCCCGGGTGGCCGCGCAGGCCGGCCCGCACCTGCGCCCGGGCGCGGAGCTGCGGCTGACCCACCCGGCCGGCTGGGGGCCGCGGCGCCGCGCGGTCCTGGTCGACGCCGCCGACCGGGCCGGCCTGCCCGCCGCGCGGCTGGTCGCCGAACCGGTCGCCGCCGCGGCCTACTACACGGCGGTGCTCGGTGGGGCGTTGCCGGCCGGCCGCGCCCTGGCCGTCTACGACCTCGGCGCGGCCAGCTTCGACGCGGCGGTGGTGCGCCGCACCGCGGCCGGCTTCGAGGTCCTCGCCGCGGACGGGCTGGCCACCCTCGGCGGGCTGGACCTCGACCACGCGCTGGTGGAGCACCTGCGCCGGGCGTACCCGGGGACGGCCGGGCAGTGGGACCGGCTGCTGCACCCGGCCGACGACACCGGCCGCCGGCTGCGGGCGCAGCTTTACGAGGATGTGCGCGCGGCCAGGCAGACGCTGTCCGGGGCGCCGGTCGCCGAGCTGCACCTGCCGCTGCTGGACGAGCGCGCCCAGCTGACCCGCGACGAGCTGGAGCAGCTGGTCCGGCCGCACCTGGCGCAGACCGTGGAGTGCCTGGCCCGGGCCATCGACGCCGCCGGGCTGACCCCGGCGCGCCTGGCCGGGGTCTTCCTGGTCGGCGGCGCCAGCCGGACCCCGCTGGCCGCGCAGCTGATCTACGACGGGCTGGCGGTCGCGCCGACCATCCTGGACCAGCCGGAGACGGTGCTGGCCGAAGGTGCCCTCTACCTGGACCCGCCGCCGCGGCGCCGGCCCGGCGGCACGCATTCGGGCATCCCGCGCGTGGTCGCCACGGCCCCCGCACCGCCGCACCCCGCGGCGCCGCTGTCGCAGCCCGGGGCGCCGCTGTCGCAGCCTGCGGTGCCGCAACCCCGTGCCGCGCCGCCGGCGGCCGCGACCGGCCCCTGGTACGCCGAGCCGGTCATCCTCGCCACCCTGCTGGTGTTCATCCTGGTCGTGGCCGCCGCCGCCGTGCTGGTCAGCATCGTCTGACCTGGTCCCGCCCGGGCCGGGTGGCCACGGCCGCGTGGAGCCGGCACCCGCCGAGGGCGGCGCACGGCCGCCGCGTACGGTAACCGGCAGGGTCGCGGGGAAAGGGGAGACCGTGGCGGAGCTGGCCGGGCAGGCGCTGCTGGTGACCGGCGGCGCGGGGTTCGTGGGCCGCAGCGTGGTGCCGGCGCTGCTCGCCGAGGGGGCGAGGGTCACCGTGCTCGACCGCAACCCCTACCCGTCGCCCGAGGTGGAGAGCGTGGTCGGCGACCTGCGCGACCCGGACGTGCGGGACAAGGCTGTCCGGCCGGGGCTGGCCGGCATCGTCCACCTGGCCGCCATCACCTCGGTGCTCGGCTCGCTGCGCGACCCGGCCCTGGTCCACCAGGTCAACGTGGAGGCGACCGCGGCCCTGCTCGAGCTGGCCCGCGTCCGCGAGGTGCCCCGGTTCATCATGGCCTCCACCAACGCGGTCACCGGTGACGTCGGCGAGGCGACCATCCACGAAGGGCTGCCGCTGCGGCCGCTGACCCCGTACGGGGCGACGAAGGCGGCCGCCGAGATGCTGCTGTCCGGCTACGCCGGCGGGTACGGCATGGCCACCTGCGCGCTGCGGCTGACCAACGTCTACGGCCCGGGCATGGCGCACAAGGACAGCATGGTGCCCCGGCTGATGCGGGCCGTGCGGGCCGGGCAGACCATCCAGATCTACGGCAGCGGCCAGCAGCGCCGCGACTTCGTGCACGTGCGCGACGTGGTGGCCGGGCTGCTGGTGGCGTGGCGGGCCGGGCACACCGGCCCGCTGATCATCGGCGCCGGCCGGTCGATCAGCGTGCTGGAGCTGGTGGCCGCGGTGGAGCGGGTGGTCGGGCGGCCGGTGCCGACCGAGCACGTGCCGGCCAAGCCGGGGGAGATGCCGGCGGTGGTGGTCTCCATCGCGCGGGCCAGGGCGCTGGGGTACCGGCCGTCGGTGCCGCTGGAGGAGGGTCTGGCCACGGTGTGGGACGAGTTCCGGTGAGGCGGCACTGGCCGTTTTTCGTCCTGGTCGGCCTGGGTGTGGTGCTGCGGGTGCTGGTGTCCGTGGGGTACCGGCCGGCGATCTTCTACATCGACTCGATGGCCACCTACGTGCCCGCGGTGAAGACCCTCGACCCGGACGGGCAGAACCCGATCGGGTACGTCGTGCTGCTGCTCAAGCTGGTCCTCGCGGTGGGCGACTTCACCGCGGTCGTCGCCGTGCAGCACCTGCTCGGGCTGGCCATGGCGGCGGTCACGTACGCCCTGCTGCTGCGCAAGGGCGCCAACCGGTGGCTGGCCGCGCTGGCCACCGCGCCGATCCTGCTGGACGCCTACCAGCTGCAGATCGAGCACAACGTCATGTCCGACACGCTGTTCCAGGCGATGCTGGTCGGGGCGCTGGCCCTGCTCGCCTGGCCGGACCGGCCGTGGTGGCCGGCGGTGGCCGCGGCCGGGCTGCTGCTGGGCGCCGCGGTCACCGTCCGCACGGTGGGGCAGGTGCTCGTCCTGCCCGCCGCGCTCTACCTGCTGCTGGCCGGCCGCACCTGGCGGGCCCGCGGCGCGCTCGCCGGCCTGCTGGTGGTCTGCTTCGCGCTGCCGGTGCTCGGCTACGCCTGGTACAACTACGCCTGGACCGGCCGGCACGGGCCGGCCCGGTTCTCGATCTCCGCGGTCAGCGGCACCACCCTCTACGGCCGGGTGGCCACCTTCGCCGACTGCACGGGGCTGGACCTGCCGGCGTACGAGCGGCCGCTGTGCCCGGCCCAGCCGCCCGGCCAGCGGCTCGGCCCGGAGTACTGGGCGCACGACGCCCAGTCGCCGGCGACCGCCATCCGCGACCACCCGCCGCCCGGGATGACCGGGGACCAGGTGCTGTCCGACTTCGCCCGGCGGATCATCCTGCACCAGCCGCTGAACTTCACCCGGACGGTGCTGTCCGACGCGGCACGCGTCTTCGCCTGGCAGCGCACCGACGGCCCGGACACCGGCTACCCGCCGGTGGCCCGCTGGCAGTTCCAGGAGGAGTACCCGGTCTTCGAACCGATCGTGACCACCGAGACGGCGGCGCGGGTCAGCCGGGAGTACGGCGGCGGCGACCCGGCCGTGGTGACCCCGCTGGCCAAGGGCCTGCGCTGGTACCAGCTGCACGGCGGGTACACCCCGGGCCCGGCGGTCGCGCTCGCCGTCCTGGTCGCCCTGGCCGGGTGCCTCGCGGCCCGCCGCTCGCCGGCGCGGGCGGCCTGTGCGCTCTACCTGGCCAGCGGCGCGCTGGTCCTGCTGGCCTCGAGCGCGTTCGAGTTCTCCTGGCGCTACCAGCTGCCCGGGTACGTCGTGCTGCCCGCCGCGGCCGTCCTCGGCCTGGCCGCGCTGACCCGCCGCCAGCCGCGTCCGCCGTTCCCCGAACCCGCCGACCAGCAGGCGATCGAGCAGTTCCGGGCCGGCGGCGAGGTGAACTTCCCCGACGTTGTCGTGCTGATCGCCGCCTACAACGAAGCCGCCACGCTGGGCGCGGTGCTCGACTCGGTACCGTCGACCTGCCTCGGCCTGCCGGTCGCGACGCTGGTGGTGGTGGACGGCGCGACCGACGACACCGCCGAGGTGGCCCGCGCCCACGGCGCGTACACCTGCGTCGTCGAGGTCAACCGCGGGCAGGGCGCCGCGCTGCGGCTGGGCTACCACCTGGCCCGGGAGGGCGGCTGCCGGTACATCGTCACCACCGACGCCGACGGCCAGTACGACATGGCCGAGCTGCCGCTGCTGCTGCAGCCGCTGGTCGACGGCGAGGCCGACTTCGTCACCGGCTCCCGCCGGCTGGGCGCCAACGAGTCCACCGACCCGGTGCGGCGGCTGGGCACCCGGGTGTTCGCCTGGCTGGTCTCGGTGCTGGGCGGGCACCGGGTCACCGACACGTCGTTCGGGTTCCGCGCGATGCGGGCGGAGGTGACCGGCCGGGTGCGGCTGGACCAGCCGCAGTACCAGTCGGCGGAGCTGCTGGTCGGCGTGCTCAGCCAGGGCTACCGGGTGGTCGAGCGGCCGATGACCATGCGCCGGCGCAGCAGCGGGCGGTCGAAGAAGGGCAACAACCTGGCCTACGGCTGGCGCTACACCCGGGTGGTGTTCACCACCTGGTGGCGGGAGCGGAAGACCACCCGGTCCAGCAGGACGAACTTGACCAGGAACATCGCCGCATAGGTGCCGAAGTAGCTCGCCTCCACCAGCACCCAGGCGCTGGTCAGCCGCTCGGTCAGGGTGGTCACGCCGGCGGCCGCGCCGGCGGTGGCCACCGCCAGCGTCAGGTAGCCGGCCAGGTCCCGGCCCAGGCCCAGCCGGTGCCGCCGCGACCAGGCCCAGAACCGGTTGGACACGAAGTTGACCATCGCCCCGGCGACGAACGCGGCGACGCTGGCCACCTGCGGCCCGGCATGCAGCGCCCGGTACGCCACGGCGAAGGTGACACCGCTCACACCAGTGGCGACCGCGGACCCGATCGCATAGCGGACGAACCGCCCGTTCCTGCTGGTGGTGAGGCTGGCCACCGCTCATCCGTACCACGACCGTGGCCAGGACCGCCGTCAGGCCCGCTCGGATGTTGCCTTTCTACGATCACGGGTAGGTTCCATGACAGTTCTATGACGGCACTGTGACGAATCTTTGAGGGAGCGGCGTGAGAATCATCGTCCTCGGCGGAGACGGATACCTCGGTTGGCCCACGGCCCTGCACCTGTCCGAGTGCGGCCATGAGGTGGCCATCGCGGACAACTTCGTGCGCCGCCAGTACGACCACGAGCTCGGCGTGCAGAGCCTGGTGCCGATCGAGCCGCTGACCGTGCGGGTGCGGGCCTGGCACGAGCTGACCGGCAAGCAGCTGGCCACGTACGTCGGCGACCTGTGCGACGCCGATTTCACCTACCGGATCATCCGCGAGTTCCGGCCCGACGCGGTGGTGCACTTCGCCGAGCAGCGGGCCGCCCCGTACTCGATGATCGACCGCAAGCACGCGGTCTACACCCAGACCAACAACGTCGTCGGCACGCTCAACCTGCTCTACGCCATCGCCGAGACCGACCCGAGCATCCACCTGATCAAGCTGGGCACGATGGGCGAGTACGGCACGCCCAACATCGACATCGAGGAGGGCTGGCTGGAGGTCACCCACAAGGGGCGCACCGACCGGGTGCTCTACCCCAAGCGGCCCAGCTCCTTCTACCACCTGTCCAAGGTGCACGACAGCCACAACATCGAGTTCGCCTGCCGGATCTGGGGCCTGCCGGCCACCGACCTCAACCAGGGCATCGTCTACGGCCAGCAGACCGACGAGACGGTGCGCGACGACCGGCTGGCCACCCGGTTCGACTACGACGCGGTCTTCGGCACGGTGCTCAACCGCTTCATCGTCCTGGCCGCGCTCGGTCAGCCGCTGACCGTCTACGGCGAGGGCGGCCAGACCCGCGGCCTGATCGACATCCGGGACACCGTGGAGTGCATCCGGCTGGCCGCGGAACATCCGGCCAAGCCCGGCGAGTACCGCGTGTTCAACCAGATGACCGAGAGCATGTCCGTGCGCGACCTGGCCAAGCTCGTCGCCGACCTGCACCCCAACGCGGTCGAGGTGGAGTACCTGGACAACCCGCGGGTGGAGGCGGAGGCGCACTACTACAAGGTCACCCACTCCGGGCTGGTCGAGCTGGGCCTGACCCCACACCTGCTCTCGGAGACCCTGCTGACCTCGCTGTACGCCGTCGCCGACCGGTACAAGCACCGCGCCGACCCGGCCGCCCTGCGCCCCACCGTCCGCTGGCGCTCCCCGCTGGCCACCGCCCGGGCCGGCTCAGCCGGCTGACCGTCCGGGCCGGACGGCCACCGCCCGGCCAGGTCGACCCGCGCCCGGCCGGGCACAGGCCAGGCGCCCAGCCAGGGGGACCGCCGCCGGTCGGACCAGCGCGCCGCAGGACCTTGCGCGAGCGCCGCCTCCTGACGGACCGTCAGAAGACGAACGTGTGACGGGCGGAGGAGGGATGGCGGCGTGAGCATGGTCAGCGCTCGGCGCGACAACCACCCGCCGGACGCCGCCGCGCCCCGGTATGTGCTCGCAGGCTCCACCGACGCGACCACGGTGCTGCGCAGGCTCGCCCGCGCCGGCTGGCGGACCCGCAAAGGCTTCGCACTGCCCGAGCCGTCGCAGGCGGTGGCCGGCGCCCGGCTGGTGCTGTTCGGCCAGGTGCCCGACCTGGACACCGCGGCCCTGGTGGTGCAGGCGGCCGCCCGCGGCGCCGGCATCGTGGCGATCGCCGACGCGGCCGCGGAGCTGGGCCGGGCGCTCGTGGCCGACCTGCGCCGGCTCGGCCCGGTGCACCTGGACCCGCGGGACGACGGCGACGGACCGGACGTGTTCGCCCAGCTGGTACCCCAGCAGCGGGCACTGCTGCGGCGACTGGCGAACGGGGAGACCATCGCGGCGGCGGCGGCCGCGGAGTTCCTGTCCCTGCGCACCGCCAACCGGCGCATCGCCGAGGCCCGCGAGCTGCTCGGGGTACGCACCACCCGCGAGGCCGTCCTGGCCTACCTGCGGCGCCGGGAGCCCGGGCCGCACCCATCGCCCCCACCTGGCTGACCGCGGCCGGAGCCGACCCGGCACGACGCGCCGGCCGGCGTTCACCGGCGCTGGACCGGGCCTGCCGGGCCGCGGTCAGCCCACGTCGCGCAGCTCGGCCAGCCGGGCCTCCACCTCGGCCAGCTCCGCGCGCAGCTTCTGCGCCTGCTGCTCGGCCTCGGCCCGCTCGGCGGCCACGATCTGCTCCACCGCCTCCTGCACCGCCGGCACGTCCAGCAGCCCGACCATCCGCAACGCCTCCGCCGGCCTGATCACGTACGGCTTGGCGACCACCTTGCTGCCGTGCTGCGCGGCGACCGTCCACTCGCCGTCGGCGTACGCCAGGGTCACCGTCAGCCCGGCCGGACCCTTCGGCTTGCCCTGGCGGCCCGTCTTGCGCGGGGCCGCCGCCTCCGGCCTGCCGGTGTCGGACCTGCGTGCCGCGTCGGGCTTGCCGGCCGCGGCGGCCGGCGCGTCGGCCTTGGCGACGGGGGAGGCGGGGGAGGCGGACCTGGCGGACATGGGCTGCTCCTCGGCGGGCATCGGCTCACGGGGGGTCGGCGCGGAGGGCCGGGTGAGCTGGGGCTCGGACTGCTCGCGGACCGCCGGGGCGGACCGCCGGGCCGGCGCGGTGCGCGGCGGGATGGACAGGTCGGTGGGGGAGAACGGCAGCTCGTCCTTGCCGAACCGGACCACCACCCACTCGTCGGACAGCGCCGGGTCGGTCAGCCGCACCACCTGCCCGGTCTGCCCGGCGATCTGCCCGGCCGCCTCGGTGAAGACCACCTTCGGCCGGCGCCCGGCCGCCAACCCGTCCCGGATGGTCTCAAGCTCCTCCGTGGACAGCCCTCGGACTGCGGTGCTCGCGGCGGCCATCAGCTCCTCCAACCCGTTCGAACATGTGTTGCCATCTTCCTATCAGGAGGCTGCGACAAACGCAGAACGACACGCGGTGCGCAGGCCGCCGCACCGGGACGGCTGGGGCAACCGCCATGAGCAATGGGTGAAGGGATACCAGGTCCGCGCGCAGTCACGGACGCACCCGCATGGGGACGTCATGCTGCGTACCCCAACCGCGGGAACCGCCGACGCCGGATGTTCGATAATCGACATTATGTCAAGTAAGCAGCGCGGGGACACTCTCCCGGCCGCGAACAGGAGCCGGGGCATGCCCCGAGTCAGGCATTCGGGTCCATCGTCGGCCGCCGCGAGCCGGCGCACGGCTCCTGGGTCACCGCGATCGCCTGCGAACCCCGCACCTCGCCGATCAGCTGTGGGCCGGTCGTCGACCCGGCGGCGCGCAGCAGCTCGTCGGCCCGCTCCCCCCGGGCCCTCACCGCGCCGGGGAGAGGGCACGGCGGCCAGCTTCTCCGCGTCCCGTCCGTGCGCGCTCATCCGGCGGTGCCCCTCTCCCACCCCCGGCGGTGCGGGCAGGCGCGGTACCGCGGGCAGCAGACCCGCGATACCGCGCCCGAACCCCCCGGAGTCATCGATGGATGCGCGCCCCGCTCGGGGCGCGCATCCATCATTCGGCCAAGCCGGGCGGTTGGATGCCTGCTGACCGGAATTCGGGATCACAAATCAGTCACGGGCCGGTCGGTGCCCAACCCACCGGGCGGTAGGCGCTACTCGCGGCCGCTGGAGCGGCGCCCACGCCGCGACAGCGAATCCAGCACCACGGCGGCGACCAGGACCGCCGCTGTGATCATGAACCGGACCGAGCTGTCCAGGCTGAGCAGCAGCATTCCCGACTGGATCGCGCCCAGCACCAGCGAACCCAGCAGCGCCGAATAGGTGCTGCCCCGGCCGCCGAACAGGCTGGTGCCACCGATCACCGCGGCCGCGATGGCCAGCAGCAGGATGTCGCTGCCGCCGCTGCTCTGCCCCACCGAGTACGCCCGGGAGGCGAACAGGATGCCGCCGACCGCGGCCAAGGTTGACGACAGCGCGAAGACCGACACCCGGACACCGGTCACCGAGATACCCGCGCGCCGGGCCGCCTCGATGTTGCCACCGACGGCGAAGATGCTGCGCCCGTACCGGGTCTTACGCAGGATCAGGTCGAAGCCCACCACCAGCGCCACGAAGATGACCACCGCGATCGGCACCCCGGCGTACGCGTTGAGGATCCCCACCGCACCGAACACGCAGGCGGTCAGGACGACCACCCGGGCGGCCAGGCTCACCACCGGCCGGGCGGGCAGCGCCACCGCCTGCCGGCGGCGCCGCTCGAGCAGCTCCGCCAGCACGTAGGCGACGACCACGACCGCGGCGACCAGCCACCCGGCGACCCGGTCCAGATTGGTATGGGCGATCTTGGCGACCAGCCCGTCGTACGGGAAGTTGATGGTCCCCTGTGGCTTGAGCAGCCACAGCTGCAGGCCCTGCCAGCCCAGCAGGCCGCCCAGGGTGACGACGAACGACGGTACGCCGATCCGAGCGAAGATCAGCCCGTGCAGGGCGCCGACCGCGGCGCCCAGGACGATCGCGGCGACCAGCCCGAGCGCCGGGGGTACGTCGTGCCGGACCGTCATCACCGCCAGCATCGCGCTGGTCATCCCGGACACCGAGCCGGACGACAGGTCGATCTCGCCGAGCAGCAGCACCAGCACGATCCCGGTGGCGATCGCGCCGCTGGCCACGATCTGCAGGCTCAGGTTGTACAGGTTCTCGGTGGACAGGAACCGGTCGTTGAGGGACTGGAAGACGACCGCGATGACGACCAGGCCGATGATGACCGGCCAGGAGCCCAGCTCGCCGGCCCGGATCCGTCGCCAGATCGCCTGGGCCAGCTCGCCCGGGGTGCGCGGGGGCCCGGCCAGCCGCGGGTCGCGCTGGATCGCCGCCGCCCGCACCTCCGCGGCGGTGTCGCTGGTCGTGGACGTGCTCACTGTCCGGCCTCCGTACCCGCTGTGGTTGCCATGTCTGCCCTGCCGGCGCGGGCCTGCCGGCGCGACACCGCGTTGTCCGACGCCCCGGTGATCGCCTGCACGATCTGCTCCTGCGTCGCGGTGGCCATGTCGAAGTCGCCCGCGTTGCGGCCCAGCCGCAGCACCACCACCCGGTCCGCGACCGCCTTCACGTCGGCCAGGTTGTGGCTGATCAGGACCACGCCGAGGCCGCGGTCGCGCAGCCGCTCGATCAGGTCGAGCACCTGGGCGGTCTGGGCCACGCCCAGGGCCGCGGTCGGCTCGTCCAGCAGGACCACCTTCGGCTCGCCCAGCAGCGACCGGGCGATGGCCACCGACTGCCGCTGGCCGCCGGAGAGCGCCGCCACCGGCACCCGCACGCTCGGGATCTTCACCGACAGCGTGGCCAGCAGCTCGGTGGCGCGCCGCTCCATGGCGATCTCGTCGAGCACCCCCGCCCGGGTCATCTCGTGGCCGAGGAACAGGTTGCCGACCACGTCGATGTTGTCGCACAGCGCCAGGTCCTGGTACACGGTGGCGATGCCGAGGGCGGTGGCGTCGTGCGGCCGCGTGATGCTGACCGGCCGGCCCTGCCAGAAGATCTCGCCCCGGTCGGCCGGGTTCACCCCGGCGATCACCTTGATCAGGGTGGACTTGCCGGCGCCGTTGTCGCCGACAATCGCCACCACCTCCCCCGCGTACACCTCCAGGGAGGCGTCCGCGAGCGCCTCCACCGCGCCGAAGCGCTTGCCTATGCCGGCGAGGGAGAGCACCGGTTCGCTAGTCAACTCCATGCCTTTCGTCCGTCGGCCGGTGCTGCCCGGTCACGCCTTCAGTCTCCCGCGGCAGCCGCCCGGCTGGAAGCTCGCGGTGCCGGGCGGGGCGACACGGCCGTCCCGCCCGGCACCGCCACCGGCGGTGCGGTCAGGAGATTCCCGCCGCCGCGCAGGCCTTCGCGTACGCCTCGGTGCAGATCTGGGCCGCGGTGTAGAACCCGTCCTTGATCACGGTGTCCTTGACGTTCTCCTTGGTCACCGCGACCGGGGTGAGCAGCACCGAGGTGACGTCCTTGGTGCCGTTGTTCTTGGTCACCGTCTGCTGGCCGCTGTAGGTCTTGCCGGTGGCCGCGGCGATCGCCATCTCCGCGGCGATCTCCGCCTCCGGCTTGATCGCCTTGTACACGGTCATGCCCTGCTCGCCGGAGAGGATCCGCTGGATCGCCGCCAGCTCGGCGTCCTGCCCGGTGGTGAAGGGGATGGTGCTGAAACCGTTGCCCTTCATCGCCGCGATGGCGCCGCCGGCGGTGCCGTCGTTCGCCGCGTAGACACCGATGATCTTGTCCTTGCCGAGCGCGGTGATGGCCTGCTCCATCTCCTGCTGGGCCTTGTCCGGCGACCAGTCCGGAGTGTCGTACTCCTTGCCGATGTTGACCTTGCCGTCCAGCACGGAGTGCGCGCCGGCCTTGAAGTCGGCTGCGTTCGGGTCGGTCGGCGAGCCGTTGATCATCACGATCTGGCCGCGCTTGGGGTCGCCGCCGGCGCTCAGCGCGTCCAGCAGCGCCTGGCCCTGGGTCTTGCCGACCACCTGGTTGTCGAACGACACGTAGTAGTCCACCGGACCGGAGGCGAGCCGGTCGTAGGCGATGACCGGCACGTTACGGCCCTTGGCGTTGTTCACCATGCCCTCGGCGGCCTTGGCGTCGACCGCGTCCAGAATGAGGACCTTCACCCCCTGGGTGAGCATCGACTCGGCCTGGGAGACCTGCTTCGCGCTGTCCTGGTCGGCGTTCTGGTAGAGCACCTCACACTTGGGGCACAGCTGCTTGATCTTCTGCTCGATGAACGGGCGGTCGAACGTCTCGTACCGCGTGGTCTTCGACTCAGGCAGCAGCAGGCCCACCTTGAAGCCCTGGTCCACGCTCACGCCCGCGTCGCCGCCACCGCCGCCCTTGCTCTCGTTCTCGCTCGAACACGCCGCGGCAGCGACCATCAGCGCGGCGATGCCGATCGCCGCCAGCCCTCGCCGGATGGTGACTCGCATCTGACCCTCCTTGTATCGACCGCGGCTGGCGCCGCGATCCATTTTGCCGCTTTTATTCGACTTTGTAGAAACTGGCGGTTCCGCCCAGCACCGTGAAGTCAAGCGCTGCGACACCTTGTCGTCAAGAGTTGAACGCAAGCGGCGGAGAACGGCCCTGATTCGTTCGACACCCGAACAAACCTCCGCCCGCGGCAAAGTTTCCGCAGGTCATGGCCCAGCGGTCGACCGATCGCGCGTGATCGCCCTCGGTCAGGAGCTACTCATGTGGCGGGTAAGGCCCCCAAAACACGCGGCTAACAATTGGGTAACGCGCCCTCCCCCACCCGTCGGGCCGGCCGCACAGCCCCACTTGTACAGCGGCCGGAATCAGAGGGAGCCGACGTCGGTGGAGCGGGCGAGGACACGCTCGACGACCGCCACCGCCCCCAACGCGATCGCCCGCTCCCCCAGCTGGTCCGGCACCACCTCGACCCCGGCCGCCGCGCTCGGCAGCGCCTGCCGCTGCAGCGTCTCACGGATCGGATTGAGCAGCAGCTCCCCGGTCTCCGCGAGCTGCCCGCCAACCACCACCCGGCGCGGGTTGAGCACGTTGCACAGGATCGCCGCCGCCGCGCCCACCGCCCGGCCCGCATCCGCCACGATGCGGCGGCAGCCCAGGTCACCGGCGATCGCCGCGTCCACCAGGCTGCGCAGGCTGGGCGTACCCCGGGTGTGCCCGGCCGGCAGCAGCTCCACCAGGTACGGCCCGCCGACCAGGGTCTCCAGGCAGCCCCGGTTGCCGCAGCGGCAGATGCGCCCCTGCTCGTCCACCGTGATGTGCCCGATCTCGCCGGCGAACCCGGCCGAGCCCGAGTAGATGTCCCCGCGCAGCACCAACGCCGCGCCCACCCCGGTCGCCAGCTTCAGGTAGACCAGGTCGGAAACGCCCCGGCCGGCGCCCCACACCAACTCCCCGAGCGCGGCGGCGTTGGCGTCGTTGTCCACGTAGACCGGCAGGTCCAGCCGGTCGCCCAGCTCGGCCGCGATACCGGTGCCGTGCCAGGCCGGCAGCAGGGCCGGCGCGGCCACCTGCCCGGAGACGGCGTCGATCGGGCCGGGCACGCCCACGCCCACCCCTCGCACCGCGGAACGGTCCACCCGGGCCTGCCGGAGCAGCGTGCTGACCAGCCACTCGGTCCGGCGCAGCCCGCGCTCCACCGAGGCGGCGGCGTCGTACGGGATGCTCTCCTCGGCCAGCACCTCATGGTCGTGGTTGCACAGCACCGCCCACAGCCGGTCTGCGCCGATCTCCACCCCGACGATCAGCCCGGTGACTCGAGCCAGCGAGACGCTCTGTGCCCGGCGCCCCCCACTGGACGTGGGCGTGACTGTCAACGTGCCCGCGGAGCGCAGCTCCCGCACGATGTTGGAGACGGTGGCCGCCGACAGCCCCGTGGTCCGGGCGATCTCGGCCTGGGTCAGCGAACCGGCGGAACGCACCGCGTGGATCACCCGTCGCTGGTTCGACTCGCGCAATGCGCTCTGCGAACCCGGGGTCTCCACCGCCATGCTCTCTCCGTCCGCCCGTGCGGCACAAAGTGTACAAGCCTTGAAGGCGGCTCTGGCAGATCTCTCTTCATGGCTTGTGGGCATAGACACAAGGCGTAAGTCGTCCTAGGAAGCTAGGTATATAGCTCCCGCGGTACGGCCGAATCCCTCGCCCTGTCGTGGGAACGACCGGCTAGGACGACCATCACCATTCGCCGAGCCACCTAGCGGGCGTTGCCATACTGGCTACGGAGCCACCGGTGCGGGAGGGACGTAATGGGCGATGACCGGTGGTTCTCTCCCACCACTGCACAGTTATGCACGACTGTGGACAAGGCTGTGGATGAGCTCCTCCCCGCGGCCCGCGCCGCCGTCCTGGCCAGGTTGTGGGGGGCGCTGGCCCGCGAGCCCATCCCCGGCCTCCGCCGGCTGCCGGACCGCGGGGAGCAGGCGGCCCTCACCGTGCCCGACGGCCGGCTGCTCACCGGCCCCGCGGCCGCCGCCGAACCGTTCGCACCGGCGCCGCCCGGCCTCAACGTGACCTTCGACGGCCAGCCGTACGACGACCCGGGCGCCCTGCTCGCCGCCCTGCCACTGCCGGTCCCCACCGCCCGCCTGGTCCGCGAGCTGGACAACAGCGTGGCCAACCTGGCGCTGGCCCGGGCGGCCCAGCCACCACCCGACGGCGGGCCACCCGCCCTCACCCGGCCCGGCCTGACCCTGGCCGATCTGGAGCAGTGCGTGGTGGACGGGCACCCGCTCCACCCCTGCTGCCGGACCCGCATGGGCATGTCCCCCACGGAAGTCCGCGCGTACGCACCCGAGCACCACCCCGTGGTGCAGGTGGAGCTCCTCGCCGTACCGGCGGACCGCTGGCTGAGCACCGGCGCCGGACTGCCTCCCCTGCTGCCCGTGCACCCGTGGCAGCGCGACCACGTCCTCGACCGGTACCCCGGCCTGCGGCCGACCGGCGAACGCGTGCCGGCCCGTCCGCTGATGACCCTGCGGACCCTGGCGCCGATGCGGCCGCCGGCTCCTGGGCGACGGTGGGTGGGCGGATGTCAGCACTGGAAGACGGCGGTCGACGTGCAGATGACCAGCGCCGTGCGTACCGTCTCCCCCGCCGCGGTGCGCAACGGTCCCCCGGTGAGCGACCTGGTCGCCGAACTCGCCGCCCGGACCGGCTGCGGCCTGGCCATGCTGCGCGAGGTGGCCGCCGGCGCCGTGCTGGTCGACGGCGAACCGTGCCGCAGCCTCGCCGTGGCGGTCCGGCAGGCGCCCCGAGAGCCGGCCACGCCGCTGGCCGCGCTCGCCGCGCCGTCGCCGGCCGACGGCCGGCCGCTGGCCGTCGAGGCGGTCACGCTGGGCTACGCCGGCGACCCCATCGCCTACTTCGCCGACCTCTGCCGCATCGTGCTGCCACCGCTGCTGGCCCTGCTGCACGCCGGGGTCGCGCTGGAGGCCCACGGGCAGAACACCCTGGTCGGCTTGCGCGGCGGGCGCCTGGCCGGCGTGCTGTACCGGGACGTCGGCGGGGTACGCATCAGCCCGTCCCGGCTGCGCGCGCACGGCGTCGACCCGCCGCCCCTGCACGGTGACGTGCGCAACGACGACCCGGCCGTGCTGCGGGCCAAGGTCTTCGCCGCGGCCGTCTCCGGCGCGCTCGCCGAACAGGTCGCGATGCTGCGGCGCGAGTACGGCGTCGAAAGCGGGCGGCTGTGGGCCAGGGCGGCCGAGACGGCCCGGGAGACCTACCGGTCACTCCCACCCGCGGCGGCGGGTGATGCCGCGGCGCTGTTCGGTCCCACCGTACCGATCAAGGCGACCACCGCGATGCGGCTGGCCGCCGACCCGCTGGCGGACCTGTGGGCCTGGCAGCCGAACCCACTGGCGGAACGGTGGTGACCACCGCCGCGCGGCGGGCGGGCCTCGCCCGCGTCGCCGCAGACGCCGAGGCGCAGCTCGCCACCGCCGCGCCCGAGCTGGTGGACGGCTACCGGGCCGCGCTGCCGGCCGCCGCCGACCTGGTCGGGCGGCGGCTGCTCGGCGCACTGTTCCGCGAGAACGTCGTCCCGGTCCGGAAGGGGCCCGGCCGCCAGCACGCCTTCGACCGGTTCGAGTTCGACGCCGCGGACACCGACGACCCGGCCGACCTGCTCCTCGCCCTCTCCGCGGCACACCCCGGCCGGCGCCCGCTGGACGCCGCCGACGGGCTGGCCGCGGAGGTCACCGACGCGACGGTCAACCTCGCCGTGGCGTACGCCCGCCGCGCCACCATCGATGCCCACCTGCGGTCGCGGGCCGCGGTCGCCGGCGCCACCGACCTGCTCGGGGCCATCGCCGGCAGCGCACCCGACGAGCATGTCCAAGTCCTCGAGCAGCTGGCGACGGACGGGCACAACCTGCACCCGTGCGGGCGCACCCGGCTCGGCTGGCAGGTGCCCGACCTGCTCTGGCACGACCTGGAGACCGACGGCACCCGGGTCGACTTCGTGGCCGTACGCCAGGACCTGCTCCTCGGCGACGACATCGGCGCGTTGCTCGGCCAGGCGTACCCCGACCTGCCGCCGATGCCCCCCGGCTACGTCCTGCTGCCGGTGCACGCCTGGCAGCTCGCCGCGGTGGTGCGCGGGCGGTACGCGGACCTGTTGCGGGACGGCTTCATCCGCCCGCTGGACGTGAGCCTGCCGGCCCGGCCCACGACCGCCCTGCGCACGCTGCTGCTGCCGCCGGGCGCGGATGGCCACCACCGCTACCTCAAGCTCTCCCTGGACATCCTGGTCAGCTCCACCCGCCGCAGCATCTCGGTGGCCAGCACCCGCAACGGCCCGGCCGTCTCCGCAGTGCTCGAACGGCTGCTCGCCGAGGAGGAGCGGGTGCTGCTGTTGCCCGAGGTGGCCGGCGCGGCGGTCCCGGTCGAAACCGGCCGGGACCGGGACCTGGCCGCGATCGCCCGCACCGGGCTGGACGGCCGGCTGCGCGACGGCGAGGTGCCGGTGCCGGCCGCCGCACTGCCGTCCCGCTCCCCGGTCTCCGGGCAGACCATCCTGGCCGAGCTGGTCGACCGGTACGCCGCGACCACCGGCCGGTCCGACCGCGCGCAGGCGGCGCTCGCCTTCTTCGACGAGTACGCCCGGCTTGTGCTGCCCCCGCTGCTGCGCCTGGTCACCCGCTACGGCGTGGCTCTGGAGGCGCACCTGCAGAACAGCGTGCCCACCTTCGTCGCGGGCGTGCCGCACCGCATCGCGCTGCGCGACTTCGCCGGGATGCGGCTGAGCCGGCCGCGGCTGGCCGCCGCCGGAGTGGAGCTGGCGCTGTGGCCCGACTCGGCGATCGCCACCGACGACGAGACCGTGCTGCTGTCCAAGGTCGGGTACACCGCGTTCCAGGCGCACCTGGGCGAGGTGGTGGTACGGCTGGTCGAGTCGCACGGCCTGGACGAGGCGGCCGCGTGGCGGCGGGTGCGGGCCGTGGTCGACGAGGTCTACGCCGCCGGCCCGGCCGGCGGCGCCGACCACGCGTTCTTCACCGCGCCGACCATGCCGCACAAGGCGCTGGTCCGGATGCGGCTGGCCGCCGCCGCGGCGCCCAGGGCCGGCGGCGACCTCTACGTGCCGGTGGACAATCCGTTGCATGGTGCCTGAGGCGGTCGTCCGGGCGGTGGCCGGCGCGGCGCGCCCGGTGTGCGCGTACGTCTACGACACCGCGGCCCTGCGCGCACAGGCGACGGCGGTCCGGGCGGCGCTGCCGGCCGGCGCCGAGCTGCTGTACGCGGTGAAGGCGAACGGGCACCCCGCCGTGGTCGCCGCCCTCGCCGGATCGGTCGACGGGATCGAGGTCGCCTCCGGCGGCGAGCTGGCCCTGGCGATGGCGGCGGGCGCCCGCACGATCGTCTTCAGTGGACCGGCCAAGACCGACGCGGAGCTGCGTGCCGCGATCGCGGCCGGCGCGACCATCCACGTGGAGAGCGTCCACGAGCTGCGTCGGCTGGCGGCCGCCGCGGCCGAGAGCCGGCCGGCCACCGGGCGCCGGCCGGCGGCGGACGCCGGCCGGCCCGCCGCGCGGCCCGGCCGCGTCCCGGTCGCGCTGCGGGTCAACCGGGCGTCCGCGGCCCTGCCCGGCTCGCACCAGATGACCGGCGCCCCGACCCCGTTCGGCATCGACGAGACGTCCCTGCCCGACGCGGTCGAGCTGGCCGCGTCCATGCCCGACCTCGACCTGCTCGGCTTCCACCTGCACGCGGTTTCCAACAACACCGACGCCGCCGCGCACGCCTCGTTCGTCGCCGACGCCATATCCTGGTCGCTCCGTCAGGCCAGGACGCACGGCATAGCGCTGCGCTACCTCAACGTCGGTGGCGGTTTCGGGGTCGACTACACCGGCGAGGGCCGGTTCGACCTGGACGCGTTCGCCGCGGCCGCGCCCGCCGCGCCGGCCGGTGTGCGGCTGGTTTTCGAGCCCGGCCGGCTGCTGGCCGCCGACGCCGGCTGGTACGCGGCGCAAGTGCTGGACCTCAAGCGGACGCACGGGCGGTGGTTCGCGGTGCTGCGCGGCGGTACGCACCACTTCCGGTTGCCGGCCGCCTGGCGCTACAGCCACCCGTTCACCGTGCTGCCGCTGGACGAGTGGGCGTACCCGTTCGAGCGGCCCGAGGTGCGCGACGCCGAGGTCGACGCGGTCGGCGAGCTGTGCACCCCGCGCGACGTGCTCACCCGGGGCCAGCGCGTGGATCGGCTGCGGGTGGGCGACGTGCTGGTCTTCGGGCGGGCCGGTGCGTACGGCTGGGACATCTCGCACCACGACTTCCTGCGCCACGCCTACCCGGAGATGCTCGTGGTGTGAGCTAGCCGCGCAGGTTCCGCGCCCCGGCGGCCCACGGCGCCGCCCGGACCGCACGCAGCGCCTGCCGGCGGGCGTCGCCGGCGAGCCGGTCGATGTAGAGCTTGCCGTCCAGGTGGTCGGTCTCGTGCTGCAGCGCACGGGCCAGAAAGCCGCTGCCGGAGATGGTCACCGGCTCGCCGTGCTGGTCGAAGCCGCGGGCCACCACGTGCATCGCCCGGGGCGTCGGGAAGTACAGCTCCGGCAGGGACAGGCAGCCCTCGTCGCCGTCCTGCATCTGCTCCGACAGCTCCAGCGTCGGGTTGACCAGGTGCCCACGCTGCCCGTCGGCGAGGTAGACGAAGACGCGGGCGCTGACGCCGATCTGGTTGGCCGCCACGCCAGCCCGGCCGGGCGCGCCGAGCAGCGTGTCCATCAGGTCGGCGACCAGGGTGCGCAGCTCCGCGTCGAAGCTGGTGACCGGGTCGCACGGGGTACGTAGGACCGCGTCGCCGATCAGCCGGATGGGTCGCATTGCCATGCCCCCACCCTAACCTGTGTTGATCATGGAGTTGCCGGAACGACCGGCCATCCGCGCTCACCGATGCCGGTCGACCGTTTCTGGAACCGCTCCGCGCGCTCCTCACCCGACACGATCAGGAGGACGGGTGAGCCAGGGCGGCCCGCAGGGGGCCGGCCTTGGCCGCGGCCTCGGCGACCTCGGCGGCCGGATCGCTGCCCCAGGTGATCCCACCGCCGGCCCAGACATGGACCCGCTCGCCGTCCACCGCGACCGTCCGGATGGACAGGCCCAGGTCGATCCCGTCCGGACCGACCCAGCCGAGCGCTCCCATGCTCGCCCCGCGGCCGACCGGCTCCAGCCGGGCGATCTGCTCCAGGGCGGCCCGCTTGGGCGCCCCGGTGACCGAGCCGCCGGGGCAGACCGCCCGCAGCAGGTCGGCCAGGCCCGCACCCTCGGCCAGCTCCGCGGAGACGACCGACTCGGCCTGCCACAGGTCGCACCAGCGGCGCACCGCGTAGAGCTCGTCGACGCGCACCGAGCCGGTCCGGGCCACCCGCGCCAGGTCGTTGCGCTCCAGGTCGACGATCATCACGTGCTCGGCACGCTCCTTCGCCGAGGCCAGCAGCTCCCGCCGCCCGGCCGCGGTGGCCGGCCGGGTGCCCTTGATCGGCCGGGTGACCACCCGCCGGCCGGTGACCGAGACCAGCGTCTCCGGCGAGGCGCAGGCCACCGCCCAGCCGGCGCCCGGGTCGCCCCCGGTCAGCACCCCGCCGTAGCAGGCGCCGGGCAGCGCCGCCACCCGACGCAGCGCCGGCATCGGGTCGCCGAGGTACGGCGCGGACGCGTGGCCCACGAGGTTGACCTGGTACACGTCGCCCCGGGCGATCGCCGCGCGCACCTCGCGCACCGCGTCAGCGTGCTCGGCCGGGGTCCAGCTGTCGTGCCAGGCGCCCAGCCGCCAGCCACTGGCGGAGGCGGGGGCAGCCGAGTCGTCGCCGGGCGGCGCGGTATTCCCGGGCACGCCCGGACCGGGGGCGGCGTACACAACGGCGACCACGTCCGGGACGGCTGGCACCGGCGACGGGGCACCAGGTGGTGCCCCGGCCAGGTAGGCCCCGGCGGCCGCGGAGACGTACAGGGCCGCCCCCCAGATGTCGGCGTCGGGTGGTAGTTTTCCGGGCAGGCCGCCGGCCAGCAGCCCGCACTCGGCGAGGAAGTCCTCCACGAGGGTGGCCGGGTCACCACCGTCGCTGACCCGCCAGTGCAGCCGGCAGCGCTCAACCAAGCCCTCGGCCCGCGTGGCCGTCCCCGACAGCGGAGCGGGCTGCCGTGGGAGCGGTCCCACAACCGGGCTGAAGCGATTCATACGAACGGCGGATTATCGCGGAGGGTTGCCAAAACGTGCTCGTAATTGACCCGAAGTAAGTAGTAGCGTGCAGCACTGGTCATGTGAACCATCACACGTCCATCCAAGTCCGGAGACCCTCGATGTGTCAGCACCAGCCCACCTGTCCTTCCGCCGACGCCGTTGACCGGGACGCGGCACGCGTCGTCGCGTCCTTCCCGGAGCAGGGATGGAGCCTGCTGTGCAACGGCGTCATCGTGTTCGAGGACACCGGTGAGCTGCTCCCCGACGGCAGGACGATCGCGCCCCACCGCGGCCCAGCCCGCCACGCCCTCGCTGCCTGAAGATCAGTCACTGTACGCGTCCGGCGGCGGGCACGCACAGACCAGATTCCGGTCCCCGAAAGCCCCGTCGATCCGCCGCACCGGCGGCCAGTACTTCCCCACCCGGTCGACCCCGGCTGTCGCTGCCCCACCCGCCTTCGCGTTCCGCCCGGGATAGGCCGCGAGCGAGCGCGGGTACGGGTGCTCCCACACATCTGAGCTGACCATCGCCGCGGTGTGCGGCGCATTCACCAGCGGGTTGTCGTCCCGCGGCCACTCCCCCCGACCGACCCGGTCGATCTCCTCCCGGATCGCGATCATCGCGTCGACGAAGCGGTCCAACTCCGCCAGGTCCTCCGACTCGGTCGGCTCCACCATCAGCGTCCCGGCCACCGGGAACGACATGGTCGGCGCGTGGAAGCCGTAGTCGATCAGCCGCTTGGCCACGTCGTCCACGCTCACCCCGGTGGCCTTGGTGATCGGCCGCAGGTCGAGGATGCACTCGTGGGCCACCAGGCCCTTGTTGCCGGTGTAGAGCACCGGGTAGTACTCGCGCAGCCGGGCCGCCACGTAGTTGGCCGCAAGCACCGCCGCGCCGGTCGCCTGAGCCAGCCCGTCCGGCCCCATCATCCGCAGGTACGCCCAGGAGATCGGCAGGATGCCGGCCGAGCCGTACGGTGCCGAGGAGATCGCGGTCGGCAGGAACGGCGCCAGGTGCGCGCGGACCGCGACCGGACCCACCCCCGGCCCGCCCCCGCCGTGCGGGATGCAGAACGTCTTGTGCAGGTTCAGGTGCGACACGTCGGCGCCGAACCGGCCCGGCTTGGCGAAGCCGACCAGCGCGTTGAGGTTCGCGCCGTCCACGTACACCTGCCCGCCGGCGTCGTGCACCTTCGCGCACAGCTGGGCGATGCCGGTCTCGTACACCCCGTGGGTGGACGGGTAGGTCACCATGATCGCCGCGAGCCGGTCCCGGTGCTCGGCCACCCGCCGGTCCAGGTCGACCAGGTCCACGTTGCCGTCGGTATCGCAGCCCACCACGACCACCCGCATCCCCGCCATCACCGCGCTGGCCGCGTTGGTGCCATGCGCGCTGGACGGGATCAGGCAGACGTCGCGGTGCGCCTCGCCACGCGACCGGTGGTACGCCCGGATGGCCAACAGCCCCGCCAGCTCCCCCTGCGAGCCCGCGTTGGGCTGCACGCTCACCGCGTCGTAGCCGGTCAGCTCGGCCAGCCAGGTCTCCAGCTGCTCCACCAGCGCCGCGTACCCGGCCGCCTGCTCGCGCGGCGCGAACGGGTGCATGTCGGCGAACTCCGGCCAGCTGACCGGCTCCATCTCGGTGGTCGCGTTGAGCTTCATCGTGCACGAGCCGAGCGGGATCATCCCCCGGTCCAGCGCATAGTCCATGTCGGACAGGCGCCGAAGGTAGCGCAGCATCGCCGTCTCCGACCGGTGGCGGTGGAACACCGGATGCGTGAGGTACGTCGAGGTCCGCCGCAGCGTCAACGCATCGTCGGCACTTTCCACACCGGAGACTCCGAACGCCGACCACACGGTACGGACGTGCTCCGCTGTGGTCGTCTCGTCGCAGGAGACACCAACCCGGTCCGCGTCGACCAGCCTCAGGTTCACGCCCAGCGCCTCGGCCGCGGCCACCACCTGCTGAGCCCGGCCGGGCACCACCGCGGTGACGGTGTCGAAGAACGCGGCCGGCTCGACGGTCACTTTCCCGGCGCGCAGCCCGGCGGCGAGCAACGCCGCCCGTTTGTGGGTACGCGTGGCGATCTCGCGCAGCCCTTCCGGCCCGTGGTACACGGCGTACATGCTCGCCATCACCGCCAGCAGCACCTGCGCGGTGCAGATGTTGCTGGTCGCCTTCTCCCGCCGGATGTGCTGTTCGCGGGTCTGCAGCGCCAACCGGTAGGCCGGGTTGCCGTCGGCGTCCCGGGACACCCCGACCAGCCGGCCCGGCACCATCCGCTCCAGGCCGGTGCGCACCGCGAGGTAGCCGGCGTGCGGCCCGCCGTAACCCATCGGGACGCCGAAGCGCTGTGTGGTGCCGCAGGCGATGTCGGCGCCGATCTCACCCGGCGGGCGCAGCAGCGTGAGCGCGAGCAGGTCGGCGGCGACGGCGACCAGTGCGCCGCGGGCATGCGCCGCCTCGACCAGCGGGGCGTGGTCGCGGATCGCGCCGCTGGCGCCCGGGTACTGCAGGTGCAGGCCGAAGAACTCCTCCGGTAGCTCGTCGGCGTCCAGGTCCACCACGCGCACCTGGATGCCGAGCGGTTCGGCGCGCGTGCGGATCACCGCGATGGTCTGCGGCATGGTGTCCGCATCCACCACGTACACCATGCTCTTGCTCTTGGCGGCGCGGCGGGAGAGGGTCATCGCCTCGGCCGCGGCGGTCCCCTCGTCGAGCATCGAGGCGTTCGCGATGTCCAGCCCGGTGAGGTCGGCGACCATGGTCTGGAAGTTGAGCAGCGCCTCCAGGCGGCCCTGGCTGATCTCCGGCTGGTACGGCGTGTAGGCGGTGTACCAGCCGGGGTTCTCCAGCACGTTGCGGCGGATCACCGCCGGGGTGTGTGTGCCGTAGTAGCCCAGCCCGATCATCGACACCATCGGCCGGTTCGCCGCGGCCAGCGCGCGCAGCTCGGCGATCGCCTCCGCCTCGCTCACCGGCGGGGGCAGCCGCAGCGGGCCGGTCGCGCGGATCGCCTCGGGGATCGCGGCATCCATCAGCTCCTCGACCGAGCCGTACCCGATCGCTTCGAGCATGCGCTGCCGCTCGTCCTGGGATGCTCCGATGTGCCGGTTGACGAACGCGGTCATAGGCGCTCCTGAGGAGGAAGGTCGACATGTCGGCCTCCCCCTCTGTCGTGCCCGCGGCACTCCAGAGCAGCCAGCCCGCGACGGTCCTTTGTGCCTGAGAGGTTCCGGGGAGGGTTTGCCCCTTCGGCGCCGCCTGACCGGGTGCCAAACGGACTCTCCCGCGCGGGTGTACCGGCTTTTGCTCACAGGCTACCAGTGGCGATCGCGCCGCCGACCGCCAACGCGCCGATCAAGGAAATCTTTCCGGCGGTCCGCTGCGCCGGACGGACCAGGTGTCCTTGGTCAACTGGTCAACCGGCGCGGCGGCGGGCGCGCCGGGCGGCCAGCTCGTCGCCGACCGCGGCCGGGCCGGCGGGAGCGCTCGTCTCCGGCTCGCCCGGGGCCTCGGCCCGCAGCTGGGACAGCGAGCCCTGGATCTCCTTGAACGCGCCGCCGATCGCGATGCCGAACACCCCTTGGCCGCCCTGCAGCAGGTCCACGACCTCCTCCGGCGACCGGCACTCGTACACCGTGGTGCCGTCCGAGATCAACGTGATCCCGGCCAGGTCGGCCACCCCATGCGAGCGCAGCGTCTCGATCGCCTTGCGGATGTTCTGCAGCGACACGCCGGCGTCCAACAGCCGCTTGACCACCTTGAGCACGACCAGGTCACGGAACGAGTACAGGCGCTGGCTGCCCGACCCGGCGGCGTCGCGAATGCTGGGCACGACGAGGTTGGTACGAGCCCAGTAGTCCAGCTGCCGGTAGCTGATCCCGGCCGCGTGGCAGGCGGCCACACCCCGGTAGCCGACAATCTCCTCCTGCCGGTCGACGCCGGTCTGGTCGGCCGTGCCCGGATCCCGGGGCTCCTGCATGTGACAACCTCCCCGCCGCGTGCGGCGCGCCACATCCCGCACAACCTTGACGCCCACCCTATAGGGCGTACCGCGCATCGCCGGGTAGGAAGGGCGCGACACGCCGCAGGATTGCTCACACCACGCTGCCGACCGAGCGCGGAACGTACAGGCGACGCGTCGCCGGTACGACGGCGGTCAGCCCGCGAAGTCCTCCGGCCGGACCTGCTCCAGGAACTCCCGGAACTTCTCGACCTCGTCCTCCTGCTCGTCCGGGATGACGATGCCTGCCTCGGTCAGCACCTTGTCGGCGCAGCGGATCGGCGCGCCGACCCGCAGCGCCAGCGCGATGGAGTCGCTCGGCCGGGCGGAGACGCGGATCCCGTCGCCGAGCAGCAGGTCGGCGTAGAAGACGTTGTCCTTCAGCTCGATGATCTCCACCGCGCGCAGCGGCGCGTTCAGCGCCGCCAGGATGTCCCGCAGCAGATCGTGGGTGAGCGGCCGGGCCGGCTTGACGCCCTGCTGTTCGTAGGCGATAGCGGTGGCCTCCACCGCGCCGATCCAAATGGGCAGGTAGCGGTCCCCGTCAACCTCCCGGAGCAGGACGATTGGCTGGTTGCTCGGCAGTTCCACCCGAACACCCACCACGCTCAGCTCGCGCACCGCCGCCTCCGCGTCACTTCCTGTGCCTGCCGCGCTGTCCTGTCTCGCGGCACCCCTCATCTGCACGGTACACGCGCCGCCGGCCGAACGCCCCCTCCGGCACGGTGGCTACCGCCCAATTGTCTGGCGCAGGCCGGCCCGTACCAGCGCGGCGTGCAGGCGCTGGGACAGCGCCTGCAACTCCCGGACCGTCTCCGCCGCCCGGGCCCGGGCGGCCGGGTCGGCCTGCCGGACCAGCGGGGTGACCAGCTGGGCGAACAGCCCCACCTCACGGTCCGCGGCGACCCGGTAGGCGCGCAGGTGGCGGGGTTGCAGGCCGTAGCGGGCGAGGTCGCGGACCACCTCCGCAATCGCCAGGGCATCCGCGTCGTACCAGCCGCCGGCCTGCGGCGCGACCAGGCCGTGCTCCTGCATGCCGTCCAGCAGGGCGTCGTCGATGCCGGCCCGGGCGACCAGTTCGGCCCGGGTCAACCGCACCTGCGCCGCGGCCGCCCGCTCGGAAACGGCATCCGGGTCGGCGACGGCGGCCAGCAGCGGGCGGCCGGATTCCTCGGCGCGCCGCAACTGCTCCCGGATGACGCGCAGGGGCAGGTAGTGGTCGCGTTGCGCGGTGAGCACGTAACGCAGCCGGGCGACATCCTCCCTGCTGTACTTGCGGTACCCGGCCGGCGTCCGCTGCGGCTCCACCAGCCCTTCGGCCTCCAGGAACCGCAGCTTTGAGATGGTCGTGTCAGGAAACTCCGGGCGCAGCTCGGCCAGTACCTCACCGATGCTCATCAGCCCGGACGGCTGGCCCTGGCGGGCAGCCCCCGCCGGCTGGCCCGGCGCCGCCGCAGCACCCGCGGAGGCCACTACTCGCCCACCCGCCTTCGCGCCCGCCGGTTACCTTCCGCCCTCCCCCGGGCGCGGGCCGGCGATGAAGACCAGGCGGAACTTGCCGATCTGCACCTCATCGCCGTTGCTGAGGGTGGCCGCCTCAACCCGCTCCCGGTTGACGTAGGTGCCGTTGAGGCTGCCCACGTCCCGCACGGTGAAGGTACCGGCGTCGCGGTGGAACTCCGCGTGCCGGCGGGAGACGGTCACGTCGTCGAGGAAGATGTCGCTGTCCGGGTGTCGCCCGCTGGTGGTCACGTCATGGTCGAGCAGGAACCGGGCGCCGGCGTTGGGGCCGCGGCGTACCACCAGCAGCGCCATCCCGGGCGGCAGCGAACCGGACATGCGGCTCGGCACCACGTCGGCATCCGGCCCCTCCAGCACTTCGTCGAGCGAACCGAGGTTCAGCGTCGACGTGACGTCGAGCGGGGGGAACTCGTCGTCTGGGCGCGTCATCGGACCACCTCACGGATCAGTTTTCGGTCGGCGTCGAGGGGACAGCGGCATGGGGGGCGGCATGCTCCCCATGCCCTCGGCCCGCTCCGGACGCGCAACTGTGTGGGCTCATCGGGCTCGTACCAGGATCGGTTACGTAAGGTTATCTGCGTCAGTCCAGCACCCATTCACCTACCCGGGTCGAGTCTTCGCAGCAGTTGACCGGGCGAGCGTAGCCAGCCGGAAAATCGGCGGTCAACAAGCCGGCCGCGGGGCTGCTCACTCCTCGGTGAGCTGCCGGTAGCCGGCGGCGTCCAGCAGGCCGTCGACCGCCGTCGGGTCCGCCGGCTCGATCTCCACCAGCCAGCCGTCGCCGTACGGGTCGGAGTTGACCAGTTCGGGTTGGTCGGCGAGTCGGTCGTTGCGGGCCACCACGGTGCCGGAGACCGGCGCGTAGATCTCCGAGACGCTCTTGGTGGACTCGACCTCCCCCAGCGGCTCCCCGGCCTGGACCTGCGCGCCATGGTCGGGCAGCTGGACGTAGACGATGTCGCCCAGCGCGTCCTGCGCGAAATGCGTGATGCCCACCCGCACCGGGCCGTCCTTGACGGGCGTCACCCACTCATGCTCGGCGGTGTACCGCAGCTCCTCAGGAATCACTCTCGGTCCCATCTGTCATTTCGCCGGGCGGGCGTAGCGCGGCGGGGTTGACGTGTGCAGGGCGGTCACCTGGACCGTCCCCGGATCGTGCACGGTCACGTTACCGCCGTCCTGCTGCACCGACTCGACCACCCCGCCGGCGATGTTCAGCGCCGTCCGCATGGTCTGTCCGTCACCGATCACCGTGATCGTGTACGGCCCGGTCAGCCGTTGGCCGTCGACCTCGATGCCGCCGTCGGCGTCCACCACGTACGTGCTCGCGACCACCCGCACCGCCGTTCTGTTGCCCCCCGCGATCTGCATCGCCTCGGCGCCCGCGCCACGCAGCTCCTGGATGGCATCGAGCACCCACTCGGCGTGCACCGGCTCGCGGCCGGCCTCGAACCGGACGGTCAGGCCGGGCCCCTGCGCGGGCAGTGTGCCGGCCAGGATGCCCAGCTCGTCGGCGCGCTGGGTGGCCTCCTGCAGCGCCGCCTGGCGGCCCTGCGCGCCGGAGGTGAGCTGGCGCTGGCGCTCCTCCAGGTCGGCGATCTCCTGCCGGGTGCGCTCCTCCCGCGCCTGAAGGTCGGACAGGATCCGGACCAGGTCCTCCTGCCGGGCCGAGGCCAGCGTCGGGTCGGTGGTGTGGCTGCGCAGCTGGACCGCGAGCCCGAAGCCCAGCAGGGCGGTCAGCGCCCCGATCAGCGCGCCGGCCGAGGTCAGTCGCGGGCGGCGCGGGCCGGTGCCACCGGGCGGCGTCGCCCCCGGCCGGGCCCGGCTGAGGTCGATCGTCTGCTCGACGCTCTCCCCGGCCCGCTGCGCGCCGTCGGCCGGCGGCTCGGCGCCCTCCGGGGCCCGCGGGGCACTCCCCGCGGGCGAGGCCCCCGGCCCGGCCGGCGGAGCGCTCTCGGCGGCCCGCTCGTTCAGGTCCGTCTCGCTCTCGTCCGGCGTCTCGGTGACCTCCGCCGGTACGGCGTCCACGACGTCCGGGGGTGCGCTGGCCGGCTGCGGCCAGCCGGCGTCGGTCGGCTCGGCCGTCTCGCCGGGCCAGCCGGTGCCCGTCTCGGTGTGCTCGTGCTCAGTCACGGTCTCAGGTTCCCTACGCCCGGAACAGGTGCCTTCGGATGCCGGCCACGTTGCCAAAGATGCGCACCCCGAGCACGACCACCACGCCCGTGGAGAGCTGGCCGCCCACCCCCAGCTGGTCGCCCAGGTACACGATGAGCGCGGCGACCAGCACGTTCGAGATGAACGACACGACGAACTGCTTGTCGTCGAAGATGCCGTCCAGTTTGGCCCGGATGCCGCCGAAGACCGCGTCGAGCGCGGCCACCACCGCGATCGGCAGGTACGGCTGCAGTCCGACCGGGACGGAGGGGTCCAGGACCACCCCGAGCACGACTCCCAGCGCCAGGGCGAGTACGGCGATCATCGGCCACCTTCCGTGGGGGTGACGGTTGTGGGTGACGGGCTAGGGCTCCGCAGCGGGCGAGCGTAGCGCAGCTGCGGCTCGCTCGCGGCGGGAAGCGACAGGTCGTCGCGCTTGTGCACCTCGAACGACATGCCGAAGGCGTCGACCAGCTGGCGGAACGTCCGGGCAGTCGACGAACTGACAAACCGCTTCTCCATGTCGTCCGGGCCGATCGCGCTCACCTCGTACGGGCCGGTCAGCGGCCGGAAGTCGACCAGGATGGCGTCGCCGGCGGCGCGGATGGTGGAGGTGGAGATCAGGCGCTGCCCATTGATCGCGATCGCCTCCGCCCCGGCCCGCCACAGCGCGTTGGCGATCTGCTGCAGGTCGCGGTCGAGCACCCGGCCCAGGTCGTTGCCGCTCCCCTGACCGGTCACCGCGTCGACCGGCCGAGGCGCGTCGCCGATCCGGACCACCACCCCGTCCCCGGTGACCCGGCCCAGCCCGGTGGTCGCCTCCAGGTCGCGCAGCCGGGCCGCGGCCCGGTCGTCCAGCGCGGCGTCCCGCTGCCGGGTCACCTGGTCGCGCAGCTGGTCAGCGCGCCGGCGCAGGGCGTCGGTGGTGGCCCGCCGGTCGTTGATCTGGTCGATCAGCCCGTCCCGGGCCCGGGTGCGGGCCGGCTCGTCGGCGATCACGTGCTGGTACGCCACGACGAGCAGGAACCCGATGCCGGCGCTGACCAGCAGGGTGAGCAGCCGGGGCAAGGAGAGGGTGCGCCGCGGCGGTTCGGCGTGGTCGGCACGCGCAGCGCGTTCGGCGCGCCGGCGGGCGGCGTCGGCGTACCCGGGCTCCAGCGGGTTCTGGAACAGCTCGGTCAGCAGGTCCGGCATGAATCCGCCGCGCCGCTCACCGCCGCGCCGGACCGGATCGCCGGCGTCGACGGTGGGGAGCATGCGCCCGCCGAGGCGCCTGCGCACCCCGCTCACCCGCGCACCTGCCCCTGGGCCGGTCCGGCCGTCCGCTCCCGGTGCCGGCTGGCACGGATCAGCCCGGCGGCCTGGACCAGGTACAGCACGCCGGCCGCCCAGTACAGGACGATGCCCCACCAGGCGAGCGCCCAGCCGACCGCCCCGGCCACGTCCGCCGCCGAGCGGACCGAGTGGGCGAGCAGCAGGACCGGGAAGGCGAACAGCAGGATGAACGTCGCGGTCTTGCCGAGGTAGTGCACGGGCAACCCCACGTAGCCGTAACGGCGCAGCGCCGCCAGCGCCGCCGCCACCACCAGCTCGCGCAGCAGCAGGGCGGCGGTGAACGGCCACGGCACCACGTCGCGCAGGGTGAACGCGGCCAGCGTGGCGAGGATGTAGAGCCGGTCCGCGAGCGGGTCGAGCAGCTCCCCGATCCGGCTGACCTGGCGCAGCCGCCGCGCGACGTACCCGTCGATCCAGTCGCTGGTCCCGCCCACGGCAAGGACGACGATCGCGGCCACGTCCGCCTGCGGCCCGAGGAACAGGTAGAGGAATACGGGCACGCCGAGCAGCCGGGCGAAGCTGATCAGGTTAGGCACGGTGAGCACCCGGTTCGACGACGCGGCCGGGGGCGCCGCCGGGGGCCGGTCGACCGGAGGCTGGGCACGCGTGTCGTGTGCCGGACGCGGCACCGTCCTCCCCCCTCTGTCGTCTCGACAGCGGCCGCCCTGTCGCGCCTGTCCCGCGCGCGGGGCTGGACACCGCCACCGCCCTGGTGCTGCTGCGATTCTCGCCTACCGGCCGGGCGTACTCGCCACCGGCCCGCCGCCTGGCGGTCCGGCCGGGTCCGCGGCCCGGTCGGATCGAGAGCCGGTCACCGCGCAGCGGCCGGGTCTCGGCCTGGAGGCGGTCAGTTTAGCCGGCGATCTTCCGACATCAGGCGAAAACTCGCGACCAGGTCACATCCCCTCAGGCGTCCTAGGACAATTCCGCGTGGACGCGTTGATCGCCAGCAACAGTGCTGCCACGCTGGACCCGACCACCGCACGCCCGATCGGAGGCCGCAATGGCCACTGTTCCGCAGGTCTACCCGCTCTGGCTCGCCGAGGTGCGCGCCGGCGACGTCTACGCCGGCCGGGTCGTCGGATGGCAGGTGACCGAGCCTGCCGGCCCGGCCCGCCCCACGGGCACTCCGATCGTCGCCTTCACCACCCCGGACGGGATGGTTTTGGAGACCGCGGCGCCGCAGGGCCCACTGGTCCACCTCGGGGACACCCGCGAGGAGGCGCTCGCCGCCGCACAACTGGTGGCCGCCGCGGTACCAGGCGCGCCGCCCGCCGGGCCCGGCCACCCGCCATTGCCCGACGAGGAGGACGACGACCCGCGGCCACCAGGCCCGCGTACCCGAATGCTCACCCTGCGCCGCCTCGCCGGCGACGAGACGGCGCAGGAGCCGGGCCAGGCGCGCCGCCAACACCGTCAGGACGGCTGAGCCGGCTCACCCGCCGTACGGGCGCGTGATGACCTCCATGTTGTGTCCGTCCGGATCCGACCAGTAGAGACCGCGGCCGCCGTCGTTGGTGTTGATCTGGCCCGGCTGGCGGTGGTACGGGTCCGCCCAGTACGCCAGGCCCTCCGCCCGGATCCGCGCGAAGGTCTCGTCGAACTCTTCCTCGCTGATCAGGAACGCGTAGTGCTGCGGCTGTATCTCCCCGGCGCTTTCGAGGTAGTCCAGCGAGACGTCGTTGGCGACCCGCACCTCGAGGAACGGGCCGGACCGGACCGGCTCCGGTAGTCCCAACAGCCGGGCCAGGTGCTCGGCGGAGCGCCGCTGGTCGCTGGCGTACACGATGGTGTGGTTGAGCCGGACGGCCATGAACGTCCCCCCTGCCCGTAGGCCAGACCACGCGAGTCTATCCGGCCCCGGCCTCGACCGGCTCGCCTCGCGCAGCGACGCGAGCGTCACCCGCCTTCAGGCTTCTCCCGCCACCGGTTGAGCCGCTAGGTGTAGGGACCAGGACCGTTGTTGACGCGGCTGATCGGGGGGCGGCCGCCGAGGGCGGTGTGGGTGCGGTGGTGATTGTAGATGTGGAGCCAGTCGGGTAGGGCGTTGGCGCGGTCCTGGTTGGTGGT
>Ga0310834_100154_pt1 | contig 112810 bp, 101 predicted proteins | sample SM_ome_2_FD_201314 | JGI IMG/M metagenome (GOLD analysis project Ga0310834, IMG submission 201314) | Sorghum-adapted microbial communities enriched on stacked mutant (SM) sorghum from Joint BioEnergy Institute, Emeryville, California... ... | reverse complement strand
GAGCAGCGTGAGCTTCCTGCAGATGTTCGGCCTCGGGGCGGGCCTGGCGATCCTCATCGACGCCACCCTCGTGCGGGGCGTGCTCGTCCCGGCGTCGATGCGCCTGCTGGGCCGGATCGCCTGGTGGGCCCCGGCGCCACTGCGACGGGTGCACGCCCGGGTCGCCCTCGAGGAGGCCTGACCCGTCGGGACCCGGGGCCGACCCCGTGTCGATCTAGGGCTTGGAGTGGTGGATGGAGATCGACTCACCACTCCAAGCCCTAGATCAACGGAGAAGGGGCGTCAGTGGGCGGCGGCGTACTCCTTGCGGACGGCGTCGGCGAGGTGCGCCGGCATGGGGTCGTAGCGGTTGAAGGAGCGAGTGAAGGTACCGGCGCCGGAGGTCATCTGCCGCAGCTCCACCGCGTAGCGAACCAGCTCGATGGCCGGGACCTCGGCCTTGACCAGGGTCCGCTCGTGGCCGGCCGGATCCGGCTCGGTGCCCAGCACCCGGCCCCGACGCCCGGACAGGTCGCTCATCACCGCGCCCACGTAGGCGTCCGGCACCCGGATCACCACGTCATCGACCGGCTCAAGGATCTGCACCTGTCCCTTCTCGGCGGCGTCCTTGAGGGCGAGCGCCCCGGCGATCTGGAACGCCGCGTCGGAGGAGTCGACGCTGTGGGCCTTGCCGTCGAAGAGGGTCACCCGCAGGTCGACCACGGGGTTGCCGGAGACCAGGCCCTTCTCCATCTGGGCCCGCACGCCCTTCTCGACCGAGGGGATGTAGTTGTTCGGGATCGCGCCGCCGACGATCCGGTCGACGAACTCGAACCCCGCGCCGCGCGGCAGGGGCTCGACCTCGATGTCGCAGATGCCGTACTGCCCGTGGCCGCCGGACTGCTTGACGTGCCGGCCGTGCCCCTTGGACGGCGCCACGAAGGTCTCCCGCAGCGCCACCCGCACCGGCTCCGTCCCGATGTCCACGCCGCCGGCGCGCAGCCGCTCCAGGACCACGTCGGCGTGCGCCTCGCCCATGCACCAGAGCACGAGCTGGCGGGTCTCGGGGTTGCGCTCCAGGCGCAGCGTCGGGTCGCCGGCCACCAGCCGGCTCAGGTTCTTGGCGAGCGCGTCCTCGTCGGAGCGGGTCTTGGCCACGATCGCGACCGGCAGCAGCGGCTCGGGCATCTCCCACGCGCCGACGATCAGCGGGTTGTCCTTGGCGGACAGCGTGTCACCGGTCTCGGCCGTGCCCGACTTGGTGATGGCGCAGATGTCGCCGGCGACGGCGTACGGCACCTCGCGCAGCTGCGCGCCCAGCGGCGAGTAGAGGTGGGCGATGCGCTCGTCGGCGTCGTGGTCGGGGTGGCCCCGGTCGGCCAGCCCGTGCCCGGAGACGTGCACCGTCGTCTCCGGACGCAGCGTGCCGCTGAAGACCCGCACCAGCGAGACGCGGCCGACGTACGCGTCCATCGTGGTCTTCACGACCTCGGCCACGAGCGGGCCGTCCGGGTCGCACCGCAGCGGCTCGCGCGGCGAACCGTCCACTCCGGACACCGGGGGCAGCTCGCGCTCCAGCGGGGACGGGAAGGCGCGGGTCATCAGCTCCAGCAGCGCGTCCAGGCCGACCTTGGTCTGCGCGCACACCGGGATCACGGGGTAGAAGCTGCCCCGGGCCACCGCCTTCTCGAGGTCTTCGATGATGACCGAATCCTCGATCTGCTCGCCGGCCAGGTAGCGCTCCATGAGCGTCTCGTCCTCGCTCTCGGCGATGATGTCCTCGAGCAGGGCGTTGCGGGCGTCGGCGATGATCGGCAGGTGCTCCGGGTCGGGGTCGCGGACGGTCGGCGGGTACCCGGAGGAGTAGTCGAAGACCTTCTGCGTGACCAGGCCCATGAGGCCGACCACGGTCTGGCCGTCGTCGGCGAACATCGGCTGGTAGATCGGATGTACGCCGTCGCCGAAGACCTCCCGGCACCGCTGCAGCGTCTCGTCGAAGTCGGCCCGTTGATGGTCCAGGCGGGCGATCGCCACCGCCCGCGGCATTCCCACGGCGGCGCACTCCTCCCACAGCATGGCGGTGGCGGCGTCCATCCCGTCGGTGGCGGAGACGACGAAGAGCGCGGCGTCGGCGGCCCGCAGGCCGGCGCGCAGCTCGCCCACGAAATCGGCGTAGCCGGGCGTGTCGAGCAGGTTCACCTTGATGCCGTCGTGCATCAGCGGAGCGCAGGCCAGGCTCACCGAGCGCTGCTGCCGTACGGCCGCCGGGTCGTAGTCGGTCACCGTGGTGCCGTCACCCACCGAACCGGCCCGGCTGATCGTCCCGGTCACGGCGAGGAGGGCCTCGACGAGGGTGGTCTTCCCCGCCCCGGAGTGGCCCACCAGCACCACGTTGCGCACCTTGTCGGGTGCATCCACCACCGGCGCGGGGCCGGTGCCTCCCATCTGCGTCGCCTTCTGCGCCATGGCACGACTCCCTCGAGACGGTGGGGCCGGCGACCGCGTCCTGGATCGGACCGGGCAGAGCCCGGGGGCGCTCTAGCTTGCGTTCACCGGCTCTTTGCCCCATCCCACACCCCGGGACGGATGGGCACAAGGCCGAACGGCCTGGATACCCGCCCGTACGGGGCGGGGGCGCGCCGATAGGCTCAGATGCGCGATGGCGAAGATCCTCGGTGCATTCAAAAGCGGAGTCCGGGCCGGGTTCGACCCGCTCGGTCGCGCGCTCGTCCGGGCCGGTGTCTCACCGGACGTCGTGACCCTGATCGGCACCGTGGGCGTCGTCGCCGCCTCGATCGGGCTGGTCGCTCATGGGCGGTTCATCGCCGCCACCGTGGTGATCACGGTGTGCTGCCTGCTGGACGTCCTGGACGGGTCCATGGCCCGGGCCCGGGGCCACACCTCGCGCTTCGGTGCCCTGCTCGACTCGACCATGGACCGGATCGCCGACGGGGCGCTCTTCGCCAGCCTCGTGTGGTGGATGGCCGTCACCGGCGAGCGCCTGCTCACCGTGGTCGCCCTGATCAGCCTCATCGGCGGCCAGCTCGTCTCGTACGTCAAGGCCCGCGCCGAGGGCCTGGGATTCAGCTGTGACGTGGGCATCGCCGAGCGGATGGAACGGCTCATCATCGTGGGCGTCGGTGGGCTGCTCACCGGAGCCGGCGTCGGGTGGGGCCTCCCCGCGGCGCTGTGGCTGCTGGCCGTGCTCACCGTCATCACGGTCGGACAGCGCCTGGAGCACGTCCGGCGCCAGGCCCGGGCCGCGGCGTCCCGGACCTGAGCCCGGGCGACGGGGCCGGGCGGATCGGTCGGGAGATCGGGTCGGGGGAGATCGGGACGGGGGAGAGAGGTGGGGCCGATGGTCGTCAGGCCGGCGGGCCTGCGGAGAGGGCAGGCGCGGTGATCAGCCTGGCCGAGCTCGCGTACGGCGCCGGGTGGTCGATCGTCAAGGCCATGCCCCGGTCGGTGGCCTGGCCCGTGTTCCGCGCGGCCGCCGACCGGGCCGCCCGCCGGAACGGTCCCGGCACCCAGCGCCTGCGCGGCAACCTGCGGCGCGTGGTCGGTCCCGACCTGCCCGAGGCCGAGCTCGACGAGCTGGTGCGCGCGGGCCTGCGGTCCTACGCCCGCTACTGGCTCGACGCGTTCCAGCTGCCCCGCTACTCGCGGGAGCAGTTCCTCACCATGTTCAGCCTGGAGAACAGCGAGTGGCTGGCGGAGGCGGTGGCGGCCGGCCGGGGTGTCATCGTGGCGCTGCCGCACTCGGGCAACTGGGACGCGGCCGGCGCCTGGGTCTGCGCGAACGGCTGGCCCCTGACCACCGTGGCCGAGCGGCTCAAGCCCGAGGGCGTCTACCAGAAGTTCGTCGCCTACCGCGAATCGCTCGGCATGGAGATCATCCCGACCGTGGGCGGGGAGCGGCCGCCCCTGGAGATCCTCATCGAGCGGCTCGGCCAGGGGCACGTCGTGCCGCTGCTGGCCGACCGGGACCTCTCGGCGCGGGGGATCGAGGTCCGGTTCTTCGGGGGCCGCACCCGCATGCCGGCCGGACCGGCGATGCTCGCCCTGCGCACCGGGGCCCCGCTGTTCGTGGCCTCGCTCTGGTACGACGACGAGTACAACGCCCGCGGGCGGCTGGAGGGCCCGCTGCCGATCCCCGAGGACGGGCCCCTGGACGTCCGGGTGCGGGTCCTGACGCAGGAGATCGCCGACCGGCTGGCCCGCGGCATCGCCGAGCATCCCCGGGACTGGCACATGCTGCAGCGGTTGTGGCTGCCGGAGGAGACCACCCCGGCGCCGACGGCGTCCGTCGATGCGTCGATCGACCCGCCGACGGCCACGTCGCCACCGGTGACTGAGCCGCCGGTCGGGGCGCAACCGGTGACCGAGCCACCGGTGACCCCGCAACCGGTCACGGAGCCGCCGGTCACCGCCGCGGACCCGGTATCCCAGGAGAGCGGCTGAGGCCCATGCGTATCGGCATCGTCTGCCCATACTCCTTCGATGTCCCCGGCGGGGTGCAGCGACACGTCGCCGACCTCGCCGAGGCGCTGCTGGCGCAGCAGCACGAGGTGAGTGTGCTCGCCCCGGCGGACGAGGACTCGCCCCTGCCGCCGTGGGTGGTCCCGGCCGGCCGGTCGGTTCCCGTGCGCTACAACGGCTCGGTCGCCCGGCTGGTTTTCGGGCCGGTGTCGGCCGCCCGGGTCCGCCGGTGGTTGACCACGGGCAACTTCGATGTGATCCATGTGCACGAGCCGTTCACCCCGAGCCTGTCGCTGCTGGCCGTCCTGGCCGCGCGGGACGAGCCGGTGGTCGCCACCTTCCACACCGCCATGACCCGGTCGCGAGCCATGCACGCGGCCTCCGGGGCGTTGCAGCTGGTCCTCGAGCGCCTGACCGCGCGCATCGCGGTGAGCCCGGCCGCCCGGAAGGTGCAGGTCGAGCACCTCGGCGGGGACGCGTGGGTGATCCCCAACGGCGTGCCGGTGCAGCGGTTCGCCACCGCCGAGCCGTTGCCGGGCTGGCCGGGCGAGTCCGGGGCGATCGGCTTCCTGGGCCGGTTCAGCGAGCCGCGCAAAGGCTTCCGGCTCCTGCGCGACGCGTTCGTCGCGCTGGCCGAGCAGCGGCCCGGGCTGCGCCTGCTCGTGGCCGGGCCGGGGGATACCGAGGAGGCGCTGGCCGGCCTGCCGCCGGAGCTGGCCGCGCGCGTCACGTTCCTCGGGCTGGTCGACGAGGCGACCAAGGCGCGCATGCTGCGCAGCGTCGACGTCTACGTCGCCCCGAACACCGGCGGTGAGTCGTTCGGCATGATCCTCACCGAGGCGATGGCGGCCGGCACGCCGGTGGTGGCCAGCGACCTGGAGGCGTTCCGGCGGGTGCTCGACGGCGCGGGCGCGCTGTTCCCGGTCGGCTCCGCGCCCGACCTGGCCCGCGTGCTCGGCGAGGTCCTCGACGATCCGGCCCGGCGGGCCGCGATGGCGCAGCGGGGCCGGGAGGTGGTGGCGCCCTACGACTGGGCCGAGGTGTCCCGGCGCGTGCTCGAGGTGTACCACCTCGCGATCGAGGCCACGCCCCGGCCGGCCCGCCCGGTCCGGTCCCAGCCCCGGGCCCGGACCCGCACCCCGGTCCTGCCGGTCCGGCTGCGCTGGCGGTAGTCCGCGCGATGGTCGGGCCGGTCGGGCCCGTCGGCGGCCCGGGGTCTACACGTCGAGCTCGGGGTCGTCGATATCGAAGAACTCCGGCGCCGGGTGGCGGCGGGCCAGCCCGAGCATCCGGACCAGTGGTCGCTGCCGGACGGCCCGCGCGTCGCGGACCAGGTCCGAGTGCAGCTGCCGGGCCAGGGCGAGGCGTCGGCTCGCCTCGCACACCTCGGCGAGCACCTCGGGGGCGAACTTGTCGGCGGCGAGTCGCAGCGCCCGGGTCAGCCGGTTCTCGGCCTCGGCCCGCTCCTCGGGGCTGGCCGTGCGCACCGCCAGCGCCGCGGTCAACGCCTCGGTGAAGTTCTCCCGCTCGCCGAGCTGGGCGGCGGCGTTGGCCCGGCGCTCGGACTGGGCGTCGAGGGCGGTACGGGCGGCCTGGACCCGCGCGTGCAGGCGGTCCACCCGGGTGGCGACCCAGGTCACGTAGGTCGCAACCGCCACCACCACGGTCACGACCGTCACGACGACCCACATGACCCCGGATCGTAACGGGATGATCTTGTTGATACCCATCGCGATCGTGAACGCCACCGATACATCCGGGACGGACCAGGGCGTACCCCCGGGGCGGGCCAGGGCGTACCTCAGGGCCGGACCAGGGCCCACCTCAGGGGCGAGCGGGGGTGTGTAAGGAGCGCCCCGTGGCACGGGACATACCACGTGATCGTCCGTGGACCGCGGGCGGCGGCCCGTCGCCGCGTACCATAAGGACCGCGATCGAGCAAGATTCCTCCGTCGGGAGCCCACGAATGTCCGACCAGCCCGTGTCCGACCAGCCCGTCACCACCCCCGAGACCGGCACCGGTCCCGCGAACGGCACGGCCCCCGCGACGGGCACCGCCCGGGTCAAGCGCGGTATGGCCGAGATGCTCAAGGGTGGCGTGATCATGGACGTGGTCACGCCCGAGCAGGCGAAGATCGCCGAGGACGCCGGGGCGGTCGCCGTGATGGCCCTGGAGCGGGTGCCGGCCGACATCCGAGCCCAGGGTGGCGTGGCGCGGATGTCCGATCCGGAGCTGATCGCCAAGATCATGGACGCCGTCTCCATCCCGGTGATGGCGAAGGTGCGCATCGGCCACTTCGTCGAGGCCCAGGTGCTCCAGGCGATCGGCGTGGACTACATCGACGAGTCGGAGGTGCTCACCCCGGCCGACTACGAGCACCACATCGACAAGTGGGCCTTCACCGTGCCGTTCGTCTGCGGCGCCACCAACCTGGGCGAGGCGCTGCGACGCATCAACGAGGGCGCCGCCATGATCCGCTCCAAGGGCGAGGCCGGCACGGGCGACGTCTCCAACGCGACCACCCACATGCGCAAGATCCGGGCCGAGATCCGCCGGCTGTCGTCGATGAGCCACGAGGAGCTCTACGTCGCGGCCAAGGAGCTGGGGGCGCCGTACGAGCTGGTGCGCGAGGTGGCCGAGACGGGCAAGCTGCCGGTGGTCCTCTTCACCGCCGGCGGCATCGCCACCCCGGCCGACGCGGCCATGATGATGCAGCTCGGCGCCGAGGGCGTCTTCGTCGGTTCCGGCATCTTCAAGTCCGGCGACCCGGCCAAGCGGGCGGCGGCGATCGTGAAGGCGACGACCTTCTACGATGACCCGGACGTGATCGCGAAGGTGTCCCGCGGGTTGGGCGAGCCGATGGTCGGCATCTCCGTCGACGCGATCCCCGCGCCGCACCGCCTGGCTGAGCGCGGCTGGTAGGGCGCGGCTGCCAGGGCGACGGCGCTCGCGGGCGGCCGCCGTCCGCGCGAGGCGGGGTCGGACGTCCGATGTGTGGCCGGACGTCCGATGGGAGAGCGGCCGTCGGGGCGGCATGCTGAGCCGAGGCGTCCCGGACCGGTGGGTCGCCGGCCGCTTGACGGAAGACGGAGATGACGCAGCCCACCGACGCCCGCTCCCGGCCGCCGCAGTCGCCGTCGTTCGACACCCCCTCGCGCCTGCGGGGCCTGCTGTGGGCCGCCCCGGTCCTGCTGCTCGTCTACGGCCTCGGGTTCGTGGGGTACCGGCAGTACCGGCCGCCCGGCAGCGTGCCCGGCGAGGACCAGTGGGATCTGGCCTACTACGCCCTCCAGCTGTTCGTCCTCGAGTTCACCGCGACCGAGGGCACGCCCGTCCCGCTGGCGCTGACGGTCGCACGGGTCGTCGCGCCGATCATCCTCACCGGTGCGGTGGTCACGATCATCGAGATCGTCCGCACCACCCTGCTGGTGCGGCGGCTCACCCGGCGCGGGTTCGCGCTCGTGGTCGGGGACACGGCCGAGGCGCGGGCGGTGGCCGAGGCCAGGCGCCGGCTGGCCGACAAGGCCGTCTACGAGTTCCCCACCGGCGACCTCGCCTCGCCCCGCGCGCTGCGGGCCGTGGGCATCCGGCGTGCCGACGCGGTCTACGCCCTGGGCGACGACCGGGAGGACGTGGCGGCGAACGTGGCGACGGCGCTCGCGGCCGTCTCGGCCCGGCGCGCGCGGCGGACCCGGATCCTCGTCCACGTCGCCGATCCGGAGCTGGCGATCGGGCTGCGGGCCCGCCGGTTCATGACCGAGGCGGGGCAGCTCGTCGAGTTCTTCACGATGGACGAGGCGGCGGCCCACGCGCACGTGGCCCAGGAGACCTTCCCGGCCGGTGTCCCGCCGCGGATCCTCGTGGCCGGCGCCGGCGCCTTCGGCCAGGCGGTGGTGGTCGCGGTGGCCCGGCGGTGGCGGGACACGCCCGACCGGGCGGCCGGCCCGGTCGAGGTCGTGCTGGTGGACGAGTCCGCGTCGGCGGTGGCGGCGCGCCTGCGGGAACGCTGGCTGGTGGTCGAGCGGCACTGCGCCCTGACGCCGATCGACGCGACCGACCTCATCACCGTGCTGCACGACCCGGCCGTCGGCCGGCCCCAGCGGGCGTACATCTGCTACGAGGACGAGCAGGTCGCCCTGCGGACGGCGCTGGCCGCGGTGCCGCTGTGGCACGGCGGCCCGGGATCGCTGGTGGTCCGGCTGAGCCAGCTCGCCCGGCACGCCGAGGCGTTCCGGAGCGGATTGCTCGACGACCTCGAGGGGCGGCTGGTGGTCGCCAACGTCGCCGACCTCGGCGCGCCCGAGGTGGTCCGGTACCGGGACATCTTCTGGCAGCTGGCCGAGGTGGTGCACGCGCGGTACCTGCGCAACGAGCTGGCCAAGGGCCGGCGGCTCGGTGACACGCTGGCGCTGCGGCCGTGGGACGAGCTGCGGGACGACTTCAAGGACAACAACTACGACCAGGCGTGCCACCTCGCGGTGAAGCTGCGCCTGATCGGGGCGACGGTGGCGCCGCGGTCGGACCGCAACCCGCCCTTCACCCTGACGCCCGAGGAGATCGAGCGGCTCGCCCCCCTGGAGCACGAGCGCTGGATGGCGAACCGTCGCAAGCACCGCTGGCGGTACGGCCCCCAGCGCGACGACATCCGCCGCATCCACCCCGACCTCGTCCCGTGGGATGACCTGACCGAGGAGTCGCGCCAGCGCGACCGGGAAGCGGTCGCCGCGATACCGGAGGAGTTCGGGGAGGTGCTGGCCGATTTCGGCCTGCAGATCGTGCGGCTGGCGCCCGTCCCGGCGACCGTACCGGCCCAGGCGGTTGCGCCGGCGCGCTAGCCTCGGGGTCGTGACTGTTTTCGATGCGGCGACGATCGAGCGCCTGGCCGAGGCCATCCACGAGAACTACGTCGCCCGCTTCGCCCCCGACGGCCCGGCGTGGTCGCAGCTTTCGCCCGATCTGCAGGAGGCCAACCGGGCCCAGGCCCGGGCCATTCCCCGCAAGCTCGCCGCCATCGGCGCGAGCATCGTGCCGGGCCCGGCCGAGCCGTTCACGTTCACGCCCAGCGAGGTGGAGCGGCTGGCCATCGCCGAGCACCGGCGCTGGATGGCGCAGCGCCGGCTGGCGGGGTGGCGCTACGCCGCGGTGCGCGACGACCGGCGGCGGCACCACCCGATGCTGGTCAAGTGGGAGAAGCTCCCCGAACAGGAGCGGGAGAAGGACCGCGACGTTGTGCGGAACATCCCGGAGGTGCTCGCCCGCGTGGGGCTGGCCGTGGTGCGCGGGCGCCGTTCGCCGGGGGCATAGGCTTGATCCGTGATCCCGAAACCGGAGCATCCGCCGGTGATCGGCGTGCTGGCCCTGCAGGGCGACGTCCGCGAGCACCTGCGCGCCATCGAGGCGGCGGGTGGGGTGGGTCGCCTGGTGCGCCGGCCCGCCGAGCTCGACGGCGTCGCCGGGCTGGTCGTCCCCGGCGGGGAGTCGACCACGATCGCCAAGCTCGCCGAGGAGTTCGGCCTGTTCGAGCCGGTGCGCCGGTTCATCGCCGACGGCGGGGCGGTGTACGGCTCCTGCGCCGGAATGATCATGCTCGCCAACCAGATCCTGGACGGCCGGCCCGACCAGCGGGGCTTCGGCGGCATCGACATGGTCGTGCGGCGCAACGCCTTCGGCCGCCAGGTCGACTCCTTCGAGGCGCCGGTGGATATCGATGGGGTTGACGGCGGCCCGTTCGAGGCGGTCTTCATCCGCGCCCCCTGGGTGGAGCGGGTCGGCGACGGCGTGGCGGTGCTGGGTCGGGTCAGCCAGGGTCCCGCGGCCGGTAGAATCGTCGCCGTTCAGCAGGGGAATCTGCTCGCCACCGCCTTCCACCCCGAGTTGACCGGGGACCTTCGGGTCCACCGGTTCTTCGTGGCGATGGCGGCTGGAGCGCGACGGTAACAATGCCCCTCTACGCGCCTCACGCGTGGCCGGGGCGGATGTGAGAGAGGGGACGATGGCCGGCCACTCGAAATGGGCGACCACGAAGCACAAGAAGGCGGTCATCGACGCTCGCCGGGGCAAGCTCTTCGCTCGGTTGATCAAGAACATCGAGGTCGCGGCGCGGGTCGGTGGTGGTGACCCGAACGGCAATCCGACGCTCTACGACGCGATCCAGAAGGCCAAGAAGAACTCGGTACCCAACGAGAACATCGAGCGGGCGATCCGGCGGGGCTCCGGCCAGGAGGCCGGCGGCGCCGACTACCAGACCGTCATGTACGAGGGGTACGGGCCGAACGGTGTGGCCATGCTGATCGAGTGCCTCACCGACAACCGCAACCGGGCCGCCACCGACGTCCGCACGGCGCTGACCCGCAACGGCGGCTCGCTCGCCGAGGCCGGCTCGGTCTCCTACCTGTTCTCCCGCAAGGGCGTGGTGATCGTGCCCAAGACCGACACGCTCACCGAGGACGACGTCCTCATGGCGGTGCTCGACGCCGGGGCCGAGGAGGTCAACGACCTGGGCGAGTCGTTCGAGGTGGTCACCGAGCCCAACCAGCTGGTGGCGGTGCGCACCGCGCTGCAGCAGGCGGGGATCGACTACGAGTCGGCCGAGGTGTCGTTCGTGCCCAGCGTGACCGTCCCGCTCGACGAGGAGGGCGCGCGCAAGATCTTCAAGCTGATCGAGGCGATCGAGGACTCCGACGACGTGCAGAACGTCTACGCCAACTTCGACGTCTCTGACGAGATCATGGAGGCGGTGGGCTGAGTTCCTCGGCCCTCGGAGGGACGGCCGACCGGTGACTTCGGGGTCGGGTGGTTTTCGGCCGGGTGGCCTGCGGTCGGGTGGCTTGCGGGCGAACCGGGCTGGGCGGGAGGATCGATAGCGTGTCGTCGGACGGATGGTCGGCAGTGCTGCCGGCACCCACGGGGGCGGGCGAGAACGCGGCCGTGGCCGCGCTGGTGGCCTTCTCCCAGCGGGGCGAGTCCGCGACCTCGGCCGATGTCGATCATGTGATGCGGTCGCTGGCCGCGCATGACGGCTGGTGGGTGCCGGTCGCGTACGCGCGTCAGGCATGGGGTCAGTCCGAGTTCGAGCAGACGTTCCCGTTCCCTGACCGCGGGCCGCAGACGACGCTGAACGTGTTCACCGACCCGGAGGCGGTCGCCCGGGGCGAGGCCGCGGCCAGCGGCGACTACGGCGGCCCGGTTCCGGGGGTGACGCTGCTGCAGTACCTCGACCCGAGCCTGTCGTCGCTGTTCGTCAACCCGGGCTCCCCGCGGGAGCACCAGTGGTACATCGAGGCGGGCGGGTTCGAGATTGCCGCCACCTGGGCGACCGCCATCGCGGTGGAGCGGGCCCTGGCCGGCTGGGGCAACGGTCCCGTGCCGGTGGCCGACCTGCTCGCGCACCGTTACCACCTGCTGATCGACCGGGACACCATGGCGCCGGCCCGGGTGTTCCTGCCCGAGATCGAGGGCACCGTGGCGGTCTGCTTCACCGCCACCGACCGGACCGCCGAGTTCGTGGCGAGCCTGCCTCCGGACGCGCGCCCCTTGGCCGAGGTCGCGCCGGTGGACGGGCCGGGGCTGTTCGACCTGGTGGGCGCCATGGGCGCGGCCGGTGTGATCATCAACGCCGGCTCGGCCGACCAGGCCGCGCTCACCCAGGCCGACGTGGCCGAGATCCTCAAGGCTCGGTCCCGAGCCTGAGCCGCAGGGGACGAGCCTGATCAGAGGAGAAGTGCCTGACTAGAGAGGATGGGATGGCCCGTGCCGGGCACGGGCACCCGCGGCGCTGGACCATCCTCGCGGTGCTGGTGGTCGCGCTGCTGGTCGTGGTGCTCGACAACACCGTCCTCAACGTGGCGCTGCGGACGATCGCCGACCCGGTGCTCGGGATCGGCGCGAGCCAGGCGCAGCTCCAGTGGGCGATCAACGCCTACACGCTGGTCTTCGCCGGACTGCTCTTCGCCGCGGGCGTGCTGGGCGACCGGTACGGGCGGCGGCGGGTGCTGCTGGCCGGCCTGGTCCTGTTCGGCGTGGCCTCGCTGGTATCGGCCTACGCCCAGACCCCGGCGCAGCTCATCGGGGCGCGGGCCCTGATGGGGCTCGGCGCGGCCGGCATCATGCCCTCGACGCTGGCCATCATTTCGAACGTCTTCGATCCTATCGAGCGGGGCCGGGCGATCGGCGTCTGGGCGAGCGCGGTCGGCCTCGGCATCGCGATCGGCCCGGTCACCGGTGGGACGCTGCTGGAGTACTTCTGGTGGGGCTCGGTCTTCCTGATCAACGTGCCGATCATCACCGTCGGGGTGGTGCTCGTACTGCTGCTGGTGCCCGAGTCGCGGGACCCGGCGCCGCGCCGTCTCGACGTGGCCGGGGTCCTGCTGTCGGTCGGCGGCCTGCTCGCCCTGGTGTACGGCATCATCGACGGGGGTGAGCGCGGGTTCGACCGGCCGTCCGTCTGGCTCGCGACCGCGGTCGGCGTGGGGCTGCTGGCCTGGTTCGTCTGGCACGAGCGGCGCACCGACCAGCCCTCGCTGGACATCCGCCTGTTCTCCGACGCCCGCTTCTCGGCGGCCATCGCGGCCATCGGCCTGGCCTTCTTCGCCGGCCTGGGCACGCTGTTCTTCCTCACCTTCTACCTGCAGCTCGTGCGCGGGTTCTCGCCGCTGCAGGCCGGGCTGCTCATGACCCCGTTCGCGGTGGCCCAGCTGGTCTTCGCGCCGCGCAGCGCCGCGATGGTGCGCCGGTTCGGCCCGCGGGCCGTCTGCACGGTCGGGCTGTCGCTGGTCACGATCGCGCTTGCCGGCTACGCGTTCGTCGGCGTCACCACCCCGGTGGCGCTGCTGCTCGGGCTCACCTTTGTGCAGGGCATGGGCATGGCGAACGTGGTCCCGCCGAGCACCGAGTCGATCATGTCGTCGCTCCCGCCGCAGCGCGCCGGCGTGGGTTCGGCCGTGAGCAACACGTTCCGCCAGGTCGGCGGCGCGCTGGGCGTGGCGGTGCTGGGGGCGGTGCTGTCGGCCGTCTACCGCCGGGGCGTCAGCGACGCGCTCGACGGGCTGAGCGAACCGGACCGCGCCGAGGCGGCCGAGTCGATCTCCGGGGCGTACGGGGTGGCCGCCGCGGCGGGGCCGGAGGGCGCGCGCCTGCTCGAGGCGGCCAACCAGGCCTTCGTCGCCGCGATGCACTGGGCCGCCGTGGGCTCCGCGGTGGTCGCCGCCGTGGGCACGGCCGTGGTGCTCGTCTCCCTGCCCCGCCGGGCCAACCCCCACCACGACCGCCCGGCCGTCCCGGCCGCCGAGGCCGAGGAAGTCGCCCCGCCCCCGCGTGTCGGACGAGGGGTTCGCCGCGGATTGCGCTAGAACGTCTGTACCGACCCACGCTGATCGAGCGCGGCCGGACGGGCGGAGGTGACCATGCGGGTGCTCGGAGTGGACCCGGGCCTGACCCGTTGCGGCGTCGGCGTGGTCGAGGGGCAGCCCGGCCGCAGCTGCCGGCTGGTGGCCTACGAGGTCGTGCGCACCGATCCGAACGCCGACCTGGCCGCCCGGCTGCTCGCGCTGGACGAGGCGCTCACCGGCATGATCGCCGAGCACCGGCCCGACGAGGTCGCCGTGGAGCGGGTCTTCAGTCAGCACAACGTACGCACGGTGATGGGGACGGCCCAGGCGGGGGCCGTCGCCGTCCTCGCCGCCGCGCGGGCCGGCCTGCCCGTGCGCACCTACACGCCGAGTGAGGTGAAGGCCGCCGTGACCGGCTCCGGCCAGGCCGACAAGGCCCAGGTGACGACCATGGTCACCCGGCTGCTGCGCCTGTCGGTCAGCCCGAAGCCGGCCGACGCCGCCGACGCGCTGGCCCTGGCCATCTGCCACGTCTGGCGGGGCGGCACGCAGGCCCGGATCGAGGCGGCGGCCCGGGCCGCCGTGGCGGCGGGGGTGAGAGGAGCATCAGCATGATCGCGAGCGTGCGTGGTCGCGTGGCGGCGATCGGGCCGGACAGCGCCGTGATCGAGGTCGGCGGGGTCGGCCTGTCGGTGGTCTGCACTCCCGGGACGCTCGCCAACCTGCGCGTCGGCGAGGAGACCCGGCTGGCGACCAGCCTGGTGGTGCGGGAGGACTCGCTCACCCTCTACGGCTTCGCCGACGACGACGCCCGCGGCCTGTTCGAGCTGCTGCAGACGGCCAGCGGCGTCGGGCCGCGGCTGGCCCAGGCGATGCTCGCGGTCCACCCGCCCGACGTGCTGCGCAAGGCGATCGCAACCGGGGACACCGCCACGCTCACCCGGGTGCCGGGCATCGGCAAGAAGGGCGCCGAGCGCCTCGTGCTCGAGCTGCGCGACCGCGTGGGCGCGGTCGTCACGGCGACGACCGGCGAGTCCATGTCGCTGCCGGTCGCCGGCCTCTCGTGGGCCGACCAGGTGCGGCAGGCCCTCATCGGCCTCGGCTGGAGCGCCGGGCAGGCCGACCAGGCGGTGAGCGTCGTGGCCGCCGAGCTCAACGGCCAGCCCGCGCCCGCGGTTCCGGTGCTGCTCAAGCGGGCGATCCAGGTGCTCGGGCGGACCCGATGACCGTACGCGGCACGGGCGAACACACCACAGGGGCGAGCCGAGTCGGCTCGGGCGCGGGATGAGGGACTGAGGCGGTGACCGGCGACCACAACGAGATCACCCACGACGAGATCAGCCACGGCGAGATCAGCCACGGCGAGACCACCGAGGCGGTCGACCACGGCGAGATCGGCCACGAGCTCGTCACGCCCGTCGCCCTCGAGGAGGAGCGGGAGGCCGAGGCGACCCTGCGCCCCCGGCGGCTGTCGGAGTTCATCGCCCAGGACCGGGTGCGCGAGCAGCTCGAGCTGCTGCTCCAGGGGGCGATGCGGCGGGGTCGTCCCCCCGAGCACATCCTCCTGTCCGGCGCGCCCGGTCTCGGCAAGACCACGCTCGCCATGATCATCGCGGCCGAGCTGGGCGCCGGGTTGCGCATCACCTCGGGCCCGGCGATCGAGCGCTCGGGGGACCTCGCCGCGGTGCTGACGAGCCTCGCCCCGGGCGACGTGCTGTTCATCGACGAGATTCACCGCATGGCCCGCCCGGCCGAGGAGCTGCTGTACAGCGCGATGGAGGACTTCCGGGTCGACGTCATCGTCGGCAAGGGGCCGGGGGCCACGGCCATCCCGATCGACGTCGAGCCGTTCACGCTGGTCGGCGCGACCACCCGGGCCGGGCTGCTCACCGGACCGATGCGGGACCGGTTCGGGTTCGTCGGGCACCTGGAGTTCTACGAACCCCACGAGCTGGACCGCCTGCTGCGCCGCTCGGCCCGCATCCTCGGGGTGAAGCTCACCGACGACGGGGCCGCCGAGATCGCCGGCCGGTCCCGGGGGACGCCGCGCATCGCGAACCGGCTGCTGCGCCGCGTGCGCGACTACGCCGAGGTCCGGTCCGACGGGGTGGTGAACGCGGCCAACGCCCGGGCGGCGCTGAAGGTCTACGACGTGGACGAGCTCGGGCTGGACCGGCTGGACAAGGCGGTGCTCAACGCCCTGGTGCGGTCCTTCGGCGGGGGACCCGTGGGCCTGTCGACCCTGGCCGTGGCCGTGGGGGAGCAGCCGGACACCGTGGAGGAGGTGTGCGAACCCTTCCTGGTGCGCGCGGGCCTGCTGGCCCGGACGCCGCGCGGCCGCGTCGCCACGGCCGCCGCCTGGCGTCACCTCGGGCTCACCCCACCCGATCGCCTCACCTTCCTCGACCGTCTGCCCCGGTCCGGGTCCGGCCGGGCGGATAGCATGGGGGACGGTGCCACACCGATACCCGACCTGTTCAACCAGGACCCCTGAGCGGGGTTCGACCAGGCCCCCTGAGCGGGCCCACGACCGCTGAACGGGCTCTGTGGCGCCGCCGGGCGGTCGTCGACGTCGGGTATGCGACGGCCGTCTCGCCACCAGCCCGTCAGCCAGCCAGCCAAACCCACTAGACTCCGGCCGGTCCGTACCGTATGGCGGGACCGACCGCCCAGCACCACGTAACTTGAATCACCCGCCGTGACCTGGCCCGGGTACCCGTGATCAGGCCGGCGGCGTGCGAACACGGAAGGTTCACCAGTGCTTCTCGCGCAACAGCAGCCCGACGGCGGCGCCTTCGGCAACCTGCTCGGCTTCCTGCCGATCATCCTGCTCATCGCCGCGATGTACTTCCTGCTCATCCGGCCGAACAACAAGCGCCGGCGCGAGCAGCTCGAGCTTCAGGCCAGCGTGGCGCCGGGGGATGAGATCCGTACGATCGGCGGGCTCTACGGCACGGTCGTCGCGACGGACCCCGAGAGCGTGACCATTCAGGCGGCCCCCGGCGTCGAGCTGCGGTTCGCCCGCGAGGCGATCGGTCGCGTGATCTCGAAGGCCGACCAGCCGGCCGAGGAGACCACCGGGGAGTCCGAGGCCGACGGCACGTCCCGGAGCTGATCGGTACTGACGTACTCGGATACCTCGGGCTCGCCGAGATCACGCATGGCGTCCATACTCGTTAGGGCCGCGCCCGTCCCCACCCCGAGCGGGCGGCTGCGGTCGCCGTCCTTTGGTACCGGTGCAGCGTGGCACCGGCTGGCCACATCAACGGGAGACTGACCACCGTGGCACCACCCTCCTCGGGCCAGATGCGCCCGTCACGGTACCTGTTCGCGCTCGCGACGATCTTCATCGTGCTCTATGCGCTGGTCCTGGGCACCGGTAGCGGATCGTTGCGGGACAGGTTCGCGCCCAAGCTCGCCATCGACCTCGCGGGCGGCACGCAGATGGTCCTGCAGGCCCGCACCCCGGACGGGAGCTCGCCCGACGCCAGCCGGCTGGAGCAGGCCCGGCGGATCATCGAGGAGCGGGTCAACGCGCGCGGCGTGACCGAGGCCGAGGTCTACGTGCTCGGCAACGACAAGATCGTCGTGGCCGTGCCGGGGCAGAGCGACGACGGGCTGCGTGAGGTGGGCGCCACGGCGGAGATGCGCTTCCGCAAGGTGCTCGCGACCATCCTCGACAACCCGAACGCGCGGCCGAACCCGAGCGCGACCCCGGACCCGAGCGCGAGCGCCTCGCCGAGCGAGAGCGCCGAGGCCGGCGAGGGCGAGGCGGCGACGGGCAGCCCGGAGGACGCGAGCCCGACCGAGAGCCCGAGCGAGGAACCCACCGAGACGCCGAGCGAGAGCGCGGCGCCGAGCCCCACGCCGGCCCCGACGCCGAGCCCGACCAACCAGGCGCTGCCCACGCTGGACGAGGTCAAGGCCAAGCTCGGGGACGCGTACACGGCCGCCGAGGAGATCGACCTGGCCCAGGTGGCGCAGGGCGGCGCGTCGTCGACCGTGGTCACGGGCAACGCCGAGCTGATGGAGAAGCTGGAGCCGTTCCGCGACCTGACGCCGGCCGAGATCGCGGTGCTGCCGTACCACATCCAGTACGTCGTGCCGCAGATCAGCTGCCAGAAGCTCAACGCGCGGCCGGTCGGCTCGATCATCGACTCGTCCCAGCGGGCGGTGGCGTGTGACGAGTCCAGCGCCTACAAGTACCTGCTGGACGTGGCCAAGGTCGAGGGTCGCGACCTCTCCGACGCCGAAGCGGTCATCAACCCCCAGACCGGTCTGGCCGACTGGCAGGTCAACCTGCGGTTCAGCACCTCGGGCCGTGACGGCCGCCCGTCCGGCTCGGACCTGTGGGAGCAGGTGACCCGGGAGTCGTGGGAGAACTCCGGCGACGTCTGGGGGTCCGGCCCGGGGACGGCCGGGGTGCCGGAGAACCCGCGGTGCCTGGCCACCCAGCGCTCCGAGGACGGCACCCGGGACGTCTGCATGGTCGCGGCCGTCCTCGACAACCAGATCGTGACCGCCCCGGCGATCCAGGCGGTGCTGCGCACTGAGTCGACGATCACCGGTGACTTCACCAAGGCCAGCGCGCAGACGCTGGCGACCCAGCTCAAGTACGGTGCCCTGCCGGTCTCCTTCGAGACCGCGTCGCTGGACACCATCACCGCGACGCTGGGCAGCGACTACCTGCGGGCGGGCCTGCTGGCCGCGGCCATCGGCATGGGCCTGGTGGTGATCTACGCGTTCTTCTACTACCGCCTGCTCGGCTCGGTGATCATGCTGAGCCTGGTGCTGTCGGCGCTGCTCACCTTCGGCATGCTGGTGCTGCTGGGCCGGGGCATCGGGTTCGCGCTGTCGCTGGCCGGTATCGCGGGCTTCATCGTCTCGCTCGGTGTGGCGGCCGACTCGTTCGTCATCTACTTCGAACGACTCAAGGACGAGATTCGCGAGGGGCGCTCGCCGCGGGCCGCGGTGCACCGCGCCTGGGCCCGGGCCCGCCGGACGATCATCACCGCGAACGCGGTCACCATCATGGCCGCGGTGGTGCTCTACATCCTGGGTACGAGCGCGGTGCGGGGCTTCGCGTTCGCGCTGGGCCTGGCGACCCTGCTTGACCTGATCATCGTGTTCCTGTTCCGGCATCCGATCATGACCATGCTCGCCCGGACACCGGCCTTCCTCTCGCCGCGCGTGAGCGGGCTGGGCCGGCTCGTGGGGCACGGTAAGGCGGACGGCGGTCGGACGCGGACCAAGGAGGCCTGAGATGACCGAGCAAGAGGCCACCGCGGTGGCGGGTGCCGAGGCACCGGCCAGGCCCCACGGGCTGCGCGACCTCGCCAGCCGGCTCTACAGCGGCGAGGCGGGCATCGACGTCATCGGGCGGCGCAAGATCTGGTACACGGTCGCGGCGGTGATCCTGCTCGCCAGCATCGTGACCATGTTCGTCCGCCCGTTCAACTGGGGCATCGAGTTCCGGGGCGGCAACAGCTTCACGGTGCCGGCGAGCGTGGGCCGGCTCGAGGACGTGCGCGAGACGGTCGAGCAGGCGGTCGCGGGCTACGGCGCCGAGGTGGTCTCCGCACAGCGCATCGGCGGCACGGAGGGCCGGGAGTCGTACCTGGTCAAGACCACGCTGCTGGACGAGGACGCCACCCAGGCCGCGGTCAAGGCGACCGAGATCCGCACCGCGATCGCGGATCGGTTCGGCATCGCACCTGACGACATCGCCGAGGCCGCGGTGAGCGGCACCTGGGGTGCCTCGGTGACGCGGCAGGCCATCATCGGTGCGCTGGTCTTCCTCGCGCTGGTGGTGGTCTACCTCAGCCTCGTCTTCCGCGAGTGGAAGATGGCCGTGGCCGCGCTCGCCGGCCTGCTGCAGAACCTGCTGCTCACGGCGGCGGTCTACCTGGCCGTCGGCTTCGAGGTGACACCGTCGACGGTCATCGGCTTCCTCACCATCCTCGGTTTCGCGCTCTACGACACCGTCGTCGTCTTCGACAAGGTGCGGGAGAACACGCGGGGCATCACCGGCAATCCGAACCGGACCTACGGTGAGGCCGCGAACCTGGCGGTCAACCAGACCCTGATGCGGTCGATCAACACCTCGGTGGTGGCGCTGCTGCCGGTGGGCGGCCTGCTCTTCATCGGCGCCGGCCTCCTCGGCGCGGGCACGCTCAAGGACCTCGGTCTGGTCCTCTTCATCGGTATGTTGACCGCCGTGTACTCGTCGATCTTCTTCGCGACGCCCGTACTGGTCGACCTCAAGGAGGCCGAGCCGCGGTTCAAGCTCCACAAGCAGCGGGTGCTGCAGCGGCGGGCCGCGGGTGGCCGGGCGGTGCGCCCGGCCAGGGCCAAGGCGGCCGCTCCGAGCGCGACGGTGCGGCCGGAGGCCCCGAGCAGCGCCGAGTCCGAGATCGAGCCCGAGCTCGACCTCGCCGGGGCCGCGCCGCGACCCGGTGCCCGGCCGGCCGCGCGCAAGCGCCCGGGGTCCGGCGGCGGCAAGTCGGGCGGCCGGTCCGGTGCGCGACCCGGTGGCCGACGGCGCCGGTAGGGGCCGCTGAGGCAGGGGGAGGTACACGGTGAGCGCACCGGGCACGAGCGGGCCAGTGGGCCCGAGTGGGTCACCGGGCTCGAGCGGGTCATCGGGCTCGAGTGGCACGGCGGCCACGGGCGACAGCGGCCCGCAGATCGCCGAGATCGTGGCCCGGCACACCATCGATGTGCCGGGCTTCCCCCGCGAGGGGATCGTCTTCAAGGACTTGAGCCCGCTCTTCGCCGACGGGCCGGCGTTCCGGCAGGTCACCGACGCGATCGTGGCGAGCTGGCCGGCCGGGTTCGACGTGGTGGTCGGCATCGAGGCCCGTGGCTTCCTGGTCGCGGCGGCGGTGGCCTACGCCACCGGCGCGGGCGTGGTGCCGGTGCGCAAGGCCGGCAAGCTGCCCCGGGAGACGCACTCCGCCTCGTACGACCTGGAGTACGGGTCGGCGACCCTGGAGGTGCACGCCGATGCCTTCTTCACCGGCCAGCGGGTGCTGGTGGTCGACGACGTGCTCGCCACCGGCGGGACGGCGGCGGCGACCCTGGAGCTCGTCGAGCGGGCCGGGGGGTCGGTGATCGGCCTGACCGTGCTGCTGGAGCTGTCGTTCCTGTCCGGGCGGATGCGGCTGGCCGGACGGCCCGTGCACGCTCTGCTCACCGTCTGACCCCCGGCCGGGGCGGTCGTCGACGGGGAGGCGGGGTCCGGGCCGGCCCGGCGGCGTGTGGCCGGTCACGCGTGGGTACAGCGGCTACCATTGCGTCTCTAGGAGCGTAAGGAGCGGCCGGTGCCCAACGACGTCTCCGCACAGCGGGAAGGGATCCCGCCGACCGGGGTGCGCCACGAGGAGCTGGCGCAGTCATCGCCTGGACGGGAGAACGGAGCGCGGCCAACGGAGGCCGCGACCAGCCTGACCAGCCAGAGTCTGACCAGTCCTGCCCCGACCAGCCCAGCCCCCACCAGTCCGTCGGGCTCCCCCGAGGGCGGGCTGGCCGCCACCTTCACCCGGACGCCGACCGGCCGGCGTGTGCGTGCCCGGCTGGCGCGGTTCAACGCGCCGTGGCAGTCGCCGCCGGAGTTCGCCGAGGTGCTCGGGCCGCTGATCGCCACGCACCGGACCACCCATCCCAAGGCCGACGTCCGGCTCCTGCAGCGGGCGTACGACACGGCCGACCGCCTGCACGCGGGGCAGTTCCGGCGGTCCGGTGACCCGTACATCACGCACCCGCTCGCGGTGGCCCAGATCCTCGCCGACATCGGCATGGACACGGTGACGCTGGCCGCCGCGCTGCTGCACGACACGGTCGAGGACACCGGCTACACGCTCGAGCAGATGCGGGCGGACTTCGGCCCGGAGATCGCCCTGCTCGTCGACGGGGTGACCAAGCTCGACCGGGTCAAGCTCGGCGACGCCGCCAAGGCCGAGACCATCCGCAAGATGGTCGTGGCGATGGCCAAGGACCCCCGTGTCCTGGTCATCAAGCTGGCCGACCGGCTGCACAACATGCGGACGCTCAAGTTCCTGCCGCAGGAGAAGCGGGAGCAGAAGGCCCGCGAGACGCTGGAGATCCTCGCCCCGCTCGCCCACCGCCTGGGCATGAACACCATCAAGTGGGAGCTGGAGGATCTGGCCTTCGCCGCGCTGTGGCCGAAGCGCTACGAGGAGATCGAGCGCCTGGTCCAGGAGCACGCCCCGCAACGGGACAGCCTGGTCCGCCAGGTGACGCAGAAGGTCGAGGCCGACCTGCGCGCGGCCAAGATCAAGGCGGAGGTGATGGGGCGGCCCAAGCACCTCTACTCGATCTACCAGAAGATGATCGCCCGGGGTCGGGACTTCACCGAGATCTACGACCTCGTGGGTGTCCGCATCCTGGTCGAGACCGTCCGTGACTGCTATGCGGCGCTCGGCATCATCCACGCGAACTGGCAGCCGGTTCCGGGCCGGTTCAAGGACTACATCGCGATGCCGAAGTTCAACATGTACCAGTCGCTGCACACGACGGTCATCGGGCCGACCGGCAAGCCCGTGGAGATGCAGATCCGCACCCACGCGATGCACCGGACGGCCGAGTACGGCATCGCCGCGCACTGGCGGTACAAGGAGAACAAGAACGCGGTCGTCGGTCCGCCCACGCAGATCGACGAGATGACCTGGCTGCGGCAGCTGCTGGACTGGCAGCGGGAGGCGGCCGACCCGGCGGAGTTCCTGGACGCGCTGCGGTTCGACCTGTCGGCCGAGGAGGTGTACGTCTTCACCCCGAAGGGTGACGTCATCGCGCTGCCGAAGAACTCCACCCCGGTCGACTTCGCCTACGCAGTGCACACCGAGGTCGGCCACCGGTGCATCGGCGCCAAGGTCAACGGCCGGCTCGTGCCGCTGGAGTCGCGCCTGAACAACGGCGACGTGGTGGAGATCTTCACCTCGAAGTCGGAGACCGCCGGACCGTCGCAGGACTGGCTCGGCTTCGTCCAGTCGCCCCGGGCCCGGACGAAGATCCGCCAGTACTTCAACAAGGAGCGGCGCGAGGGCGCGATCGAGCAGGGCAAGGAGGCCATCGCCCGGGCGATGCGCAAGCAGGGGCTGCCGCTGCAGCGGATGCTGACCTCCGACTCGCTGACGATCATCGCCCGCGAGATGCACCTGCCCGACGTCGCGTCGCTGTTCGCCGCGGTCGGCGAGAACCAGATCTCGGCGCAGTCGGTGGTGGCGCGCCTGGTCGCCAGCATCGGCGGGGTGGAGGGCGCCTCCGAGGACATCGCCGAGGCGGAGACGCCCACCCGCAAGCGGCGGCCGGTCCCGCCGGGATACGACCCGGGCGTGGTCGTGCTCGGCGAGAGCGACATCTGGATCAAGCTGGCCCGGTGCTGCACGCCGGTCCCGGGCGACGCCATCTTCGGCTTCACCACCCGGGGCGGCAGCGTGAGCGTGCACCGGGAGGACTGCACCAACGCCAAGGACCTGCACCGCCAGCCCGAGCGGGTGGTCCAGGTCGAGTGGAAGCCGACGGCGGCCTCGATGTTCCTCGTCGCCATCCAGGTCGAGGCGCTGGACCGGCACAAGCTGCTCGCCGACGTCACCCGGGTGCTCTCCGACGAGCGGGTCAACATCCTCTCGGCGTCGGTTACCACCACGCGCGACCGCGTGGCCCTGTCGCGGTTCACGTTCGAGATGGCCGACCCCAAGCACCTCGGGCACCTGCTGGCCGCCGTTCGCAAGATCGACGGCGTCTACGACGCGTACCGGGTCACCTCGAACGCGGACAACGCGCTGCCGCGTGCCCGGGCCCAGTAACCGCCCGGGCTCAGTCCCGCCCGCGCCCAGTCACGCCCGAACTCGGTGGCGGCCGAGCTCGGTGACCGGCTGAGCCCACTGGTCAACTGCCCACTGGTCAACTGCCCACTGGTCAACTGCCCACTGGTCAACTGCCCACTGGTCACTGCCCACGGGTCGCCAGCCGGCCGGTCGCGCAAGCCCGGTGACCCGGCGGCCGGGCGGGCCCACCGCCGGACCACCGGGCGCACGACGTACGCGTCGTCAGCTGGCGCTCGGCGTGGCCGAGGGGTCGGGCTCGGCCGAGGCGTCGGCCGACTGCTCCGGCGACGGGGTCGGCGTCGGCGTGTACGCCGAGGTCGGGGTGACCGGGCCGGCCGTGACCTTGGTGAAGGTCAGCTGGACGTTGGGGTGGGGTCCACCCTCCTCCGTCTCCGACCCTTCGACGGTGCCGCCGGCGGCCACCTGCTTGATGATGTCGAGGCCGGAGATCACCTTGCCCCACAGCGTGTAGTCGCCGCGCAGCGGGCCCACGCCGTACACGAAGAAGAACTGCGATCCGTTCGTGTTCGTGCCCGGTCCGCTGTTGGCCATCGCCACGTCGCCCTCGTGGTAGGCCGGCATCCCGGTGGGCAGGTTCTCGTCGGCGAACCGGTAGTTCGGCCCACCCTTGCCATTTCCGGCCGGGTCGCCGCACTGCAGGGCGTAGATGTCCGGCACGAGACGGTGGCACGACGTGTTGTCGTAGAAGCCCTGGTTGGCGAGGTAGGCGATGCTGTTTGCGGTGCAGGGCGTCTTGGACAGGTCCGCCTCGACCTGGATGGTGCCGAGGTTCGTCTCGAACGTGAACACCTGGAACCCGGAGCGCGGCGGCTCGGATTCGGGGAAGCCCACGTCCTGGGTGCCCTCGGGCAGCGACCACTCCGGTTCCTCGGACGGCTCGGCGGACGGGTCGGCCCCCTCGCCGGTGGCCGACGGATCGGCCGCCGACGGGTCCGAGGCGGGCGACTCGGAGGCCGTGGGCTCGGTGCTCGGCCGCGGGAACAGCTCGTGGTAGACGCACGGCCAGCCGTCGTCCGACGCGACCGGATTCGGCGTCTGCTCGGGCTCGTCGGAGGTCACGGCCACGACGATCCAGATGACGGCGGCGAGCAGCACCGCGCTCGCGACCCCGCCGGCGATCTGGGCCTGCCGCCGGCGTCGCCGCCGGGCGGCTTCACGCCGGGCCGCCATCTGCCGTTCCAGCCGGGCCCGCGCCGCGGCCCGCTGCCGGTTTTCGCGTGACGAGCTCACCGCTCCTCGCTCCTCATGCTCACAGCTGTCCGATCTTTCGTCAGGCGGTCCCTTACGAGGCGGCGCTGGCGGTGGGCGTCGCCTCGCTCGAGGTGGGGGCGTCCGTCGGGGCCTCGTCCGAGGTCGGGGTGGGGTCCGCGGACTCGGTCGGGGTGGTGGTTTCCGTCGGCTCTTGCCGGACGCGGAGCGCGGTGATCGTGAGGTCCTCGACGGGGTTGCCGACGGCGGTCGGCTCCCCGTTCTCGTCGACCGCGCCGGCGGCCGCGACCTGCTCCACCAGCTCGAGGCCGGAGGTGATCGTGGCGACCAGGGTGTACTCGTTCGGCAGCGCGCTGCCGTCCTGGTACACGATCATGAACTGCGACCCTACCGCGTTGACGTCGACGTTGGTCATCACGATCGCGCCCCGCGGGTAGTAGCTGGACGTGTCGGCCGCCGGGTCGGTGGGCGCCGGGGAGACCTGTCCGAGGGCGGGCCGGGGCAGGCCCTCGGTCGGGAACTGGTAGCTCACGCTGCTGTTGTCGGTGCCGTTCTTGCTCCCGCACGTCAGCGTGTAGAGCGTGGTGTCGAGCTTGTGGCACCGGGTGTCGTTGTAGAACCCGCTCCCGGCGAGGAACTCGAGGCTGGCGGCGGCGCACCGGGCGCTGGCGATGTCGATGACGGCCTCGATCTCGCCGCGGTTGGTCTCGATCTCCACCGTCCTGATGCCGGTGAGGGGCGGGTCCGACGGCGGCAGCCCGGTGTCCTCGACGCCCTCGGTGATGGCGCGGCTGGTCCAGGTGCAGGTCGGAAGGGTGAGTGGCTCGGGCTTCTCGTCGAAGGCGCCGAGCAGGTAGCTGGTGCCGAGCGCGATCACGACCAGGGCGAGTGCTCCTCCGATGGCGGCCTGAATCCGACGCCGACGGCGTTGCGCCGCGGCGAGCCGCGCCATCCGACGCTCCGCCCGCGCCCGCTCCAGCCGGCGCGCCCGGTTGCTCTTCGAACCCACTACGCTTCCTCCGACTCTGTCCGCAGGCACCCGTCGCGGGGTGTGTCGGTCTGCGGCGGTGTGACGGTGCCGCGCCCAGCCTCGCCCGGGTGTCGAATCCACGGCGCAGACTCGGCAGAGTGTACGGGTACACGAGTCCGCGTGGTGCGGCGAGGCCGCCCGCCGACATCGAACCCTACACAGTCGTGGCTGTCCATCCCTAAGGAGCGCAACGTGCTGGTCAGAGCGGTCGTGGCCACGGCCTTTGAGACCAACTGCTACGTGGTGGCGGCCGGCCGCGGGCAGCCCTGCCTGATCGTCGACCCGGGCATCGGGGTGCTCCCGGCGCTGGAGGCGGTGCTGGCCGAGGAGAACCTGAGCCCGGCGGCGGTGCTGCTCACCCACGGGCACCTCGACCACTGCTTCTCGGTGGCTCCGGTCGGGGACAAGCACGGGGTGACGGCGTACGTCCACCCCGACGACACGGCGATGGTGGCGGACCCGGAGAAGTGGATCTCGGCCGCGATCCTCGGGCTGTTCGGCGGCCGCCTGCCGTACACCCCGCCCGACGACGTGGCCACGCTGCCGGACGCGGACACCATCACGGTGGCCGGCCTGGAGATCCGCGTGGACCACGCGCCCGGGCACACCGGGGGCTCGGTGCTGTTCCGCCTGGCCGGGGCGGCGTCGGGGCTGGACGCCCCGGTCGTGCCCGAGCGGTTGCGGGGCGGCGACGAGATCTGCCTGTCGGGGGACGTGCTGTTCGCCGGGTCGATCGGCCGCACCGACCTGCCGGGCGGCTCGACCGAGGCGATGCGGCGCAGCCTCCGCGACAAGATCCTTCCCTTGGACGACTCGACCATGGTGCTGCCGGGCCACGGGCCGGCCACGACGATCGGCCGGGAGCGGCGCACGAACCCGTACCTGCTCAACATCGATGCCTGGTGATCAAGGCCCTTACCTCGGCGGTGCTTACTACAGTGGGCCGGTGCGGCGCGGCAGTAGGCAGGCGACTGTGGCGTGGCTGGGCACGCTGTGGGTGGCCAACGTGCTCCTGTTCGCGGCCGTGGCGTGGGTGGCGGTGCGGTCCATCCGCGGGCAGATGCTCGACACGGTGGCGCTCTACGGCAACAGCTTCGGCCGTCGCACCCTCGACGAGCCGCTGGACGCGGCGCTGGGCGCCATCTCCACGGCCTCGGTCGGCCTGATCCTGATCGTCATCCTGGTCGTGGCCCTGGCCCGGCGTCGGCTGGCCCTGGCGGTGATGTCGGCCGCCATCGTGGTGGGCGCGTCGGCCAGCACGTACGTCCTCAAGCGGGTGATCGACCGGCCGTACCTCGGCGTGGACCCGGACCGGGCGTTCGCCGGCAACAGCCTGCCCAGCGGTCACGCCACCGCTGCGGCGGCCTTCGCGATCGGGCTCACGCTCGTGCTGCCGCCGCGGGTCCGGGGCGTGGTGAGCCTCGTGGGGGCCACCTACGCGGCGATCGTGGGGGTCGCCACGCTCTCGTCGGGGTGGCACCGGCCCAGCGACGTGGTCGCCGCCTACCTGGTTGTCGGCGGGTGGGCCGCGGCCGCCGGGCTGGTCCTCGTGCTCACCCAGCGTCCGACCGCGGTCGTCGTGCGGCGCGACCGGGCCGGCTGGTCGCTGGTGACCTCGAGCGTGCTGGGCACCGGCCTCGCGGCGATGGGGCTCACCGTGACGCTCTTCGTCGCGCAGCGGATGACTGAGCCGGTGGAGCTGATGGCGCCGGCGATGCTGCGGCTGGGGTACGTCGGCAGTGTGCTCCTGGTGACCGGGGCCGCCTACCTGATGATGGCGGTCGTTCTCTTCAGCGTGCATCGCGTCGTGCCGCACGACCCCGGGCGGCCGGTGCCGGTCGGGGCGCTCGGCGGCGGGTGGCCCCCGCTGTCGATGTCCCGCCCGCCCGACCCGGCCGGTTAGCCCGCGGCCGTCACGGATTCGTGGCCGCCAGGCAATTCGCGGCCGTCGGGACTCGCGGCCAGATCGGATCGTGGCCGACCCGGCCCGGCCTGGGTGTCGCCTGTGAGGCGCCTGAGTCGCTCCTGTGCGCCGGCTGAGCCGGTCAGCGACCCGACGGCTCGGTCCCGGCCGCGTTGGTACGGTCCCACCGCACAAGCGCGGGCAGGAGGTTTCCATGGTCCGGGTGGTCGTGGCGCTCGCCGCGGCGGTCGTCGTGGGGGCGGCGGCGATGCCGGTGACATCGGTCGGGATCGGGTGGCTCATCAGCGCCCTGGCGGCGCTCGGGGTCGCGGTGACGGCCCGGACGCTGCGGGGCCGGCTCGTGGCGTTGTCCTCGGCCCCGGACACGCCCGGCCCAACCGCGGCAGCCGGGATGACCGCCGCAGCCGGGACGACCGCCCCGGCCGGCCTCCCCGGGTCGGCGTCGGCGCCCTCGGGCGCGCCCGCGGTCTCGTCGGGGTCGACCGCGACCGTCTCCGCCCCGGCCGCGGCCTCCGCCCCCGGATCACCTGAGTCATCGACGGCCCCGGCCGCGACCACGCCACCGGCCGGCCCGGGGACGGCGGAGGCGACCGCCCGGTCGGCGCCCGGCACGGCCGCGCCACCGGACACGCCGGCCGCGGCGCCGAGCGCCGCACCCCCGGAGGGCCCGGCGGCGCCAGGAGCGGCGGCGTCACCGACGGGCACCGCCACGCCCGGACCGGTGGCGCCCGGGACGGGCCCGCTGGGGCCCGAGTTGGGCCGGCCGAGGCCGGAATGGACCCCGCCCACCCGAGGGGACCGGATCTGGCGGTGGGCCGCGGGTGCCGCCGCGCTGGTCTTCGTGGCGGTGCCGGCCGTCCGGGCGTCGAACGTCCTGCTGGTGCTCTGCCTGTTCGCGTCGCTCCTGCTCGCGTCGTACGCCCTGGTCGGGGGCCGGACGTGGGCGTGGGTCCTGTTCAGCGGTTTCATGCTGCTCGTCGGCGTGGTCGCGGGCATCGTGTGGATGGCCACCCACCGGGCGAGCCAACGGTCCGGGGTGAGCGGGAAGTCGCTGGCGCGGGTCGGCGGCGCGGTCGTGGTCACGGTGGTGCTGGTCCTGATCCTGGTGCCGCTGCTGCGCAGCGCCGACCCGGTCTTCGCCAACCTGCTCGACTCGTGGGTGCGGCATCTGCCCCGGCTGGAGTTCCGGTCGGCGGTGGGCGCGGTCGTGGTCGCCGGCCTGAGCCTCGCGGCGGCCTACTACGCCTACCGCGGCGCCTTCCCGAACCGGGTCCGCGAGGAGGGCCGGACGGCCCGGGCCGGGCTGGAGTGGCTGCTCCCCGTGGCCGTGGTCGACCTGATCTTCGCGGTGTTCGTGGTGGTCCAGGTCAATGTGCTCTTCGGCGGGCACGACTATGTGCTCGGCGTCGGCGGACCCGACTACGCCGACTACGCCCGCAGCGGGTTCGGCCAGCTCTGCCTGGTCACCCTGATCTCGCTCGCGCTGGCCGCCGGGCTCGGCGGCCTGATCCGGCGCCAGACGCGCCGCCAGCGGGTCCTGATCCGGTTGATGGGCGGCCTGCTGTGCCTGCTCACGCTGGTGATCGTGGCGTCCGCGCTGAAGCGTATGCTTCTTTATGTCGATGTCTATGGATTCACCTGGCTGCGCATCCTGAGCTTCTCGTTCGAGGTGTTCCTGGGCCTGGTCTTCGTGCTCCTGCTCATCGCCGGCATCCGGCTGCGCGGGGCCTGGCTGCCGCGGGCCACGGCGGCGGTCGGCGTGGGCGTCCTGTTCGCCCTGGTCGCGGTGAACCCCGAGGCGGTGATGGCCCGCACGACCATCGACGCCCGCCTCGAGCAGGGTCGGGCGGTGGACCTCGCGTTCCTCGACGGCCTGTCCGCCGACGCCGTGGACGAGCTCGTCCGCCTCCCCGAGGCCCAGCGCGCCTGCGTGCTGAAGTGGCTGCGGGACGAGCTGGCCGAGCCGGACGCCTGGTACCAGTTCAACCTGGCCCGCGAGCACGCCCGCGCGGTGCTCGCGGGTGTGCCACGGACCCTCTGCGCGCACGACATGCCGCGTTCCTGACCGGGGCGGGGCAATGGCGAGGGGCCGGCGGCGGGTGACCAGACGCGTCGCCGGCCCCCGTGCGGCGTTGCTCGTACGCGGTTCGGCTAGATCTCACCGGCGTCGGCGAGCTGACGGATGTTGTCGATGGCCTCGAGCAGGTCGTCGTCGGCGTCGCTGGGATGGTCCTGCACCACGTGGATCGTGAGCACGCTGCCCTCGCCGGTGTCGTCCGGCTCGACCTGCAGCCAGCCGTGGTAGGCACTGCCCGGCATGCCCCACTCCATCCGGCGGTCGAGGCCGTCGATGCGCACCCAGCCCTGCGCGTGCTGTTCGGTGCCGTGGATGTCGGTGGTGACGGCGGCGATGTCCGGCCCGGGCTGCTCGGCCTCGGTGATGACCGGCAGGTACTCGGGCAGGCGTTCGATGTCGGACAGGTATTCGAACAGCGTGTCCGCATCCGCCATGATCGTGCCGGTCTGTTCGTACTCGGGCATCCCAATCCCCCCGTGCCAGCGGTAGACCTACCCAGGTTCCTACCCCGTTTCGTGGCCTCACGGGCCGGGACTGGAAGAATGCCGCTGTGATTCGTACGCACAGCGCTGGGCGGCTGCGGGCCGCCGATGCGGGAACGTGGGTGACCCTGGCCGGCTGGGTGGCGCGCCGGCGCGACCACGGCGGGGTGACCTTCATCGATTTGCGGGACGACTCGGGTGTCGTGCAGGTCGTGCTGCGGGCGGCGTCGGAGGGCGAGGACGGACTCGACGGCCCCGCCGTGGAGCTGGCCCACGCGTTGCGTAACGAGTACTGCATCACGGTGACCGGCGAGGTGACCCGCCGGCCCGAGGGCAATGAGAACCCCGAGCTGCCCACGGGGGAGGTCGAGGTCGTGGCCAGCTCGTTGCGGGTGCTCTCCGAGTCGGCGCCGCTGCCGCTGCCGATCGAGGACCGCGTGGACGCGGGCGACGACGTCCGGCTGAAGTACCGCTACCTGGACCTGCGCCGCTCTGGCCCGGCCCGGGCCCTGAAGCTGCGCTCCCGGGCCAACCAGATCGCCCGCGAGGTGCTGCACGCCCACGACTTCTACGAGATCGAGACCCCGACGCTGACCCGGTCCACCCCGGAGGGCGCCCGCGACTTCCTCGTACCGGTGCGGCTGCAGCCGGGCACCTGGTACGCGCTGCCGCAGTCGCCCCAGCTGTTCAAGCAGCTGCTCATGGTGGCCGGACTTGAGCGCTACTACCAGATCGCGCGCTGCTACCGCGACGAGGACTTCCGGGCCGACCGGCAGCCGGAGTTCACGCAGCTCGATATCGAGATGTCCTTCGTGACCCAGGACGACGTGATCGAGCTCGCCGAGGAGATCGTGGCGCGCCTGTGGGGGGAGCTGGTCGGGTACGAGGTGCCCCGGCCGATCCCGCGGTTGACCTGGCACGAGGCGATGGCCCGGTACGGCTCCGACAAGCCCGACCTGCGGTTCGGTCTTGAGCTGGTCGACCTGACGGAGTACTTCGCGGGCACCGAGTTCCGCGTGTTCGCCAGCGCGCTGGCCGCCGGTGGGTACGTCGGGGCGGTGGTGATGCCGGGTGGGGCGTCGCAGACCCGCAAGGAGCTCGACGCCTGGCAGGAATGGGCCAGGGCGCGCGGTGCCAAGGGGCTCGCCTACGTGGTCTTCGCGCCGGACTCGGGCGAGCCGCGGGGACCCGTGGCCAAGAACCTCTCGCCGGACCACCTGAACGGGCTGGCCGACGCGGTCGGCGCCAAGCCCGGCGACGCGGTGTTCTTCGCCGCCTCGGCCGACCGGCGCGAGGCCCAGGAGCTGCTCGGCGCCGCCCGCATCGAGATCGCGCGCCGGACCGGGCTCATCGATCCGTCGGCGTGGGCGTTCTGCTGGGTGGTGGACGCGCCGATGTTCGAGCCGGCCACCGACGGCGCCGGCCACCCGATCCCGGGCGCCTGGACCTCGCTGCACCACCCGTTCACCGCGCCCACGGACGAGTGGATCGATCGGTTTGAGTGCGCGCCGGGGGAGGCGCTCGCCCAGGCGTACGACATCGTGTGCAACGGCATCGAGATCGGTGGCGGCTCGATCCGTATCCACCGCTCGGACGTGCAGCGCCGCGTGTTCGACCTGCTCGGCATCACGCCGGAGGAGGCGTCCGACAAGTTCGGCTTCCTGCTGGAGGCGTTCAAGTACGGTCCCCCGCCCCACGGTGGCATCGCGTTCGGTTGGGACCGGGTGTGCATGCTGCTGGCCGGGGTCGACTCGATCCGCGAGGTGATCGCCTTCCCGAAGACCCGCAACGGTCTCGACCCGCTCACCGGCGCGCCCACGCCGATCACCGCCGAGCAGCGCCGGGAAGCCGGCGTCGACGCCAAGCCCAAGGCCTGACCGTCGTCCGCGTCGACCCGGGCGGACCGTGTGGTCGGCCCGGGTCGCTTGCGGCGTGGTCGTGGCCGGTGCGCGCCCCGTGGGGCAGCGACCGACGTCACGACCCTTCGCTATGGCGGTCCGCCGTCCCTTCTGTCAATCCGGACGACCGGAGCGGCCGGGGGCTAGAAGCCGCACACGGAGCCCGGCGGCTCGGGCAGCTCGGAAGCCGATTCGAAGGCCCGCTTGTCCCGGGCCGCGGCGGCGGTCGCCACGTGATCGAACTGCGTGGCCAGGGCCTGGGCGACGGCCTTGAGGTCGGCGTCGGTGGTCTGGCCGACGGCCTGCCGCGACAGCGCGGCGGCCTCCCGGGCGATGCGCTCGACGTCCTGCCAGGCCTGCTCGACCTCCGCCGGATCGGTCGAGTTTTCGATGATCATGGCTGGTTGGACGAACTGGAACGAGAGCGCGAGGATCGATTCGAACGTCTGGCAGAACGCCGCGTTCGGGTCCGCGGACGAGGCCGGTGGCGGGGGAGGCGGGGCGGCGCCTCCGCCGCCGGGATCGGCCTGACCGGCCGTGGTCGGGGCGGCCGTCGGCTCGGCGGGGGCGGAGACAGGAGCCGGCCCGCTGGCCGGGCTGGATGGGCTCGAGGTCGCGGCGATGGCGCCGTCGGTGCTCGCCGGCTGGCCGCCGGAACACCCGACGGCGCCGAGGGTCGTCACCACGGCGAGGGTCGCGGTGAGCAGGCGTCGATTCATCGAGAGGCGATGATCCTTTCGGGAAGAACCTTCCTCAGCGTCCGGCGACCGGACCGGTCGGGGCGGAGACGAGCCGGCATCGGTTCATGCGTCGTGATCCTTCCACAGTGGACCGCTCGGTGGGGCAGGCGGGCGGCGGGGTGAGTCGACCCCACCGCCCCGCGACCGCGGCCGATGGGCTGGATCATTCGGCAATCGTTGGTGTAGCCCGGCCCCCGTGGGACGCCGCCGGCGGCGTCAGGCGAACGGGATCGGGCCCGTGCCGACGCCACGCACGCTGTCGGTGAAGGCCCGATTGGCCTCGCTGGCCGCCACCAGGCACAGCACCCATTGGTCGAAGTCGTCCTCGTTCGGCCAGCCGAACCAGAAGGTCAGCTCGTCGGGGAACTCGCTCGTGCCCAGGAAGTCGAGCACCAGGTCCTCGCACGTGTCGGCGAACTGCTCCGTCAGGGCGTCCTCGTCGCTGTAGTCCGTGCCTTCGGGCACCAGGAACACCCCGGCCAGCTCGCCCTGGTGGGGCACGTCGCATTCGCTTGGCTCGATGTCCATGAGGCTGGATTCGGTGGCGTACCAGGTCAGGCAGGTGATGGGCTCGGCGTTGCCGCGCAGGTTGCCGGTCGTGCGGGCCGGCCTGGTCTGGTAGAAGCCCTCGTTGACCGTCAGGTCGCACCGGTACCAGCGCGCCCCGTCGGCCCAGGCCGAGCGGCTCGGCACCGACAGCACCAACCACGTGTAGGTCGAGCGCCACGCCATACCGAGGTACTCCTGCGCGGCCTGCTCGCACTCCCGGTAGAGCTGGCGGGCCTCGAGCGAGTACTGGTCCGGGGGTGACGCGGAGTCGGCCAGCTCGCCCACGGCGATGGTCTCGACCATGTGCTCCTCATCGCAGGCGACCCGCTCGGCCTGCTCGGCGCTGTCGTTGAACGGGCTCGGGACGAGGAGGGCGACGTAGCAGTCCCCGACGGCGGGGACGGCCAGCGGCTCCTCGGACAGGCTGGGCGTGGGGGAGCTCGGGCTGGCCTGCTGGTCGTCCAGGACCCGGGGGACCACGAACAGCCCGACCAGGGCGCACACGATGACGACCACGGGCACCGTCACCCCGAGCACGATCCCGATGGTCCGGCCGGTTCGCGACGGCGGGGGGCTCGCCCCGGGCCAGGTCACCGGGCCGTACGGCCCGGGCTGACCGTACGCCGCGGGCTGGCCGTACGGCCCGGGCTGACCGTACGCCCCGGGCGGGGCGCTCACCGGTGGGCCGTACGGTGGCTGCCCGGGCGGTGGGCCGTAGGGCCCCGGCTGCCCGGGCGGGGCGCTCACGGGCGGACCGTACGCCCCGAACGGCGGCGGACCGTACGGTCCGGGCTGCCCGTAGGGCCCGGGCGGGGCGCTGACGGGTGGGCCGTACGGTCCGGGTGGGGCGCTCACCGGCGGGCCGTAGGGCGCGGGTGGAACCACGCCGGGTGGTGGCGGGGGCGCCGCGGAGGGCTGCGGCGGCGGGGTGTAGGGGTCGGCCGGTGGCGGCGGGTTGTCCGGCCCCGACGAGGCCGGTCCGGATGACGGCTCGGGCGACGCGGGTGGCCCGGACTGGGCCGGTGGCGCGGACTCCCAGGGATCTTTCGGTTGCTCCGGACTATTCATGGTGGATAGTGCTCTCCTGTTGGGGACCGCGGCCCGGGCCCGCCCCTCGTGTGTCAGGTCTGTCAGCTGAAAGGAATGACGTTACCCGTACTCGGCGATCAGAGCCGACCCGTGCTCACGCCGGTGTCCGGGCCACGCGTTCCTTCTGCATGTCCATCCGGTGATGTGATCCCTGGGTCTGGTGCCCGCGGGCCGGTCCGCTGGGACAGGTGCACTACGCGTCGCAGATCGTCCCTACCTTCGTGAGGGCGGCATCCAGGTCGTTGCCGTCATCGAACAGGGCGAGGATGTCCTTGACCGAACCCCACATGGCGACTCCCGTGGCCGTGGCGTAGGCCGCACGGGCCTCCCCGAGCGCGGCCTTGAGCGGTCTTTGTGGCGGTCTGGGGCGAGCCGGCGGCGGCCGTTTCGGCTTCGCTCGCGCATGCGCCGACTCCGAGCATCGCCACGACGGCGAGCGTGGCGACGAACAGGGTGCGGTACATGAAGGCCTTCCGGGTAGGGGGACGACACATTGTGGCGGAAGTGACGACGGGCGTCGGGCGTACGCCGCGCCGTTATGGCCGGCGCTCGCGGGGCGGGTAGGGTCGCTGACGATGGACTCCGACGCGCTCTTCGTGCTTCCGGACGAAACAGCCGCGCCGGCCCGGCCGTCCGCCGGCGCGGCGGCACCGTCGGGAACCGGACAGGCCGGCGGGATCGCCCCGGTCGGGCCGGACGCGCCGCTGGCGGTCCGGATGCGTCCCCAGTCCATCGACGAGCTCGTCGGACAGGACAAGCTGCTGGCGCCGGGGGCTCCGCTGCGGCGCCTGGTCGAGCCGCGCCCGGGTGAGGCGGGGGTCGGACCGGGGTCGCTGCCCTCGGTGATCCTGTGGGGGCCGCCCGGCACCGGCAAGACGACGATCGCGCACCTCGTCGCGTGGGCGGCCGGTCGCCGGTTCGTCGCGCTCTCCGCGCTGACCGCGGGCGTCAAGGACGTCCGGGCGGTGATCGACGAGGCCCGGCGCGTCCGGCGCACCGGCGGCGAGGCGACGGTGCTCTTTATCGACGAGGTTCACCGATTCTCGAAGACGCAGCAGGACAGCCTCCTCGGCGCGGTCGAGGACGGCACGGTCACCCTGCTCGCCGCCACCACCGAAAATCCGTACTTCTCCGTCATCTCGCCGCTGCTGTCGCGCTGCGTCCTGCTGACGCTGCAACCCCTGGACGACGAGGCCGTACGCACCCTGCTGCGGCGGGCGCTGGTCGACCCGCGGGGCCTGGGTGGCTCGGTGACCCTCGCGCCCGACGCGGAGGACCACCTCGTCCGCCTGGCCGGCGGTGACGTGCGCAAGGCGCTCACGGCGCTGGAGGCGGCGGCGGCCGGCGCGGCCGCCCAGGGCGCCACGGAGATCGACCTGGCCATCGCGGAGGCGGCGCTCGACCGGACCGCCCTGCGCTACGACCGGGCCGGCGACCAGCACTACGACGTGGTGAGCGCCTTCATCAAGAGCCTGCGGGGCTCCGATGTGGACGCTGCCCTGCACTACCTGGCCCGGATGCTCGTGGCGGGTGAGGACCCGCGGTTCATCGCCCGCCGGATGGTGATCTTCGCCAGCGAGGACGTGGGGATGGCCGACCCTACGGCGCTGCTGGCGGCGACCGCCGCGGCGCACGCCGTGGAGTACGTCGGCCTGCCCGAGGCCCGGCTCAACCTGGCCCAGGCGGCGATCCACCTCGCCACCGCGCCGAAGTCCAACGCGGTGATCGTGGCGATCGACGAGGCGATGGCCGACGTGCGCGCCGGGCGGGGCGGGCCCATCCCGCGCCACCTGCGCGACGCCCACTACCCCGGCGCCCGGGGCCTGGGCCACGGCGCGGGCTACCGCTACCCCCACGACGACCCCCGGGGCGTGGTGCCGCAACGCTACGCCCCGGATGACGTGGCCGACCGCGAGTACTACCGTCCAACCGGGCACGGCGCGGAGCGGGCCCTGCAGGAACGGGTGGCGAGATTGCGTACGGTGGTCCGATCGTCAAACACCTCGGCGAACATGCGAGCCGAGCAATCCGGCTCAGCGGCGAGCGTGCGAGCCGAGCAATCCGGCTCAGCGGCGAGCGTGCGAGCCGAGCAATCCGGTTCGGCGGCGAGCGTGCGCGCCGAGCGGTCAGGCACACCGGTGAGCGAGGGCTAGGGAGCGGCGGTGGCGCGCGACAAGGGCGACGATTCCGAGAAGAAGCGGCGGGGACGCGGCAAGGGGGAGGACGGTCCCACCGACGAGGACCTCGACTGGCTCGCCGACCTGCGTGGGGACCGGGACAACCGCGACCCGTTCGGCGGCCGCTCGCGCCGGACGCTGCGCCTGGAGGAGCCGCCCAGCGGCGCCGTGACCCGAGGCCCCGCCGGCCCGGCCACCCCGCCCACGCCCGCCCCGGGCAGTGGTCCGGGCGCCCGGGCGGGCCGCCGGACCCCGGCACCGGGCTCGCCCGCGGTGCCCGACGGTCCGCCGCCCGCCACCCCGTCGTCACCCGCGTCCCCCGCGACGCCACCACCGGCCCCGCCGCCACCACCGGCCCCGGCGTCCGGCCGGCTCGGCCTGCGCCGGACCCCGCCCGCTCCGCCGCCGCCTCCGCCGGTGCCGCCGGCCCCACCGAGCCGCTCGACGGCGCCGCGGCCGATGATCGACTGGTCGGACCTGACCGGCGAGCTGCCGGCGGCCAAGGCCGCTCCGCCGCCGGCCCCGCCGGCTCCACCGGCCCCGCCGCCACCCCCGGCCCCGCCCCGGCCGGCCGCGGGCCGCATCGCCACGGCGCCGCCCGAGCCACCGCCCGGGCGCCCGGCCGAGCCGCGGACCGCTGACCTCCGGCCCGGCGACCTTCGACCGGGTGACGGGCGCCCCGGCGAGCTGCGCACCGGGGTCGTACGCCCGACCGCCCCGCGCCCGGCGGGTCCGCCCGCGGCCGGTCCGGCTGGTCCACCCGGGGCTCCGCCGGCCGGCGGTGGTCCGGTGGCCCCGGGCCCGGGGAGCCCGCCCGGCCCGGTCGAACCGGGGCCCGCGATCCCGGTGGAGGCGATGGTCACCACCGGCATGATTCGCCGGGCCGAGCTGCGCCGGCAGTTGAAGATCCAGCAGCAGCTCAAGACCATAACGTTGACGCTCGTCGTTCTCCTGCTGCTGGCCGCGTACCCCGTGTACCTGTTCACGCAGTCGCTGGCCCGGGACCCGATCTTCAGCGGGCTCGACGGGCTCAACCTGCCGGACTGGGCCAAGTACGAGCACGCCGACCGGGCCGAGGGCAGCCGGTGGTGTATCGAGCAGTGCCTCACCCGGGCCCGCTCCTGGCACTCGGAGCGCGACACGACCGAGACCCAGGCCGCCTACGCGCAGGCGCTGCTGGACGACGGATGGCGGCGGTACGAGGGCGCCTGCCAGCGGGCCGCCGACGACAGCGTGATCACCTGCTGGCAGAAGGACGAGTACGTGATGATGATGCACGTGCGGGAGCCCCTGTGTGAGGAGCCCGCACCACGCCCGACGATCCCGGGCACCACCCCGACCGCCGAGCCGAGCCCCACCCGTCCGGCCTGCCCCGGCGCGATCGTCACCATGTCCATCTGGAACGCCATCGACTACCAGCCGCCGCCGGGGGCCGAGTGACGACCGGCGGGTGACCGACCGGCGAGCGACGGTCCCGCGGCGGACCGCCCGGCGGGTGACGCCCGGCCGGCGGGCGGGCGCCTGGTGGGGCCGGGGTCGGCCGCTGCGTAGTTTGTGGCATCCCGTCACGATCCCGCTCGGCGCGGCCGGTAGTCTCAGCACGCCACCGTTGCTCACGCCGAGCCGTGGCGCGACCCGAACCCATTCGAGAGCCAAACCCAGTCGAGAGGGGGTGCGGCGTGTCCCTGGCCGAGGTTGCCGCCCTGATCGCGGCCATCGCGTTCCTGTTGGTGTGCGCCGCGGTCGCGGTTCCCCTGCTGCGGCTGCGGCACACGGTGGACGCGGCGACCGAGACGCTCAACGATCTCAACGACCGGCTCGGGCCCGTGCTGACCAACGTCAACCTGACGATCGAGAGCGTCAACACCGCGCTCGGCCAGACCAAGGAGACCCTCGACGGGGTGAACCTGCAGCTGGCCCGCCTCGACGCGATCACCGCCCACATCTCCCAGGTCACCGCGAACGTGGCCAACCTGACCACGGTCGTCACCTCGGCCGCCGCCAGCCCGCTGGCGAAGGCGGCCGCGTTCGGCTTCGGCCTGCGCCGCGCCGCCGCCCGTCGCCGGGCCGCCGCCGAGGAGGCCGAGATCCGGGAGCGGCTGCGACAGGAGCGCCGGGAGCGACGCTCCGGTGGTGCCCGGTGAGGCGGCTGTTCTGGCTCGGCGTGGGCCTCGCGGTCGGCGCCCTGGTGGCGCGCCAGGTCAGCAAGGTGGTGCACGCGTACAGTCCGGCCGGCCTGGCCCAGACGGCCCGAAACTCGGCGGCCGGACTGGTGGACTCGGTGCAAGACTTCACAGGGCGGGCGAGGCAGTGGGTCACCGACTTCGTCGCCGACGTCCGTGAGGGGATGGCCGAGCGGGAGGCCGAGATCCGCGAGGCGTTCCTCAACGGCCAGGTACTGACGGACCTTGACCAGTTCGACGGGGACCTGTTCGACGGGGACCTGTTCGACGGGGACCAGTTCGACGGAGACGGGTTCGACCGGGGCCGGTTCGACGGGGCCGACCGCCGGACCCCTCGGTAGACCCGACCGGGCCCTTCGGTAGGACGTTTCGTAGGAAACGACAGGACGTTTCAACGGCAGGAAGTCATTCGGTAGGAGACGGGACGACGGGCGATGCGGACCGCGGAGATCAAGCGCAGGTTCCTGAAGCACTTCGAGGCGAACGGGCACACGGTGGTCCCGTCGGCTCCGCTGCCGCTGCCCGACCCGAACCTGCTGTTCGTCAACGCCGGCATGGTGCAGTTCGTGCCGTACTTCGTGGGGCAGTCGACCGCGCCCTACCCACGGGCGGTGAGCGTGCAGAAGTGCATCCGCACGCCGGACATCGACGAGGTCGGCAAGACCAGCCGCCACGGCACGTTCTTCCAGATGAACGGCAACTTCTCCTTCGGCGACTACTTCAAGGAAGGGGCCATCGACCTCGCCTGGAAGCTGGTCACCACGCCGCAGAAGAAGGGCGGGTTCGGGCTGGACCCGGACCGCATCTGGGTGACGGTCTACCTCGACGACGACGAGGCGATCGAGCTGTGGCAGACGATCGCCGGCCTGCCCAAGGAACGCATCGTCCGCCGCGGCAAGAAGGACAACTTCTGGCACATGGGCATCCCCGGCCCGGCCGGCCCGTGCTCGGAGATCTACTACGACCGCGGACCGGAGTACGGGCGCGAGGGCGGGCCCGAGGTCGACGAGGACCGGTACCTGGAGTTCTGGAACCTCGTCTTCATGCAGTACGAGATCACCGATGTGAAGTCCAAAGAGGACTTCCACATCGTGCGGGAGCTGCCGGCGAAGAACATCGACACCGGTATGGGTCTGGAGCGGATCGCCGCGATCCTGCAGGGTGTCGACAACATGTACGAGATCGACGAGGTGCGGCCGATCCTGGACAAGGCGGCGGAGCTGACCGGCAAGCGGTACGGCGCCGGGTCCAGCCACGTGGCCAGCGAGTCGCACCCCGACGACGTCCGGCTGCGGCTGATCGCCGACCACGTGCGCTCCAGCCTCATGCTCATCGGCGACGGCGTGGTGCCGGGCAACGAGGGCCGCGGGTACGTGCTGCGCCGCATCCTGCGCCGCGCGATCCGGGCCATGCGGCTGCTCGGCTGGCAGGACGGCCCGTCGCTGCCGCACCTGCTGCCGGTGGCGCGCGACTGCATGGCCCCGTCCTACCCCGAGCTGGCCGAGGAGTTCGGCCGCATCTCGCAGTACGCCTACGGCGAGGAGGAGGCGTTCCTGTCGACGCTGAAGGCGGGTACGACGATCCTCGACGCGGCGATCGCCGAGGCGAAGAAGGCGCGCAGGAAGAAGCTGCCCGGCGAGAAGGCGTTCCAGCTGCACGACACGTACGGCTTCCCCATCGACCTCACGCTGGAGATCGCCGCGGAGGCAGGGCTGGGCGTGGACGAGAAGCGCTTCCGCGAGCTCATGGCCCAGCAGCGGCAGCGGGCCAAGGCGGACGCCGCGGCGCGCAAGACCGGCCACGCCGACCTGTCCTCGTACCGGGCCATCCTCGACGCCGGGGGCCCGGTGGACTTCACCGGCTACACCGAGACCGCGCGGGAGTCGCGGGTGCGCGGGCTGCTGGACCGTCGGGGCGAGCCGGTCGAGGTCGTCGGTGAGGGCGACGAGGTCGAGGTGGTGCTCGACGCCACCCCGTTCTACGCCGAGGGCGGTGGCCAGCAGCCCGACACGGGCATCATCACCGTCGCGAGTGGACAGATCGAGGTGACCGACGTCCAGTCGGTCCTGCCCGGCCTGATCGTCCACCGTGGACGGATCGTGCGGGGCGAGGTCCGGGTGGGCGAGACCGCCTACGGCGAGATCGACGTGCCCCGCCGGAAGGCGATTTCCCGGGCGCACACCGCGACCCACCTGGTGCACCAGACGATGCGGCTGTTCCTCGGCGAGTCCGCGACCCAGGCCGGGTCGCTCAACGCGCCCGGTCGGCTGCGCTTCGACTTCAACACCCCGGCGCCGGTGCCGCCCGCCGTGCTGCACGACGTGGAGCAGAAGGTCAACGAGGTGCTCACCGAGGACCTCGAGGTCCGGGCGTTCATCACCTCGCTGGCCGAGGCGCGCCGGATGGGGGCGATGGCCCTGTTCGGCGAGAAGTACGGCGACGAGGTGCGGGTCGTCGAGGTCGGCGACTACGCCCGGGAGCTGTGCGGTGGCACCCACGTGGTGCGCTCGGGCCAGCTCGGCCTGGTGAAGATCCTCAACGAGGCGTCGATCGGTTCGGGCGTGCGCCGGGTGGAGGCGCTGGTCGGGCTCGACGCGCTGGAGTTCGCGGCGAAGGAGCACGTGCTCGTCTCGCGCCTGGCCGAACTGTTCCGGGTCAAGCCCGAGGAGGTCGGCGAACGGGTCGAGCAGACGGTCACGGCGCTGCGCGACGCGGAGAAGGAGATCGAGCGGCTGCGGGCGCAGCTCGCCCTGGCCAACGTCAGTGCGCTGGCCGACTCCGCCGCCGACATCAACGGCGTCGCGCTGGTGGCGGTCGAGGCGCCGGCGGGCACGACCGGCAACGACGTCCGCACGCTCGCCACGGAGCTGCGCAACCGGTTCACCGACCGGCCCGCGGTCGTGGCGGTCGCCGCCCGGTCCGGGGGCAAGGCGACCCTGGTGGTCGCCACCAACCCGGGCGCCCGGGAGCGGGGCATCTCGGCCAACGACCTGGTCAAGGGGGCGCTGTCCGGCCGGGGCGGCGGCAACCCGGAGATGGCCCAGGGTGGCGGCGTCGGGGAGGACCAGATTCCCGCCCTGCTCGCCGCGATCGAGGCCGCGCTCCGGTGAGCCGTGGGCTTGGTCGAGCCAGGTTGTCGTCAGGGAGGACGTCCTGGTGACGCCTGATGCGACGGCCGAAACGCGCCCCGGCGCCCTTCCTGAGCGCGGCCGGCGGCTCGGGGTCGACGTCGGCAAGGTCCGCGTCGGGGTGGCGATCAGTGATCCGGACGGGATCCTGGCCACCCCGCTGACGACGCTGCCCCGGGACGCCTCGTCGCCTCCCCCGGACGACGAGGCGTGGGTGCCGTCGGACGTGGCGGAACTCGCCCGGCTGGTGGCCGAGCATGAGGTGGTCGAGGTGGTCGTCGGCCTACCGGTCACGCTGGCGGGCACGGAAAGTTACGCAGCGGAATACGTACGGTCATATGCGCAGGTCCTGGCCCGGGCGGTGGCCCCGGTGCCGGTGGTCCTGACGGACGAGAGGATGTCGACGGCTGCGGCAACCCGTAGGCTGTCGGAACGTGGCGTCCGGGGGGGACGTCGCCGCGCGGTCGTCGACCAGGCCGCTGCGGTGGAGATCCTGCAGGGATGGCTAGATGCGGCGCGGAGACGACATGCTTGACCACGGCCTTGACCTTGCCTGGGAAGAGGACCGGCCGCGACGGGGCTGGGACGAGGACCGTCCCCGGCGGGGCTGGGATGACGACCGTCCCCGGCGGCGCCGACCGGCTCCGCCCAACCGCCGCGCGCAGCAGCGCCGGCGGAAGAAGCGCAAGCGTCGCCAGAAGGGCAAGTCCTACGGCGCGCTGGTCATCTCGCTCTCGCTCCTGCTCCTGGTCGGCCTCGGCGGTTACTGGGGCGTCGTCCAGCTGCAGAAGAACCAGAGCATCCGGGAGTTCCTTGCCGCCGACTACGAGCAGGGCGACATGGGCGAGGAGGTCAACTTCCAGGTCAAGGAGGGCGACTTCGGCTCGGTGATCGCGGCCAACCTCGTCGAGGCGGGAGTGATCAAGAGCCGGGCCGCGTTCGTCAACCTCTGCAGCTCGCGCAAGACCGAGTGCGAGTCCATCCAGCCCGGCACCTACAAGGTCCGGCAGGGCAGCCCGGCCCGGGTGGTCTTCGACATCCTCACCGACCCCGCGAACGCCATCACGAGCAAATTCACCATCCCCGAGGGTCGGACGGTCATCCAGACCATCCAGCTGCTGTCCGAGCAGACCGGGATCCCGGTGGAGGAGTTCCAGGCGGCGATCCAGGACCCGGCGGCGCTGGGCATCGGCCCGGAGTGGTACGCGCGCCTCGACGGCAAGTCCGCGGCCACCTCGTCGGTCGAGGGATTCCTCTTCCCCGACACGTACTTCTACGACCCCGACGCCACGGCGGCCGACATCCTCAAGATGATGGTCGACCAGTTCAAGGCGGTGGCCAACGAGCTCGGCCTCGTGCAGCAGGCGCAGGCTCGCCAGGTCGGCGTCTACGAGCTGCTCATCGCCGCGTCGATCGCCCAGGTCGAGGTGAAGGAGCAGGACTTCGCCAAGGCCGTTCGCGTGATCTACAACCGGGCCTATGACCAGCAGATGTTCCTGGGCATGGACAGCACGGCCAACTACTGGCTCGAGCTCACCGGCCAGCAGACCCAGCACTCGGGTGACCTGACCCAGGGTCAGCTCGACGACCCCAACAACCCGTACAACACGGGCGTCAGCACCGTCGGTCTGCCGATCGGGCCGATCAGCAACCCCGGCAAGGCGGCACTGCAGGCGTCGATCAACCCGGAGCCCGGCGACTGGCTGTACTTCGTGGCGATCGACAACAACGGCACGACGGCCTTCGCCGTCACGTACGCCGAGCACTGCCAGAACATCGCCCGGGCGATCGCGAACGGCGTGCCCCTCCAGTACTGCTGATGACGGATGCACCGGCGCGTCGGGTCGGGCCGGGCCGGCGGGCAGCCGTGCTCGGCCGGCCCATCGCCCACTCGCTGTCGCCGGTGATCCACAACGCCGGGTACGCGGCGGCCGGGCTGAGCGACTGGTCGTACGACGCCCACGACTGCGGCGAGGCGGAGCTGGCCGGGTTCGTGGCCGGCCTCGGGCCGGAGTGGGTCGGGCTGTCGCTGACCATGCCGCTGAAGGAGGTCGCGCTGCGGGTGGCCGACGCGGTCTCGGACCGCGCGGCCGCCCTCGGCGCGGCGAACACGCTCGTCCGGCGTCCCGACGGGACCTGGTGGGCCGAGAACACCGACGCGCCCGGCATGGTCGACGCGCTGCGCTGGGTCGGCGTCGAGAAGCTGGCCCGGGTCAGCGTGCTCGGCGCGGGCGGAACCGCCCGGGCCGCGCTGGCCGCGGCGGCCGAGCTCGGCGCCGGCCTCGTCACCGTCTACGCCCGCCGGGCGGCCGCGGTCGAGGAGCTCGCCCCGGTGGCGGCGGCGCTCGGCGTCCGGATCGCCCCGGCCGCCTGGCCGTCGCCGGAGGCCGACCTGGGTGACGCCGATCCCGGTGATGCCGATGCCGTGATCTCGACCGTGCCGAAGGGCGTGGCCGATGCGCTGGCCGACCGGGTCGCGTGGCGGCCGTCCACCGTGGTCTTCGACGTGGTCTACGACCCGTGGCCCACGCCGCTGGCCGCCGCGGCCCAGCGGGCCGGCTGCCGCATCGTCTCGGGCCTGGACCTGTTGCTCGCCCAGGCCGTGCACCAGTTCGAGCTGTTCACCGGGGTACCGGCCCCGGTGGCGGCCATGCGCGCGGCCCTGCAGGCGGCCGCGGCCGCCCGTACGGCGTCGTAGCCATGTCCGGGTCGGCCACCGCCTCCTCGTCCCGGTCGCTCTCGTCCCGTTCGGTCTCGTCCGGGAGGCTGCGCGAGATCCTGGCCCGGCGACGGCCGCCCGCCCTGACGCCCGCGGTCACGCGCCTGCGGGTCCTCATCGCGGTGACGGCGGTCGTCGTGGTCGTGGTCGAGGCACTCAACCTCCTGGTCGCCACCGACGCCGGCCCCGGCCTGGGCGTGCGGAGCGCCTGGGCGCTGCTGCGCGTCGTCGGGTTCCTGGCGTTGCTACGGGCCGTCCGGCTCGGCCGGGCGGTCGCCCGACCGTTCGGCCTGGTCCTGGCCATCACCACGGTCTTCGCCGTGGCCCGGTTGGCGACGCCGCGCGACGGAAGCCTCGTGCCGCGGGCCGAGGTGCTGGTCGGGCTCACCGTGCTCACGGTGCTCTGCGGCGTCGTGGTGGGACTGCTCTACCGGTCGCCGGCGGTGGCCGCCCACCTGGCCCACCGGCCGGCGCGCCGGCCCGTCCCGCCGGCGGTGCTCACTGCGCGTGTGGCCGCGCTCTCCCTCGCCCCGCTGGTGCTCGTACCGCTGCTGGTCGGGGTCGGCCTGCTGTTCGCCGACGATCGGCCCCACCCCCTGGCCCGGATGGTCGTGCTGCTGGCGGCCTGGGGTGCGCTCTTCCTGGCCGTCTCGGTGGTCGCGCCGGTCGGCTCGTTCTTCGCGCTGCGGGGCAAGGGCTGGGCCCGCTGGCTCACCGGAGCCGTGACGGTGGTCGTGCTCGTGGCTCAGCCGCTGCTCTGCTGGGTCGTGCTCGGGCTGGACGGGCTGCTGCGCGACGGCCTGCCGCTGGTGCTGACCGCGGTGGTCGGGCTGTTCGCGCTGCACCGGTCCCGCCCCGCCGCCCGGCCGAGCCCGGTGGCGCCGGCGCCATAGGCCGGGCGCTGATCGTCCGGCCGCCGAACGTACGGCCGGTGCGGCCTGGGAACCGGACGCCCGGGTTGGTGCGTCCGTACGGTCATGCGTGCGTTCGCTCGGTGGCTGACAGCCGTCCTCAGCAGTGGTGTGGTTCTGACGGTGGCGTCCTGCGCGACCCCGCAGGACGGCGCGGGATCGGTGGGTCCGGGAGCGCCCGGCGACGGGTGGCCGGGGGACCGGATGTTCGTCGCCACCTCGGTCACGGAGAACGGCGCGCCCAAGGCGATCGTGGAGAACAGCCGGATCACGGTGAGCTTCCGGGCCGACGGCCACGTCGGCGCCCACGCCGGGTGCAACAGCATGGGCGGCCCCGGCCGCCTGGAGTCGGGGACGCTCGTGGTCGACGACCTGGCCATCACCGAGATGGCCTGCACGGGCGGGCTCATGGAACAGGAGGCGTGGGTCGCCGACCTGCTCACCAGCCGCCCGACGCTGCGGTTGTCCGGTGACGAGCTCACCCTGACCGGCGAGACGATCACCATGGTCCTGGTCGACCGGGAGATCGTCGATCCGGACCGGCCGCTCGCCGGCACCCTGTGGCTGGTCGACACCGTCTTCCAGGGCGAGACGGCCATGAACACCCTCCACCCGGCGCCGGCCATGCTGACCATCGACGCCGGCGCCGGCTCGTTCCGGGCGACCACGGGCTGCCTCGGCGGTGAGCTGCGCGGCACGGCCGCGGTCGCCGGGGAGCGGGTCACGTTCGCGGTGACCAACGACCGGCCGTGCCTCGACGAGACCAACCCGGTCGACACGGCGGTGCGAGCCACCCTCGCCGGCGTCGCGGTCGCCACGATCGAGGCGGACAACCTGCGGCTGCTGCGACCGGACGGTGACGGTCTCGGCCTGACGGCGCTGACGCCGGCCAGCGACGAGCCGATCGAGGTCGACTGCGGGTCCGAGCTGCTCTGGCAGGGTGAGCAGCCATCGCCGGACCGCCTGGCCTGCTTCCTGGAGGCGGTCGAGGCCGGCCGGTTGGCCCAGCTCACGATCGTTCCGCGGACGCCCGAGGGCGGGCTGGTGCCGGTCACGTACCGGGGCGACGACCCCGAGCGGGTGGAGGTCTTCCACGATCTCCGCCACGACCCGTTGGCCACCCCCGGGATCGAGCGTCAGGTCTGCGCCGGGCCGCGCGTGGGCCAGTTCGGTCTCCTCGAGTTCGACCACTGCACCCCCGTGGACGAGTGACGCCGGGCGGACGGCTCGCGGGGCACCGGCCGGATGGCCCGGGCGGAGGTCGGGTGACCCCGGGCGGACGACCCAGGGGCCACCGGGGCGCGGGCCCGACCGGGCGGGCGTGACAGACTGCCACCCGTGAGTGTGCGTTGGCTGACCGCGGGAGAGTCGCACGGCCCGGCGCTGGTGGCCATCCTGGAGGGCATCCCGGCCGGTGTCGCCGTGACCAGCGCCGACGTGGCGAAGGATCTGGCCCGCCGCCGGTTGGGGTACGGCCGGGGCGCCCGGATGACGTTCGAGCAGGACGAGGTGGAGATCCTCGGGGGCATCCGCCACGGCGTGACGCTGGGCAGCCCGGTGGCGATCCGGGTCGGCAACACCGAGTGGCCCAAGTGGCAGACCGTGATGGCCGCCGACCCCGTCGACCCCGCGGTGCTGGCCGGACAGGCGCGGAACGCGCCGCTGACCCGGCCCCGCCCCGGGCACGCCGACCTGGCCGGGATGCAGAAGTACGGCCATACCGACGCCCGGCCGGTCCTGGAGCGGGCCAGCGCGCGGGAGACCGCGGCCCGGGTCGCGCTCGGCGTGGTCGCCAAGCAGCTGCTGGACCAGGGCCTGGGCGTGCGCATCGTCTCGCACGTGGTCGAGCTCGGGCCGGTCGCGGTGAAGCCCGGGCTGGTGGCCCACCCGGACGACGCCGAACGCATCGACGCCGACCCGATGCGCTGCCTCGACCCGGAGGCGTCGGCCCGGATGGTGGCCGAGGTGGACGCGGCCCGCAAGGACGCGGACACCCTGGGCGGGATCATCGAGGTGCTGGCGTACGGCCTGCCGCCCGGCCTGGGCAGCCACGTGCAGTGGGACCGGCGGCTGGATGCCCGGATCGCGGCCGCCCTGTGCTCCATCCAGGCCATCAAGGGTGTTGAGATCGGCGATGCCTTCACCCAGGCCCGCTCGCGCGGGTCGGTGGCGCACGACGAGATCGTGCCCATCTCGGGCGAGCGGGGACCGGGCGAGCCCATCCGCGTGCGGCGGGTGACCGACCGCGCCGGTGGGCTGGAGGGTGGCATGACCACCGGGGAGCCGCTGCGGGTGCGGGCCGCGATGAAGCCCATTTCGTCGCTGAACCGTCCACTGAAGACGGTCGACGTGGCGACGGGGGAGCCGGCCACCGCGATCAACCAGCGCTCCGACGTCTGCGCGGTGCCGGCCGCCGCCGTGGTCGCCGAGGCGATGCTGGCCCTGGTGCTGGCCGAGGCGGTGATGGAGAAGTTCGGGGGCGACAGCCTGGCCGAGTTGCGCCGCAACGTCGCCGGTTACCTGGAGAGCCTGACCGTCCGATGACCGCGTCCACGCCAGCCTCGCCGGAACCGGCCGCCCGCCCGCGGGTCGTGCTCGTCGGCCCGCCGGGCGCCGGCAAGACCACGATCGGGCAGCGGCTCGCCGCCGCGCTGAACCTGCCGTTCCGCGACACCGACGCCGACATCGTCGCGAAGGCCGGCAAGCCGATCCCGGAGATCTTCATCGACGACGGTGAGGAAGCCTTCCGGGCCATGGAACGGGCCGCCGTGGCCGAGGCGTTGTCCACTTTCGACGGTGTGCTGGCGCTCGGCGGCGGGGCCGTGCTCGCCGACTCGACCCGAGCGCTGCTGCGGGGGCACACGGTCGTCTACCTGAGCGTCGAACTGCCCGACGCGGTGGCCCGGGTCGGTCTCGGGACCGGCCGCCCGCTGCTGGCGGTCAACCCGCGGGCGACGCTGAAGTACCTGCTCGAGCAGCGGCGGCCGCTGTACGAGGAGGTCGCCACGATCACCGTCCGCACCGACGGTCGCGATCCCGCCGAGATCACCGAGGAGATCCTCGCCGCCCTGTAGCGGGACGGTGTCCGGGCCGCGCCGCCCATGGTGCGGCGGGCACTGGTCTTCATCGGTGCTGCGCGCGGTCGTCCTCAGTGGACCGCACGGTCGTCCTCTTTGAGCCGTGCGATCGTCCTCACTGAGCCGCGCGGTCCTCCTCATTCAGTCGGGCCGTGTGGTCGCGGAGCACCCGGATCGTGTTCTGGATGTAGTCGATCACCGCGGCCATCTCGCGCTCGTCGTACTTGCTCATGAACGCCCACATGTCGCGGCCCAGGGCGGCGAAGATCCCGGTCAGGTCCGGGACCCGGGCCGGATCGGCCACCACCAGCACCCGCCGCCGGTCGCTCGGATCGGGCTCCCGCCGCACGTAGCCGGCCCGCTCCAGCCGGTCGACGATCCCCGTGACGGCACTGACCCGGACGCCGAGCGGTTCCGCCAGCGCGCCGATGGGCAGGGGACCGGCGCGGACGATCAGGCCGAGGGCCTTGTGCTCGGCGGCGCTGAGGCCCAGCCGGCGCCCGATCGCCTCGTGGAACAGCACGACGGCGGTACTCAGCTCCCAGCCGAGGTCGGCTCCGCCATCTGCCATGGGCTCACTCTATCGCTCTGGACTGTCCACGCCCATGGATAGTACATTGTCGTGAACTATTGACTCGTGGCAGGAGCTTCTCATGCGGACAGGATTGGCGCTCAGCGTCGACGCGGCGCGATGGGCGATACGGTGCTACGCCCGGTACTTCTGGCTGGTCTTCGGTCTGTCGATGGTGCCGACCGCGCAGCGGTTCGTCGCGGTCCGCTTCGGGGACGACCTCCCGCTCGCGGCGGGCGTCGCCGGCGAGATCCTCACCGGGCTGGTCCGGGTGTTGCTCGTCGTCCTCGTCCTGCGCATCGCCGCCCGCGACGCCGGCCTGGCCGGACTGACCGTGCGCGACCGCTGGCGTCGCTTCGCCGCGGGGATCGAGCAGCGGCGCCGGGACTTCCTGACGCAGTTCCTCGTCGTCGGGATCGCGTTCGTCGTGTTCGATGTCCTGCCGACGGCGGCCGTGGCCCTCTGGGTGCCCGCCGACCGTCAGGAGATCGTCGACGCGGTGCTCGTCAGCGGGAAGAACCCGACGATCATCGCACTGACGATCCTCTGGATGATCGGTATCGGCTACCACCTCATGGTGGCCGGCGACCGGGCGCTCGCTTCGGCCGACGTCGATCGGGTCGGGGAGACCCCGAGCGGCGCGGCCGTCGGCTGACCACATCGGCCCCGCCCGCGGCGGCGACCGCGGGGTCCCGGCTGAGGCCGGTTTCCGGCCGACCGGAGCGCCCGGGGTTCGACCGGGCGGACGTACGTCAGCAACCCGCCCGGACTACTGGCGGCGGCTGGGCCCGGAGGACGGCGAGCGCGTTGGGTAGGCTCGCCGCGATGCGTGCGATTCCGGTGGACGACGTGACGGTGATCCCGGTCGGCGGGGAGCAGCCGTACCAGGTGCTGGTCGGGGCCGACCTGACCGAGCGCCTGCCGTCGATCCTGCCCGGCGCGGCCCAGGTCGCCGTCCTGTTCACCGAATCCGTGCGGGAGACGGCCGAGCGGGCCGGCGCGGGCATGCGGGCGGCCGGGGTCGAGGTGCTGCCGATCGAGGTGCCCGACGCCGAGGCGGGCAAGACCATCGAGGTCGCGGCGCGGTGCTGGGACGCGCTCGGCGGGGCGAACTTCACCCGCAGCGACGCGGTCATCGGCGTGGGCGGCGGTGCGACCACCGACCTCGCCGGGTTCGTGGCGGCCGCCTGGCTGCGGGGCGTCCGCTGGGTGCCGGTGGCGACCTCGGTGCTGGGCATGGTGGACGCGGCGATCGGCGGCAAGACGGGCATCAACACCGCCGCCGGCAAGAACCTCGTCGGTGCCTTCCATCCGCCGGCCGGCGTGCTCTGCGACCTGGCCTCGCTCGCGAGCCTGCCCGCCGAGGAGCTGGTGCCCGGGCTGGCCGAGGTAATCAAGTGTGGCTTCATCGCCGACCCGGTGATCCTCGACCTCATCGAGTCCGACCCGGCCGCCGTCACCGCGGCCGAGCCGGACGTGACCACCGGGTCGGTGCTGCGCGAGATCATCGAGCGATCGATCAGGGTCAAGGCCCGCGTGGTCAGCGAGGACCTGCGCGAGTCGGGCCTGCGGCAGATTCTCAACTATGGGCATACGCTCGGCCACGCCATCGAGAAGGTCGAGGGCTACCGCTGGCGGCACGGTCAGGCGATCTCGGTCGGGCTGGTCTTCGCGGCCGAGCTGGCCCGGCAGGCGGGGCGGCTCGACGACGCGACGGCCAACCGGCACCGCGACATCCTCACCCGGCTCGGGCTGCCGGTGACCTATCCGGCCCAGGCCTGGCCGGACCTGCTCGAGGCGATGCGGGTGGACAAGAAGGCCCGGGGCTCCATACTGCGGTTCGTGGTCCTGGATGGCCTGGCCCGACCGGCCATCCTGGAGGGACCCAGCGACGAGCAGCTCTACGCCGCCTACCGGGAGGTGTCCGCGTGAGGATCTCTCCGCCGACGACGGGGCCGGACGACCGTCGTCGCGCGCCGGCCGGTCCGTCCGTCGGGGGGAGCGGGTCGTGACGAGCGTCCTCGTGCTCAACGGGCCGAACCTGGGGCGCCTGGGCACCCGGGAGCCCGACGTCTACGGCCGCACCACCTACGCGGATCTGGTCGCGCTCTGCGAGGAGCACGGCAAGCGCCTCGGCCTCGACGTGACCGTCCGCCAGACCGACGCCGAGCACGAGCTCATCGGCTGGCTGCACGAGGCGGCCGATGCCCGCACCCCGGTGGTCCTCAACCCGGGCGCCTGGTCGCACTACTCGTACGCCATCCGGGACGCGTGCGCCATGCTCACCGCACCCCTCATCGAGGTGCATATCTCGAACATCCACGCCCGCGAGGAGTTCCGGCACCATTCGGTGGTGTCGGCCGTGGCGACCGGCGTGATCTGCGGCCTCGGAGTCGACGGCTACCGCCTGGCCCTGGAGCACCTCGCCGCCCGGCTCGCGGGGTAGCCGCCACGCCCGCTCGGCCGGGGAGAGCCCGGTGACGCCTTGCGGGCCGGTGACGGGTCAGCGCAGGCCGACCGGCTGCGTGGAGGCGGGCGGGTCGTCGTTCGGCTCCCGCCACTCGTCGCGCAGCCGGCGGATCAGCTGGGCCGGGGTGAGCCCGTACAGCGCGGAGCGGGCCGACTTGGCCAGATTGGCGCGGTCCAGGTTCGCCATCGCCCAGGCCGTGCCGAGGACCACCAGGCAGCCGATCAGCAGCCCAGCCACCGCGGGCACGCCCGGCGGGATTCCGCCGGGGAAGACGAGGAGCGTCATCACGAGGGTGAGTCCGACCACGACCTTGCGCGTGCGCGGGCTCGTCGCGGCCGCCCCGAGCGGCACCGTGGCCCAGAGCATGTACCAGGGGTGGAAGACCGGGGCCAGGGAGACGACCGCCCCCAGGCCGAGACCGACCCCGAGCACCGGGTTGGTCCGGTGCCGCAGCAGCATGAGCCCGCAGATCGTCGCGGCCACCGCGAGCCCGGTGTACTGCCAGAACGCCAGCGCGTGGTCGCGGGTGCCGAGCCCGATCTGCTCCAGCGCGAACCCGGTGAGGTACCCGAGGTCGGTGGTGATCGACGTCCAGGTGCGGGCGAGGGTGGGCGTGCCCAGGGCGGCGACCCACCCGTACCCGGTGCCGGCGAGCCAGGTCGTCACCACCACCGTCGTGCCGGCGACCGCGCCCACGGCGAGCGCGGCCCGCACGTAGCGGGCGCGGCCCTCCAGCCGGCTCGCCCAGAGGCCGACGATGAAGGCCAGCGCGAGCCCGGCCGGCGCCTTGACCAGGGCGCCCAGCGTGACCAGCACCGCCCCGGCGGCCGGGCGGCGCTCGACGGCCAGCGTGAGGCCGGCCATCATCAGCCCGATCATGATCGCGTCGTTGTGGGCGTCGCCGACGAGGTGCACGAGCACGACCGGGTTGAGCACGCCGAGCCACAGGCCGTACGCCGGATCGACCCCGGCCAGCCGGGACAGCCGGGGGATCGCGGCGATGACCAACGCGATGCCGACCAGCGCGAGCAGCCGCATCCCGAGGACCCCGAGCCAGACCGAGCCGCCGGTGAGCAGCGACACGGCCGCGGCGAGGCTGAGGAAGACCGGACCGTACGGTGCCGGGGTGGTGTGCCAGATGTCGGGAATGTCGACCGCCCACTGGCCCGACAGGATGCGCGGGCCCTGGTGGTAGGCGTCGACGCCGACCACGGTCATCGTGCCCTGGGCGATGTAGCTGTAGACGTCGGTGCTGAAGACCGGGATGTTCACCAGCAGCGGCGCGCCCCACCAGGCGAAGGTGATGATCAGCTCGCGTTGGGTCGGCTTGTCCGGCGAGCGGACGAGCCGGCCCAGCCGCCACCAGGCGATCATCAGCAGGCAGAGCCCGCCGTAGACCAGGGCCACGGTCGGGGTGATGAAGGCCCGCAGCTGCATGAGGTCCGGGTGCTGCAGCAGCGGGTCGGACTTCGGGGGGATGCCGGCGAAGATCCCACCGACCAGCAGCGCCACCGACCCGGCGAGGCCCAGTCGTCGGCAGTTCGCCAGACGGCCGGCCGTGCTCGGGTTCCTCGTCTGTGGTTCTGCGGTACGGGCCATACGGTCGGTGCGGCTTTCGTTACGGCTTGGACGGGCCTTCGCCATCGTATGCGTCGGCCGTGGTGACAGGAGCGCCCGTTGTCGAAGCGGGCGTCTCAGTTCACCGACGGTCGAGGACGCGCGTTCGGCCACGCAGTGTGCCGCAGGTCACGTTCGCCGGCCGGCGCGGCGACCACGTGGCCGCGCACCCACCCATGGTGCGCCCGAACCCGTCCGGTGGCGAACCCGTCCGGTGACGAACGGGGCCCGATCACGAAGCCCTTGTGGCGACGCGCCCGACCCTGACGGCGAGGCTCGGCTGGCCGAACGGTGGTGACCGGGCGGTGGTGGCGGGACCGCCGTGTCGGGGGTTCTCATCGACACGAAGCAGTGCCACTATGTGCCTGTGCGAATCCGCTGGCCCTTCCGCTCTCCGTTGCCGCGCCGCACTTTCCTCGTTCGCCGGGGCGCGCTGGTCACGATCGTCGCCGTCGGGTTGCTCGGCGCCGCCGGCTGCAAGGGGTACGGCGTCGTCGCCTCCGAGGGCACGGTGGTCACCAGCGCCGGCACCGTCGCGGTGCAGTGCATCGACCGGACGAAGGTCAAGATCGCCGGGGCCTCGCCGGCCGCCGGCTACTCGGTGACCATCGTCGTCGAGGGGCCGGCCGGGCAGGCGAGCCTCGTCTTCGAGAACCCCAACGCCAACGACTTCCGGGTCGCCGTGCACTGCGAGGGCGGGGTACCGGGCTACCAGGAGTTCGAGATCGAGGACACCACGCTCACCGACTGACGCAGCCCGCCGACGCTCGCTGACTGACAGAGCCTGCTGACTGACGGGGGCCGGCGCGACGGTCGCGGCGGGGCGGCCCGGGTCGCGTGGGGGCTGTGGAGTCCCCGACAGGTCGGGGGACTCCACAGCCGGGGATGGCTACGCGGGGGCCAGCGCGAACCGACGCTGAACGTTTTCCGCGCGCTCAGGCGGCGCTGGCGGTCTTGGGCGGGAGGGTGTAGTTGGCCTCGGCGATGAGGGCCAGCACCCGCTCGACCTCCGCCCCGTTGCCCGACAGGTACGCGCGGGCCAGCCGGGTCTGCAGCTCTTCCGGGGCCAGCCGGCCGCTCGCCTCTGGCCGGGTCTCGCCCGTCCCCCTGTCAGTGCTCCCCCTGTCGCCCATGCCGGCACCCTAACCGGGTGGCGGCGGCTGACGACGCATCGCGACCGGCGTGTCGCCCCGGCGGTCCGGTGCGGTCGGGCCGGCGGCCGTGGGCCGGCGTTACGGTGGACCGATGGAGCCGGTGCAGGAGCGGTCGTACGCGGGCGAGGACTGGTACGGCGAGCAGATGGCCGGGCGAGCCTTCGTGCGCTGCCGGTTCGCCGACGTGGACCTGACCGAGGCGAGCACCCAGGGCGCAAGATTTGAGGATTGTCAGTTTTTCAACGTACGCCTCAACACCAGCCAGCACACGAACTCGGCGTTTCTTCGGTGCACGTTCCGTCGGTGCAACCTGTTCGGATCGCAGTGGCAGGGGTGCAAGCTCACCGGCAGCTCGTTCGTCGACTGCGACCTGCGGCCGCTGTCGGTCAGCGGCGGGGACTGGTCGTTCGTCGGCCTGGCCGGTGCCGACCTGCGCGCCAGCGTGTTCCGGGACGTGCGGCTGCGGGAGGCCGACCTGACCGGCGCCAACCTGACGGGGGCCACACTGTCGCATGTGGACCTGTCCGGTGCGGCGCTGGCGAAGGCGATCCTGGCCAAGGCCGACCTGCGCGGCAGCGACCTGTCCGCCCTGGATCCCCGGACCTGCGACATCGCGGGGGCGGTCATCGATGCCGATCAGGCCGTGGTCATCGCGCTCACTCTCGGCTTCAGCGTCCAGTGAGGAAGGTCGGCTCGGCGCGCGCGGTGGTCAGGCGGGTCAGCGTTCGTCGAGCCACCCGCGGACGGTGTCGTGGTACGGCGACCAGGCCTGCCACACCGACCGGGCCCAGTCGAGCTGGGTGGCCGTGCCGGCTCGGACGTCGAAGACGGTCACGTCGCCGAGCGACTCCGGGGGCTCCAGCCAGGGGAAGTCGCGGGTGATCGAGGTCAGGAACCGCGTCGCCGACTCCGGGGGAGCGCCCCGCTCGAGCACCCGGCACAGGCTCATGAGGTGCTTGCCGACCGACCGCCGCGACTGCGGGCCGGGCACGCCGGGGTGCTGGGCGGCGTACGCGTCGACGGCGTACTGGTGGACGGGGCCCAGCGTCAGCAGTTCGGTGTAGGCGGCCCAGCAGGCCGGGGCGCTACCGATGTATCGATGAACCGGACCCTCGATGTCGTCCACGATCGCGCCGCACCCGGGGCAGCGGATCTGGGCGGCGGTCATGCCGGCCATGCTACCGACCCGCCGGGCCGAGTGGATCTAGCCATCAGCCCGGATGTCAGGAGCCGGCGCCGATCGGCGCCGCGACCTTCGCCGACGATTGGTTCTCGGCGGATTGCCTCGGGGACGGAGCCGGCCTCGACGCCGCCTCGGCCCCGGCCTTGAAGATGACACCCGCGTGGCGGAGTACATCGTCCGCGGTGAGCGGGCGGCGACTGTCTTCGGGCTGGAAGACCAGGGCCGCCCGGAGGAGGACGAATCGCAGCAGGCCCATGATCTCGTCGGGGTCGAGCGCGCGGGGGGCGTCGCCGAACATCCGGGTCTCGCGGAGGAAGAACGTCGTCTCGTCGCCCGAGGCCCGGCGGATGAGGAACTCGTTGATGATCTCGAATCGGGCCGGTCGGCGGAACCATCCGTAGGGGTTCAGTCGGTGGCGGCGCCGCCGGGTGCGGAAGCTCGCCGACAGGTGGAGCTTGACGAGCGTCGAGTCCGCCGACGAGTACTCCACCCGTGCGCCGCCCTGGCGGTCGATGCGCAGGTCGGTCAGGCGGGGACAGTCGGCGGCGGCCTTTCTGTCCTCCGCCTCGAGTTCCTTGATGTCGTCCGGGTTCCGGCTCAGATGCTTGTTGATGATCTCCGTATCGACGATCTGATCCAGCCGGAACGCGAACTCGTAGCCGAACATGTCGTGGCCGAGCAGCCGCGCCTTCCATCGCCGGCCGAGCCGGTCGACGGCCGGGAAGAGGGCGAGCACGGCGGCCAGCGCCACGACCGGCCAGGCGGCCGTGAGTATCTCGTCCAGGGACCGATCCCAGGAGAAGCCGCGGAGCGCCGTTACGGCCGCCACCGCCGCCACGATGGTGAAGTACAGCAGGATGGTGTTGTACGTTCCGCCGAGCGGGCTCGGGGTCGCCCCGCCGCTGCCGCCGAGCCGACTGGCCCGGGTCCGCTCGATCTCGGCCATCGCCTCCTGCTCGGCCCGAGACTGCTCCTGCTCGTAGAGCAGGCGCTCCATCCAGGCGTGCTCGACCGACTTCTCCAGGCCGGCGACGTTGTCCTTGAGCGCGTCGAGCAGCGCCTGCCATTCGTCGACGCGGTACGCCAGGTCCCGGCCGGCCGGGCGGTCCCTGAGTTCCGGCGTGAGCAGGACCTGGGCGGCGGCCGCGGCGAAGCGGTGTACGTTGGCGATGAGTGGCAGTTTCGCCCCGGCCAGCATCACGTAGCCGTGCAGCTGGGACTCGTTGGCACCCTGGGCGAGCTCCGGTGACCACTCCTGACGGCCGAGCTTGTCGAGCTTGACCTGGATCAGGCTGGACTGGCGGTGCAGGATCCCCATCATCTCGTCGAGCAGGGCCCGGCGGACACTCTCCACCGACCACTTGATCTTGTGGAGCGACTCGCGGGAGGTCACGGCCAGGAAGTGCCGCAGGATGACCAGCCGATCCTCCGCCTTGTCGGCATCGAGGGTGGTGGTGATGAGGCCGATCACGTCCTCGACGAACCAGAGCAGCCGGTTCTGCCGCGCGTTCGGGCCGCGGGTGGTCGGCCCAACTGGCGCGGCCAGGTCGCCGGAGGGTACCGGGTCGTCGCGGTCCCGCGGGTCCGTCGCGGTCGTGCCGTCTGGCCCGGCCGCAAGGTACTTCTGGATTTTGCTCGTCTGCTCGAAGAAGATCGCGGGCGAAAGGGCATCGTTGAACAGGCCCTCGAAGAGGGTGTTGAGCTGAAAGAACGTCAGGATGCCGAGGGGCCGGCACAGGTGCCCCTCGGTTTCCTGGTCGTTGTAGACCCGGGCGGGCGCTTCGTACCTCGCCGCATCGTCAGCGGTTTTCCGGGCCAATCCGGCGCGCTCGGCGGCGGACGGGGACACGTACTCGTCCGGTTCGATGTCGAGCTGCCACTGTATGCGGAACCGCCCCCCGAAGAGTTCGGCCAGGTGGATCTCGAGCGCGCGGCCGACGGCCTCGGGGTCGTCGCCCGCGGGGGCACGGACCGTGTAGAAGCCGTTCTCGTCGACGCTGAACGTGACCTCGGGAACCCGCAGCTCGACCAGCCGGTGGTTGGCCCGCCACTGGGGCGAGTCCTCGACGACGAGCGGCTCCTTCAGCGGCCGCAGCGTCATGGCCACCTTGATCGGGCGCATCGGATGGGCCGACGCGGGCCTGGCGGCCGGAAAGCTTTGCCCGTCCTCGTCGGCCGCGTCCTCGTCGGTGAACGTGCAGGTGCCCTGGGGCTCGTAACCGAACGACCGGGGCAGCACCTCGAGAACCCGACGCAGGACAGACACCTGGAGACGGGGTACATACTCATATTTTTTGATCAGATCGGACCAGGCGTTCGGCCCGTCACCTGGTGCATCGCCCTCGCGGCGCACGAGCCATCCGTTCGCCGTGTAACTGTAGAAATTCGCGCGCCCTACCGGCAGCCAGAGCGAACGAGTGACCAGGTTTGCCGAATCTGACACCTGCACCGTCATGGCGAACGCTCACTTTCGTCGAGCCGAATGTGCGGGGGTGAGTACGATATCGATCCGCGCCCGATTCGTCTATCCGTCGAATAGCGTATGGCGCAGGAATTCGGGTTCCCGCCTGAATCAAATGCCGTGCCCCTGATCCGAGACACGGTAATGCGTGCTTTTTCCAGAGGTCGCGCCATTGCGGGGGAATTACCCCTGTTCAGGCAACATTGGCGCGTCGATCGCCGGTGGCGCGGCGTCGGGCCGGCCGACTCATCCGACCCTTCGCACAAAGAACGCCGTCGCCCGACCAGGGCCGCCCGGCGGCGGCCAGGGTCAGCCGACGAGGGCGGGGGTGCGGTCTCGCTGGCTGGCGGCGCGCTCCTTCGGCCCGACCAGGAGGCGCTCGTCGATGAGGGCGTCGTAGAGGGTCGGGCTGGGGAGCTTCTCCATGACTGGGCGGCCGGTGGGCCCGGGACGCCAGACCTTGGTGACCACCGCCTGGGTGAGGTCGGCCTCGGGCAGGAGCAGATCGAGACCGACGAAATCGTGCATCCGGCCGACGATGTTCATCCCGGCCAGACTGTCCAGTGTGGCCGGAACGTCGATGGCCCGGCGGCGGCGAATCTTGACCTCGAGCAGCCGGTAGCCCTCCTCCAGCGGCGGCTTCTTGCGGTACAGCGCCACATAACCGCCGTGGATGATGCTCAGGCTCATCGCCGACTCTTCCGGCAGCAGCAGGTAGCACGGCGCGTCGGCCCGGCTGCCCTTGCCCGGCCAGTGGACCACCTCGTTGGGCAGGCCGGTCACCCCGTGCTCGGCGCCCTCAAACCGGATCGCGAGCTCACCGGCGCCCACATCGGCGCGCGCCCGCACGCCCCCGGCCCCGTCCAGGTCGAACCGGGCGGTGACGCGCATGTCGCGCAGCCAGGCCAGGGGGAGCAGGTGAGTGTTGCCGGTGTCGGCCAGCCGTTGCTGGACGGCCGCCGGCGCGTGCCGGGTGTGCTCGCGCAGGTCCACGGCGCCGCCAGCGGGTACCCGCACCCGCAGCAGGTAACCGGTGGGGCGCCGATCCGCCAGCCGCAGCGGGTCCTGCCCGGCGAGCAGGAACAGGTCCGCGCACGGCAGGCCCCACGCCTCGACCTGGTCGCTGGTGAGCGGGGTCCACAGGTACAAATCCATCGGGTGCGCGTTGACCGCCGGCGACGCCGGCAGCCACGGAATCCCGTGCGGGGCCTGCAGCCCCAGCGCGCGGCCGAGCGGGGTCGGGTCGCCCGTCGCACCGGCCGTCGCGCCGGTGTCCGTCGGGGTGGGGACCTGGTCGGGGGAGACCGCCGGGTCGCCGGCGAGGGCCGGAACGCCCGAGGAACCGCCGGCGAGGGCGCCCGCGGCGTCGGGGAGGGCCGACAGGCCTGCGGCGGGCATGTGGGGCAGCCACTGGGTCAGCTCGGCGGCCGGCCCGGAGGCCAGGCCGTACGGCTGCGGGCCGGTGGCCCCGGTGACGGAGGCGAGCGGCCCGAGCGTCGCCGCCGCGGACGCGGGGTCGAACTTCGGTCGGGGCAGGGACCGGCCGTCGGCCGACCGGGGCACGGCCAGCGCGGCCGGCAGCGTGACCGCGGCGGCGGGCCGGCCGAAGGCGACGCAGCACCACGCGTGGTCGGCCCCGTCCGGCCCGTCGGCAACGAGCGTGCCGTCGGCCTGCACCCACACGTCGGCCCCGAGCGTGGCCAGCCACAGGTCGGTGCGCAGGCCCTCCACCAGGGCGCGGGCGTGGTCGATCGTGGTGTTCCAGACGGGGGCCGGCGGTTGGGCGAGCAGCAGCAGGTCTTCGCCGGTCCAGCCGGCGTCCCGCAGCATCGCCTGCAGCTCCCGTGGCCCGGCCGCGACCGCCACCCCGTGCTGGAGCATGACCCCGAGCCGGCCGTCGGGCAGCACGGTCAGGTCGATCGGGAACAGCCCGGGCAGCGGCGCGATCGCGCCGTACCAGTGGCGCAGGCGCTCCAGCTGCGGCGCGGGGACCGAGACGAACGGCACGCCGGGGAAGCGGGCCGCGGAGACCTCGCCCAGCGGGGTGAGCCGCCCGTCGAGGTCGGTGCCGAACAGCGTCATGAGCTTGTCGCCGGCCGACGACGGCGGGTAGGCCCGCCAGCGCGAGGGTGCGCCCACCTCGTCGACCGCCCCGAACTCCCCGAGGCCGGCCAGCACGAACGCGGCGCCCGGCGGCTCCGGCACCCACACCGTGCGCTCCAGCCCGTCGGCCAGGGCCAGCAGCTGCTCGTGCAACGTGGCGCAGGCCGCCGGGTCCGTGGGCCAGGTCAGGGCGACCAGAACGTCGGGATGGATCACGTCGAGGCTCGCCCGCACCAGCGTGGCGAACTCGGCCCCGCCCAGCTGCACGGTGGCGCGTGTCGTCCCGGCCTCCCGGCCGGTCGCCCCGGTGGGGCGGGCGGTCTCGCGCTGCCCGCGGCCGAAGACAAGGCGTCGGCGCGGCGGCTCGGCGGCCGGGGGCGGCTCCGGCTCGTCCTCGAACCGGGCGATCTCGAACCGCCCGAGGTCGGCGTTGACCGCCACCGTGGTGAGCGGGTGCAGCGACGGCATGAGTCGGGCGGCCAGGTGGGTGGTGTCGCGGTAGGTGGCGCGGGTGGCGAAGGCGACCCCGTCGGGCAGGGCGACGGTCACCAGCCCCTGCCCGCGCCGCAGTCGCCCGCGCACGCTGACGAACCAGGTCGCGGCCGAGGGTGGCAGGCCGAGCGGCCGCACCACGACCCAGTCCACCGGTTGCCCCGTGGCGGGGTCGACCGCCACCGCCTCCCAGGTGTCGCCGGTGATGGGGTTCGACTCGCGCAGGTAACGGACCGCCGCGCCCCGCGGGGTCAGGTACACGTCGCAGCCCAGCGTGTTGGCCAGGTCGTTGGCGAGGGTGAGGTGACGCTCACCGTCGTCGACGAGCAGCCGGACGTCGGTCTCCCGGTCGCCCTGGGCCCGCACCGTCGAGGCGAGCGCGGTGGCGGAGACCTCCGGCTGCCCGCCATCGATCACCGTCTGCCCGTCGAAGGCGGCCGGGTCCATGTCCGGCGTGATGTCGAACAGGTACGGAATGGGCCGGCGGTGGGCCAGGTACTCCTCGCGCGAAACCTCGACGACGGAGGTGGTCAGGCCGGAGCCGTGGGGCGCGCGGCCCGCCCCCTCCGCGGCGGAGAAGCCGCCCGGGAGACGTCGTGCGACCATGGTCCTGCCGCCTGCCACGCGCACCGAAGCTAGATAGTTGTACCCGCGTTTCCAAGGCGACACGCCCGGGCCCGGCTCGATACGCTGCGATTCGTGGGGCGGCAGGTGCGGGTGGTGTTCACCAAGTACGACGGGCGGCTGCACTGGCACGCCTGGCTGCATCGGCTGGGTGAGGACGAGCACGGGGTGTGGCTCGCCGCCCCGACCGGCACGCTGTGGCAGCGCGGATCGGAGCCGGTCGTCGCGCTGCCGCCCAGTGTGACGCTGATCCCGCGGGAGTGCTGGTGGGTGGCGGCGTTCAACGCCCCGCCGGCGAAGTATGAGATCTACATCGATTTATCGACGGTGCCCGTCTGGTCCGGGGACGAGGTGACGATGGTCGATCTTGATCTCGACGTCGTCCGCTACCGCGGCAACGGCAGCGTCCGGCTGCTCGACGAGGACGAGTTCGCCGAGCACCAGGTCCGGCTCGGCTACCCCGAGACGATCGTGCGGAACGTGACGCAGACCGCACAGCGGCTCATGTCCGACGTGGTCACCGTCGAGCCGTTCACCACCGCCTACCGTTCCTGGCTCGCCCAGGTGGGCTGACCGTACGGCGGGTGGCCGACATCCGGCGGGCCGCCTCAGCGCGGACGGTAGGATCGGACACCATGGCCACGACCAACGACCTCAAGAACGGCATGGTGCTCAAGCTCGACGGTGAACTGTGGACCGTGGTTGAGTTCCAGCACGTCAAGCCCGGCAAGGGGGGCGCCTTCGTGCGCACCACGCTGAAGAACGTCCTGTCCGGGAAGGTCGTGGACCGCACCTTCAACGCCGGCGTGAAGATCGATACCGCCACCGTCGACAAGCGACCGATGCAGTACCTCTACCGCGACGGTGACGACTACGTCTTCATGGATCTGCAGACGTACGACCAGATCCACGTACCGGCCGCCACCGTCGGCGAGGCGTCGAACTACCTGCTGCCCGAGGCTGAGGTGACCGTGGCCATGCACGAGGGCGTGCCGCTCTACGTCGAGCTGCCCGCCAGCGTGGTGCTGGAGGTCACCTACACCGAGCCCGGCGTGCAGGGTGACCGTTCCACCGGCGGCACCAAGCCGGCCACCGTCGAGACCGGGGCGACGGTGCAGGTGCCGCTGTTCATCAGCACCGGCGAGAAGATCAAGGTGGACACGCGCGACGGCCGGTACCTCGGCCGGGCCTGAGCGCCGGATCGTCACCGTAACCAGCCCGTCACCGAAGGCGTCGTCCCCGTAGGGCGTCGTCGGAGGAACTCATCGTCCCAGTAACGCCGTGGAAGTAACGTGCCGTCGAGGCCGCCCATGAACGAGCACGCACGGTCGTCGAAGCCGGCTGACGTCAAGAGGCCGGCCGACTTCAACCCGTCTCGCCGCAAGTCGCGACGTCGGGCGCTGGATGCGCTCTACTCGGCCGACCTGCGCCGGGAGAGCGCCCCCGCGCTGCTCGCCGACACCATCGCGCGGATGGGCCGGGACGTGCCCGGTCACATGGCCTACGCCACCGAGATCGTCGAGGGCATCGCCCGGCACGCCGAACGCATCGACGAGCTGCTGTCCACCTACGCGGAGGGGTGGACCCTGGACCGGATGCCGGTGGTGGACCGCAACATCGCCCGGATCGGGGTCTACGAGCTGCTGTTCCGGGACGACGTGGACAACGCCGTGGCGATCAGCGAGGCGGTGGCGTTGGCCGAGGAGTACTCCACCGGCGAGTCACCGCGGTTCCTCAACGGCCTGCTCGGCCGCATCGCCGCCCACGCGCTCGCCCGCGACCCCCGCTCGGACGACATCGGCGAGCACGGCCCGGCGGGCGACCAGGGCGGCCGGCGCTGATCGTCGACCAGCGCTGATCGTCGATCGCGGCCGGACGGCCGCCGTCCGGACGGCCGCGGGGCGGTTCAGTCGTTGTCGCTGCGGTCGCGGTTGAGCAGGGCGTGCGGGTCCTCCACGAGCACGCCGTGCTCGTTGAGGCGGTCCACCAGCCCCGACGGGGAGTCGTCGTAGACGACCGCGAGCGCCTTCAGGTCGTCGGCCCGGATCGACAGCACCCGCCCGTTGTAGTCGCCACGGGAGAGCTGGATGGCCCGCGCGTACTTCGCCACGTAGGCGAGGTCGTCGGACTTGTGGTCGTAGAGCTTCTCCAGGTCGAGGACGACCTTGAAGGCGGTGCCGAAGACCGGCGCCCCCTCGGGGTCGGGCAGCAGCTCGGAGACCGGCACGCGATAGAACTCGGCGAGCTCGGCGAGGCGGGACACGGTGATCGCGCGGTCACCCCGCTCGTAGGAGCCGACCACGACCGCCTTCCAGCGGCCGCCCGACTTCTCCTCCACGCCCTGCAGCGACAGACCCTGCTGCTGGCGGATCGCGCGCAGCCGTGCGCCGAGGGACTTGGCGTAGTCGGATGGCATTTCCAGCACTCCCTCTGCTCGCCCGGGATTCCATCCGTTCGATCGGTGGCTCGACGAACGGTTACGGAGAGTGACGGTAGTGGGCGTTCGACACACGGTCAAGTCGTCCGCCGTTCGCGGGGATCACATCACCGTTCCTGCTAGTCTTGCCCGAACCCCCGGGTACGGTGGGGCCGTATGGACCCCACGTTGTCGGCGGGAACGCCGCACCCAGGGTCGACACTGAGGCGTCCTTTAAGACCCGTCCCGTGAGGCGGGGAAGGAGGTCACACTGTGGCACGGCCACAGGTTGATCATGGCGGCGTGCGCGTGGAGCGCCAGCCCGCCGACGGCGGGAAGGCCGACGAGGGCAGGGTCGTCGAGGGCAAGACAGTCGAGGGCAAGGTCATCATCGACGGGCCGAACCTCGCCCGCATCGTCGACCGCATGGCCCACCAGATCCTCGAGAAGACCTCGGGTGCCCGCGACACCGTGCTGCTCGGCATTCCCACCCGAGGGGTGCCGCTGGCCCGGCGGCTGGCCGACCGCATCCGAGCCTTCGAGAAAGTGTCGGTTCCCCTCGGCACGCTCGACATCACCCTCTACCGCGACGACCTGCGCCTGCGCGGCGCCCGGGCCGTCGGGCGGACCGACCTGCCCACGGCCGGCATCGACGGCACCCGGGTGATCCTCGTCGACGACGTGCTGTTCTCCGGCCGCACGATCCGGGCCGCGCTCAACGCGATCGCCGACCTCGGCCGGCCGCGCCAGGTGCAGCTGGCGGTCCTCGTCGACCGCGGGCACCGCGAGTTGCCGATCCGGGCCGACTACGTCGGCAAGAACCTGCCGACCGCGCTGTCGGAGAACGTCCGGGTCCGTCTCGTCGAGATCGACGGCATTGATGAGGTTCGCATCGAAGCTTGGCGTTCGCTGGACGGGACGGGGAAGGGGGACCGGTGAAGATCAAGCATCTGCTCTCGGCCGCGGACCTGTCCCGGGAGGACGCCCTCGCGGTGCTCGACACCGCGACGGAGATGGCCGCCATGGCCGGGCGCGAGGTGAAGAAGTTGCCCACGTTGCGTGGGCGCACGGTGGTGAACCTGTTCTACGAGGACTCGACCCGGACCCGGATCTCCTTCGAGGCCGCGGCGAAGCGGCTCTCCGCCGATGTGATCAACTTCTCGGCCAAGGGATCGTCGGTGTCCAAAGGGGAGAGCCTCAAGGACACCGCGTTGACCCTGCAGGCGATGGGGGCCGACGCCGTGGTGGTACGTCACCCCGCCGCCGGCGCCCCGCATCGGCTGGCCGGCTGGGTCAACGGCAGCGTGCTCAACGCGGGCGACGGCACGCACGAGCACCCCACCCAGGCCCTGCTCGACGCGTACACCATGCGCAGCCGGTACGGTCGGATCGAAGGACTTAAGGTCGCGATCGTCGGCGACGTGCTGCACAGCCGGGTGGCGCGCTCCAACGTGTACCTGCTGAACACCCTCGGCGCGCACGTCACGCTGGTCGCGCCGCCCACCCTGCTACCGGTCGGCGTGGAGGCGTGGCCGGCGGACGTCAGCTACGACCTCGACGCGGTGCTGCCCGGTGTGGACGTGGTGATGATGCTGCGGGTGCAGCGGGAGCGGATGACCGACTCGTTCTTCCCCTCCGAGCGCGAGTACTCCCGCCGGTACGGCCTGGACCTCGACCGCCTGCGCGGCCTGCCGAGCCACGCGATCGTCATGCACCCCGGTCCCATGAACCGGGGTGTGGAGATCTCCCCGGAGGTGGCCGACTCCACCCGGTCCACGATCGTTGAGCAGGTCGCCAACGGCGTGAGCGTGCGCATGGCCGTGCTCTACCTCCTTCTGGGAGGCGCTCCGTGACCAAGGCCCGGCATCCCCTGAGCAACGAGGAGCGAGCGGAGAGGCGGACTCAGGTGAGCAAGGGCTACCTGCTCAAGGGCGTACGGATCCTGGGGGGTCCCGCCGCGGACCTGCTGCTGCGCGACGGGATCATCGCCGCGGTCGGGCGGATCGGCGCGGCGACCGCGAAGGGCGCCGAGGTCATCGACGCCGACGGGCTGGTGGCGCTGCCCGGGCTGGTCGACCTGCACACCCACCTGCGCGAGCCGGGGCGCGAGGACGCGGAGACCGTCGAGTCGGGCTCCCGGGCGGCGGCGCTCGGCGGCTACACGGCCGTCTGCGCCATGGCGAACACCTCGCCGGTGGCCGACACCGCCGGCGTCGTGGAGCAGGTGTGGCGGCTGGGGCGCGAGGCGGGCCTGGTCGACGTCCAGCCCGTGGGCGCGGTCACGGTCGGCCTCGGCGGCGAGCGGCTGGCCGAACTGGGCGCCATGGCCGAGTCGGCGGCCGGCGTGCGGATGTTCTCCGACGACGGTCACTGCGTGCACGACCCGCGGCTGATGCGGCGGGCGCTGGAGTACGTCAAGGCGTTCGACGGGGTCATCGCCCAGCACGCCGAGGAGCCGCGGCTCACCCAGGGCGCGCAGATGCACGAGGGCGTGGTCTCGGCCGAGCTGGGGCTGCCGGGCTGGCCGGCGGTGGCCGAGGAGGCGATCATCGCGCGGGACGTGCTGCTCGCCGGTCACGTCGGGGCGCGGCTGCACGTGTGCCACGTCTCCACCGCGGGCAGCGTGGAGATCCTGCGCCTGGCCAAGCGCCGGGGCATCCGGGTGACCGCGGAGGTCACGCCGCACCACCTGCTGCTGACCCATGAGCGGGCGCGCGGGTACGACCCGGTGTTCAAGGTGAACCCGCCGCTGCGGACCCAGGCCGACGTGGACGCCCTGCGGGAGGCGCTGGTCGACGGCACGATCGACGCGGTCGCCACCGACCACGCGCCGCACGCCCTGCAGGACAAGGAGTGCGAGTGGGCGTACGCCAAGCCCGGCATGCTCGGCCTGGAGACCGCTCTGTCCATTGTGGTCACCACCATGCTGGACTCGCTCGGCTGGGACGGGATCGCGGAGCGCATGTCGCGCACCCCGGCCCGCATCGCCGGCCTGGCCGGCCACGGCCAGGACCTGGTGAAGGGGGCGCCGGCCAACCTGACGCTGGTCGACCCGCAGGCCCGGTGGACGGTCGACCCGGCCCAGCTGGCCAGCCGCAGCCGGAACACGCCCTACGCCGGCATGGAACTGACCGGGCGGGTGATCGCCACGTTCCTGCGGGGCGTCCCCACGGTCCTGGACGGAAAGGCGACCCGGTGAGCACGCGGAGCGCCACCGCGGTCGCGACGAGCGCCGCACCGGTCACGGCCAGCCCGGTCGTAGCCGGACGGGTGGAGACGAAGGGCGGGTGGAGCTAGGTGGCCCGGGCCGAGGCGATCCTGGTGCTGGAGGACGGGACGGCGTTCCGCGGCGAGGCCTACGGCGCGGTGGGGCAGACCTTCGGCGAGGCGGTCTTCACCACCGCCATGACCGGCTACCAGGAGACGCTCACCGATCCCTCCTACCACCGGCAGGTGGTGGTGCAGACCGCGCCGCACATCGGCAACACCGGCGTCAACGACGAGGACGACGAGTCCGACCGGATCTGGGTGGCGGGGTACGTGGTGCGCGACCCGGCCCGGCGGGCGTCGAGCTGGCGGGCCACCGGCGAGCTGGAGGACCGCCTGCGCGACGAGGGCGTGGTCGGGATCTGCGGGGTCGACACCCGGGCGCTGACCCGGCACCTGCGCGAGCGGGGCGCTATGCGGGCGGGCGTGTTCTCCGGCGACGCGGCGTCGCGCGACGTGGCCGAGCTGCGCGAGCAGGTGCTCGCCTCGCCGCCGATGGTCGGCGCGGACCTCTCGGCCGAGGTCAGCACCCCGCGGCCGTACACGGTGGAGCCGGTGGGCGAGCACCGCTACACGGTGGCCGCGCTCGACCTGGGCATCAAGCGCAACGTCACCCGGCGCCTGGCCGCCCGCGGCGTCCGGACCCACGTCATGCCGGTGTCGTCCACACTGGACGATCTGCTCGCGGTGAGCCCCGACGCGGTGTTCTTCTCGCCCGGACCGGGCGACCCGGCCACCGCCGACCACGCGGTCGAGCTGGCCCGGTCCGTGATGCGGCGGGGCATCCCCCTGTTCGGGATCTGCTTCGGCAGCCAGATCCTCGGGCGGGCCCTGGGCTTCGGCACGTACAAGCTGGTCTACGGCCACCGGGGCATCAACCAGCCGGTGCTCGACCGGACCACCGGCAAGGTCGAGGTCACCTCGCACAACCACGGGTTCGCGGTCGACGCGCCGCGCGACGGCCGGGTCGCCACCGAGTTCGGCGACGTCGAGGTGTCCCACGTCTGCCTCAACGACAACGTCGTCGAGGGCCTGCGGTGCCTGGACGTGCCGGCCTTCACCGTGCAGTACCACCCGGAGGCGGCGGCCGGTCCGCACGACGCCGACTACCTCTTCGACCGGTTCAAGCAGCTCATCGAGGGAGCGCCGGCCCATGCCTAAGCGGAGCGACCTTCGCCACGTGCTCGTCATCGGCTCCGGGCCCATCGTGATCGGGCAGGCCTGCGAGTTCGACTACTCGGGCACCCAGGCGTGCCGCGTGCTGCGCGCCGAAGGGCTGCGGGTGTCGCTGGTCAACTCGAACCCGGCGACGATCATGACGGACCCCGAGTTCGCCGACGCCACCTACATCGAGCCGGTGATCCCGGAGTACATCGAGAAGGTCATCGCGCGGGAGCGGCCGGACGCGCTGCTGCCGACGCTCGGCGGCCAGACCGCGCTCAACGCGGCCGTCGCCCTGCACGAGGCGGGCGTGCTGGACAAGTACGGCGTGGAGCTGATCGGCGCCAATATCGACGCCATTCGTCGCGGCGAGGACCGGCAGCTGTTCAAGGACGTCGTGATGGCGGCGGTGCTGCGGGCCGGCATCGTCGACACGCCCGAGCAGGCCGCCACCATGGTGCCCCGGTCCCGGGTCTGCCACTCGCTCGACGAGGTGCGCGCGACGGTGGCCGAGCTCGGGCTGCCGGTGGTGATCCGGCCGTCGTTCACCATGGGCGGGCTGGGGTCCGGGATGGCGCACACGCCCGAGGACCTGGAGCGCCTGGCCGGGGCGGGGTTGCGGGCCTCGCCGGTGCACGAGGTGCTCATCGAGGAGAGCGTGCTCGGCTGGAAGGAGTTCGAGCTGGAGCTCATGCGCGACCGCAAGGACAACGTCGTGGTCGTGTGCTCCATCGAGAACGTCGATCCCATGGGTGTCCACACGGGAGACTCGGTCACGGTGGCGCCCGCGATGACGCTGACCGACCGCGAGTACCAGCGGATGCGGGACGTCGGCATCGCGGTGCTGCGCGAGGTCGGGGTGGACACCGGCGGGTGCAACATCCAGTTCGCGGTGCACCCGAGGACCGGGCGGCTGGTGGTCATCGAGATGAACCCGCGCGTCTCCCGGTCCAGTGCCCTGGCCTCCAAGGCCACCGGCTTCCCGATCGCGAAGATCGCAGCCAAGCTCGCCATCGGCTACACGCTCGACGAGATCCCCAACGACATCACCCGGCAGGCCCCGGCGGCCTTCGAGCCGACGTTGGACTACGTGGTGGTGAAGATCCCGCGGTTCGCCTTCGAGAAGTTCCCCGGGGCCGACGCCGAGCTGACCACCACGATGAAGTCGGTCGGCGAGGTCATGGCCCTCGGCCGCAGCTTCCCGGAGGCGCTCAACAAGGCGATGCGCTCGCTGGAGACGCCGCGGGCCGGGTTCTGGACCAAGCCCGACGCCTACGCGACCCTGGAGGAGGCGCTGGAGGCGCTGCGCACCCCGCACGACGGGCGGCTGTACACAGTGGAGCTCGCCCTGCGGCTGGGGGCGACCGTGGAGCAGGTCAGCGAGGCCAGTGGCGGCATCGACCCCTGGTTCATCGACCAGATCGCGTCCCTGGTCGAGCTGCGTGAGGAGATCCTCAACGCCGCCGTGCTGGACGAGCGGATCCTGCGCCGGGCCAAGCGGGCGGGCCTGTCCGACGCCCAGCTCGCCGCGCTGCGCCCGGAGCTGTCCGGTGAGGACGGGGTCCGTGCCCTGCGGCACCGGGTGGGCCTGCGCCCGGTCTACAAGACGGTCGACACCTGCGCGGCGGAGTTCGCGGCGAGCACGCCGTACCACTACTCCAGCTACGACGAGCAGACCGAGGTGGCCCCCTCGGCCCGGCCGAAGGTGATCATCCTCGGCTCGGGCCCCAACCGCATCGGCCAGGGCATCGAGTTCGACTACTCGTGCGTCCACGCCGTCCAGGCACTGCGAAGCAGTTTGCCTGGACGGAACAAAGAATCAGCCGCCGCAGGCGACGACTCAATAAACGGCGCCGCAGGCGCGCCCGCCGAAGGCGCCTCCGCCGAAGGCGTGTCCGCCGAAGGCGCCTCCGCCGAAGGCGTGGGCGGGTACGAGACGATCATGATCAACTGCAACCCGGAGACGGTGTCGACCGACTACGACACCGCCGACCGGCTCTACTTCGAGCCGTTGACCTTCGAGGACGTGCTCGAGGTCTACCACGCCGAGGACTCGTCCGGTCGGGCCGCCGGCGGTCCGGGCGTGGTGGGGGTGATCGTCCAGCTCGGTGGGCAGACCCCGCTCGGCCTGGCCCGCCGGCTGGCCGAGGCCGGCCTGCCGATCGTCGGCACGTCACCGGAGTCGATCCACCTGGCCGAGGACCGGGGGGCCTTCGGGGCGTTGCTGGACGAGGCCGGGCTCGTCTCCCCGGCGCACGGCACCGCCACCTCGTTCGAGGAGGCCAAGCGGATCGCCGACGAGATCGGCTACCCGGTGCTGGTGCGACCGTCCTATGTGCTCGGTGGCCGGGGCATGGAGATCGTGTACGACGACGTCGCCCTGCGCTCGTACATCACCCGGGCCACCGACATCTCGCCCGAGCATCCGGTGCTGGTCGACCGGTTCCTGGACGACGCCATCGAGATCGACGTCGACGCCCTGGTCGACGCGACCGGCGACGTCTACCTCGGCGGCATCATGGAGCACATCGAAGAGGCGGGCATCCACTCCGGCGACTCGGCCTGTGCGCTGCCGCCGATCACGCTGGTCTCGGCCGACATCGCGAAGGTGCGCGCGTACACCGAGGCGATCGGGCGCGCCATCGGCGTCCGCGGCCTGCTCAACGTGCAGTACGCGCTGAAGGACGAGCGGCTGTACGTGCTGGAGGCCAACCCGCGGGCGTCGCGGACGGTGCCCTTCGTCTCGAAGGCGACCGGGGTGCCGCTGGCCAAGGCGGCCGCCCGCATCATGCTCGGCGCCACGATCGCGCAGCTGCGGGCCGAGGGGATGCTCGCGCCCACGGGCGACGGCGCCACCCTGCCGCTGAACGCGCCGACGTCGGTGAAGGAGGCGGTGCTGCCGTTCCGGCGCTTCCGCACCACCGACGGCAAGGGGGTCGACAGCCTCCTCGGACCGGAGATGAAGTCCACGGGCGAGGTGATGGGCATCGATGCCTCGTTCGGGCACGCCTACGCCAAGTCCCAGGCGGCCGCCTACGGGCAGCTGCCGACGCAGGGCCGGATCCTGGTGACGGTGTCCAACCGGGACAAGCGCGCGATGATCTTCCCGGTGAAACGGTTGGCCGACCTGGGGTTCAGCATCGTCGCCACCGAGGGGACGGCCGAGGTGCTCCGCCGCCACGGGGTCGAGTGCGACGTGGTGGGCAAGCACTACAAGGAGGCGATGCGCAACGCGGTCTCGCTGATCTCCTCGGGCGAGGTGGCGTTGGTGATCAACACGCCGCAGGGGAGCGGGGCCCGTCAGGACGGCTACGAGATCCGGGTCGCCGCCGTGGCCGCCGACATCCCGTTGATCACCACGATCCCCGGGGCCGCGGCCGCCGTCATGGGCATCGAGGCGTTGATCCGGGGCGAGATGACCGTCCGCCCCCTGCAGGAACTGCACGCCGCCCTCCGCGCCCAGGCTCCCACGCCCGCCCCTTCGCCCACCCCTTCCCGTTGATCTAGGGCATAGAGTGGTGAATAGAGATCAACTAACCACCCCAAGCCCTAGATCAACGCGCGGGGGCGGCCGGGTGGGCAGCGGTTCCGGCGGCGTGCTGGGGGCGTACGACTGGGTGCGGCCGTGGCTGTTCCGGCTCGGCGGCGGGGATGCCGAGACCGCCCACGAGTGGGTGCTGCGACGGCTCGCGCAGGTGTCCCGGCATCCCGCGGCGCTGCGCGCGCTCGCCCGGATCACGGCGGTCCCGTCCGCGCCGGTCGAGGTCTTCGGCCTGCGCTTCCCCAACCCGGTCGGGCTCGCCGCGGGCATGGACAAGGACGGGCTCGCGCTGCCCGCCTGGCCCGCGCTGGGGTTCGGCTTCGTCGAGGTCGGCACCGTGACCCGCCACGCGCAGCCCGGCAACGACCGGCCCCGCATGTTCCGGCTGCGCGCCTCGCGGGCCGTGATCAACCGGATGGGCTTCAACAACGCCGGGGCCGCGGCCCTGGCCCGGCGGCTGGCCGCGCTGCCGCCGCTGCCGGTGCCGCTGGGAATCAGTCTCGGCAAGTCGCGGGTGACGCCGGTGGAGCGGGCGGTCGAGGACTACCTGGCGTCCTTCGCCCAGCTCGCCCCGTACGCGGACTACGTCGTGGTGAACGTGAGCTCGCCGAACACGCCGGGGCTGCGCCGGCTGCAGGACCGGGGGCACCTGTCCGAGCTGCTCGGCGCCCTGCGGGCCGAGGCCCGGTCCGTACCCGGACGCGCTCGGTCCGTACGCGCGGTGTCCGGCGAGTCGGTGTCCGGCGAGCCGGTGTCCATCGGGTCGGTGCCCGTACGGTCCGGCGCCGGCCGGCCCGGGCCGGGGTCGGCCCGGTCGGCGGGGTCGTCGACGGCCGTCGAGGCCGAGCGGACCACGCCGATCCTGGTCAAGATCGCACCGGACCTGACCGACCACGCCATCGGCGAGCTGCTCGAGGTGTGCGCCGAGCACGCCGTGGCCGGGGTGATCGCCACCAACACCACCGTGGCCCGACCCGGGCTCGCGCCCGCGGACGTGGCGCTCGGCCAGCAGGCCGGTGGGCTCAGCGGCGCCCCGCTCGCCCCCCGGGCCCGGGAGGTGGTCGCGTTCGTCCACCGGGAGACGGGCGGCCGACTGCCGATCATCGGGGTCGGCGGGATCCTCGACGCCGCCGACGCGGTGCGCCTCGTCGACGCCGGGGCCAGCCTGGTCCAGCTCTACACGGGCTTCGTCTATCGCGGGCCGCGGCTGATCCGTGACGTGGTCACCGCGCTGGCTGACCACCCGCGTCTGGCGGCCGCCCGCGACACCGACCTGGCGGCGGGCTCGGCCGGAGGGAGGCACGCGTGAGCTTCGGAGCCCGGTTGGCGGCCGCGGTGGCGGCGCGAGGGCCGCTGTGTGTAGGGATCGATCCGCATTCGTCCCTGTTGGACGCATGGGGTCTGGAGCGCTCCCCCCACGGGCTGGCCCGGTTCTGCCAGATCGTGGTCGAGGCGGTGGCGGACACCGTCGCGGTGCTCAAGCCCCAGTCGGCGTTCTTCGAACGGTACGGGTCGGCCGGGATCGCCGTACTTGAGTCGACAATCCGACAGTGCCGCGAGCGGGGCGCCCTGGTGCTGCTCGACGTCAAGCGCGGGGACATCGGCTCGACGGCGAGCGCCTACGCGGCGGCCTACCTCGACCCGGACAGCCCGCTGGCCAGCGACGCCGTCACCGTGAGCCCGTACCTCGGGGTGGGCGCGCTCGAGCCGTTCTTCGATGCGGCGATCCGTCACGACCGCGGGGTGTTCGTGCTCGCGGCCACGTCGAACCCGGACGGCCGGGCGCTGCAGGCGGCCCGCACGGCCGACGGCCGCACCGTGGCCCAGGACATCGTGGACCAGGTCGCGGCCCGCAACGCCGGGGCCGAGCCGATCGGCCGCTTCGGGGTGGTCGTGGGGGTCACGGCCGGGCAGGCCGGCGTCGAGCTGGCCGGGCTCAATGGCCCGGTGCTGGCCCCGGGGCTCGGCGCCCAGGGTGGGCGCCCGGAGGATCTGGCCGCGCTGGTCGGCGGAGGGACGGCCGGCGCGCCGGGTCGGGTGCTGGTGCTGCCGTCGTCGTCCCGGGAGATCCTCGCCCACGGCCCGGACCCGGCGGCGGTGCGCGCGGCCGCGACCGCCACCCGCGAGGCGTGCCGCGCGGCCCTGGCGGCCGTGAATCCCTAGCCCATGGCCGACCGTCGTGAGTGGCGGCCGGTCGTCCTGGGGTGACCGGTCGTAGCGAGTCGGCGGGTCGTGATGGGTCGGCGGGTCGTGATGGGTCGGCGGGTCGTGATGGGTCGGCGGGTCGTGATGGGTCGGCGGGTCGTGATGGGTCGGCGGGTCGTGATGGGTCGGCGGGTCGTGATGGGTCGGCGGGTCGTTGTGAGTTTGGAGCAAGCCGGACATACCACACCGGGTTTGGCGTCGTTTGTTCCGCTGCGATGGATGCGCGTTGCCAAACCCGGCTGGGGCGATTAGTTTTCCCGGCGCCGGACGTTCTCGACGATCCGGACGCCAGTGCCCGGTTCGGGCGCTTGGCGGACCGGGCCTCTCGAGCGCGACGACAACCGAAGACCTGGGATGCCTGTGCGCGAACAGGTCACGCCCGCACCATCACGAGGGATCTGAGGAGAACTGGTGCCGCTACCCGAGATCAGCGATGAGCAGCGCCGCGCCGCGCTGGAGAAGGCTGCGGAGATCCGCAAGGCTCGGGCCGAGCTCAAGGAACAGCTCAAGTCGGGCAAGACGACGCTGACGGCGGTGTTGGATCGAGCCGAGACCGACGAGATGGTCGGCAAGCTCAAGGTGTCGGCCGTGCTTCAGGCGATGCCGGGTATCGGCAAGGTCAAGGCGTCCCAGATCATGGAAAAGTTGAAGATCGCGGAGAGCCGTCGGCTGCGCGGGCTGGGCGACCAGCAGCGCCGTGCCCTGCTCGCCGAGTTCGCGGAGGACAATCGCTGACGGCGACGACTCTCGATCGGGCGAACCGGTGGGGTCGCCCGATCGGCCTTTCGCGGCCGCGGTCCGCGCTTCGGTTGGCTCGCCGTCGCCCGACGCAGCGCCGTGGGTCCGGTAGCTCCCAGGCGCTGGTGGGTCACGGTGCCCAGTGAACAGACGGTGCCCAGTGGACAGACGGTGCCCAGTGGACAGACGGTGCCCAGTGGACAGACGGTGCCCCGGGCCTGACGCTGCGCTGTCGCGGTGCGCCCGGGCGACCGCGGCCTGCCCGCGACGCGGCCGGGGGCGCGCGGCCGTCGCCGGGACGCAGCGGCGTGCCGGGCGGTGGGGGGTGGACGATTGTCGCAGATCGGGCGCGTCAGCGTGTGGTAGTTCGCACTTTCGGTCGCGCGCGCGCCGCTTCCGGTAGAAAGACACCATGGAACCGGGCGCGCGGGTGCGCGCGGAGGCAGGGCTGGCGCGCGGTACGCGCGGATCGACTGTGGGGCGCCGTTCAGGCGGATGGAGAGGCTCACCGTGACCTTCGACCACTCGCTGGGTGATCCGTCGACCAATCCCGGCGACGGGCCCCGGCTCGTCGTGCTCTCCGGCCCATCGGGGGTGGGCAAGGACAGCGTGATCGAGCACATCCGGGCCCGGGCGCCGTGGGTGTGGCTGTCGGTCTCGGTGACGACCCGACCCATCCGGGACTACGAGGTCAACGGGCTGCACTACCACTTCGTCGACCGGGAGGAGTTCCACCGGCTGGTGGAGGCCGGGGAGTTCCTCGAGTGGGCGGAGTTCGCGGGCAACCTCTACGGCACGCCGCGCAAGCCCGTGGAGGCCCGGCTCGCCGCGGGGCAGTCCGCCCTGTTGAAGATCGACCTGCAGGGCGCTCGGCAGGTCCGCCGCGCCATGCCGGAGGCCCTCCTGGTCTTCCTCGCTCCGCCGAGCTGGGAGGAGCTCAAGCGGCGCCTGATCGGCCGGGGCACCGACGACGAGGAGACCATCCGGCAGCGCCTCGAGCACGCCCAGGAGGAGTTGGCGGCCGAGCCGGAGTTCGATGTCACGATCGTCAACCACACCGTCGAGCAGGCCGCCGCCGAGTTGGTAGGATTGCTGAGTCCGCAGGCCACGCGGCGATGACGCACGCCCGTCTTCGGGTCGTGCCGACGCCCGGGCCGGCGCGGACCGTACGGTCACCCGGGACCGTACGCCCCGACCAGCCGTAACCAGACCAGTCCTTACAGATCTAAGAAGGTCGCTCCGTGTTGGCTACCGTGGCCCATCCCGAGGGCATCACCAACCCGCCGATCGACGAGCTGCTCGATCGGACCCAGTCCAAGTACGCCCTGGTGATCTTCGCGGCCAAGCGCGCCCGCCAGATCAACGCCTACTACAGTCAGCTCGGCGAGGGCCTGCTGGAGTACGTCGGCCCGCTGGTGGAGGCGGCCCCGCAGGAGAAGCCGCTCTCGATCGCGCTGCGGGAGATCAACGCCGGACTGCTGACCGCCGAGCCGACCCAGGACTGACCCGGTGCCTGAGGGCGCGCCACCGGCGCCGTCGGTGGTGCTGGGCGTCGCCGGCGGTATCGCGGCCTACAAGGCGTGCGAGCTGCTGCGCCTGTTCACCGAGTCCGGGCACCGCGTGCGGGTCGTGCCGACCGAGGCGGCGCTGCGGTTCGTGGGCGAACCGACCTGGGCGGCGCTGTCGGGTGCTCCGGTCGCGACCCAGGTCTGGGCCGACGCGCACGAGGTGCCGCACGTGCGGCTGGGCCGGGAGGCCGACCTGGTCGTGGTCGCTCCGGCCACCGCCGACCTGCTGGCCCGGGCCGCCCACGGCCTGGCCGACGACCTGCTCACCAACGTGCTGCTGACCGCGCGCTGCCCGGTCGTCATGGCTCCGGCGATGCACACCGAGATGTGGGAGCACCCGGCGACGGTGGCGAACGTGGCGACGCTGCGCCAGCGGGGCGTCATCGTGCTCGACCCGGCCGAGGGCCGGTTGACCGGGGCCGACAGCGGCAAGGGGCGCCTGCCCGAGCCCGAGGAGATCTTCGCCGTCTGCCGGCGGGTCATGCGCCGCGGGGTCGCCGTCGACGACACGCTGCGGGGCCGCCACGTCGTGGTGACCGCGGGCGGCACGCGGGAGCCCCTGGACCCGGTGCGCTTCCTCGGCAACCGCTCGTCGGGCAAGCAGGGGTACGCCTTCGCCCGCACCGCCGTGGCCCGGGGCGCCCGGGTCACCCTGATCGCGGCGAACGTGTCGCTGCCCGACCCGGCCGGGGTGCGGATCGTCCGGGTCGGCACCACCGAGGAGCTGCGCGTCGCCACCCTGGAGGCGGCCGCCGACGCGGACGCGGTGGTGATGGCCGCCGCGCCGGCCGACTTCCGCCCAGCCGACTACGCCGCGCAGAAAATCAAGAAGTCGGAGACGGGCGAGGCCCCGACGCTGACGCTCGCCGTCAATCCCGACATCGCCGCCGAGCTGGGCGAGCGCAAGCGGCCGGGCCAGGTGCTCGTGGCGTTCGCGGCGGAGACGAGCGATGCGGTGGCCAACGCCCGCCAGAAGCTGGTCCGCAAGCGGGCCGACCTGATCGTGGTAAATGAGGTCGGTCCCGACCGGGTGTTCGGCCAGGAAGGGACCACGGTCACTATCCTCGGTGCGGACGGATCCACGCTGGAGCTGACTCAGCGACCCAAGGAGGAGGTCGCCGAGGCGGTGTGGGATCTCGTCGCGGCGCGGCTGTCGCCGCGATGACGCGCGATCGTGTCCAAGGCTGTACCGCTCGCGCACAAGCCCTTTCCCGAACCCCTTGGGCCGGTACACTCGCGCCCAGGATCGCCCGAGAATACTGAGGAGTGCCCGTGGCACGACGCCTGTTCACCTCCGAGTCGGTCACCGAGGGCCACCCGGACAAGATCGCCGACCAGATCAGCGACGGTGTGCTGGACGCCCTTCTCGCCCAGGACCCGACCAGCCGGGTCGCCGTCGAGACCCTGATCACCACGGGCCAGGTCCATGTAGCCGGCGAGGTCACCACCAAGGCGTACGCGGACATCAACGGGATCGTGCGGGACACGATCCTGCGGATCGGGTACGACTCGTCGAAGAAGGGCTTCGACGGGGCGTCGTGCGGCGTGAACATCGCCATCGGCTCCCAGTCGCCGGACATCGCGCAGGGCGTGGACAACGCCTACGAGCTGCGCACCGGCCAGTCGGACAGCCTGCTGGACGCCCAGGGCGCCGGCGACCAGGGCATCATGTTCGGCTTCGCGTGCACCGAGACGCCCGAGCTGATGCCGCTGCCGATCGCGCTCGCGCACCGGCTCGCCCGGCGGCTGGCGGCCGTGCGCAAGGACGGCACGATCCCTTACCTGCGTCCCGACGGCAAGACCCAGGTCACGATCGAGTACGACGGCTTCCGCCCGGTGCGACTGGACACCATCGTGGTCTCCAGCCAGCACGCGCCCGACATCTCGCTGGACACCCTGCTCACCCCGGACATCCGGGAGCACGTGATCGCCCCGGAGATCGAGGGCCTCGGCATCGAGATCGAGGGGTACCGGCTGCTGGTCAACCCGACCGGCCGGTTCGAGATCGGTGGGCCCATGGGCGACGCGGGCCTGACCGGCCGAAAGATCATTGTGGACACCTACGGTGGCTACGCGAGGCACGGCGGCGGGGCCTTCTCGGGCAAGGATCCGTCCAAGGTGGACCGTTCCGGGGCGTACGCGATGCGCTGGGTGGCGAAGAACGTGGTCGCCGCCGGGCTCGCCGAGCGCTGCGAGCTGCAGGTCGCGTACGCGATCGGCAAGGCCCAGCCGGTGAGCCTCTGCGTGGAGACCTTCGGCACCGAGACGATCCCGGTGGAGCGCATCGAGAAGGCCATCCGGGAGGTCTTCGACCTGCGGCCGGCCGCGATCATCCGCGACCTGGACCTGCTGCGTCCGATCTACCAGGAGACGGCCGCCTACGGTCACTTCGGCCGGGAGCTGCCCAACTTCACCTGGGAGCGCACCGACCGGGTGGCCGACCTCAAGTCCGCCGCCGGCGCCTGACGCCTCTGGCGCCCCGACGCATCGGCCGCCCCGACGCATCGGCCGCCCCGACGCATCCAACGTCCCGTTGATCTAGGGCTTGGAGTGGTGAGTTGATCTCCGATCACCACTCTGTGCCCTAGATCAACGACGTCGGCGCGTCGGTCAACGACGGCGCGGGGCACCGGTCTGGTATGACGGGCGAGTGGTGGCGCGTGGCGACGGAGCGCCGGAACTGCCCGGGCTCGACCTGAGCGGCTGGCCGGACCGTGACCGGACCGGGTCGCCGCGGTCCGTGCCCCCGCGTTCTGCGTCCTCTCGTTCCGTGTCCCCGCGTCCGGCACCCGGCCGGACGAGTGCGTCCGCGGGCCGGACCGGTGCGGCGTCGGCCGGGACCGGCACGGCGTCGGGCACAGAGGCGGCGGGGGACCGTACGGGCGGAGCGGCCGGCCGGGCCGCGGTGCCCCGGTCCCGGGCCGCCTCGACCCGGTCGCGCACCCCGGCCGACACCCGCCCGGTGGCCCGGGTCGCGCTCGACGTGCCGCTGGTGCACCTGGACCGGCCCTTCGACTACCTCGTGCCGGCCGAGCTGGACACGGCCGCGGTGCCCGGCTGTCGGGTGCGGGTGCGCTTCGCCGGGCGGGTGGTCGACGGCTTCCTGCTGGAGCGGGTCGACTCGTCCGACCACGCGGGGACGCTCGCGTACCTGGAGAAGGTGGTCTCGCCCGAGCCGGTGCTGACGCCGGAGATCGCCCGGTTGGCCCGGGCCGTGGCGGACCGGTACGCCGGCACGCTCGCCGACGTGCTGCGCCTGGCCATCCCGCCCCGCCACGCCCGCGTCGAGTCGTCCGACGACCCGCCCCCGCAACCCCGTACGGCCGGGTCCTCCGTGGCTGGGCCTCCCGAGCCTGGGCCTCCCGTGGCCGGGCCTCCCGAGCCGAAGCCCCCTGGGGCCGGGTCCCCGGAAGCCGGAGCCGCAGCGGTCGCCGCCGTCGGCGCGCCGGCCCGGTTCCCGGTCGACCCTGGCGCGTGGCGGCGCTACCTCGGCGGCGAGGCGTTCCTGCGCGCCCTGAGCGAGGGGCCGAGCGTCCGGAAGGACGCCCTCCCGACCTCTGGCGCGCCGGAAGGACGTGTCTCGGACGCCAGAGCGGGAGCCCACCCGGACGCCGGGGCGGGGGCCCCGCCGGAGGCCAGAGCGCGGGCCGGGGCACCGCCGCGAGCGGTGCTGACGATGCTGCCGGGCGAGGACTGGGCGGCCCGGCTGGCCGAGGCGGTCGCGGTCACCGTGGCGCGCGGACGGGGCGTGGTCGCGGTGGTGCCCGACGCCCGGGACCTGGAGCGGCTGGAGGCCGCCGTGGCCCGGCTTCTCGGCCCGGAATCGGCGGTCTCGCTGCACAACGCGCTGGGGCCGGCCGAGCGGTACCGGCGGTTCCTGCGGGCGAGCCGGGGCCAGGTGCTGGCGGTGCTCGGCACCCGGGCGGCCGCCTTCGCCCCGGTGCGCGACCTGGGCCTGGTGGTGATCTGGGACGACGGCGATGACCTGCACGCCGAGCCGCGGGCGCCCTACCCGCACGCCCTGCAGGTGCTGCTGCTGCGGGCCCAGCTCGCCGGCGCCGGGGCCCTGGTCGCCGCGACCGCGCGCAGCGCCGAGGCCCAGCTGCTCGTCGAGACCGGCTGGGCGACCGAGCTCGTGGCGCCCCGGGACGTCGTCCGGGCCCGCGCCCCCGCGGTGGCCCCCACCGGCGACGACGTGGACCGCGCCCGCGACCCGGCCGCGGCCACGGCGCGGCTGCCGAGCCTGGCCTGGCGCACGGCCCGGGACGCGCTGGCGGCCGGGGCGCCCGTGCTGGTGCAGGTGCCCCGCCGGGGCTACGTGCCCGCGGTGTCCTGTGTGGAGTGTCATGCGCCGGCCCGGTGTGGCCGGTGCGCCGGCCCGCTGGAGCTGCCCAGCTCGCACGGCGTGGCCGCCTGCCGGTGGTGCGGCCGCCCGGCGGCCGACTTCGCCTGCCGGCACTGCGGCGGGCGGCGGCTGCGGGCCTCGGTGGTGGGCGCGGTCCGCACGGCCGAGGAGCTGGGCCGGGCGTTTCCCGGGGTGCCGGTCCGCACCTCGGGGCGCGACGCGGTGCTGTCCACAGTGGACGCCAAGCCGGCTCTGGTCGTGGCGACGCCGGGCGCCGAGCCGGTCGCCGTCGGGGGCTACGGCGCGGTGCTGCTGCTGGACACCTGGGCGCTGCTCAGCCGGGCCGACCTGCGGGCGGCCGAGGAGACGCTGCGCCGGTGGCTCGCCGCCGCCACGCTGGCCCGCCCCGCCGCCGCGGGCGGACGGGTGGTCGTCGTCGCCGACGGCGCGCTGGCCACCGTCCAGGCGCTGCTGCGCTGGGACCCGGCCGGGTTCGCGGCTCGGGAGCTGGCCGAACGGCGGGAGCTCGGCTTCCCGCCCGCGGCCCGCATGGCGAGCGTCACCGGAGCCCCCGCGGCAGTGGCCGAGCTGCTCGCGCTGGCCGCCCTGCCCGACGGTGCGGTCGTCCTCGGCCCGGTGCCGGTCGGGCCGGCGCCCGCGGCCGGGGAGGAGCAGGAGGAGCGGGTGCTCATCCGGGTCGCCCAGCGCTCGGCCGGGCCCGCGCTCGCCGCGGCCCTGCGGGCGGCCGCCGGCGTGCGCAGCGCCCGCAAGGCCGAGGGCACGGTCCGCATCCAGATCGATCCTCGCGAGCTCTGGTGACCCTGTGCCCGACCCTCGGGATCACCCTCTAGGCATCGATCAATCTATATGTGGCTGCTCTCGTCGGGGTGTGCGCCGGGCCACCGGCTGGTAGCTTCGCTCGAATGGCGGGCACGGGTGTGGGCGAGGCGGTCGGCGCCCTGTTCAGTGGCGAGCACTGGCTGGATCCCTACCCCGTCTACGACGCCATCCGCTCGTACGGGCCCCTGGTGCAGGTCGACGACTACTTCTGGGTGGCGAGTGGGTACGCCGCCGCGGACGCGATCCTGCGGGACCCGCGCATGCTCGTGCCGGACCGGGAACTGGCGGGACTGCAGGGCTTCGACAGCGCCGAGGACGCGGTGCTGGGGGACTCGATGCTGCGGGCCAACCCGCCCGACCACACGCGGATGCGGCGGCTCGCCGCCGGGGCCTTCACCCCACGCCGCGTCGAGGGCATGCGGGCGGTGGTGACCGAGCAGGCCACGACGCTCGCCCGCTACCTGGCTCACCTGGCCAAGCGCGGGGACGCGTTCGACTTCGTGACCGAGTTCGCCTACCCGCTGCCCATCCGCGTGATCTGCACCCTGCTCGGGGTGCCGGTCGACGACCAGCACTGGTTCCGCGAGCAGGCGCACGCCCTCACCGAGGTCCTGGAGCCCTCGCTGCTGGTGACCGACGTCAACGAGGCGGTCCGCGCCCGCAGCCGCCTGGGCCTGTACTTCATGGACCTGGTGCAGGCCCGCCGGCACGGCCGGAGCGCACCGGCCGAGCCCGGCCCGGGCGGGCCGGCCGAGCCGGCCGAGGATCTGGTGACCGTCCTGACCCGGGCCCACGACGCCGACGGCGCCACCCTGTCCACGTCCGAGCTCATCGCCAACCTCGTCCTGCTGCTCGTGGCCGGGTTCGAGACCACGACGAACCTGCTCGGCAACGGGCTGGCGGTGCTGCTGGAGCGCCCCGACCTGGCCGCGGCCCTGCGGGCGAATCCGGCGCTGGCCCCGGCGTTCGTGGAGGAGGTGCTGCGCTGGGACTCGCCCGTGCAGCTCACCACGCGCTGGTGCCGCCAGGCGGTCGACATCCAGGGCGTGCGCCTGGAGCCCTACAGCCAGGTCCTCGTGCTGATCGGTGCCGCCAACCGTGACCCGGCGCGGTACCCGAACCCGCACGTCTTCGACCCGACCCGCGAGGCCATCGCGCCGCTGTCGTTCGGGGCCGGCGGACACTACTGCCTGGGCGCGGCGCTGGCCCGGATGGAGGCGCAGGTGGCCTTCCCCCTGCTGCTGGCGGCGCTGCCCCAGCTGGCGCTGGTCGCCCCGCCGTTGCGTCGGCCCCGGCTGACCCTGCGCGGCTTCGTGGAGATCCCGGTCACGGGTGGCCCGGGCGGGACGGTGCGATGGGATGGTCCCGGGCGTCCGTAGACTGGGACGCGCCCAGAAAAGCCCACCTGGTCCAGCTCAGTCGATCAAGCCAACTAGTTGATCAAGGAGGAAGCCGCCGGTGACCGTACAGCCGATCCGACTCTTCGGGGATCCGGTGCTGCGCACCAAGGCGGAACCGGTGGTGGATTTCGACAAGGAACTGCGCAAGCTGGTCAAGGACCTCACCGACACGCTGCTCGACGCCGGTGGGGCCGGGCTGGCCGCGCCGCAGCTCGGCGTGGGCCTGCGGGTCTTCGCCTTCGACGTGGACGACGTCGTGGGGCACCTGGTGAACCCGGTGCTGGAGTTCCCCGACGAGGAGGAGCAGGACGGCCCGGAGGGGTGCCTGTCGATCCCGGGCATCTACATCGACACCAAGCGACGGCAGAACGTCGTGGCGCGGGGCTTCAACGAGTACGGCGACCCGGTGCAGATCGTCGGCTCGGGCATGATGGCGCGCTGCTGCCAGCACGAGGTCGACCACCTGGACGGCATCCTGTTCATCGACCGGCTCGACCCGGCGGCGCGCAAGCAGGCGATGAAGGAGATCCGCCAGGCTCCCTGGTACGACCCGGCCAACCCGCCGATCGTCAAGATCAGCCCACACCGGTAGGCCGCCGTGCGTCTGGTCTTCGCGGGCACCCCGGAGGTGGCCCTGCCGTCGCTGGAGGCGCTGCACGCCTCCTCCCACGAGCTGCTCGCCGTGGTGACCCGCCCCGACGCCCCGGCCGGGCGCAACCGACGGCCGCAGCGCTCGCCCGTCGGCGCCTGGGCCGACGAGCACGGCATCCCGGTGCTGACGCCGGTCCACCCCAAGGAGCAGTCCTTTGTGGACGCTCTGACCGAGCTGGCGCCGGACTGCGTGCCGGTCGTGGCCTACGGCGCCCTGGTGCCCCCGAAGGTGCTGGCCATCCCCCGGCACGGATGGGTGAATCTGCACTTTTCGCTTCTTCCCGCCTGGCGCGGTGCGGCCCCGGTCCAGCACGCGATCCTGCACGGCGACGAGCTCACCGGCGCGGCCGTGTTCCAGCTCGAGGCCGGGCTGGACACCGGGCCGGTCTACGGCACCCTCGTCGAGAAGATCAACCCGACCGACACCGCCGGCGACCTGCTGGCCCGGCTCTCGGTCGCGGGCGCCGGGCTGCTGGTGAGCGTGCTCGACGCCATCGAGGCCGGCACGGCCCGGGCCGTCCCGCAGCCGGCCGAGGGCGTGAGCCACGCCCCGAAGATCACCGTCGAGGACGCGCGGGTGCGCTGGGCGGAGCCGGCGTTCGCGGTGGACCGCCGCATCCGGGCCTGCACGCCCGCCCCCGGGGCCTGGACCGAGTTCCGCGGGGAGCGGCTGAAGCTCGCGCCCGTACGGCTGCTTTCGGCCGGCGACTCGACCGCCCCGGCGCCGTCGCTCGCCCCTGGGGAGCTGCACGTCGAGAAGAGCCGGGTGCTGGTCGGCACCGCCACCGAGCCGGTCGAGCTCGGCCTGGTCCGGCCCGCCGGCAAGCGGGAGATGCCCGCGGCCGACTGGGCCCGCGGCGTGCGGGTGGAGCCGGGCGAGCGCCTGACATGACCCGGCGAGCGCCTGGCCGGACCCGGCCCGCCCACGAAGTCACGGCTTGGGCGCCCGTCTCGGCCGGAGGTGCCCGGAAAGCGACGTTCGGGGCGCCCCGTTGTCGCGCATGACCCCGCGCGGCCGGCCGCGAGCGCCGCACCGGCCCGACGCCCGGCGGGTCGCCTACGAGGCACTGGTGGCGGTGCACCGCGACGACGCCTACGCCAACATCGCGCTGCCCCGGCTGCTGCGCGAGCACCGCCTCACCGGGCGCGACGCCGCGCTCGCCACCGAGCTCGCGTACGGCACGCTGCGGGTCGAGGGGCAGCTCGACGCGTTCCTCGCCGACGCGGCCAAGCGGCCCGTGGCCGACGTCGACCCGCCGGTGCGCGACGCCCTGCGGCTGGGCGCGTACCAGCTGCTGCACACCCGGGTGCCCGCGCACGCCGCGGTCGCCACCACGGTGGACCTCGTGCGCGCGGTGGCCCCGGCCGCGGCCGGGTTCGCCAACGCGGTGCTGCGCCGCATCGCGGAGCGTGATCTCACCGCCTGGCTCGCGCGGGTCGCCCCGCCCGCGGCGACCGACCCGGTCGGGCACCTGGCGCTGGTCCACGCCCATCCCGCCTGGATCGTCCGGGCGTTCGCGGACTCCCTGCGCGTGGATCCGGCCAGCGAGGCCGGGTTCGCGGAGCTGGCCCGGGCCCTGGCGGCCGACAACGAGCGACCGCGGGTGCACCTGTGCGCCCGGCCGGGCCGCATCGACCCCGCCGAGCTGGCCGAGCAGGTCGGCGGGCAGGTCGGGGCGTACTCGCCGTACGCGGTCTACCTGCCCGAGGGCGCCCCCGGTGACCTGCCGGTGGTGGCCCGCGGGCTGGCCCACGTGCAGGACGAGGGCTCCCAGCTCGTCGCCCTGGCCCTCGCCCACACGCCCCTCGACACCCCCGATGGCGACGCCCCCGGCGGCGACGACAGGGCCGGCGGCGAGGGCGCCGGGGAGCGCTGGCTGGACCTGTGCGCCGGGCCGGGCGGCAAGGCGGCCCTGCTCGGGGCGCTCGCGGCCCAGCGCGGCGCCCGGGTGACGGCGGTCGAGGTGGCGCCGCACCGGGCCGACCTGGTGCGGCGGGCGGTCGAGGGCCTGCCGGTCGACGTGCGGACCGCGGACGGTCGGACGATCGACCCCCGCGACGCGCCGCCCGGCCCGCCCGGGGCACCGGCGGGGTGGGACCGGGTGCTGGTGGACGCTCCGTGCACCGGGCTGGGGTCGCTGCGCCGCCGACCGGAGGCCCGCTGGCGCAAGGGCCCCGGCGACCTGCCCCCGCTCACCAAGCTGCAGCGCGAGCTGCTCGCCGCCGCGCTGCGGGTCGTGCGCCCGGGGGGCGTGGTGGCGTACGTGACCTGCTCCCCGCACCCGGTCGAGACCCGGGTCACGGTCGAGGAGACGCTGCGCCGCGTCGGCTCGGCCGAGCTGATCGATGCCCGGGCCGGCCTGCCGGCCGGGCTGCCCGACCTCGGCCCGGGGCCGACCGTCCAGCTCTGGCCGCACCGGCACGGCACCGACGCGATGTTCCTTGCCCTGATCCGTTCGCTGCCCTGATCCGTTCGCTGCCCTGATCCGTTCGCTGCCCTGATCCGTTCGCTGCCGTGATCCGTTCCCTGCCGTGATCCGGCGTTCCGGTCAGTGATCTCCGCTCGGTGGCTGGGCGGCCGGCCGAGCCCCTCCGTACACTGGCGCGGTGACCGGCCCGTCGCGTATCGTGCCCGACCCCGACGACCTCATCGTGGCGCCGAGCCTGCTGGCCGCCGATTTCGCGGTCTCCGCCGCCCGGGGCGTGGCCGAGGTCGCCGACTGGCTGCACGTGGACATCATGGACGGTCGATTCGTGCCGAACCGGACCATCGGTCTCGATCACTTCGCGGCGCTGCGGGCGGCGACCAGCATCCCGCTGGACACCCACCTCATGATCAGCGACCCCGAGGTGTGGGCGGTGCGGTACGCCGAGGCGGGGTCGACGTACGTGACGTTCCACGCCGAGGCCTGCGACGACCCGGCCGCGCTGGCCAAGGACATCCGGGCCGCGGGGGCGCGCCCCGGCCTGGCCATCGACCGGGACACGCCGGTGGAGCCGTACCTGGAGCTGCTGCCGCACATCGACATGTTGCTGATCATGACGATCAAGGCCGGCGCGGGTGGCCAGGCGTTCCTGCCGTACCTGCTCGAGAAGGTCCGCACGGCCCGGGCGCACCGCGACGCCAGCGAGCTGCAGGTCCGCATCGAGGTCGACGGCGGGATCGCCGAGGACACCATCGCCCAGGCCGTGCAGGCGGGGGCGGACACGTTCGTCGCCGGCACCGCGGTCTTCTGCGCCGACGACCCGGTGACCGCCGTGCGCCGGTTACGCGAGCTCGCGGTGGCGGCCTCGGCTCGGCCCGGGTCGGACACCGGCCCGTCCGGTGGGGAGGACAAGCGGTGAGCGTGCTGGAGGACGCGCCCCAGAAGATCCTGGTGGTCGACGACGACGTCGACATCGCTGGCTTCGTCCAGATGAGCCTGCGGGTGGAGGGGTACGACGTCGCCGTGGCGCACGACGGCCTCGAGGCGCTGCGGATGGTGCGCTCGTACCAGCCCGACCTGGTGATCCTCGACGTGATGATGCCCGAGATCGACGGCATCGAGGTGCTGCGCCGGGTGCGCGCGGACCCCATGACGACCGCCCTGCCGGTCATCGTGCTCACCGCCAAGGGCCAGACCCCGGACAAGGTCATCGGGCTGCGGGCCGGGGCCGACGACTACCTGGTCAAGCCCTTCGACACGCTCGAGCTCGTCGTGCGGGTGCAGAACACGCTGCGGCGCAACCGCGAGTCGCGGGAGGTCTCGCCGCTGTCCGGGCTGCCGGGCAACCACCGGATCCTGCGGGAGATCGCCGACCGGCTGCGCTCCGGCAAGCCGTTCGCGGTGTGCTACTGCGACATCGACGGCTTCAAGGCGGTCAACGACGCGTACGGCTTCGCCCGGGGCGACGAGTTCATCGTCACGCTCGGCCGCAAGCTGCTCGAGGCGGTGTCCACCCGGCCGACCGCCTTCCTCGGCCACGTCGGCGGCGACGACTTCGTGGTCATCTGCGACCCGGAGGACATCCGGCCGCTGACCGAGCAGGCGGTCACCGAGTTCGAGAAGGCGGCCGACGCGCTCTACGACCCGGAGGACCGCGAGCGCGGGTACATCACGGTCAAGAGCCGCCGCGACGGGCTCAAGGACGTCGGCTTGGTCACGGTCTCGATCGGCGTGGCGCTGTCGACCCGCCGGGCCTACACCGACCCGCGCCAGATCATCGCCGACGCCACCGAGATGAAGAGCGTGGCCAAGAGCCAGCCGGGGTCGTACGTGGCGGTCGACCGCCGCTCCGGCGAGTAGCCCCGCCGCTCCGGCGAGCGGCGCCGGCCGCCCCGAGAAGCCCGGACCGGCGCGCACCGGGTCGACGGCCCGGGACCAACCTGGCGGAGCAACGGGCGGGTCCGGGCGCCGGCCCTTACCGCGGCTGGGGCCGGTGTGACCAATCACTCGCAGGGTGATGGTTCAGCTGCACGTGCATCTTTGGGGCCCGGCGTGGCACACTCGGTCAATAGCCCACCAGCGCGCTGGCGGGACTCGGTGGAATTCCGAACCGGCGGTGAGCCGTTCTCGGGCCTTCGGCCCGGCGGCGAGCCCGCGACCCGGTGGCAGCCAGTCACCGGTGGACTCAGTGAGAGCCTGAGGCCGACGGTCACAGTCCGGATGGGAGGCAGCGCGCGGTCGACGCGGGACGCGGAGTGCTATGGCAGCCACGCGGGCCCGCTCCTCCGCGTTTCTTCCGTCACCCCGCTCCGCGCGCCGGTACCCCGTGACGGACTGTGGCGGAGGACGCATGGTAACGCCCGCCGAAGATGCCGCGATGGTGCATGCCATCGAGCTCGCCTCCCGCGGGCTCGGCACCACGAGCCCCAATCCGGTCGTGGGCTGCGTGATCCTCGACGTGAACGGCGAGGTGGTCGGCGAGGGCTTCCACGCCTACGCGGGTGGGCCCCACGCAGAGGTCCGGGCGCTCGCCGAGGCGGGTGAGCGGGCGCGCGGGGGCACGGCCGTGGTCACCATGGAGCCCTGCGACCACGTCGGCCGTACCGGTCCCTGCACCCAGGCGCTGATCCGCGCCGGAATCGCCCGCGTCGTCTTCGGCGTGCACGACCCCAACCCGGTGGCCGCCGGCGGGGCCGAGACCCTGCGGTCGCACGGCATCGACGTCGAGGGCGGCGTACGCGCGGCGGAGGTGCAGGCCGGCAACCTCGCCTGGCTCACCGCGACCCGCCGAGCCGCCGCCGGTGACCCGCGGCCGTTCGTCATCTGGAAGTTCGCGTCCACGTTGGACGGTCGGTCGGCCGCGCTGGACGGCACGAGCCAGTGGATCAGCTCGCCGGACGCCCGGCTCGACGTGCAGGAGCTGCGCGGAACCGTCGACGCCATCATCGTCGGGGTCGGCACGGTGCTCGCCGACGACCCTCACCTGACCTACCGCACCGACGCCGGAGCCCTGGCCAACCGCCAGCCGCTGCGGGTCATCATCGACACGCACAACCGCACGCCCCCCGACGCCCGCGTGCGGGACGGGGCCGCCCGCACCTGGGTCGCCACCGGCGCCGAGCTCGGGTACGACCGGGACGGCCGGGTCGACCTGTGGGCGCTCGGCAAGGCCCTGTACGAGCGGGGCTGCCGGCGGGTCCTGCTGGAGGGCGGGCCGACGCTGGCCGGCGCCTTCCTGCGGGAGGGTCTCGTCGACGAGGTCATCGGCTACGTGGCCCCGAAGCTGCTCGGGGCCGGTAAGCCGGCGCTGTCCACGGCCGGCATCGTCACCCTGGCCGAGGCCGTGGATCTGGAGATCATCGATGTCCGCCGGGTCGGCCCGGACCTGCGGATCACCGCCCTGCCGAAGGGCCGCTGACATGTTCACCGGAATCGTCGAGGAGCTCGGTGAGGTCACCGGGCTGGGGTGGGTCCCCGGTGGGCGCAGCGCGGTGCTGCGCGTCCGCGGCCCGCTGGTGGTGACCGACACCAAGGACGGTGACTCGATCGCCGTCAATGGCGTCTGCCTCACCGTGGTCGAGGTGGACGGCGACGAGATGAGCTTCGACGTCATGCGGGAGACCCTGGAGCGGTCGGCGCTCGGCTCCCTGCGTCCGGGCGACGCGGTGAACCTGGAGCGGGCCGTCACCGTCGCCTCGCGCCTGGGCGGGCACATCGTGCAGGGCCACGTCGACGGCGTGGGCACGATCGTCTCGGTCGAGCCGGGCGACGCGTGGACCGACGTCCGGGTGTCGCTGCCGCCCGACCTGGCCCGCTACCTGGTTCCCAAAGGCTCGATATGTGTCGATGGCGTGTCGCTGACCGTGGTCTCGGTGACGGACACGGCGGCGCCCGCCGAGCCCGCCGGTGGTTCCTCCGTCCCCCCGCCGGCCGCGTCGTTCACCGTGAGCCTGATCCCCACGACGCTGGCCCGCACCACGCTCGGCCTCAAGGGTCCCGGAGCGCTGGTGAATCTCGAGGTGGACGTCATCGCCAAGTACGTGGAGCGGCTTCTCCGGCCAGGCGGGGCGGAGACCGATCACAGGTGGGAGTAACGGGATGACTGCAACGGAGCAGTGGTCGACCGCGGGGGCATCGCCGCGGAGTCCGGGCGGGGCCGAGCGGACGTTCGGCCGGGAGTTCGCCACCATCGAGGAAGCGATCAAGGAGATCGCGGCCGGCCGGCCGGTGGTGGTGGTCGACGACGAGGACCGGGAGAACGAGGGCGACCTCGTCTTCGCCGCGCAGAAGGCCACCCCGGAGTTGGTGGCCTTTATGGTGCGGTACTCGTCCGGGTTCATCTGCGTCCCGCTGACCGAGGAGGCGGCCGACCGGCTCGAGCTCCCGCCGATGTACGTCACCAACCAGGACCGGCGGGGCACCGCCTACACCGTGACCGTGGACGCCCGCGAGGGCGTGACGACCGGCATCTCCGCCGCCGACCGCGCCCGCACGATCCAGGTCCTCGCCGATCCGAGCAGCAAGCCCACCGACCTGAGCCGGCCGGGCCACGTCGTGCCGCTGCGGGCCAAGCGGGGCGGGGTGCTGCGCCGGGCCGGGCACACCGAGGCGGCGGTGGACCTGGCCCGCCTGGCCGGCCTGGAGCCGGTCGGCGTGGTCTGCGAGCTGGTCAACGACGACGGCACCATGAAGCGCCTGCCGGACCTGCAGGCCTTCGCCGAGGAGCACAACCTCGCGCTGATCACGATCGCCGACCTCATCGCCTACCGGCGCGCGCACGAGCGGCTGGTGGAGCGGGTGGCCGAGACCCGCATCCCCACCGAGTACGGCACCTTCCGCGCGGCCGGCTACCGGGACCTGGCCGACGGCAGCGAGCACGTGGCGCTCATCTACGGGGACATCGGTGACGGGGAGGACGTGCTCGTCCGGGTGCACTCCGAGTGCCTCACCGGCGACGTGTTCGGCTCGCTGCGCTGCGACTGCGGACCGCAGCTGCAGGCGGCGATGCGGCGGGTGGTGGCCGAGGGGCGCGGCGTCGTGCTCTACGTGCGCGGGCACGAGGGGCGGGGCATCGGCCTGATGCACAAGCTGCAGGCCTACCAGCTGCAGGACCAGGGCCGTGACACCGTGGACGCCAACCTCGAGCTCGGCCTGCCCGCCGACGCCCGCGACTACGGCACCGGGGCGCGGATCCTCGTCGACCTCGGCATCCGCTCGATGCGGCTGCTCACCAACAACCCGGCCAAGCGCGCCGCCCTCGAGGGGTACGGCCTGACGATCACCGGTCGCGTGCCGTTGCCGGTCCGCCCCCACCCGGAGAACGTGCGGTACCTGCGCACCAAGCGCGACCGCATGGGGCACCTGCTCGAGGATCTCGACGAGAACGTGTCCGCGGCGGGCTAGCGCCTCCCCGTTGATCTAGGGCATAAAGTGGTGATTGGAGATCTATTCACCCCCCTAAGCCCTAGATCAACGACGTGGGCGAGCGAGTGAGAGCGAGTAAGGAGGAGACGTGGCCGGGTACGGCGAGCCGCTCATGTCCACAGTGGATGCCCATGGGCTCAGGTTGGGGATCGTCGCGAGCTCGTGGCACGGCGACATCGTCGACCACATGGTGGCGCGGGCCCAGGAGGCGGCCAAGGCCTGCCACGTCGACGACGTCCGGACCGTCCGGGTCATGGGGTCGGTGGAGCTGCCCGTCGTCGCCCAGGCGCTGATCCGTCACTGCGACGCCGTCGTCGCCCTCGGCGTGGTGGTGAAGGGCGAGACCGCCCACTTCGACTACGTGTGCCGTTCGGTCACCGACGGGCTGACCCGGGTGGCGCTCGACTCCGGGCGACCCGTGGCGCACGGCGTGCTCACCGTCTACACCCTCGACCAGGCCCGGGCCCGGGCGGGCCTGCCCGGCTCGACCGAGGACAAGGGCTGGTCGGCCACGGTCGCGGCGCTGGACGCCGCCCTGGCCATCCGCTCGGTGGGCCCCTGACCGTCGCCGCGAGCGGCCCACATCATCATCATCACCACCGCGGCGGGGGGGGGGCGCCTCCACGGCCACTGCCGCCGGGACCGCTGCCGGCCCGGCGTGCGTCGCGCGATCGTACGGTCCGCGGTCGGGCATTCGTGGCCGTTGCGCCGGCCCGGTGCGGGCGGTCGCTCCGGGCCGGGCTGGCCGCGGGCGAGGTCGGGGGGCGGACGTACGGTCAGTCGGCGGTGTCCGGCCGGCGCGACACGGGCACGGTGTTGGCCCCGCCGCGGAGCGCGTCGCGGATCTCCCGCAGCAGCAGGATCTCCTCGCTGGGCGCCTCCGACTCCGGCTCGGTGCCCTTGCGACGCCGCTCGGCCAGCTTGTTCATCGGCGTGACCACGAGGAAGTAGAGCACGGCCGCCGTGATCAGGAACGCGATGACCCCGTTGATGAAGGTGTTGACCGGGAAATGGACGCTGCCGATGTCGAAACCGCCGCCCGGGCGCTCCTTGGTGGCGCCGAAGAGCTGCAGCAGCGGGTTGATGAAGGCCGTGGTGAAGCTTTCGACCAGGGCGGTGAAGGCGGCGCCGACGACGATACCGACCGACAGGTCGACGACGTTGCCGCGAAGAATGAAGTCCTTGAATCCCTGGAGCAGTCCCTGCAGCGTCTTGATCACGTGCGCCTCCCAGAATGCGAAACCCCGGCGGACCAGTGGAGCAACGATAATGGCGGTCGGTCGGGTTCGCAGGGGACCGCTGCACTGAGGCGGTCCGCGCGTCGCCCCGGCCGGGGGCCCTTCCCCGGGGCCGGGCGGGGCGCACCGTCGGGTGGTCGGGTGGGTGTCCGCCCGACGGCGCCTGACAGAATGGCGAGCCGTGAAGACCTTCGACGAGCTGTGGGAAGAGCTGGCGGCCAAGGCGGCGGAGCGCACCCCCGGCTCGCGGACCGTGGCCCTGCTGGAGGGCGGGGTGCACGCGGTGGGCAAGAAGGTCGTCGAGGAGGCGGCCGAGGCGTGGATGGCCGCCGAGCACGAGAGCCCGGAGCGCGCGGCCGAGGAGATCTCGCAGCTGCTCTACCACACGCAGGTGCTCATGCTGGCCCGCGGGCTCACCCTGGCGGACGTCTACCGGCACCTTTAGTCGTTCCCTGGGACGTCCACCGGCACCCGTAGCCGTCCCGCCGGTCGAGGCGGGTTCGGCGCGCCCGGCCCGGCGTGGCAGACTCGCAGCGTGGGCGAGGGTAGTTCCCCAGTGGTGATCCGGCCGCGGCGCGTGCGGGTGGTCTGTTGGGTGCTGGCCCCGTTGGTGGCGATCTTCTTCGCGGTGCTCGGCGCCGTGCTGCGGGGGCCGGTCAACAACGCGCCCACGGCGGGGGTCTTCCAGCCGGGGGACCAGATCGCCATGGGTGTGCTCGGGCTCCTCGCCGCCGGGGCGATCCTGCTCTTCACCCGGCCCCGCGTGGTGGCCGACGCCCAGACGATCGAGGTCCGCAACGTGCTCGGCACCCACCGGCTGCCCTGGGCCGTGGTGCGGCGCATCGTGTTCGAGCGGGGCAACCCGTGGGTCAGCCTGGAGCTGGAGGACGACGACCTGCTGGCGGTCATGGCGGTGCAGGCGGCCGACAAGGAGCACGCGGTCGCGGCGGTCCGGGCGCTGCGGGCGCTGCACGCCGCCGCGCGCGAGTCCGCGCCGAGCCGGCCGGCCGACGGTCCGGCGGAATGATCGCCGCGCGGCGATTGATCGACGAGCGCCGCGCAACGATGTTCACCGTGCCGCGATGATCACGGTGAGGCGCTGACGTCCCCGGGCGCGCACCCACGCCGCACGGCGATCACGGATCATGATCGCGGTGAGGCGGCGAAACCTCCGCGGGGCGACGGGTGCCGCACGGCGATCATCGCGGCTGGCGTGGGCGGCGCCGGCCCGCTGACCGCGTCGACCGACCCTGCGTCGATCAACCCCGCGCCACCGATCGTGGGCCGACGATGCTGGGATGAGCGCCACTGTCTGGTACGCTTGGTGCGTCGACCCCATCACGCCCCGTCGTGATGACTGACGGTGAGCCCGGCCACCGGCCGAGCGAGCCGTCGACTACGAAGAGGAGCCCCGCTCCCACCCGTCGCCGCGAGGTTGGCGGGTCCGGTCTGTGGCGCAGACGCGCCCGCGTACGGATGGTGCGCGATGGACCGGTCGAGCGGGCCCTGGCATGCGCCAGGGCCTTCTTCGTGGGCCGACAACAGACCGGCCCGCATGAGCGGGAACCGGTGAGGTTCGGATATGGAGGAGGCCCCATCAGCGTCGAGCACCGCGTCAACGAGCAGATTCGCGCCCGCGAGGTGCGGCTGGTCGGTCCGGAGGGGGAACAGGTAGGCGTTGTCCCCCTGGAGCGCGCCCTGCAGCTGGCGGCCGAGGTCGACCTCGACCTGGTCGAGGTGGCACCGATGGCCCGCCCGCCGGTGTGCAAGCTCATGGACTTCGGCAAGTTCAAGTACGAGAGCGCGCTCAAGGCCCGGGAGGCACGGCGCAACCAGCAGCAGACCGTCATCAAGGAGATGAAGCTCCGCCCGAAGATCGACCCGCATGACTACGAGACCAAGAAGGGTCACGTGATGCGGTTCCTGAAGGCGGGCGACAAGGTCAAGGTGACGATCATGTTTCGCGGTCGCGAGCAGAGCCGGCCTGAGCTCGGCTACCGGCTTCTGCGGCGGCTCGAGGACGAGATCTCTGACCTGGGGTACGTGGAGTCCTCCGCGAGGCAGGATGGCCGCAACATGGTCATGGTGATCGCCCCGCACAAGTCGATCCGAACCGGCCGTGGCAGCGGGCGGCAACGAGGAGAGGAAGGTTCGTCCGGTTCCGCTTCGGGTCCGGGCGAGAAGAACACCGAGGAACCCTCCGCGCAGTAGCGAGGGTTCTCGACGATCTACGGACCGATCGCGCCGGCGTTCGCGGGGCAACCGCCCACGCCCGGGGTACCCGGGTGGCGACGCCGGCGGTGGTTCGTGTGAAGGGTGAAGACATGCCGAAGTTCAAGCCTCACACCGGCGCGGGCAAGCGCGTCAAGGTCACCGGCCGCGGCCGGTTCCTGACCGAGCAGTCGGGCAAGCGGCACCTGCTCGAGGGCAAGAGCTCCCGCCGGACGCGGCGGCAGAGCGGGACGGCCAGCATGGCCAAGGTCGACGTCAAGCGGGTGCGCCGGCTGCTGGGCCTCTGACCGACAGGTTCGGCGGTCCGGGCCGCGACCCGCGGGAGACCGCCGTCCGCCAAGACCCCCCTTGCCCCCCGAGTCCGCCCGGGTCCCGGCGACCGGCTGGCCCCGGGCTCAGTGAAGGAGAGAGACAGACGTGGCACGCGTCAAGCGGGCGATCAACGCCCAGAAGAAGCGCCGTACCGTCCTGGCGAGCGCGAGCGGGTACCGGGGCCAGCGCTCCCGGCTGTACCGCAAGGCCAAGGAGCAGATGCTGCACTCGATGCAGTACGCCTACCGGGACCGGCGGGACCGCAAGGGCGACTTCCGGCAGCTCTGGATCACGCGGATCAACGCTGCGGCGCGGCTGAACGGCATGACGTACAACCGGTTCATCCAGGGCCTGCGCCTGGCCGGCATCGAGGTGGACCGCAAGATCCTGGCCGACCTCGCGGTCAACGACGCCGCGACCTTCGCCGGCCTGGTCGCCGCGGCCCGGGCCGCTCTCCCGGCCCAGGGGGCGGCCGCCTGAGCCCGAGGCCGGTCGGTGACAGCGGGGCCAGGCAGCCTGATCCCCGGGTCGACGTGAGCACCGGTGGCGACTGAGTTCGGCCGCGTCGCCGGCGGGAACCGAGCGCCCGCGCGCGGCGCGGCCGCATCGCGTGGCGAGGCGGTGCGGGCCGGGGCGCTGCCGCGCGGCCAGACGGCGCCGCGCGAGGATGACCACGTGCTGACCCCGCGGTCGTCGCGGGTCGTCGCCGCCCGCAAGCTGCAGCGCCGGCGGGAGCGTGACCAGAGTGGACTGTTCCTTGTGGAGGGTCCGCAGGTGGTCCGGGAGGCGCTGGCCGCGGGCGCGGTGACTGAGCTGTTCGTCGAGGCCGGCCGCGACCACGGCGCGCTGGTCGCTTCCGCCGGCGGGGTTCACGTGCGGACGGTCAACGCCGCCGGCCTGGCCGCGCTCGCCGAGACCGTGACCCCGCAGGGCGTGGTCGCGGTGGCACGCCACCGCCACGTGAGCCTGGCGGCCGCGCTGGCCCGGAAACCGCGGCTGGCCGTGGTGCTGGCCGGGATCGCCGACCCGGGCAACGCCGGCACGGTCCTGCGCACCGCCGACGCGGCGGGCGCCGGGGTGGTGGTCTTCCCCGACGGCAGTGTCGATCCTTACAACGGCAAATGCGTGCGGGCCAGCGCCGGCAGCCTGTTCCATGTGGACCTGGTGCGGGGCGGGACCGCCGAGGAGGCGCTGGTCGCCCTGCGGTCGGCCGCGTTCACCATCCTCGCCGCGGACGCGCGCGGCGAGCACGACCTGGACGAGCTGCTCGACACCGGCCGACTGGCCGGCCCGACGGCCTGGGTCTTCGGGTCGGAGGCGCACGGCCTGCCCCCGGAGGTGTCCGAACTGGCCGACGCCCGGGTCCGGGTACCGATCCACGGCCGCGCCGAGAGCCTGAACCTGGCTGCGGCGGCGGCCGTTTGCCTGTACGCTTCCGCCAGAGCACTGCGCTCCGAGTGAACACTGTGCTCGGGTGAAGGAGTCCCCTCATGATCGAGCCCCGGTTGTTTATGCGGCCCGCCGGTGGCGGGCGTGTGGGGTGAGATCCTGCGCTGACGCGCACCGGCGGGCGGCGGCCAAGCCGCGGGATGGATGAGGACGCGGGCGAGAAGCACGCCGGCGTACCTCGTGATCGGCAGCAAACGTAGGATCGGCCAGCGATGGCAACCGCCGGAGGACTCCGTCATGAGCGTGCGTCAGCAACCGAATCGAGCGACACCGTATGAGGCGCCCCAGCGCGGGCCGGCCTCCGGGCCGGCCGCCGCGGGCACGGGCCGGCTCCCGTCCGCGACCGAGGCCCGGCGGGGGCGGTCATGAGCCGGCGCAGCGATGTGTACGACCCCAAGCAGGTCGCGCTGCTGGACCAGGCGGCGCTGGACCAGGCGGTGGCGGCGGCGCGGGAGGCGTTCGCCGCGGCGTCCGACGTGGACGGTCTGATCGCGTTGCGTCACCAGCACCTGGGCGACCGGGCGCCGGTGTCCCTGGCGCGGCGGGAGATCGGCGCGCTGCCGCCGCAGGCCCGGGCCGACGCGGGTAGGCGGGTCAACGAGGCCCGGGCGGCGATCCAGCAGGCGTACGACGCCCGGCTGGCCGCCCTGGAGGAGGAGCGGGCCCGCCGCATGCTGGTGGAGGAAGCGGTCGACGTGACGCTGCCGGGCGACCGGCGGCCGCGCGGCGCCCGTCACCCGATCACCACGCTGATGGAGCGCATCGCCGACCTGTTCGTCGGGATGGGCTACGAGGTGGCGGAGGGCCCCGAGATCGAGCTGGAGTGGGCCAACTTCGATGCCCTGAACATCCCGCCGGACCACCCGTCGCGCGGTCTCATGGACACCTTCTGGGTGGCGACCGCCGCGAAGCTTGCGAGCGGCGCCTCGGGCAACGCCGCGAAGCTTGCGAGCGGCGCATCAGGCTCCGCCGCGAAGTTTGCCAACGGGCTGGTCGCGAAGTCGCCCGAGAACCAGCTGGGCACGGGGTCGGGGCTGGTGCTGCGCACGCACACCTCGCCGGTGCAGGCCCGCACCATGCTGGAGCGCAAGCCGCCGATCTACGTCGTGGTTCCGGGCCGGGTGTACCGCACCGACGAGGCCGACGCCACGCACTCGCCGGTGTTCCACCAGGTCGAGGGGCTGGTGGTGGACAAGGGCATCACGATGGCCCACCTGCGCGGCACGCTGGACCACTTCGCCCGGGCCATGTTCGGGGAGAACGCGCGCACCCGGTTCCGGCCGCACTACTTCCCGTTCACTGAGCCGTCGGCCGAGTTCGACGTGTGGTTCGAGGCCCACCGCGACGGCCCCCGGTGGGTCGAGTGGGGCGGCTGTGGGATGGTCGACCCCAACGTGCTGCGGGCCTGTGGCGTCGACCCGACTGTCTACAGTGGATTCGCGTTCGGCATGGGGATCGACCGCACGCTGATGTTCCGCAACGGACTGTCGGACATGCGGGAGTTCATCGAGGGCGACGTACGGTTCACCCGGGCGTTCGGCATGGAGGTTGCGTAGCGATGCGGGTGAGCGTCTCCTGGCTGCGCGAGTACGTGGACCTGCCGGCGGACCTGACCGCCGAGCAGCTCGAGGACGCGCTGACCAACCTCGGCATCGAGGTGGAGTCCATCGTGGACCAGGGCGCCACCGTGCAGGGCACGCTGGCGGTCGGCAAGGTCCTGACCATCGAGGAGCTGACCGGTTTCAAGAAGCCGATCCGGTTCTGCACCGTCGACGTCGGCAAGGCCAACGGCACCGGGGACCCGCAGGAGATCATCTGCGGGGCGCGGAACTTCGTCGAGGGCGACCTGGTGGTGGTGATCCTGCCCGGTGGGGTGCTGCCCGGCGGGTTCCAGATCGGGGCGCGCAAGACGTACGGCCGCATGTCCAACGGCATGATCTGCTCCGGCCGGGAGCTGGGCGTCAGCGACGACCACTCGGGAATCCTCGTGATCGACCCGGCCACGGGCGCCCAGCCGGGTGAGGACGCGCGGCCGTACGTCGGGCTGAACGACATCATCGTGCACGTCGAGCCCACGCCGGACCGGGGCTACCAGATGTCGGTGCGCGGGCTGGCCCGGGAGCTGGCGCACGCCTTCGACGTGCCGTTCACCGATCCCGGCCTGCGCAAGGCGCCCAAGGGCTCCACGCGCGGCAAGCCGCCGTGGCCGGTCACGGTGGTCGACCAGGTCGGGTGCGACCGGTTCGCGGCCCGGCTCGTCACCGGCCTGGACCCGAACGCGCCGACGCCGGAGTGGATGCAGCGCCGGCTGGTGACGGCCGGCATGCGCACGCTCGGCCTGGCCATCGACGTGACGAACTACGTGATGCTCGAGCTCGGCCAGCCGATGCACGCCTTCGACGCCAAGCGCATCAAGGGCGAGCTCGTGGTGCGGCGGGCCAACGCCGGCGAGGAGCTGACCACCCTGGACGGCGTTCGGCGCCGGCTGTCCGAAGAGGACATGGTGATCTGCGACGACACCGGACCGATCTCGCTGGCCGCCGTCATGGGTGGCGAGACCTCCGAGGTCATCCCGGGCACCACCACCGACGTGCTGCTGGAGGCCGCCCACTGGGACCCGACGATGGTCAGCCGCACCGCCCGCCGGCACAACCTGTTCAGCGAGGCGGCCAAGCGCTGGGAGCGCGGGGTCGACCGGGAGCTGGCCCTGGTGGCGCTCGAGCGGGCCGTGCAGATCCTCGTCGAGTACGGCGGCGGCACGCCGAGCAAGCAGATCCTCGACCTCAACTACCCGACGCCGATCTCGAGCATCACGCTGAACGCCGAGGAGGTGTCCCGCCTCGTCGGTGTTCCGTACCCGACCTCGCTGGTGGGCGAGCTGCTCACGAAGATCGGCTGCACGGTGACGAACAGCGCCCCCGAGGGCGCCGGTTCGGAGGGCGGGGCGATCCTGACCGTGACCCCGCCGAGCTGGCGGCCGGACCTGCTCCGCCCGGCCGACCTGATCGAGGAGGTGGTCCGCCTCGACGGCTACGACAAGGTGCCCAGCGCGCTGCCGATCGCGCCGCCCGGGGCCGGCCTGACCGCCGACCAGCGTCGGCGCCGTTCGGTCGGGCGGGCGCTGGCCGAGATGGGCTACGTCGAGGTGCTGCCGGCGCCGTTCGTCTCGGCCGAGGCCCTGCGGAAGCTGGGCCGGCCGACCGACGCGGTGCGGCTGGCGAACCCGCTGTCGGACGAGGAACCGTACATGCGGACGACCCTGCTGCCCGGGCTGCTCGCGACGCTGCGCCGCAACATCGGCCGGGGCAACCGGGACGTGGCCCTCTACGAGCTCGGCCTGGTCTTCCTGCCCACCGATGCCGGCCCGCCGCCCGTGCTCGACGTGAGCCGGCGGCCGACCGACGAGGAGTGGGAGCGGGCCAAGGCCGCGGTGCCGCCGCAGCCGTACCACGTGGCCACGGTGGCGGCCGGGGAGTGGGAGCGCTCGGGCTGGTGGGGTCCGGGCCGGGCGTACGACTGGGCCGACGCCATCCAGACCGCCCGCGAGGTGCTGCTCGTCGCCGGGGTGCAGCCCCGGTCCATCTCGGTGACTGCCGCCGACACCATGCCGTGGCACCCCGGACGCTGCGCGGCGCTGCGCGTGGACGGGGTCGTGGTCGGTCACGCCGGGGAGCTGCACCCCGCGGTCTGCGCCGCCTTCGACGTCCCGAAGCGGACCTGCGCGCTGGAGCTGGACCTCTCGGCGGTGCCGCTGCCCGGCCTCACGCCGGCGCCGAAGCTGTCGAACTTCCCGCCCGCGCTCATCGACGTGGCGCTGGTGGTGCCGTCCGACGTGCCCGCGGCCGAGGTGGAGAAGTCCATTGTGGATGGTGCCGGGCCGCTGCTGGAGTCCATCCGGCTCTTCGACGTGTACACGGGTGCGCAGGTCGGTGAAGGGCGCAAGTCGCTGGCGTACAAGCTGGTACTGCGGGCCCCCGACCGCACCCTGACCGCCGAGGAGGCGGTGGCGGCCCGCGACGCCGCCGTCGCCGTCGCCGCCCAGCGTCACGGGGCCGTCCTGCGCGGCGCCTGAGGTCGGCGCGGAGGCCTCATTGTCGGTGGGGCCCGGCACAATGGCGCGACAAACCTTGTGCATCCCACCGGTGGAGGCCTCCGTGATTGACCACGTATCGATCCAGGTCCGGGACGTCGCGGCGAGCGTGGCGTTCTACGACGCCGTGCTGGCGCCGTTGGGCGGGCGGCGGGTGCTCGACTTCGACGACCAGATCGGCTACGGCACGCAGTTCCCCGAGTTCTGGATCGGCCCGACGAACACCCCGGGCGAGGCCCGGGAGGCTCACCTGGCCTTCACCGCGCCGGATCGGGCGGCCGTGCACGCGTTCTTCGAGGCGGCGGTGGCGGCCGGGGCGGAGGTGCTGCACGAGCCACGGCTGTGGCCGGAGTACGCCCCGACCTACTACGCCGCGTTCGTCCGCGACCCCGACGGCAACAACGTCGAGGCGGTGTGCCACCGGCCGGAGTGACGGTGGCGCCGAGCGTGCGCCTGACCGGCCCGACCTCGCCTGTATTCTGATACGATGCTCTGCATAGTCATGCAGACGTGAGGTGAGGGCGATGGGAATCCGGGTGGCGGTCGTCGGGGCCAGCGGGTACGCGGGGGGCGAGGTGCTGCGCCTGGTCGCCGGTCACCCGGAGTTCGAGCTCGTCGCGGCGACCGCGCACTCGCAGGTCGGGGCGCCGGTCGGGAGCGTCCACCCCCACCTGATCGGTATCGGTCTGACCTTCCAGCCGGCGACCCCCGAGGCGCTGGCCGGGGCCGACCTGGTCTTCCTCGCCCTGCCGCACGGCGAGTCGGGGGCGGTCGCGGCCACGCTCCCAGACGGCGTCAAGGTCGTCGATCTCGGGGCCGACCACCGGTTGCGCGACCCGGAGCAGTGGAAGGCGTACTACGGCGGCGAGCACGCGGGCACGTGGACGTACGGCCTGCCGGAGCTGCCGGGCCAGCGCGAGCTGATCGCCTCGTCCACCCGGGTGGCGGCGACCGGCTGCTACGCCGTGGCGACCATCCTGGCGCTCGCCCCGCTGATCAGATCCGGACTCGTGAGCCCTGAGGACGTTGTCGTGGTGGCCGCCTCGGGCACCACGGGCGCCGGCCGGAGCCTCAAGCCGCACCTGCTCGCCAGCGAGGTCATGGGCGACCTGTCCGGCTACAAGGTCGGCACGCACCAGCACGTGCCGGAGATGAAGCAGGCCACCGGCGCCACCTCGCTCTCCTTCACCCCGGTGCTCGCGCCGATGCCCCGCGGCATCCTCGCCACGGTCACCGCCCGTCCGTCCACACCGGACGTCACGGCCGAGGACGTGCGAGCCGTGCTGGCGCAGGCGTACGACGGGGAGCCGTTCGTCCGGCTCCTGCCGCCGGGCGTGTGGCCCCGGACCAAGGCTACCCTGGGGAGCAACGCCTGCCACCTGCAGGCGACGGTCGACCGCGACTCCGGACGGGTGCTCGTGCAGAGCGCGATCGACAACCTGGGCAAGGGCGCGGCCGGTCAGGCGGTCCAGTGCGCCAACCTCATGGTCGGCCTGCCGGAGACCACCGGCCTCACGGCGGTCGGGGTCAACCCCTAGCCCGGCCCGGGAGCGCCCGGCGGCGCGGGTGAATTCGGGCGGCTGGCGCGGGGGAGGCCGGGTACGGGGTGCGTTTTCGGGTGGCTGGGTACGGAGTGCAATTTCGGTTGCCCCGGGATGGTGTAACTTGATACGGTCTGCTGCATAGTCATACAGAAGGGTGGGAGCGTGAGCGTCACCGGGCCCCAGGGATTCCGGGCCGGGTCCGCGGCCGCCGGGCTCAAGACGTCGGGCGACCTCGACGTGACGGTTGTCGTCAACGACGGCCCCCAGGCGGCCGCCGCGGGTGTGTTCACCAGCAACCGCATCAAGGCCGCGCCGGTGCTGTGGAGTCAGCAGGTGCTGCGGGGCGGTCAGGTCCGTGCGGTCGTGCTGAACTCCGGCGGGGCCAACGCCTGCACCGGGCCGGGCGGGTTCCAGGACACGCACAAGACGGCCGAGCTGGTCGCCGAGCTGCTGCGCAAGGAGGGCCTGGACGTCGGGGCGGCCGACGTCGCCGTCTGCTCGACCGGCCTGATCGGGGAGCGGCTGCCGATGGACCGGCTCACCGCCGGCGTCGAGCAGGCCATCCGGTCGCTGGACCGGGACGGCGGACCGGACGCGGCTCGCGCCATCATGACCACCGATACCCGCCCCAAGACCGTCCACAGTGTCCGCGACGGGTGGTCGGTCGGTGGCATGGCCAAGGGCGCCGGCATGCTCGCGCCTGGTCTGGCCACCATGCTGGCCGTGCTCACCACTGACGCCGTGACCGACGCCGCCGCGCTGGACCGCGCGCTGCGCCGGGCGACGCGGGTCACGTTCGACCGCATCGATTCCGATGGGTGCATGTCGACCAACGACACCGTGCTGCTGCTCGCCAGCGGCGCCTCCGGCGTCACCCCTTCGGCCGACGAGCTCGACGACGCGGTCCTGGCGGCGTGCCAGGACCTGGCGATGCAGCTGCTGGCCGACGCCGAGGGGTCCACAAAGGACGTGACCATCGAGGTGCGGTCGGCGGCCACCGAGGACGACGCGGTGGAGGTGGCCCGGGCCGTGGCCCGCAACAACCTGGTCAAGACCGCGCTCTTCGGGTCCGACCCGAACTGGGGCCGGATTCTCGCCGCGGTGGGCACGACCTCGGCCCGGTTCGAGCCCGATCGTGTCGACGTGGCCATCAACGGGGTGTGGGTCTGCCGGGGCGGGGCCGCTGCCGAGGATCGGTCCACGGTGGACCTCTCCGGCCGCCTGGTCCACATCGTCATCGACCTGGCCGCGGGCGACCAGACCGCCACGGTGTGGACCAACGACCTGTCCCACGGCTACGTCCACGAGAACTCGGCGTACTCGACATGACCACCGACGCCCACGACATGACCACCGGCGGCCATGACATAACCACCGACGTTCTGTCATCCAACCTCGCACGCCCGGCGGAGGCCTCATCATGACCGTCTCGACCCGGGACCTCGGCATCGCGCTGGGGAAGGCGAGCACGCTGATCGAGGCGCTGCCCTGGCTCGCACGCTTCCACGGCGCCACCGTCGTCATCAAGTACGGCGGCAATGCCATGGCCGCCGGCAACGGATCGGGGACCACCGACAACCTCGAGGTGCAGAAGGCGTTCGCGGCCGACCTGGTGTTCCTGCGCTACGTGGGCATCAAGCCGGTCGTGGTGCACGGCGGCGGTCCGCAGATCTCGGCCATGCTGACCAAGCTCGGCATCGACAGCGAGTTCCGCGGTGGGCTGCGGGTCACCACGCCCGAGGCCATCGACGTCGTCCGCATGGTGCTGGTCGGCCAGGTCGGGCGGCAGCTCGTCGGGCTCATCAACGAGCACGGGCCGTTCGCGGTCGGCATGTCCGGTGAGGACGCCCGGCTGTTCACCGCGCAGCGGCGGTCGGCCACCGTGGACGGCAACCCGGTCGACGTGGGCCTGGTCGGTGACGTCGCGTCGGTCAACGTCTCGGCGGTCACCGACCTCATCGAGGCCGGGCGCATTCCGGTGATCGCCTCGGTGGCCCCGGACGAGAACGGGGTGGTGCACAACCTCAACGCCGACACCGCCGCCGGCGCGCTCGCCGCGGCGCTGGGCGCGCAGAAGCTGGTCGTGCTCACCGACGTGCCCGGGCTCTACCGCAACTGGCCGGACCCCGACTCGCTCGTCTCGCACATCAGCGCCGACGAGGTCGAGGCGCTGCTGCCCACCCTGCACTCCGGCATGGTGCCGAAGATGGAGGCGTGCCTGCGGGCCGTCCGGGGCGGGGTGAGCGCCGCCCACATCGTCGACGGCCGGGTGCCGCACTCTCTGCTGCTGGAAATATTTACGGATGAAGGGTTCGGCACGATGGTCACCGCGCACGGACCCGCACCGGCCGAGCCGTCGGGGGAGGGACCGTGACCGAGCTGACCTCGCGGTGGTCGGCCGCGATGATGAACAACTACGGGACGCCGTCGCTGGCGCTCGTGCGGGGCGAGGGCGCGGTCGTCTGGGACGAGGCGGGACGGTCCTACGTGGACTTCCTCGCCGGCATCGCGGTCAACGTGCTCGGCCACGCGCATCCCGCCGTGGTCGAGGCGGTGACCACGCAGATCGGCCGGCTCGGGCACGTGTCGAACCTGTTCGTCGCGGAGCCGCCGGTGGCACTGGCCGAGGCGCTGCTCGCCCGCACCGGCCGCCCGGGACGGGTCTACTTCTGCAACTCGGGCGCCGAGGCGAACGAGGCGGCGTTCAAGCTGTCGCGGACCACCGGCCGGACGAAGGTCGTCGCCGCCGACGGTGCCTTCCATGGCCGCACCATGGGGGCGCTCGCGCTGACCGGCCAGCCGGCCAAGGCGGACCCGTTCCGGCCGCTGCCGGGTGAGGTGGTCCACGTCCCGTACGGCGACGTGGCCGCGCTGGAGTCCGCTGTGGACGATGCCACCGCCATGGTGATCCTCGAGCCGATCCAGGGGGAGAGCGGCGTGGTGGTGCCGCCCCCCGGCTACCTGGTTGCGGCTCGCGAGATCACCGCGCGCCATGGGGCGATCCTGGCCCTGGACGAGGTGCAGACGGGCATCGGGCGGACCGGCTACTGGTTCGCCCACCAGGCCGAGGGCGTCGAGCCCGACGTGATCACGCTGGCGAAAGGGCTCGGCGGCGGGCTGCCGCTCGGCGCGACCATCGCGTTCGGCCCGTGGGCCGAGGCGCTGAAGCCGGGCAGCCACGCCTCCACCTTCGGTGGCAACCCCGTCTGCTGCGCGGCCGGCCTGGCGGTGCTCGCCACCATCGAGGCCGAGGGGCTGCTGGACCACGTCAAGCGCATGGGTGAGCTGCTGCGTCGCGGCATCGAGGCCCTGGGCCACCCGCTCGTGACCGGGGTGCGCGGCGCCGGCCTGCTGCTCGGCGTGGTCCTGGCGGCGCCGGTGAGCGGGGACCTGCAGGCGGCCCTGCTGGAGGCGGGTTTCCTCACCAACGCGGTCCGGCCCGGCGTGCTCCGCCTGGCGCCGCCGCTGGTCATCTCGGCCGAGCAGATCGAGGCCCTGCTCGGCGCGCTGCCGGCCGCGCTCGACCGGGCGGCCGAGCGCGGCGGGCGGCCCGAGCCCGAAGCGCCGCCCGCGCCGCAGGGGGCGACGACACTATCCACAGGGGAGGAACCGGCGTGACGCACGGAATGGTCGCAAGCAGGCAGCCCGGGGAGCCCGCGAGCCGGGCCCTCCGGTCCGGTGGCGTGTCGGCGGATCGACCGGTCCGCCACTTCCTGCGCGATGACGACCTGTCGCCGGCCGAGCAGGCCGAGGTGCTGGACCTCGCGCTGACCATGAAGGCGCAGCCGTACGCCTTCCGTCCCCTCGAGGGCCCGGCCGCGGTGGCGGTGCTCTTCGACAAGCCCAGCCTGCGGACCCGGATGTCGTTCGAGGCCGGCATCGCCCAGCTCGGCGGGCAGCCGATCGTGGTCGACAGCCAGAACACGCACTTCGGCCGGGGCGAGACGCTCGGCGACGCCGCCCGGGTGCTGTCGCGGTACGCGCGGGCGATCGTGATGCGGACCTTCGGCGACGAGCGGCTGGCGGAGGTCGCGGCGGCCGCGACCGTGCCGGTGGTCAACGGGCTCACCGACGGGTTCCACCCGTGCCAGGTGCTGGCCGACCTGCTGACCATCCGCGAGCACCTCGGCGGGACCGCGGGCCGCACGCTGGGCTACGTGGGCGACGCCGCCAACAACATGGCCCACTCGTACCTGCTGGGCTGCGCGGTGGCGGGCATGCACGTCCGGGTGGCGGGGCCGCCGGCCCACCAGCCCGACCCGGTGATCGTGGCCGACGCCAGCGCCATCGCGGCCCGCACCGGCGGGTCCGTGCTGGTCACCACCGACCCCATCGAGGCGGTGAGCGGCGTCGACGTCATCGCCACCGATACGTGGACCTCGATGAACCAGGAGGGGGACGGGCTGGACCGGGTCACGCCGTTCCTGCCCTACCAGGTCAACGCCGACCTCGTGGCCAAGGCGAAGCCCCACGCGATCGTGCTGCACTGCCTGCCCGCGCACCGGGGCGAGGAGATCACCGACGAGGTGATGGACGGGCCGGCGAGCGTGGTGTTCGACCAGGCCGAGAACCGGCTGCACGCCCAGAAGGCGCTGCTGGCCTGGCTGCTGACCAAGGCCAGCCGAACGGAGGCCGCCCGGTGACGCCTCCCGCCGCCGCCCTCCCCGCCCCCAGCGCCCCCGCCGCCCCCAGCGTTGTTCCGGGCGTTGATCTAGGGCTTAGCGTGGTGAAACGATCTCCGATCACCACTCCAAGTCCTAGATCGACGAGGTGGGAGGCGGTGGCGATGCCGTCGGGCAGGAGGGAGCGGCGGCGGTGACGGCGGCGGCCCCGTCGTCGAAGGCGGCCCGGCACGCGCGGATCGTGGCGCTGATCCGCGAGGTGCCGGTGCGGTCGCAGGCGGAGCTGGCGGAGCTGCTCGCCGCCGAGGGGTTCGTCACCACCCAGGCCACCCTGTCGCGGGATCTGGAGGAACTGGGCGCGGTCAAGGTGCGGGGCACCGATGGATCGGCGCCGGTCTACGTCATCCCGGAGGAGGGGGCGGGCCCGCTGCGCGCGGCCGAGCAGCCGCCCGAGCGGTTGCGACGCCTGCTGCGCGAGCTGCTCGTCAGCGCCGAGGCCAGCGGCAACCTGGTGGTGCTGCGTACCCCGCCGGGCGCGGCCCAGTTCCTGGCCAGCGCGTTCGATCGCTCCGGGCTGCCCGAGGTGATGGGCACGATCGCCGGGGATGACACGATCATCGTCGTGGTGCGGGATCCGGCCCGCCGGTCGGGCCCCGGCACGGCGTTCGCCGCCACCCTGCTGGAATGGGCGGGCAAGGCGTGACGGCCAGTGTCGGGGCGCAACGACACGCGGCAGGAAGCAACGGCACGGGTCAGGAAGCGGTGCCAGGACACGACGCCCGGTTGACGGCGCGGGCCCAACCGGGAGTCCGTCCTGGCCGGAGGAGGGAGGCGAGCGTGGGCGCGGCAGAGGGCACCCAGGGCATCCGGTTGTGGGGCGGGCGGTTCTCGGGCGGGCCGGCCGAGGCCCTGGCCCGGCTGTCGCTGAGCGTCCACTTCGACTGGCGGCTGGCCCCGTACGACCTGGCCGCCTCCCGGGTGCACGCCCGCATCCTGGCCGACGCCGGCCTGCTCGACGCGGACGAGCTCGGCCGGATGCTGGCGGCCCTGGACGACCTGGAGGCGGCCTGCGCGTCGGGGGAGTTCCGGCCGACGGTCGAGGACGAGGACGTACACACCGCGCTCGAGCGCGGGCTGCTGGAGCGCCTCGGCGCGCTCGGCGGCAAGCTGCGGGCCGGGCGCTCCCGCAACGACCAGGTCGCCACCGACCTGCGGCTGTACCTGCGCGACCACGTGCGCGGCGTGGCCGCCCGGCTCGTGGAGCTCGCCGACGCGCTGATCGAGCAGGCGGCCCGGCACGTGGACACGCCCGCCCCGGGCATGACCCACCTGCAGCACGCGCAGCCCGTCTCGTTCGGCCACCACCTGCTGGCCCATGTGCACCCCCTGCTGCGCGACCTGGAGCGCCTGCGCGACTGGGACGCCCGGGCGGCGGTCTGCCCGCTCGGCGCCGGCGCGCTGGCCGGGTCGAGCCTGCCGCTGGACCCGGAGCGGGTGGCCCGGGAGCTGGGCTTCGACCGGGCGGCCGCGAACTCGATGGACGCCGTCTCCGACCGGGACTTCGTGGCCGAGTTCCTCTTCGCGGCCGCGCTCATCGGCGTGCACCTGTCCCGGCTGGGCGAGGAGATCGTGCTGTGGACCTCGCAGGAGTTCGGCTGGGTGGAGCTCGACGACGCCTTCGCCACCGGGTCGTCGATCATGCCCCAGAAGAAGAACGCCGACATCGCCGAGCTCGCCCGGGGCAAGGCGGGCCGCCTCATCGGTGATCTCATGACCGTGCTCACCATGCTCAAGGGCCTGCCGCTCACGTACGACCGGGACATGCAGGAGGACAAGGAGCCCACCTTCGACGCGGTGGACACGCTCGAGCTCGTCCTGCCCGCCCTGACTGGCCTGGTGTCGACCATGACCGTCCGGGTGGACCGTCTCGTCGAGGCGGCGCCGAAGGGATACACCCTGGCGACCGAGGTGGCCGAGTGGCTGGTGCGGAAGGGCGTGCCGTTCCGCGAGGCGCACGAGGTGACCGGCGCGCTGGTCGCCCTGTGCGTGGCCCGGGAGTGCGGGCTCGACGAGGTCTCCGACGAGGACCTGGCGAAGGTCTCGCCCCACCTGACCCCCGACGTCCGCTCGGTGCTGGACGTCCGGGGCGCGCTCGCCGCCCGGACCGCACCGGGCTCGACCGGCCCCGGCCCGGTCGCCCAGCAGCTGGCCGAGGTTCAGTCCACAGTGGAGCAATGGCGGGAGTGGGCGGCCACCCGCGTCGTGCCCCGCTGATCGCGACTCGCCGATGAGCCCGGAGGACCTGGCCCGGCTGCTGGAGGGGCCGCCGGAGGTGGTGGCGCCGGGACTGCTGGGGTGCCGGATCGTGGCCGGCGGCGTGACCATACGGCTCACCGAGGTGGAGGCGTACGACGGGACGGGCCGCGACGCCGCCTCCCACGCCCACCGCGGCCGTACGGCCCGCAACGCCGTGATGTTCGGGCCGCCCGGCCACGCCTACGTGTACTTCACCTACGGCATGCACTGGTGCATGAACGTGGTCTGTCGGCCGGAGGGCATCGCGTCGGCGGTGCTGCTGCGGGCAGGCTCCATTGTGGACGGCATTGAGGTGGCGCGAGCCCGGCGGCCCGGCTCGTCCGACCGCGACCTGGCCCGGGGTCCGGCCCGCCTGACTCAGGCCCTGGGCATCGCCCGCGAGACCAATGGCGTGAACCTGCTGGCGCCCGACTCGCCCGTCCGGCTGCTCCCGCCGGCTCCCGGGACGGCGCCGGACCCGGCGACCATCCTCAGTGGACCTCGCGTGGGCGTGGTCGCCGAGCGGGACCGGCCGTGGCGGTTCTGGCTGGCCGGCGAGCCGTCGGTGAGCGCGTACCGCCCGCACGTGCCCCGCCGCCCCTGACGGCCGAGCCCGGCCGCGTCGCCGTCCGGTTTTCGCGGCTTGCAGGCCTTGTCGGGGATAGGGGTCGATGCCCGATATGTCGATCGAGGCCAGTGCGTCGACCGGCTGACTCAGCGCGTCGGCCGGTGGCCATGGCGTCGATGGCGTAAAGTCAGCGTCGGTCGCGGCTCACCCGCAATCACCTGGGGCGCCGATCCGGGGCCGCGAGGATCGGATGCCCGAGGTCACCACGCGGTTGCGGGCCGGGGTTGCGCCGGGGCGTTATGCTCAGCGGCCGTTTTCTCAGACCGACGACCTGGGGTTCGCATGAGCATGGTGCTGGCCGGTCGCTACCGGCTCGATAACGTTATCGGAACGGGTGGCATGGGCACGGTCTGGCGCGGCTACGACGAGATGCTGCACCGGCCGGTCGCCGTGAAGGAGCTGCACCTGCCGCCCCAACTCGGCGACGCGGCGCGGGCCGAGGCGGTCGGCCGCGCGGTCACCGAGGCGCGCTACGCCGCCCGGCTGCAGCATCCCGGCATCGTCTCCGTCTACGACATCGTCGAGCACGACGGCCGGCCCTGGATCGTCATGCAGCTGGTCGAGGGCGCGTCGCTCTACCGGTACGTCCAGCAGCACGGTCCCCTGCCCCCGGCCGAGGCGGCCCGGATCGGCCTCGCGATGCTCGATGCGCTCTCGGCGGCCCACGCTGCCGGCGTCGTCCATCGCGACGTCAAACCGTCCAATGTGCTGCTCGGATCGCGGGGCGAGGTGCTGCTCACCGACTTCTCCATCGCCTACGCCGTCGGTTCGGTCACCATGACCAGCACCGGCGTCGTGCTCGGCTCACCCGGCTACGTCGCCCCGGAGCGGGTGTCGGGCGGGCGCGCCGGTCCGGCCGCCGACCTGTTCGGGCTCGGTGCGACGCTGTTCTTCCTCGTCGAGGGTTTCGGGCCGTTCGACAACGAGGATCCGCTGGCCGGCCTGCTCGCCAGCGCCACGGCGATGCCGAGGAACTCAGCCATGACGGCCAGCGTATTGCTGCCCAGCCAGCCGAGGGAGGCTCGGGACGGGAGAGTGACTTGGCGTGGGCGTCCGGCCACCCGGACCACTGGGCGATGATGACAGCATGGTGACGGTTCTGCGTGACGACGACATTGGGCGGCTGCTGCGCCCGGCCGACGCGGTGCGGTGGATCGGCGAGGCGATCGATGCGCATCACCGGGGTGACCTGATTGCGCCACCGCGGAGCGCGACCGACCTGGACGGCGGTCGCCTGGTGTTCACGGTCGGGCGCCTGCGGGGTTCGTGGTTCGGCTACCGGTCCTACGACACCTTTCCCGCGACTTCCGGAGACCAGGTCGTGGCCGTGCACGACGAGGCGTCGGGCCGGCTGCTCGCGGTCGCCGTCGGGAATGAGCTGGGTGCCCGTCGAGTCGGCGCCATCGGGGCGGTCGCCGTCGATGCCCTCGCCACGCCGTCGGCTGACACCGTCGGCGTCATCGGCACCGGGACCCAGGCGTACGCCCAGCTGTGGGCGCTGAGCGCGGTCCGGGTCCTGCGCGAGGTCCGGGTCTACTCCCGGAACGCCGGGCGGCGAGCGGCGTTCGCGGAACGGGCCGCCCCGCTGGTGGCCGGAACGTGCCGGCCGGTGGACGATGCTCGCGAGGCGGTCGACGGTGCTCAGATCGTCGTTCTCGCCACCAACAGCGGCTCGCCCGTCATCGACGCGACCTGGCTTGCGCCCGGGGCGCACGTCACCACCCTCGGCCCCAAGCAGCAGGGCCGGGCCGAGTTCGGACCGGACCTGCCCGCGGCGGCCTCGCTGCTGGTCACCGACTCGGTCGACCAGATCGACGCCTACGATCCCCCGAATGTGCTCGCCGGGACGCCCCAGCGGGAGCGCCTGGTGACCCTCGGCCAGATCAGGAACGACGGGGCCGTGCGGCCGCCGGACGCCATCTCGGTGTTCTTCTCCGTCGGTCTGGCGGGGACCGAGCCGTTCCTGCTCTACCAGCTGTACCGCCAGGTCACGAGCTGAGCCGTGGCGGCCCCTCGTCGGCCCGGCGGTGACCCCGCCGGTCACGGGAACGCGGCTTCAGGCGTCCGGACGGTGCTCGGACCGAGAGGAACGGGACGGCCGACGGGGGTGACGTCACCCGCCCGGCCGTTCGACGGGAAGGCCTTCGGTGACGCATTCGGGCAACCGTCGCTCGCCGAGCGCACCGGGGTCGATGGCGCGATGCACCGGCCACCGACATCCGCCCCGACGACGCCGGCGGCGCGATCGGCCCTGCCCGGAAGTCACCGACGACGACCCGTGCGGGACGGCCGGGAGCCCGTCATGCGGTCACCGTCGATACGTGCCAGCGGGTGGTCGCGGGTTCAGGCGACCCAACCGTCCACATTGAGCGCGTAACAGTCGACACGCCTGATCCTCGACCACACACCCCGACCGACACAATCGGTTTTGTCGTGGGCCGGCCCGGTTGGTACCCGCCCGTCGGCCCGGGTTGGTCGTCGTTGGTGATGAAGCCGAGTCCGCCACCGGGAGGGCGGTCAGCTACGGGAGTGGAGGGATCTGGCTTCCGGTGGATACGTCGATGACCCGACGGTCGCCGAGCGGCTCCTTCAGCGACCACGAAAGGGGAGTGAGTACCGAGCCGGGTGCTGAGCCATCAGGCCAGCTTGATGACTCTTGTAGGTCCCAGGCACGGGTTCCTCGGGTCCGGGTACGGATGCGTCGATGCCAGGGTCGGCGCCTTCCATCGGCCGCTGATCTCATTCCTGCGGGCGCGACCGAAGCCTAGCTGTACTGCCCACAGAGGTTGGTGACAGGGACACGACTTTGAAGATCCACAAACGGTGAAGACCTCCGGGTGAGTGTGGAGCTGCTACCACACCCCACTCGCCCGGAGGTCTACGTGCCCCACGCTAA
>Ga0310834_100152_pt1 | contig 113684 bp, 103 predicted proteins | sample SM_ome_2_FD_201314 | JGI IMG/M metagenome (GOLD analysis project Ga0310834, IMG submission 201314) | Sorghum-adapted microbial communities enriched on stacked mutant (SM) sorghum from Joint BioEnergy Institute, Emeryville, California... ... | reverse complement strand
CACCTGGCCCGCCGCATCTGGCGCGTGCTCTGCGCCCCGACCGATCAGGCCAACGAGAACAACAAGATCATGACCAACAAGAACGGCAACGCGCCCGCTCCGGCGCTCGCCTTGACATAGGAGCAACACATGACCACCGCCAACGCCGCTCCCCCGGCCCTCACCCGGCGCACGGTCGCCACCGTCATGCGCCACGGCGTCATCACCGCGTCGGCGGAGCTCTCCCCGCAGCACGTCGCCGCCGTCATGGCCGCGCACGACATCCACGCCGTCGCCACCGACGACGACGAGCCCGCGCTCATCCGCGATCTCGACGTCATCGCCGCCGCCCTCGCCGAGGAGGCGACGCTGGAGCACCGGGCGGGCACCGGGCTGCCGGTGGTCCACGGGGACGACGATCTCGCGACCGCCGCAGCGGCGATGGCGGAGGCCGGCGTCGCGCATGCCGCGGTCGCCGCGGTCGCCGGGCCGGGGTTCGCGGGGATGGTGTCGGCGTTCGACATCGCGGCGGTCGCCGGCGGTCACGATCCCAGCGTGACGCGCCTGCCGCGCCCCGCGCCGGTGCGCGCCGTCCCGCGGACCGCGCGGCTCGAGCAGCTCACCGCGGCGGACGTCATGCACCGCGGCGTCATCGCGCTCGGACCGGGAGCGTCGGTCCGCGACCTGGCGCGGCTCATGGCCGAGTGGCACATCCACGCGGTGGCGGTCGCGGGCGTCGAGCCCGGCCCGGGCGGCGAGCGCCTGCGGTGGTCGATCGCGTCGGCCACCGACCTGCTGCAGGCGCTCGTGCACGGCGACCTGTCCGCCCGCGCGGGCGAGGTGGCCGGGACCGAGCCGCTCGTCGTGGACGCCTCCGAGCGCGTCGACGTCGTCGCCGCGCGCCTGGTGGAGCACGACGTGGCGCACGCGGTCGTCGCGGGCGTCGGCGCGTTCCCCGAGGGGGTCGTCTCGACGCTCGACGTCATCCGCGTGCTCGGCGCGTCGGCCTGAGCGCGCTCAGCGGATCCGGCGCAGGAACGGCACGACGGTCTTGACGAAGTCGTTGCGCTCGGGCGCGGCGGCGATCGGGTCCATGTGCGCGAACGTCGCGCTGCGGTCGACCGCGGTGACCTTGCCGCCGCCGAGCCGGCCGAGCCGGCGCGCGCCCGGGATCACGCGCCCGTCGCCGAGCGCGGCCTCGAACGCGTAGATCGGCACGTCGACGTCGCGCGCGCGGGTCGTGCGCAGGCCGAGGACCCGCTGGGCCGCGGTCCGCGTCCCGCCGTTCGTCGCGCGGCCGTCGAGCGTCAGGCGCAGCGGGTGGTACCAGGCGGTGCCGTCCATGCCGACCGGGCCGGAGAACACGCGGGCCGCCCGCCCGACGCTCCCCAGCTCGCCGTCCTGCCAGTCGCGCGGATCGCCGGACGGGGCGAGCCGGCCGATGTGCATCTGGACGAGCGCGAGGTTCGCGGGCCCGGTCTCGGTGTCGAGCGCGTAGCCGTACTGGGCACGGTGGTTGACGGTCATCGGCGGCTTGAGCGCCGCCGGCAGCAGCGGCCACTGCTGGCCGATCGACGGGCTGTATGGGTCCTTCAGCGCCCCGGTCGAGCCGACCGCGTTCAGCACGCCCATCGTCCACGGCAGCCCGGTGCCGGACAGGTCGAGGAACGGGCTGCCGGACTCCAGCTCGGCCAGCTCCTTGCGCGCCTCGGCGGCGGTCGGCGTCGGCCGCGCGCGGGTGCCCGGCCCGCTGCCGCCGTCGATGAGGACCAGGCCGTCGATGTCGCGGACGCCCGGCCGGCCGGCGAAGTCCCACGTCGCGTAGGAGACGGCGATGTTGCCGCCGAGTGAGTGGCCGCCGAGCACGACCTTGCGCCCGCCGCGGCGGGCCGAGCGGATCACGCGGCGCAGGTCCTCGATCGCCACGCGCATGCCCCAGCGGCGGACGAACGGCGCCTGCTCGGCGGTCACCGGCTCGAAGTGGCCGGGGACGTTGCCGCCGATCCAGCCCAGGTAGTGGTCGAACACGGTCCGCGAGTCGGCCTCGCCGCGCTTGGCGCGGTCGAGCATGCGGTGGTCCTCGAGCAGGTTCTCGCGCCGCTCGACCGCCCACACCTGCCAGCCCGGCAGCCGCTTGACGAGCGCCTCGGCCAGCGGGGTGAAGTACGGGCCGCCCGCCGACGTCCCGGGGACGAGCACGAGCACGCGGCGCGCCGACGCGCGCCCGTGCTTGACGACCTTGACCTTGTCGTAGCGCGACGGGCCCGGCGCGTCGTAGCCGCGCAACGTCGTGACGGTCGCGGCGGGGGCGGCCGCGGGGAGGGCGAGCGCGGCGGTGAGGCAGAGGGCGGCGAGCACGGCGCCGCGCGGGACGGTTCGGACCCTGGGCATCGCGCCGCATCTTGCCGGATCGGCGCGCGTGCGGAGAACGCCAACGCGACAACCGTCGCGCGCGTTCGTGACGGGCGCGGAGAACCACGGGTCGATTCCGTATTTCTCCTGCTGTTCGCGCCCTCCGGGGCCGCGTACGGTGAAGCCAGATGCCGGAACCCGAGACCAGGATCACCGACGGCGAGCTCGCGGCCCACACGGCCGACGCCATGCAGGACTTCCTCGACGCGGCGGGCCGCTATCCGGTGCTCAGCCACGAGGAGCACATCGAGCTGGCCAAGCGCGTCGAGCGCGGCGACCTCGAGGCGAAGGAGAAGATGATCCGCCATAACCTGCGGCTCGTCGTCTCCATCGCGCGCCGCTACCAGGGCCAGTCGGACCTGACGCTCCTCGACCTCGTGCAGGAGGGGACGCTCGGCCTCATCCGCGCCGTCGAGAAGTTCGACTGGCGCAAGGGCTTCCGGTTCTCGACCTACGCGACGTTCTGGATCCGGCAGGCGATCCAGCGCGGCATCCAGACGCACGGCCGGCTCATCCGCCTGCCGGTCGCGGTCGCCCAGCGCGAGCGCCAGCTCATCGCCGCCCAGCGCCGCCTGCAGACCAAGCTCGGCCGCGAGCCGACCGAGGAGGAGATCGCCGAGGCGGCCGGCGTGTCGCTCGACGAGGTGCGGACCCTGGTCGAGGCGGCCCGGGTCACGACGAGCCTCGACCGGCCCGTCGGCGAGGAGGGCGACGCGACGCTCGGCGACCTGCTGCCCGACGACGACCAGGACGTGTTCGAGGAGGTGACCGTCAAGCTCGGGCGCGAGGCGGTCCGGCGCGCGGTCGCCGCCCTCCCCGAGCCCGAGCGCGACGTCGTCCGCCTGCGCTACGGCATCGACCGCGACGAGGCGCCGCGGTCGATCGCCGCGGTCGCGTCGCGGCTCGACCTCACGCCCGACCGCGTGCGGACGATCGAGAAGCGGGCGCTGAAGCGGCTCGCACTCGTCCGCGAGCTCGAGGGCCTGGCCGCGTAGGCCCGCCTGCCGGGCCGGCGAGACGGGCGCGGCGACGCAGCTCGGCGAGCACGCGCTCGACGCGGCGCTCGGTGCGGCGCAGCTCGCGGGCGGCGGCCCTGGTGATGCCGGCGGGGACGTACGGCGTGGTCATGGTCTCTCCCTGACGGCGGTCGTCCGATCGTCCTCGGCGGCTGCCCGCGCGGGTACCGGGACACGCCGCGGAGCCCTGCGGGGAACTACGGAGCGGCCGGCGCGGGCGGGGCGACGGCGTGCCGGTCGCGCAGGCCGCGGGCCCGCTCGAGCGTCGCCGCGGAGAGCTCGGCCGGCGGCAGCGGCCCGTACCGGTCGGCGAGCGCCTCGCGCAGCCCGCGCTCCACCGCGCCGACCGTCACCGCGGGCACGACGTCCCGCGCGGCGCCCGCCGTGCCCGGATCCCAGTCGAGCTCGAGGGCCGCGTAGACGTCGACGAGCACGTCGCGCAGCCGCCGGCCGTGCTCGGCGGCGACGACGACCGCGGTCAGCGACGCCCCGCGGATCGACCGCTGCGCGGCGCCGGCGAGCTTGATCCCGCCGGCGTGCACGCTCCACGTCCCCGGGCAGTACTCGCCCGGCAGCTCGCCCACCCGGGGGTCGACGCCCGCGCGGCGCAGCCCGTCGACGACGAGCTCCGTGCCCGCCTCGAAGCGCTCGGTGATCCCCTCCGCCACGACGTCCTGCGGGACGATCAGGTCGACGACGAGCGACCCGTCGTCGTACGCGGCGGCGTGCCCGCCGCCGAGGCGCAGGAGCGGCTCGAACCCGTGTGCGCGCGCCGCGGCGGCGGCCGCCGGGTAGCCGGGCGTGACGGCGTCCAGGCGCCCGAACGCCAGCGTCGGCCCCGGCCGGTAGATGCGCGCCGTCGCCGGCCGGGCGCCCTCGGCGACCTCGGCGAGCAGCGCGTGCGTCACCGCCATGTCGAGCGCCGGGTCGTCTGGGTGGGCGGTGCGCAGGAGGTCCATGGCCTGCATCCATCTTGCCGCGTACCGTGTCCGGGCATGGTCGACCTGGAGGGCAGGGTGGCGCTCGTGGCGGGCGCGACGCGCGGCGCGGGCCGTGGGACGGCGGTGGCGCTCGGCGAGGCGGGCGCGACCGTCTACTGCACGGGGCGCACGACGCGCGACCGGCGCTCGGAGTACGACCGGCCCGAGACGATCGAGGAGACCGCCGAGCTCGTCACCGAGGCCGGCGGGACCGGGATCGCCGTCCGGGTGGATCACCTCGAGCCCGCCGAGGTCGCCGCGCTCGTCGGGCGCATCGACGCCGAGCACGGCCGGCTCGACGTGCTCGTGAACGACATCTGGGGTGGCGAGAAGCTCTTCGAGTGGGACACCCCGCTGTGGGAGCACGACCTCGGGGCGGGGTTGCGGCTCCTGCGCCTCGCGGTCGAGACGCACCTCGTGACGAGCCACCACGCGCTGCCGCTGCTCATCCGCGAGCCGGGCGGGCTGGTCGTCGAGATGACCGACGGCACCGCCGAGTACAACGCGGCCAACTACCGCGTGAACGCGTTCTACGACCTCGCCAAGACGTCGGTGATCCGGCTCGCGTTCGCCCAGTCGAAGGAGCTGGCGCCGCACGGCGGCACGGCCGTGGCGCTCACGCCCGGGTGGCTGCGCTCGGAGATCATGCTCGAGGTGTTCGGCGTCACCGAGGACACCTGGCGCGACGCGCTCGAGCGCCAGCCGCACTTCGCGATCTCCGAGTCGCCGCGGTTCGTCGGTCGCGCGGTCGCGGCGCTCGCCGCCGATCCGGACCGCGCGCGGTGGAACGGCGCGTCGGTGTCGAGCGGGTCGCTCGCGCAGGAGTACGGGTTCACCGACGTCGACGGCTCGCGGCCGGACTGCTGGCGCTACCTCGTCGAGGTCCAGGACCGGGGCCTTCCGGCCCACACGACCGGGTACCGCTGAGCGCCGCCTCGCGCCGGAGGGGGGCGATCCGGGCCGGGACGTAGCCTCTCTGCTTCGTGCTGTACGTCCACCGAGCCGAGCGAGCCGACGCGCTGGTCGAGGCGCTCTGCTCGCTGCTCGCGGAGCCGCTCGAGGACCCGCTCGCGACGGAGATCCTGTCGGTGCCGACGCGCGGCGTCGAGCGGTGGCTGGCCCAGCGGCTGTCGACCCGCCTGGGGGCCGGCGACGGCCGGTCGGACGGGATCTGCGCGAACGTGGACTTCCCGCCGCCGGGGCGGCTCGTCGGCGACGCGGTCGCCGCCGCCTCGGGCATCGACCCCGACGAGGACGCGTGGCTTCCCGAGCGGGCGGTGTGGCCGCTGCTCGAGGTCGTCGACGCGTCGCTCGACGAGCCGTGGCTGGCGCCGCTCGCCGCGCACCTGGCGGTCGAGGAGGCCGAGCGCCGGTCGCGCCGCTTCGCCTCCGTGCGGCACCTGGCCGACCTGCTGCACCGGTACGCGATCCTGCGGCCGGACATGGTCCGCGGGTGGGCGCGCGGGGAGGACCCCGGCGCCTGGCAGGCCGAGCTGTGGCGGCGTCTGCGGGCCCGGATCGGGACGCCCGACCCGGCCGAGCGGATCGAGGACGCCTGTGCCCGGCTGCGCGCCGAGCCGGACCTCGCCGATCTGCCGGCGAGGGTGTCGCTGTTCGGCCTGACGCGGCTGCCCGCGGCGCACCTGCAGGTGCTGGTCGCGCTCGCCGAGCGGCGCGACGTGCACCTGTTCCTGCTGCACCCGTCGCCGGTGCTGTGGGAGCGGGTGGCGCCGCACGCGCCGATCACGCGCCGGGACGACGACGTGACCGCCGACCTGCCGCGCAACCGCCTGCTGGCGTCCTGGGGCAATGACGCGCGTGAGTTGCAACACGTCGTCGCACACGCGGGGGAGTTCGTCGACGACCATCGGCCGCTCCCCGATGACGACGACCCGAACCCCACGCTTCTGGCCCGCATCCAGGCCGACGTGCGCGCCGACCGGCGTGCCCCCGGCCCGCCGCTGCCCGGTGCCGAGGACCGGCGCCCGCTGCTCGACCCGGACGACCGCAGCCTCCAGGTGCACGCCTGCCACGGCCGCGCGCGCCAGGTCGAGGTCGTGCGCGACGCGATCCTGCACCTGCTCCAGGACGACCCGACGCTCGAGCCGCGCGACGTGATCGTCATGTGCCCGGACATCGAGACGTTCGCGCCGCTCATCCAGGCGACGTTCGGCGCGGGCGACGTCACGGCCGCCGACGACGACGACGAACACTCAGGCCCGCCCGCCCCGGACGGCGCGCGGCCGCCCGATCTGCGGGTGCGGCTGGCGGACCGCTCGCTGCGCCAGACGAACCCCGTGCTCGGGGTCGCCGCGCGGCTGCTCGAGCTTGCCGAGCAGCGGCTCACCGCCTCGCAGGTGCTCGACCTCGCCGACCGCGACCCGGTCCGGCGCCGGTTCGAGCTCGACGACGACGACGTGGCGCGGATGGAGGACTGGGTCGCGGCGGGCGGGATCCGCTGGGGCCTGGACGCCGCGCACCGCGCGCCGTACAAGCTCGACACGCTGGACGCCGGCACGTGGCGGGCCGGCCTGGACCGCCTGCTGCTCGGCGTCACGATGACCGAGGAGGGCGAGCGACTGTTCGCCGGCGTGCTCCCGCTCGACGACGTCGAGAGCGGGGCGATCGACCTCGCTGGCCGGTTCGCCGAGCTCATCGACCGGCTGCGCGAGGCGCTCGACGCGCTCAGCGGGCCGAAGACGATCGCCCGGTGGGCCGAGGCGATCGCCGACGCCGCCGACGCGCTGGCCGTGCCGCCGCCCCGCGAGACCTGGCAGCGGGCCGAGCTGCAGCGGATCCTCGACGAGGTGGCGCGCGAGGCGCAGGTGGGCGGCGCCGCCGAGACCGCGCTGACGCTGCCCGAGGTGCGCGCGCTGCTCGCCGAGCGGCTGCAGGGCCGGCCGACCCGCGCGAACTTCCGCACGGGGCACCTGACGGTCTGCACGCTCGTGCCGATGCGGTCGGTGCCGCACCGCGTGGTGTGCCTGCTCGGGCTCGACGACGGCGTGTTCCCGCGCCGCGCGCCGCGCGACGGCGACGACCTGACGCTCGAGGACCCGCGCGTCGGCGACCGCGACGCCCGCAGCGAGGACCGCCAGCTCCTGCTCGACGCGCTGCTCGCCGCGCGCGACCGGCTCGTCATCACCTACACGGGCAACGACGAGCGCACGAACATCGAGCGCCCGCCCGCGGTGCCGGTGGGCGAGCTCCTGGACGTCGTCGACCGGACCGTCCGGCTCGAGGACCCGGCGCGGCGGGCGCGCGAGCAGGTGGTCGTCCGCCATCCGCTCCAGCCGTTCGACCCGCGCAACTTCGTGGCGGGCGCGCTCGTGCCGGCGCGGCCGTGGAGCTTCGACGGCGTGACGCTCGACGGCGCGCGGGCGCTGTGCGCCGACCGTGTCCCGCCCGGGCCGTTCCTCGCCGCGCCGCTGCCGCCGCTCGGCGACCGGCTCGTCGAGCTCGACCACCTCGTCCGGTTCGCCGAGCACCCGGTCCGCGCGTTCCTGCGCCAGCGGCTGGGGATCAGCGTCGGCGACTTCTACGACGAGGTCGAGGACGCGCTGCCGGTCGAGCTCGACCCGCTGGAGCGCTGGGGCGTCGGCCAGCGCCTGGTCACCGCGCGGCTGGGGGGCGCGGACATCGAGACCGCGATCGCCGCCGAGCGGGCGCGCGGCTCGCTGCCACCCGGCGTGCTCGCCGAGGGCGTCCTGGTCCGGATCCGCCCGACGGTGGAGGAGATCGTCGCCTGCGCGAACGCGGTGCTCAGGCCGGGCGCCGAGCCGGGCTCGGTCGACGTGAAGGTCGCGCTCGAGGGTGGCCGGACGCTGTCGGGCACGGTGCCGGGCGTGTGCGGCGACGTCCTGCGCACCGTGACGTTCTCGCGGCTCAGCGCGCGGCACAGGATCGCCGTCTGGGTCCGGTGGCTGGCCCTGACCGCGACGCACCCGGACCGGCCGCTGGAGGCGGTGACCGTCGGCCGGTCGGGCGAGCGCGACGCGCGCGTGGCGATCGCGCGGCTGCCGGTGCTGGCGCCCGATGCGGAGACGCGGCGGAGGCTCGCGCTCGCGCACCTGCGCGACCTCGTCGACCTGTACGACCGCGGGATGCGCGAGCCGCTCCCGCTCTCGTGCCTGGCCTCGGCCGCCTACGCGCAGGCGGCCGGCTCGGGGCGGGACGCGGTCGCCGCCGGCCGCGGCGAGTGGGAGTCGTCGTGGAACTTCGACCGCGAGGACCGCGAGCTCGAGCACCAGCTCGTGCTCGGCGGCGTGCGGCCGTTCGAGGACCTGCTGGCGTTCGCGCCGCGCGAGGACGAGGCCGGCGAGGACTGGTTCCCCGACGAGCCGAGCCGGTTCGGGCGGCTGGCGCGCCGGCTGTGGTCGGGCCTGCTGGCGTGGGAGGAGGTCGAGCACCGGTGAGCGACCTGCTCTCCGATGTGCAGCCGTTCGACGTCTGCGGCCCGCTGCCGTCGGGCGTGACGGTGCTCGAGGCCAGCGCCGGGACCGGCAAGACGTACACGATCGCGGCGCTCGCGGCCCGCTACATCGCCGAGGGGCACGTGACGCTCGACCAGATGCTGCTCGTGACGTTCACGCGGATGGCGACCGGCGAGCTGCGCGACCGCGTCCGCGAGCGCCTCGTCGCCACCGAGCAGGGGCTCGAGCGGGCCGAGGGCGGCGTGCTCGACGAGCGCGACGACGTCGTGACCCTGCTGGCCTCCGCGCCGCCCGCCGAGGTCGCCAGGCGGCGCGAGCGCCTGGCCCGCGCGCTGGCCGACTTCGACGCCGCGACGATCGCCACCACGCACGGGTTCTGCCAGGAGGTGCTCGGCGGCCTGGGCGTGGCGGGGGACGTCGAGCCCGACGCGACGCTCGTCGAGGATCCCGCCGACCTCGTGGAGGAGGTCGTCGACGACCTGTACGTCCGCCGCTTCTACAAGCACGGCATGCCGGACTTCGACCGCCGCCAGGCGCAGCTCATCGGGCGCGTGGCGGTCGAGAACCCCGAGACGCCGATCGAGCCGATCGCCGCGCCCGACACCACGGTCGAGGCGATGCGCCGCCGCCTCGCGCACGCGGTCCGCGACGAGCTCGAGCGCCGCAAGCGCCGCGCCGGCGTCATGACCTACGACGACCTGCTGACGCGCCTGAAGCGGACGCTGGCCGACCCGGTCGGCGGGCCGGCCGCCGCGGCCAAGCTGCGCCGCCGCTACCGGGTCGTGCTCGTCGACGAGTTCCAGGACACCGACCCGGTGCAGTGGGAGATCATGCAGCGCGCGTTCGCCGGCGGCGGCGTGACGCTCGTGCTCATCGGCGACCCCAAGCAGGCGATCTACGCCTTCCGGGGCGCCGACGTCTACGCGTACCTGGCGGCCGCGCGGGCGGCCGACGTGCGCGCGACGCTGCAGACGAACTGGCGCAGCGACCAGGGCCTGCTGCAGGCGTACGACGCGCTGTTCGGCGAGGCCCGGCTCGGGCATCCCGGGATCGTCTACCGGCGCGTCTCGGCGGCGCCGGCGAACGTCGAGCCGCGGCTGATCGGCGCGCCCAGCCCCGCCCCGCTGCGCGTGCGCGTCGTGCACCGCGACGAGCCGACCGTGACGCTGACGCGCAGCCGCTGCGTCAGCAACGCGTCGGCGCGCGAGCACATCGCGCGCGACCTCGCCGCCGATCTCGTCCGGCTGCTGTCCTCGCAGGCGACGGTCGAGATCCGCGACGACGACGGCACGGTCAAGGAGCGGCGCCCGATCCGCCCGGGGCACGTCGCCGTGCTCGTGCGCACGCACCGCAACGCCGCGCTCGTCCGCGACGCGCTCGAGGACGCGGGGATCCCGGCCGTCATCAACGGCGCCGGCAGCGTGTTCGCCACACCGCAGGCGCGCGAGTGGCTGCGGCTGCTCGAGGCGCTCGAGCGCCCGGCCTCGACCACCCGCGCGCGGTCGGCGGCGCTGACCGCGTTCCTGGGGTGGAGCACCGAGCAGGTCGCCGCGGCGGGCGACGAGGAGTGGGAGGACCTGCACCGGCGCCTGCACCGCTGGGCGCGGGTGCTGCGGCTGCGTGGCGTCGCCTCGCTCATGGAGGCGATCATGGTCACCGAGGGGCTGCCCGGGCGCGTCCTCGCCGCCCCCGACGGCGAACGGCGGATGACCGACCTGCGCCACGTCGGCCAGCTCCTGCACGCGGCCGCGACGACCGAGCAGCTCGGCGTGACCGCGCTGGCCCAGTGGCTGCGCGCGCGGATCGCCGCGGCCGAGCAGGAGACCGGCGACGAGGAGCGCAGCCGCCGCCTGGAGTCCGACGCCGAGGCCGTGCAGGTGCTGACGATCCACCGCAGCAAGGGCCTGGAGTTCCCGGTCGTCTACTACCCGTACCTGTGGGAGCCCGGGTTCATCCCGCGCGAGCCCCAGCCGGTGTTCTTCCACGACTCCGACAACGGGGACGCGCGGACGATCGACGTCGGGCTCGGCGGGCCGGACTGGCAGCGCCACGTCCGCCGCCACGAGGCCGAGCAGCGCGGCGAGGACCTGCGCCTGGCCTACGTCGCGCTCACCCGTGCCCAGCACCAGGCGGTGGTGTGGTGGGCGCCGTCCTGGGACAGCCGCAACTCGGCGCTCGGGCGGCTGCTGTTCGCGCGCGGCGACGACGGGACGATCCCGCCCGCGGGCACGTTCACGCCGCCCGACGACGTCGCGGTCGCGCGGTTCGAGCAGCTCGCCGCCGAGGCGCCCGGGTGCGTCGCGGTCGAGCCGTCGACCCTGGGCCCGCCGGCCGTGTGGCAGGGCGACCGGCCGGTCTCCGAGGAGCTGCGCGCCGAGCGCTTCGACCGCGACCTCGACGAGCGCTGGCGGCGCACCTCCTACAGCGACATCACCGCGGCCGCCCACGAGGCGCACGACGCGCGCGTCGCCAGCGAGCCCGAGGAGGACGTCGTCGCCGACGAGGACGTTGCCGCCCCGCGCGCCCCCGCGCTCGCCGCCGCCCCCGACGACGCGCCGCCCGCGCTGCTGGCCGAGATGCCGGTCGGCCCCCAGGTCGGCACGTTCGTCCACCGCGTGCTCGAGGCCGCCGACTTCGCCGCGCCCGACCTCGACGCCGAGCTGACCGCGTGCGTCCGCGCCGAGCGCGCGCGGCGCAACGTCGAGATCGGCGAGACGGAGGCGGTCGTGGCCGGCCTGCGCGCGGTGATCGAGCACGACCTCGGCGGCGGTCTGCGACTGCGGGACGTGCGCCGGGCCGACCGGCTCGACGAGCTCGCGTTCGAGCTGCCGCTCGCCGGCGGTGACGAGCCGACCGGTGCGCTCGCGCTCGACGCGATCGCGGCCGCGCTGGCCTCCGGGCTGCCGGCCGGCGACCCGCTCGCCCCCTACGCCGAGCGCCTCGCCGACCCGTCCCTGCGGCGCGACGTCCGCGGCTTCTTGACCGGCTCGATCGACCTCGTCGTGCGGCTGCCGTCCGGGGCCTTCGCGCTCATGGACTACAAGACGAACTGGCTCGGCCCGCCGGGCGAGGATCTCACGCTGTGGCACTACCGGCCGGAGGCGATCGCCGCCGAGATGGAGCGCGCGCACTACGCGCTGCAGGCGCTGCTCTACACGGTCGCGCTGCACCGCTACCTGCGCTGGCGCCTGCCCGGCTACGACCCTGACACGCACCTGGCGGGCGCGCGGTACCTGTTCCTGCGCGGGATGGCCGGCGCGCCCGCTGCCGGGGTGTTCACGTGGACGCCGCCGGGCGCGCTCGTCGCCACGCTGTCCGACGTCCTCGATCGCGGGATGGTGCCGGCATGACGCCGCCGGACGTCCTCGACCGGGGGATGGTGCCCGCGTGACGGTCGCCGACGTCGACCCCTTCGACGTCCGCCGCGCCCGGTCGGCGTCGGGCCTGCTGCGCGTGTTCAACGACGCGGGCGTGCTCGCCGCGGCCGACGTGCACGTCGCGCGGCGGCTCACCGCGCTGGCCGGCGGGACCGACGAGGCGGTCGCGCTGGCGGTCGCGCTCGCCGTGCGCGCGCCGCGGCTCGGGCACGTGTTCGTGGACCTGGCGACGATCCACGCCACCGCGACCGTCGACACCGAGGACCCGGTCGACGTCGCCGCGCTCCCGTGGCCGGATCCCGACGGGTGGGCCGAAGCCGTCGCGGCGACCGCGCTCGTGCCCGGGCCGCTGCAGCTCGAGGACACCGCGCTCTATCTGGACCGCTACTGGCGCGAGGAGCGCCAGATCGCCGACGACCTGCGCACGCTGTGCGACGCGGCGGGGCCTCGCGACGCCGTCGACCTCGCCGCGCTGGCCGCCGGCGTCGAGCGGCTCTTCCCCGGCCAGGCCGGCGAGCGCCAGGCGCTGGCCGCCGCGGCGGCGGTCCTGCGGCGGTTCGCGGTCGTCGCCGGCGGGCCCGGCACGGGCAAGACGACGACGGTCGCGCGGATCGTGGCGCTCCTCGCCGAGCAGGCCCGCGACGCCGAGCCGCTCGTCGCGCTCGCCGCGCCGACCGGCAAGGCGGCGGCGCGGCTGGAGGAGGCCGTCCACGCCGAGGCCGCGTCGCTCGCGGTCGACGAGCGCGTCCGTGCGCACCTGCGCGGCCTGCACGCGTCGACGCTGCACCGCCTGCTCGGCTGGCGGCCCGGCAGCCACAGCCGGTTCCGCCACCATCGCGGCAACCGCCTGCCGCACGACGTCGTGATCGTCGACGAGACCTCGATGGTCTCGCTGTCGCTCATGGCCCGGCTCGTGGAGGCGGTCCGGCCCGACGCCCGGCTCGTGCTCGTCGGCGATCCCGGCCAGCTCACGTCGATCGAGGCGGGCGCGGTGCTCGGCGACATCGTCGGACCCGCGACCAGGCGGCTGCGGATCGGCGCGGCCACGCGCACGGCGCTCGAAGAGGTCACCGGCCATGCGGTCGACGCCGACGAGCCGCCCTCGCCGATCGGCGACGGGATCGTCGTCCTCGACCGCACCCACCGCTACGGCACCGCGATCGGCCGCGTCGCCGACGCGATCCGCCGCGGCGACGGCGACGCGACGATCGAGGCGCTCGCCGCCGCGCCGGGCGAGGTGACGTGGCTCGCCGCCGACGTGGCCGACCCCGAGGCGCGCGCGCTGCTGGGCGCCGTCCGGGAGGAGGCGGTCGCGACCGCGCGGCGCGTCACCGCGGCGGCGCGCGCCGGCGACGACCGCGGCGCGCTGGACGCGCTCGGCGCGTTCCGCGTGCTGTGCGCCCACCGCCGCGGCCCGCACGGCGTGGCGACCTGGACCGAGGTGATCGAGGCGTGGCTCGGCGAGGCGATCGAGGCGTTCGCCGCCGAGGGCGTCTGGTATCCGGGCCGGCCGCTCCTCGTCACCGAGAACGACTACGGGCTGCGGCTCTACAACGGCGACACCGGGGTCGTCGTCGCGGCCGGAGACCGCATGACCGCGGCGTTCGAGCGCGGCGGCGACGTCGCGCACGTCAGCCCCGCGCGGCTGCACGCGGTCGAGACCGTCTACGCGATGACCGTGCACAAGTCGCAGGGCTCGCAGTTCTCGACCGCGGCGGTGCTGCTGCCCGACGAGACGTCGCCGCTGCTGACGCGCGAGCTGCTCTACACGGCGGTGACCCGGGCGCGCGAGCGGCTCATCCTCGCCGGGACCGAGGAGGCGGTCCGTGCCGCGGTCGAGCGGCCGGTGGCGCGGGCGTCGGGGCTCGGCCGCCGGCTGTGGGGGTGAGGCACCGCCGCGCCCCGAGCCGGCGCCGGCCGGGTGATGTTCACACGTCGCCGCGGGTGGTGCCGCCCTCGCCGCCCGCCTGGTGCTCGGCGGCGTGGCGCTCGGGCGCGTCCTTCGGGATGTCGTGGGGGCTCAGCTCGTCGTGCGCCTCGGGCGTGTCGCCGAGCGGGCGGTCGGTCGTCGCCGGCCGGCGGACCACGCTGTCGGAGCTGTCGGCCTCGTCGCGGTGCCCGCCCGCGATCAGGCGGAAGCCGACCGCCGCGAGCACGCAGATCGCGAGCAGGACGAGCAGCGGCCAGCCGATCTCGCTGTCGACGGCGAACGCGACGGCGATGACGACGAGCCCGAGCAGGACGCCGAGCGCGAGGAGGGCCGGGAAGCGCTTGCGCTCGACGCCCTGGAACTGATCTGAAGCCATGGGACCGGCCTACCCGTCTGCGTGGGTCTGATCGTGACCGCGCGCACGCCGCGCCGGCTGCGCCCACTCGGCGGGGAAGTAGTCGGGCACGCGGACGCGCGTCCGCCGGCGGTGCAGCACGAGGCCGGCGGCGACCCCGGCGGCGAACGCGATGACGACGAGCGCGACGAGGATCATGGCTGGGCGCGCCGCACCTGCGTGACCGGCGGGTCAGCCGCGCTCGGCGCTCGGCGGGGTCGTGGGACGGCGGGGCGGCGGCTCGCTGAGCTGACGGGACGACAGCACGCGCGAGACGCCGAGGAAGACCGCGCCGAGCACGGCGATGACGAGCACCGCGACGAAGATCGGCGAGTCGGGCAGCACGACCCAGAGGACGAGTGCGAGCGCGACGACACCGAGCATGAGCGCCCAGTGCCGTGCCGGCACCGGCACGCGCTTGGGAAGGTCGTAGTCCTGGCGAGTGGAAGACATCGTGCGGAGTGCTACCCGCTCCGGCGCTTTGCCAACGCCGGGCCGCGCGCCGGCCGTGCCTCGCCGCGCGCCGGCCGTCCGCGCCGCGTCGCTCGCGGGTCAGGCCGCGACCGGGCGCAGCGCGGCGGGCCGCAGCGGCGGCAGCGACCAGCTCGCCGCCTGCACGCCTGCGCACCCCGACGCGGCGAGCGCCCGCAGGTCGAGGTCGCGCTGGTCGGCGATCGCCGCGTACCGCCGGAACAGGCCGAGCGCCGCGAACGCGTCGTGCCGCGCGACGTGGTGCGCCGGCAGCGCGACCCCGTACCGCGCGCACGCGTACGTCAGCCGCCGGCGCTCATGGCCCAGCCGCAGCGCGTCGGCCAGCTCCGCCGTGCAGATGTAGGGGAGGGGCGGCAGCGGGCGCCCGGCGCGGGCGAGCTCTGCGCGCAGGAACGCGAGGTCGAACGTCACGAAGTGGCCGACGAGGATGCGGCCGGCGAGCGCCGCCTCCACCTGGCCGGCGACCTCAGCGAACGGCGGAGCGTCCTGCAGGTCGGCGGCCGTGAGCCCGTGGCAGCCCGCGACGCGGTCGAGCGGGTCGGGCCGCACGAGCGTGTCGACGCGCCGCGGGCCGGCGATCACCGCCAGCTCGACCACCCGGTCGCGCGCCGGGTCCAGGCCGGTCGTCTCGACGTCGACGACCGCGATCGGCAGGGCTCCGAGCGCACCCCGCCACGCCGCGTGGATCGCGGGCGGGCACCGGGTCGGCGCGGGGGCGGCGGCCATCGGGCGGCACGCTACAACACAACACTGACGTAACTGTTGATTTGCGCTGCGCGGGCGGTACGCTCGGCGCCGCGATGCCGCGCGTGAACGCCCCCGACCGGATGCAGATCGGCGAGGTCGCGTCCGCCGCCGGGCTGTCGCTGCGGACCGTCCGCTACTACGAGGAGATGGGGCTGCTCGAGCCCGTCGAGCGCACGCGCGGCGGCTTCCGGCTCTACACCGCAGAGCAGATCGAGCGGCTGCGGCTCATCACCGAGCTCAAGCCGCTCGGCTTCACCGTCCGCGAGATCCGCGAGGTGCTCGACGCCCACGACGTCCTGGGTGACGCGAAGGCGCGCGCGCCCGCGCGCGAACGGGCGGCGGCGACGCTGCGCCGGTACGCGAAGGAGGCCGCCGGCCGGGTCGAGGACCTGCGCGCGCAGGCCAGCCGCGCGGAGCAGGCCGTGAACCGGCTCCGGCGCCGGGCGCGCCGCGCGCGGACCGTCCGCTGAGCACGGGCCGCAGTGGTCCACCTGCCGGTGTGACCCGGTCGCGCCTGTTCCGCCGAAGCGGCCGCTCGGCGCCGCAGAACCGCGTCCACAGCAGGGGTTTCGGGTACTCCCCGGCGGACGGCTTTCAACCGGGAGAGGGGAAACTCAGCGATGGCCGCCACCACATCTCGAAACACCACAAAGCGGTCCGGGGGCTCGGCGAAGAACGGGTCGTCGGGGCGCGCTCAGGGCGCCGGCGGATCCACCGGATCGAGGAGCACCTCGGCGAAGAACGGCCGCTCCACGCGCTCCGCGAGCGGGGGGACGGCGAAGCCGAAGAGCACGAGCCGCGCCGCCGCGCAGAGCTCCAGGCAGCGCAGCGCGCCCGCGCGCAGCTCGTCGGGCCGCAGCAAGGCCGCGAGCGGCAGCTCGGGCGCATCGGGCAGCCGCAGCTCGGCCAGCCGCTCCTCGGGCAGCCGCTCCTCGGGCAGCCGCTCCTCGGGCAGCCGCTCCTCCGCCGGTCGCTCCTCCGCCAAGCGCTCCACGGCCGCCAACGGCAGCTCGGCCGCCCAGACCACCGGCTCGCGCGCCTCGACGTCCTCGAACGGCAACGGCGGCGTCCTCGGCACGGTCAAGCACGTGGCGGGCAAGGCCGCCGGTCCCGCGATCGGCGTCGGCGCCGCGGCGGTCGGCGTCGCCGGCGGGATCGTGCTGCGCAACCGCACGCGCCGCAAGTCGGTGCTCGGCGTCCCGATGCCGCGCACGATCGGCAAGGGCGGCTCGGCCATCGACGCGAAGGCGCTCGCGAAGACCGTCGGCCAGGCGAGCAAGCGCTTCGCGACGACGACGAAGGGCGTCTCGAAGGACCTCGAGCGCGTCGGGGACCAGGCCGAGCGGATCGGCAAGATCCTCGACTAGCGCCATGGCGACCCAGGCCAGGAGCAGGCCGCGCGCCGGCGCGGCGGCGAACGGCGCAGGCCCGCTCGACAAGGCCAAGGACGCCGCCGGTGCCGTCCGCGGCGCGGGCAGGCCCGCGCTCGCGGCGGCGTCGGCGGCCGCCGCCGGGCTCGCCGGCGGCGTCCTCATCGGATCGCGCGTGCACGGCCGCCGCCGCCCGGCCGCGGCCGCCGTGGCGTGGGCCGGGGCCAAGCGCCTCGGCAAGACCGCCGCGAAGGCGTCGCGGGCGCTCGACGACGTCCACGCGATCCGGACCGAGCTCGAGCACGCCAACCGCCGCTCGCCGATCGAGGTCGTGCTCCAGGGCCTGACGCGCCGGCCCGGGACCGGGAGGGGCGGCGGCGCCTGAGCCGCCCGCCCCGCCGGCTCAGGGCTCGACGAGCCCGCGCCGGATGGCGTACCGCGTCAGCGCCACCCGGTCGCGCAGGCCGAGCTTGTCGAGCACGTTCGCGCGGTGGCGCTCGACGGTCTTCTCGCTGATGAAGAGCGTCTCGCCGATCTCCTTGCTCGTCAGGCCCTCGGCGATGAGCTTGACGACCTCCGACTCGCGCGGCGTGAGCGGATCCTCCGGCACGGCGTCCGGGCCGCGCTCGAGGTACTCGCGGATGAGGGCCGCCACGGCCTTCGGGTAGACGAACGGCTCGCCGCGCAGCGCCGACCGGCACGCCTCGACGAGGTCCGAGTGGGCGGCGGACTTCAGGACGTAGCCGGACGCGCCGGCGCGCAGCGCCTCGAAGAAGAACTGCTCGTTGTCGTGCATCGACAGCATGAGGACGCGCAGGTCCGGGCGCTGGGCGGTGATCTGCCGCGTGACCTGGATGCCGGTCAGCCGCGGCATCGTCACGTCGAGGATCGCCAGGTCGAAGTCCTCCGCGAGCGCGAGCTGCACGGCCTCGGCGCCGTCGGACGCCTCGGCGACGACCTCCAGGTCGGGCTCCTCGTCGAGCAGGAGCCGCAGCCCGTGACGGACGATCGCGTGGTCGTCGGCGAGCAGGATGCGGGCCTTCAGCGGGGTCACGGCCGGCGCTCCTCATCCTTGCCGATCCGCAGCCGCACCAGCGTGCCGCGGCCGCGCGGCCGCCGGCCGACGGTCAGCTCGCCGCCCACCAGCATGGCGCGCTCGCGCATGTGGCGCACGCCGCTCTCCTGCGCGCGGTCGGCGTCGAAGCCGTGCCCGTCGTCCTCGATCGACAGCACGACGCCGTCGGGGTCGCTCGCCAGCGCGACCCGGGCGTGGGAGGCCTCGGCGTGGCGCAGGACGTTCGTCAGGCTCTCCTGCGCGACGCGGTAGATGACGAGCTCGGCCTCGGGCGTCAGGGCCGGCAGGTCGCGGCTGATCGCGCGCTCGATCCGCAGCCCGGTCTGCGAGCTGATCCGGTCGACGAGGTTCGTGAGCGCGGACGGGAGGCCGAGCGTGTCGAGCGCCTCCGGCCGCAGCCGCCGGGCGATCGCGCGGATGTCCTCGACGAGCGCGATCGCGCTGTCGCGCGCCTCGGCGGCGTCCCGGCGGACCGGCTCGCTCGACCGCTGGGCGATGCGGTCGAGCTGCAGCACGAGCGCCGTGACGGACTGGCCGATCTCGTCGTGCAGCTCGGCCGCGAGGTTGCGTCGCTCCTCCTCCTGCGCCGACAGCTCGCGCCGGCCGCTCTCGCGCCGCTCGAGCTCGAGGCGGTCGAGCATCGCGTTGAACGTGTCGGCGAGCACCGTCACCTCCGACGCGGGACCGGGGACGTCGATGCGCTCGCCGGGGCGGAGGGGGTCGACGCGCGCCATGAGCGCTGTGAGCTGGACGAGCGGGGCGAACGCGCGGCGCATGAGCACGAGGTTGACCGCGAGCAGCGTGACGAGGCCGCCGACCAGGGCGATGACCCGGCCGTTCGCGGGCTGGACCATGAGCACGACGCACGCCGCGCCGAGCACCGTCGCGTTCGGGACGAACAGGCGCCAGAACAGCGGGATGTACGACCGCGTCTGGGTACCGCGCCGTGCCGGCGTCATCTCGGTGACCGTCGGCGGGTGCGCCAGGGCACGCTGGCTACGTTCGGCCTGCTCGACCATGGCTTCATCCTGGCATCCGACCGTCCGACCGCCTGCCGGGCGTGCCCTCCTGGCCTACGTCGCCACGTGGGTCGCCGTCGGCGCGGCGGTCGCCGGGACGCTCGTCATGCTGCTCGCCGACGGCGAGCACGAGGTCTCGCTGCCGCCCGTCCAGCAGACCGAGCTGGCGCTCGCCGCCGACCGGGCGGACTGCCGACTGCGCCGCGGGCCCCAGCAGCGGTGGGGCCGGCCGCCGATCGAGGGGCCGCGGGGCGTCGCCGCCCGGCCGGCGACGTACACCGAGCCGGTCGCCGAGGACGCGATCATCGCCGCGATGCGGACGGGCACGGTCGTCATCCACTACCGGCCCGGGCTGGCCGAGGAGGATCTCGAGGCGCTGGAGGAGCTGCGCGAGGCGGTGCCGCGCGGGACGATCCTGACGCCGAACGAGGAGATGCCGTACGCGGTCGCGGCCACCGCCTGGCGTCGCCTGCTGGGGTGCCGCGAGCTCGACCGCTCGACGATCGACGCGCTCCAGCTCTTCCGCGGTCGGTACGTCGGGCAGGGGCCGGAGACGCCGCGCTGAGCGCGGATGGTGGCCGCCACCCACTGAACGAGGCCCGTGCCCCTGCTAATCGGTGCGCGTGCGATGGATGCCGATCGCGACGAGGCCGGGGACCGCCCGCGGGCGCCCGCGCTCGAGGGGGAGTTCGTCCGCCTGTTCGACCGCGACCCCGGGCTGCTCGCGGACATGGACGACGCCACCGCGCGGTTCCTGCACGAGCACCAGTCGGTGCCGAGCGTGCGGCTCGGGCCGGGTCCGTGGCATCCCCCGACGCACCGCGCCAGCGCGCGGCAGTGGCTGGGGCTCATCGTGCTCGAGGGGTTCCTCGTCCGCCCGCTCACGGCCGGGCACCGCCGGATCGGCGATCTCGCAGGGCCCGGCGACCTCCTGCGCCCGTGGGACCGGCTGGACTGGGAAGGGCTCGTGCAGACCCCGTCGGCCTACACCGTGCTCTCGCCGGTCACGCTCGCGGTGCTCGACCAGCGCTTCTCGGCGGTGGCCGGCCGTTTCCCGCAGCTCATGGGCGCGCTGCTCAGCCGCTCGCACCGCCGGAGCTGGCAGCTCGCCGCGGCGGTCGCGATCGGCGACGCGGGCACGACCGAGGACAAGGTGCGGTCGCTGCTGACCTACGCGGCCGACCGGTGGGGGAGGTCCGAGGACGGCGGCCGGCTCCTGCCCGGGCAGCTCACGCCACGGGCGCTGGCCTGGGCGCTGGACGCCGGCGAGCCCACGGTGCGCGCGGCGCTCGACCGCCTGTCGGCCGCCGGTGCGCTGCAGGTTCGCGGCGAACGGTTCGTGATGAGCGCGGGGGCGGGGAGCGGTCGAACCGCTTGAAAAATGGGTGCCAGCCCCCAGAGATGTCCGCGCGCTGACTCGATAGCACTGGGCTCACGCCTCGAAAGCGACCGGAGCGAGGACTGATGGCCCTGGAGACGACCGTGCGAACGCGATCGGCGGCCGACGGCAGAGGAGACGTCGAGTGGCTGCCCCAGCAGGACGACCGCCGTGCCGGCGTGCGGCTGCTGGAGGCCGACGTCGACCTCGGGCATGCGCTCGACCCGGCCGTGCGCGACCGCCTGCTGCCGATGCTGCGCGTGCGCGTCGAGACGGTCGACGAGGGGCCTTGGCGGCCGGAGGACGTCGCCGACCCCTCGGGGTTCGGCCTGATCCTGCTCGACGGCCTGCTGTTGCGCGACCTGTCGCTGCACGAGCGCTGGTGCGCGGAGCTGCTCGGCCCGGGCGACCTCATGCGCCCGTGGCTCGATCCGGACGGGATGGCCGGCTACGACACCGGGGACCTGCGCTGGCAGGTCGTCGACGGGCCGGTGCGCGTCGCGGTGATCGACCGGCCGGCGAGCACGCTCATGGGCCGCTTCCCGGCGATCGTCAACGAGCTGCTCGACCGTTCGCTCGCCCGCGCCCGCTCGCTGCAGTTCCAGCTCGCGCTGACCCAGGTCCACGGCATCGGGCGGCGGCTGGAGCTGCTGCTGTGGCACCTGGCCGACCGGTGGGGCCGCGTGACGCCGCAGGGCGTCGTCGTGCCGCTCGACCTCACGCACGAGATGCTCGGCCGGCTGATCGGCGCGCGGCGCCCGTCGGTGACGACCGCCCTGCGCGCGCTGGCCGACGAGGGGCGCGTCGAGCGCACGCGCGACGGCTGGGTCCTCGCGCGCGACTGACGCCGACGCACCACAAGAAGGTACGTACCGACTACGGATTGCGCTCCCGCGGCGCCAGGAGCACACTCCGCAGTCGAGAAGGGTCGCCGACGAATCCAGATGTGGGTCGTCAGGCGGCCCTTCACTATGTGTCGGCAGGGCCGCCTCCACGCGGCTCGGCCGCCGCGAGGCGTCGGAGCTCCTAGGCCGCTCTAGGCCGCTCGCTCTAGGCCGGCGAGGCGGGCGCGGGCGCGGGCGCCGGCGCGGGCTCTGCCGCATCCCACCGGCGCAGCATCGACAGCGGGTCGATCGGCGACCCGCCCTCGTACCAGCCGGGCGCGGTCCAGAACTCGAAGTGCAGGTGGCAGCCGCTCGCGCGGCCGGTGTCGCCGACCTCGCCGAGCTGCTGGCCGGCGACGACGCGGTCGCCGCGCGAGACGAGCGCGGGCTGGCGCAGGTGCATGTAGGCCTGGCTCGTGCCGTCGTCGGCGTGGATGACGACGTAGTTGCCCGCGCGCGAGTGGTACTTGGCGATCTGCACCTCGCCCGGCAGCGCGGCGACGACCGGCGTGCCGCAGTCGGCGAAGACGTCCTGGCCCTGGTGGCCGCGGCCGCCGCCGAAGCGGTTCGTCTCGGTGCCGTAGCGGTGCTTGCCGACGATCGGGAAGACGCCGCCGGCGGCAGCGGGGACGAGGCTGACGCTGCGGGCGCGGACCGCCGCGAGGACGCGCAGGCGCGGCCCGGTGCGGGCGCCGGCCCGGGTGACGACCCTGACCGGGCCGGAACGGGCCTTGTCGGGCACCGTCACGAGGACGCGGTGCGGGCTCTTCTCGGTCGGGCGCGCGCGGCGGTCGTCGCGCCCGCCCTTGCCGCCGAGGAACACGACCGCGGTCGTCCCGGCGAGGTTCTCGCCGCTGAGGCGCAGGACATACCCGCGCGGGCACGCGCGCTGGTCGCCCGTGCCGCACTTCAGCGCCGTGATCTTGGGCGGCTCGGCCGCCGCCATGCCGCCCACCGACGCGGCCGACGCGCTGCTCGCCGCGGCCACCGGGGCGAGCGCGAGCAGGAGCACGAGCGCGGTGAGGGCGGCGACCCCGCGCTGGCGCGGGCAGAGCATCGTCGGCTTGGTGACGGCTGTGGGCATGACTGGGCGCGCCTACGAGGTGAGCTGACGGGCTCGCGCAGTCATGCGCTACGACCGCGGACGCGGTCGATTCGCCCCATTGGATTTGGGTCCCCCGCTCCTCTCGGGACGGGCCCGGGAGGATTCGGCGCCCGGGAAACATAACGATCCCGGCAGACGGGTGCGGTCAGGGTGGCGCGCCCGCCGTCACCACGTGTCGACGAAGCGATGCCCGCGCGCCCCCAGCGGGGCGCGGGACGCCGCGGCGAACGTGGCGGCGACGAGCGCCCGCGTCTCGGCGGGATCGATCACGTCGTCGAGCTCGAACAGGCCGGCGGCGTTCAGGGCCCGGGCGTTGCGCTCGGCCATCGCGGTCAGCTCGCGGACGCGCTGCTCGCGCTCCTCGTCGTCCGCGATCGCCTCGAGGTCGCGGCGGAACCCGAGCCGCACCGCGCCCTCGAGCCCCATCGGCCCGAGATGGGCGCTCGGCCACGCGACGGTGAGCAGCGGCTCGTGCAGGCTGCCCGCGACCATCGCCTGGGCGCCGAGCCCGTACCCGCGCCGCAGGATCACCGCCGCGAACGGCACCCGCAGCGCGGCGCCCGCGACCAGCAGCCGCGAGGTGTGGCGGACCAGGCCGGTGGCCTCGGCCTTCGGGCCGACCATCATCCCCGGCGTGTCGACGAGCGACAGGATCGGCAGCCCGAACGCGTCGCACAGCTGCATGAACCGTGCGGCCTTGTCGGCGGCGGCGCTCGTGATCGCGCCGGCCATGTGCATCGTGTTGTTGGCGATGACGCCGATCGGCCGCCCCTCGATCCGGGCCAGCGCGGTCGTCATCTCGGGCGCGAAGCGCGGGCGCAGGAACGTCACCGAGCCCTCGTCGGCGAGCGTCTCGATGATCGGCTCGACCTTGTAGGCCCGGCGCCGGCGCTCGGGCACCATCTCGCGCAGGCGCGTCTGGTCGGGCACGCGCCCCGGCGCGACCGGGCCCTGGAAGTAGGCGAGCAGCCGCTTGGTCACCGCGGTCGCCTCCGTTTCGTCGGCGACGAGCACGTCGATGACGCCGTTGGCGGTCTGCATGTCGGCCGGCCCGACCTCGTCGGGGTGCACCGTCCCGAGCCCGCCGCCCTCGATCATCGCGGGGCCGCCCATCCCGATCGACACGTTCTCCGTGGCGACGACGAGGTCCGAGCACCCGGCGATCACCGCATTGCCGGCGAAGCAGCGGCCGTGGACGACCGCGATGCGCGGGACGAGCCCCGACAGGCCCGCCCAGAGCGCGAACGCGCGCGTGTCGAGCGCCGACACGACCGGGTAGTCCGTGTCGCCGGGCCGCCCGCCGCCACCCTCGGCGAAGAACACGGTCGGCAGGCGCATGCGCTCGATCAGCTCGAACAGGCGGTCCTTCTTGCGGTGTCCGAGCGCGCCCTGCGTCCCGGCGAGCACCGTGTAGTCGTAGGAGAGCACGGCGCACGCGCTGCGCTCGGGCCCGACGAGGTCGGTGTTCACGCGCGCGGTACCGGCGACGAGGCCGTCGGCCGGGGTGCGCCGGATGAGCTCGTCCAGGTCCCGGCGCCCGCGCTGCGCCGCGATCGCGAACCGCCCGTACTCGACGAACGAGCCCGGGTCGACGAGGTCGGCGACGTTCTCCCGGGCCGTCCGGCCGCCGGCCGCATGGCGTTTGGCGACCGCCTCGGGGCGTGCCTCGTCCTCGGTCAGCGCGCGGCGGTGCAGGACCTCCTCGAGGTCGCTGCGGGCGCGCTCGGCGTCGTCGTCGCTCACGGGCCGTGAGGGTGCCAGACCCGCGCCCACCGCCGCGGGCTCGCGCGGGATGGGAGGATCCCGGCCCATGAGCGACACCGTTCTCATCGCCTACGACGGCTCCGACCCGGCCCGCCACGCGATCCGGGAGGCCGCGCGGCTCTTTCCCGGCCGGCGGGCGGTGGTCGTCTGCGTCTGGCGGTCGGTGCGTCACGCGGTCGGCGCGGCCCGGGCGGCGCTGCCCGAGAGCGTCATCCGCGAGGCCGTCGCGAACCTCGACCGGGTCGAGGAGCAGAACGCGACCGACCTCGCCGAGGAGGGTGCGGCGGTGGCGCGCGAGAGCGGGATGGAGGCCGAGGCCGTTCCGCTGCGCTGCCAGACCTCGGTCTGGGCGGCGATCATCGCCGAGGCCGACGCACGCGCCGCGCAGGTCGTCGTGGTCGGCTCGCGCGGGCGGTCGGGGATCCGCTCGGCGATCCTGGGGAGCGTGTCGAACGCCGTCGTGCAGCACTGCCGGCGGCCGGTGCTCGTCGTCCACCCTCCCGACGCGCCCGGGCCCTGACGCCGCTACAGCCCGGCGGGGTGGCGGACCGTGAACCCGCGCCCGGAGCGCGGCGCGGGCCGCCAGCGCGGACCCTTCTCGCCGGCGCCCGACGTGTCGAACCGCAGCCCCGCGATGACCGCGTACGCGTGCCCGCGGTGGGCGTAGATCGTGATCCAGCGGCCGGGGCCCGCCTCGCCGAAGCGCATGAACCCGGTCGAGTCCAGCGGCGTGCGCAGCAGGCCCGCGCCGGCGAGTGCGTACGACACCGCGCCCGAGCAGTCGTAGCCCGAGTCCTCGAGCCTGGCGTGGCCGCCGCCGTACCGGTACGGCTTGCGGGTGATGCGGTTCGCGGCCGCGATCGCCGCCTTGACCTGCGGCGGCGCCGAGGCCGGCGCGATCGCGGTGCGGCCGTCCGGGGCGAGCACCGCCTGCTCGGCCGGCGCCGAGGCCGCGTGGACCTTCGCCGCGTGGGCGGCGTAGGCGCGCATCCGCAGACCGCGCGCCTGCAGTCGTGAGACGACGCCGTCGACGGTCAGGGCGTGCCGGCGCTCGTACCGGCGCACCGCGCGCCGCGTCCGGCGGCCGAAGTGGCCGTCGACCCGCGTGGGGACGCCGGTGAGCGTCAGCCACCGCTGGAGCACGCGGACGTCCCGGCCACGGTCGCCGAGACGCAGCGGCTTGTCGCCGAACCGCGCGTCGGCGGCCGGCGGGCTGGTCATGGGCAGCGCGGCGGCGACGGCCGCCAGCGCGCACGAGATGGTTCTCCGGTGCGTGATCGTGTCTCCCGCTGTCCACTGCCTCCGGGGCGCGCTGTCGTGCGGGCGCTGGAAGCGGAACCCGGCTCGGCACCACGATGGGTTCAGAGCCAGGTTCCCGCCCGGCCACCGTGTGGCCGTCGCCCTGCGCGCCGGCCCGATGCCGGCGCAGATGCGTCCCCCGGCCGCTCCCGCCGGGGCGGGAGCGGTTCGGCTTGTTCTCCAGGTACGGGGGGTACGACACGGCCGCGCCGCCGGAGTTGCGCGGTGCGCTCAGCCGCGCGTCGACACCATCACGGTCCCCCGGGGGTCGGGGTTGGGCACGTCGGGCGGGGTGGGGAGCTGCGACCACACCGCGGTCGGCCGGCCGGTCCGCGGGTCGAGCGCCGCGGACGGCGGTCCGGTGGTGACGTCGCCCGAGACCTGCTCCGTGGCGGCGAACGCGGGCTCGCCCGGCGCGCGGACGGCCGCCTCGACCGGCCCGGGGCTGAGCCCGTCGGCGCCGCCGAGCCGCGTCCATACCGCCGTGGCGGTGCCGTCGCCGGTGACGGTCACGGCGCCGAGCCGGCCGCTGGGGGCGAGCTCGCGCGCGAGCGGCGTCACCCGGGCGCCGGCGTCGACCGTGGCGGCGCGGACCGGGAACGTCATCGTCTGCCCGGAGCGCTCCGCGGCGGCCCAGGCGACGACGCCCGTCCCGTCCGGCGCCAGCGCGACGCGCACCCCGCTCTCCGGCCGCACGGCGGCGCCGCCCGGGTCGAGGGTCGTCGCCGGCCGGAACCCGCGCGGGCCGGCGGGGCGGACGGCGGCCCGCACGACGTACGGCTCGTTCGCCTCGATGCCGCCGTCCTGGGCGCCCCAGGCGACGACCATGCGCCCGCTGCGCGCGACCGCGGCCTCGACGTTCGTGAGGTCGTCGGTCGGCCCGAGCGACTGCGGCCCCTCGAGCCGTCCGCCGGCGCGCGACCAGCGCGCCTCGAGCCGGTCGGCGCGCCGGTAGGCGACGACGACGTCGCGCCCCTCGCCGACGGCGACGTCGACGTCGCTCATCCGCCGGCCCGACCGGATCACGCGGCGCTTGCCGAACGGGCGGCCCGCACGGCGCTCGGCCATCCACAGCAGATCGCGGCCGGGGCGCGCCTCGATCCACGCGACGACCGCGTCGCCGCGGCTGTTGGCGGCGATCGCCGCACCGCCGCCGTCGGCGTACTCGTCGAGCACCCGCTGGGGGTCGACGTCACCGGTGACGCGGCCGAACGAGACGCCGAGCCGGACACGGCGGTCGCGGTCGATGGACGTCTGGCGCAGGACGAGCGCACGGGTCGAGCCGTACGCGACCGGGTCGTCGGCGATCGCGCCGGCGAGGTCGCGGAACACGCGCCAGCCCGAGCCGGGCGCCCCGGTCGCCAGGCGCATCTGCGGGCGGTCGCACTCGGGCGGGCCACACGGCCGGTTCCACGCCACGAGCGCGTGCCCGGAGGCGCCGAAGGCGATCTGCGCCCGCGTCACCGCGTTGGCGTCCGGGCCGACGGTCGACGGGGTGCTCCACGGCGGCGCGGCCTGGGCTGCCGGGGCGGCGGCGCCCAGGATGCCGAGCGCGGCGAGGAGGGGGACGATGCGTGGCTTCGTCATGTCCCTGCAACGACGCCGCGGGGCGCCGGAGCCGGCCCGATCGCGACGCCTGTCGGCGTGCTGACCGCCACGGCGGGCAGGATCGCCACGGGCGGGCCGCTCGCGTACCTGCTCATCGCGGCGCGCGTCGCCGCCGACGCGATCCCCCGATGTTCCCGAGCGAGACGGCGATGATCACCGGCGGCATCCTCGGGCCGGTCTTCGAGCTGCTCACGCGCCGCACGTCGCTGCTCTGACGGCGCGCGCTCTGCGGGACGGCGGTCCGGGCGGCGCGGTCAGGCGCGCGGCGTCTCGGCGCCGAACAGGTCGTCGATCCGGCGCGTGAGCGCCACGCCGCTGGCGCGGAAGAGCGGGCAGAGGACGTCGAGGTCGCGGCCGACGCGGGTGACCTCGCGGATCACGAGCCACGCCGGCATGAGCAGTGCGGCCGCGAAGCGGCTGGCCTCCTCCTCGATGTCGGCTGCCGGGCGGCTCGTCGCGGGCTGCTCGTCCACCGCGGTGCGCCGGCAGAACAGCGACGTCTGGCCGTCGCGGTGCAGCTCCCAGTGGCCGAGCTCGTGGCAGATCGTGAACCGCCGGCGCGTCGGCCACGTGCGCGCCTCCTCGGCGTTGACCCAGATCTCGCCGCGGGCGGGGAGGAGCAGGCCCGACAGCGACTGGCCCTCGGCGAGCGGCGGCGCGCCGGGCGCGGCGGTCATGTCCTCGACGTCGCGGACGAGCAGCCCGAAGACGCTGTCGGCGATGTCCTCCACCGGGACCGGCAGCGTCTCGCCGTCCCAGATCCACGGAGGCAGGCGGCTCAGCACCTGCTCGGCGTGCTCCTCGGGGCGCTCCACTGAGTGGCGAGCCTAGTCCAACCCCAGGGCCTTGACGAGGCGCTCGACGAGACGCTGGGCGGGGTGGGGCGGGGGCGTGCGCAGCCGCGCGGCGAGCAGGGCGGCGAGGCGCCGGTCGCCCGCGTCGATCGCATGGGCGAGGACGCGGTAGGGGTTCGGTCGCCGGCCCATGTCCCACGAGGGTCGTCAGGCGGCGGGGCCGTCTGACGCGCCGGTGAACAGCTCGTCGACCTCGTCGCGGTCCTCCTCGGCGGGGCGTGGCGCGGAGCCTTGCATCGCGGCGAGGTGGTCGGGGTCGGGCTCGGCGGTCCGCGCGAACGCGGGCGCGCTCGCGGCGCCCGGCGCGGGCGGCCGCGGGAGCTCGGCCGCCGCCTCGCGCAACGCCGCGACCGTCGTCCCGGTGAGCCGCGCGAGCGCCTCGAGCACGCGGTCGCTCACGCCGCGCGGGTCGAGCTCGCCCTGCTCCATCGCGTGGTAGTAGACGCCGACCTTCTCGGCGCGGTCGGCGACCCCGAGCGCCTCGGCGAGCCGCGCGACGAGCTCGCTGCGGCGCAGCCGCGCCCGGTTGCGCAGGCGCGGCAGCACGACGGGCCAGGCGCCGGCGCGGCCCTGCAGCGATTGGGCGATGTCGTCGGCGAGCGGCCGCGCGGGCGACCGCGCGAACGCGGCGGCGTCGAACCGCCGCCGCGGCGCGCGCTCCAGGTAGGCGTCGAGGAGCTCCGCCAGCTCGCGGCGGTCGGTGCCTTCGACGCGGTCGAGCACGTCGGCGGGCCGGACGTCCTCGCCCGCCTCGCGGCGTGCGATGAACTCGCGCAGGAGCTGCTGGACGTCGGCCATCGCTACGGATTCTCCCCTTCGAGCAGCTCGCGCAGCCGCCGCCGGAAGCGGCTGACGATCTGGTAGGCGTTGGCCTCGGTGATCCCGGGCACCTCGGCGACGGCGTCGCGCGCGTCGCGGTCCTGGAAGACGAGCAGCTCCACGACCCGGCGGTGGGGCTCGGACAGCTCGTCGAGGCACTGCTCGACGAGGAGCTGCACCTCCACGTAGCCCGCGCCGTCGGGCTCGTGCCGGCCTCGCAGGTGCTCGCGCTCGCCGTCCTCGGTCTCGCGGACGAGCGGCGTCTCCTCCGGCCGGCGCTCCTGGCGCCGGTAGTAGTCGGCGGTGGCGCGCTTGATGATCGTCGTCAGCCAGGAGCGGAACTCGCCGACCGACTCGCCGGCGAAGCTCGACGTGATCGCGCGCGAGATGACGTTCGCGGTCTCCTCCTCGACGGCGTGGGCGGGCAGCCGCAGGCTGAGCCGCGCCTCGACCAGGTCCCAGAACGCGAACACGAGGATCTGCAGGGCGGTGCGGGCGTGCGCGTGCTCGCCGGCTTCGGCGGCCGCGCGCAGGTAGGCGACGAGCTCGTCGTCGGTGAGACGGTCGAGCTCGGCTTCGGAGAGCGGGCGGAACGCGGGCAACGGGATCGAGGGTCGGCGGAGCGGCCGGGGACCTGACGGGACGCTAACCGCGCCGCCCGTCAGATCGCGCGTCGCGCCGGCGACCCATCGCGCATGCACATCTCGACCCATCTCGACGTCGACGTGGTCGCGCTGGAGTCCCGCGACCGGGTCACGCTCATGCTCGACCTCACCGCGCCGATGCTCGTCGGCGGCGGCGAGCGCCCGCCCGCCGCGATCCAGGTCGTCCTGGACCGCAGCGGCTCGATGGGCGGCGACCGCCTGGCGGTCGCGCGGCGCGCGCTCGACGCGCTGCTCGCGCGGCTCGGGCCGCTCGACGTCGTCGGCGTCGTCGCGTTCGACGACGAGGTGTCGGTCGTCGTGCCCGCCGGACCGCGCGGCGACGGCGCCGCCGCGCGCGCCGCGGTCGCCGCGCTCGTGCCGGGCGGGATGACGAACCTGTCCGGCGGGGTGCTGCGCGGGCTGCAGGAGCTGCGCCGGGCGGCGCCGCGGGGCGGGACGCTCGTCGTGCTCTCCGACGGGATGGCGAACGTGGGGGAGACCGATCCGGACCGGCTCGGCGCGGTCGCGGCGAAGGCCTGCCACCGCGACGGGGTCACGGTGTCGGCGATCGGGATCGGGCTCGACCACGACGAGGCCCTGCTGGCGGCGCTCGCGCGTGGCGGCGCCGGCAACGCGTACTTCGCCGAGGAGGCCGACACCGCCGGCGCGCAGCTCGCGAGCGAGGTCGACGGGCTGCTCACGGTCAGCGCGCAGGCGGCGAGCCTGCTCGTCAAGCCCGCCGACCCGACGACCGGCGTGACGGTCTGGAACGACCTCCCCGGGCACGGGACGGCCGACGGGATCATGCTCGAGCTCGGCGACCTCGTCGCGGCCGAGGAGCGCAGGCTCGTCCTGACGTTCGACGTGCCCGCGATGGCCTCGCTCGGCCTGGCGAAGATCGCCGACGTGCGGCTGCAGTGGGTCGCGCTCCCCGAGCTCGTCGAGCACACGATCGACCTGCCGGTGCTCGTCAACGTCGTCCCGGGCGACGCCGCCGCCGGGCGCGTCCCCGACCCCGTCGTCCGCAGCGAGCTCGCGTTCCAGCAGGCCCAGCGCACGAAGCGCGAGGCCGCCCGCGCGATGCGCGAGGGCCGGATCGCCGACGCGCACGAGCTGTACCGCGCGGCCGGCCTGGACCTCCGCGCGTCGGCCGCGTCGGCGCCGGTCGCCGCGGCGATCGAGCTCAACACCGACGCCGACCTGCTCGAGGACCTCGCGCTGCGGGCGATGTCCGACGACCCGCGCCGCGTCGCGAAGGCCAGCGAGGCCGACAGCGGCTGGAAGAGCCGCCGGCGCGGGCGGCGACCGGCGCGCTGAGCGCGTCAGATCGGCTGCCGCTCCGACGACCTCCCGGACATGCGCTCACACCTCATCGCCCTCCTTCTCGCCGCCGCCGCTGTCGCCGGGTGCGGCACCACGGCCGATCCCGAGCCCGGCGCGGCGGGCTCCGGCCGTTCCGCCACCTCGGCCGACACGGCCGAGCCGTCGCCGCCCGAGCTCGACGTGACGATCGACTCGCCTCGGGACGGCAAGCGCACCACGGCATCGCGTGTCCGCGTCACGGGGACGGTCAGCCCGCCCGACGCGCGCGTGACGGTCAACGGGCGCTCGGCCGATGTCGAAGCCGACGGCACGTGGACCGCCCGTGCGTCGCTCGAGCTCGGCACGAACGGCGTCCGGGCGGTCGCGACGACCGACGGCACCACCGACCGGGCGGTCGACACGGTCGAGGTCGTGCGCCGCCGCACCGCGGCCCAGCGCGCGGCGTTCCGGGAGGCGCAGCGGCGCAAGCGCGAGCGGCGCCTGGCCGAGCTGAAGGCCTCGGCCCGGGCGATCGATCCCGAGCTCCTGCAGAAGAACCCCGACAAGCACGCCGGCGAGCGGGTCGTCGTGTCCGGCGAGATCTTCCAGATCCAGGAGGACTCCGCGCAGGGCAACTTCATGATGATCAACACCGGATGCGAGACGTCCTACGACATCCGCATCTGCGACGGCCCGACCGTCCACATCTCCTACCGCGGCACGAACGACAAGACCGAGGACGACTTCGTCACGGTCTACGGGACGGTCGTCGGCGGGCTCGAGTACGAGACGGCGATCGGCGGCTCGAACTTCGTCGCGTCGATCGAGGCCGAGATCGTGGAGTGACGCGGTTCACGACACGTTCACGCGACGACGGGCCCGGGTGCCCGGCACAGTGCATGTCGCGTGCTGTCCTCTCCTCCACAGCGCGCAGATCCAGAGAACAGACGCGATGCCCGCCGGTCTCGTTCCACGGGAGCCTGACCCCAGCTCCCGGCGCCGGCGGGCCTCGCGCGGATCTCGGCGATGAGCGGCACGAGACGGCGGGCCGGTGTCAGATCGCCGGGGTGGGACGCGACCTGCGGCACATGCGTTCGGTCAAGTGCTGCGCTGCGGATGCCGACATCGGATCCAGGACGTACGCGTCTTCGCTCGGCTGATGCTCCTGCCCGCACACGCCACCGACGTCGTCCTCTCGGCGTCCGACATCACGGAGTTCCTCGCGTGCGATCACCTCTTCGAGCAGGCGCGGGCGATCGCGTTCGGTGAGCGACCCCGCCCGCGACCGCGTGTCGACCCGCACGCCGATCTCGTCGCGCGCCGGGGCGACCGGCACGAGATCGAGGTCCGCGACCGGCTGACCGCCGAGCTCGGCGGCTGCGTCGATCTGTCCGCCGCGCGCCCGCCGGCGCTCACGCCCGAGGCGCTGCGCGCGGCGGCGGGGCGCACGTACGAGGCGATGCGCGACGGCGCCCCGCTCATCTACCAGGCGCAGCTCTTCGACGGGAAGTGGCAGGGCCGTGCCGACTTCCTGCGGCGGATCGACGGCGTGCGGTCGGACCTGGGCGACTGGGCCTACGAGGTCGTCGACACGAAGCTCTCCCGCATGGTCAAGCCGTTCGTCGTCCACCAGCTCTCGCTCTACAGCCGGCTGGTCGCGCAGCTGCAGGGCACCGAGCCGGAGCGTGCGTCCGTCATCCTCGGCGACGGCCGCGAGGAGAGCATCGAGCTGCGTCGCTTCGCGGCCCTGCACCGGCGGGTCGCCGCCCGCGTCGAGGCCGCCGCCGCGGCCGGCCGCGCCCGCGTGACCTACCCGGAGCCCACCGCGCACTGCGCGGTCTGTCACCTCGCTGCCGAATGCGACGCGCGACGCCGCGCCGACGACCACCTCAGCCTGGTCGCCGGCGCGCGCCGCGAGCAGCGCGAGCGTCTTGTCGAGCTCGGGCCGGCGACAGTGGCCGAGCTCGCTGCGGCTCCGACGGACCTCGACCCCGGTCGGCTCGGACCGGAGACGTTCGCCCGGCTCCGTGGCCAGGCCGCATTGCAGGTCGAGTCACGGAGGAGCGGTGAGCCGCGCCGCCGGCATCTCGAGCCCGTCCGCGCGCGCGGCTATGCCCGGCTGCCCGCCGCGGATCCCGGCGACGTGTTCTTCGACCTCGAGGGCGACCCCTGGCTCGAGCACGACGGCGGCATCGAGTACCTCTGGGGCTGGTGGACCGGCGACCGCGGCTACGAGCATGCGTGGGCGCACGACGTCGCCGCCGAGAAGCACGCGCTCGAGCGGTTCGTCGACCTGATCGTCGAGCGCCGCCGGCGGCATCCGCGTATGCACGTGTTCCATTACGGCGCGCACGAGGCGTCGAAGCTCAAGTCGCTCGCGCTGCGACACGCCACCCGCGAGGAGGAGGTCGACGAGCTCCTCCGCAACGGCGTGCTCGTCGACCTGTACGCGGTCGTGCGCCAGGCGATGCAGGTCGGCGAGGAGAGCTACTCGATCAAGCGGCTCGAGCGCCACTACGGGTTCGTCCGGCAGGAGAAGAGCGTGCGGGAGGGCGGTGGCTCGATCGTCGCGTACGAGACGTGGCTCGAGACCGGGGCCGATCGCCTCCTGGAGGCGATCCGCGCCTACAACGAGGAGGACTGTCGCTCGACCGCGGCGTTGCGGGACTGGCTCGTCGACCGGATGCGGCCCGAGGCGGCAGCCCGGTTCGACGTCGACTTCAGCACGCTTGCCGAGCCAGAGCCCGACGAGCCGCGGCCCGGGCCCGAGTGGCTGCCCGGTCAGATGGAGCTGGTGGCCCGGCTTCAGGCCGGGCTGCCGGACGACGAGCGTGAGGACGACGGCGAGCAGGCGGCGCGGAGGCTGCTCTCGCACCTGCTCCTCTACCACTGGCGCGAGGGCAAGCCGGAGTGGTGGCGCTGGTTCGCGCTCGCGCAGATGAGCCCGGCCGAGCTCGTCCACGAGCCGGACGCGATCGGCGAGCTCGAACGCGACCCCGATGTGGAGCCGCGCGAGCACAAGCGCTCGTGGGACTACGCGTTCCGCTTCCCCGAGCAGGAGGTCAGGCTCTCACCGGGGACCCACGTCGATCCCGTGACCTGCGAGACGCACAACGTCGTCGCCGCCGAACCCGACCGGATCGTGATCCGGCGCTCGAAGACCAAGCCGGCGCCCGCACCCGCGGCGCTCATCCCGAACAAGCCGATCATGGTGGGCGTCCTACGGGAGGCGATCACCGAACTCGCCCGGTCCGCGCCGGGCTCGTACCCCGTCGCGCGCTCGCTGCTGACGGGCGGGTCGCCACGGCTTCGGAGCGGCGTGTTCCGGGCCGGCGACGACCCGACGCTGGAGGAGATGGTCGACGCGACGCTGGCGCTCGATCGCAGCCACCTCGTCGTCCAGGGACCACCCGGCACCGGCAAGACCTATCGCGGCGCGCGGATGATCGTCGCGGCGTTGCGTGCCGGACGGAGGGTCGGCATCACCGCGCAGAGCCACGCCGCGATCAAGAACCTGCTCGAGGCGATCGAGCAGCACGCGCTCGAGACCGGCTTCTCGTTCTCGGGCTTCTACAAGGGCAGCGGCTACGACAGCGCTTCGGGGTGCGTCCACGTCGATGACGACAACGATGCCGTCAGCGAGGACCACCAGCTCGTCGCGGGCACGGTGTGGCTGTTCGCACGGCCCCGGCACCGCGAGGCGTTCGACCTGCTCGTCATCGACGAAGCCGGCCAGTACGCGCTCGCGGACGCTGTCGCAGCAGCCACCGCGGCCCGGGACGGCGTCGTGCTGCTCGGCGACCCGCAGCAGCTTCCCCAGGTCACGCAGGCACGCCACCCGGGCCGATCGGGGCTGTCGGCGCTCGCGCATCTGCTCGCCGACCGGCCGACCATCCCACCCGATCGAGGGTTCTTCCTCCCGGAGTCCTGGCGCATGCACCCGGACATCTGCGCCTTCGTCTCCGAGCGCAGCTACGAGTCGCGCCTGCGCTCGCGGCCGGCGTGCGCACTCCGCACGGTGTCGGCGCCCGGCACGTTGTCGGGCGCGGGGCTCCGGGTCATCGAGGTCGAGCACGAGGGCAACTCCCAGCGGTCGGTCGAGGAGGCCCTGGCGATCGCCGCCGCCTGCGAGGACCTGCTCGACGGCGGCGAGGTGACCGACGACGAGGGTGCGAGCCGCCGCCTCGAGCCGGCGGACATCATGGTGGTCGCCCCGTACAACCTGGCCGTCACCTGCATCGCTCACCACGTCCCGGCGGGCGTCCAGGTCGGCACCGTCGACCGCTTCCAGGGCCGCGAAGCCCCGGTCGTCTTCTACGCGATGACGTGCTCGACCGCTGCCGACGTGCCGCGCGGCCTGCACTTCCTGTTCAACGCCAACCGGCTGAACGTCGCCGTGTCCCGTGCGCAGTGCCTGGCCGTGCTCGTCCACAGCCCGCGGCTCCTGGACGCCGACTGCCCGACGGTGGAGGCGATGGCGCTCGTCGACGGGGCGTGCCGGTTCGCCGAGTTCGCGCGACTGGAAGCCAAGTCAGCGCGCGCTCGCGGCATCTAGCGGAAGCCGCATCTGCGTACCCGGTGCGTCGTCGACTGGTGACCCCACATCGGATACCTGCACGTCTGCGATGGCCTTCGCGATCGCAAACGCCAGTCTCGGCGGCACGGCGTTGCCGATCTGACGGCCGACACTCGTCATCGAGAGGTGCTCGGGAAAGACGAAGTCGGATGGGAAGGACATCAGTCGAGCGCCCTCGCGAATGGTGATCGGACGATCCTGCCTCGGATGGAGATACCGCCCCTTCTCGGGCTTGTAGAACTCGGTCCGAAGTGTCACTGCAGGTCGGTCAGACCACAGGCGACCGAACACGTCCGTGGTGCCCGTCGGCTTCTCTCGCCAGCAGCGGGGGACGAGGTGTCCCTCGCCTCTGCTCTCGAGTTCGCGCTGCATGTCGAAGCGATCACCTCCTTCCGGGGGCACCGCCGCGTACCGGCGCAGGCTGACCTCGGTCGGCCGGCGTGCACGGTGCCAATCGCGCCCGTCCGGAATCTCAGGAAGGTCGCGACACGCGTCATCGAACGTCCGCCACGGCCGACCGGGAAGGTCGGGGCGCTTGGGGTCCCGGTGCGTCCTCACCGGCCACGGTACGGGGCCGTCCTTCGATCCGATGACGATCGCTCGGCGCCGTCGCTGTGGGACACCGTAGTCCGCTGCATCGAGCACCTCATAACGCAGGCTCCATTCGCCGTCCAACTCTTCGCGGAGCTCGCGGAACTCATCCGACTTGAGCAGTTCCGGGACGTTCTCCATGACGAAGATCCGGGCTTGGCTGGCACGCAGCGCTCGGACGTATTCCTTCCACAGCTCGCGGCGCTCAGGACCGACACCGGCGCGGTTCAGAGGCGAGAACCCCTGGCAGGGCGGACCTCCGACCACGACGTCGCCCTGCGGGAAAGTGTCTATGTCCTGGATGTCCGCGAGATGGACGTGCTCAGGCCCGAAGTTGGCGATGTAGGTCTCGATCGCATCCGCATCGTTGTCGACCGCGAACACCGGCACGAAGCGTCCGGTAGCCACGAAGCCGGCGGTCATCCCGCCACATCCGCAGAAGAGGTCGAGGAGCCGAAGCACGACCGGGAGGCTATGTACTGCCTCGGACGCCGTCCCGCCGCATCTTCACGAGCGTCGCGATCCGATACGCGACCTCCTCGGGATCCTCGTGCTCCCAGACGTGGACAGGGAGCCAGCCGGCGTTGATAAGGGTGCGATCATTTCGCCGGTCGCGCTCGATGTTGCGCTCGAGCTTCTCGTTCCACCAAGACCGGTTTGCCCGCGGAAAGGTGGCGTGCATCGGGCAGACATGCCAAAAGCATCCGTCCACGAAGACAGCCACCTTCGCGGGACCGAAGACGATGTCAGCCGTGATCCGGACAGACGGCAGCGGTCGAGCCTCGACGCGATACCGAAGGCCGAGCGCGTGCAGATGCCGTCGCAGGGCCAGCTCTGGCTGCGTGTCGCGTCGCCTCTGGCGGGACATCTGCCGTCTGACCCTCGGCGATGACGCTGTCGGGCGATTACTTGTCAGGTTCTCGACCAGTCTGCAGACCTATGTAAAAGTTTGACCTCTACGGAAGGGGAGCAGTGAGCGGGACCACCATCACGGACGATCAGTTCGAGAAGTTCTGCAAGGACGCCGACCTCAAGACGCCGCAGGTCGCCGCCGAGGATCTTCGCGCCTATCACGTGCCCGAGGCCATCGTCGAAGCGCTCGTCGAGCGATACGAGGAGCACGTCGGACGGGTGCGGGAGCTCGAGGTTCCGCGCTACATGCAGGACGGCGCCCGGATCACCTGGTACACAGGGCCGCGGCCGAACGACCGGTTCTGGCCCGCCTTCCTTGACCAGCTCCACTACATGGACGAGGAGGCCAAGGAGGAGCTTCACCGATCGACGAGCCGGATCGTCAGCCTGCTCGACCATCCCGCGACCGTCGAGTTCAGGACGAGGGGTCTGGTCGTCGGGCATGTCCAGTCCGGCAAGACGACGAACTACACCGGGGTCATCGCCAAGGCTGCCGACCGCGGCTACCGACTCATCATCGTATTGGCCGGGATTCACAACCAGCTTCGGCGGCAGACGCAGGAACGACTCCAAAGGCACCTCTGGGCTCCGAACAAGGCGGACTGGCATCTGCTCACCCCGGTAGATCGCGACTTTCATCCGACCTCGCCGGCACCGGCGTACTTCCAGAAGAAGAACGAACAGCGCGTCCTCTGCGTCGTCAAGAAGAACGCCAGCATTCTGAGGAAGCTGATCCGCTGGCTCCGGAGCGCGTCGAAGGAGCTCGAGCACATCCCGGCGCTCGTCATCGACGACGAAGCCGATCAGGCGACCGTCGCGACGAAGACGATCAATCCGTTGCTCCTCGAGTTGCTCGATGCCCTGCCACGGGTCGCCTATGTCGGCTACACAGCCACGCCGTTCGCGAATCTGCTGATCAATCCCGCGGGCGAGGATCTCTATCCGAAGGACTTCATCGTCGACCTACCGAAGCCTACGGACCATCAGGGTCCCGAGGTGATCTTCGGAAGGGAACCGCTCGACGGTGAGGACCCGTCCGAGGTCCCCGACGGGTACGACATGGTCCGGATGGTCCCGGACGAGGAGATTCCGCTCGTACGGCCGGCCTCACGCGATGAGATCGACGGGTTCGCTCCGAGGATCACCGGCGAGCTGAAGAAGGCCGTCATCTACTTCTGGTTGGCGACGGCCGCGCGCCGCGCCCGAGGGTCGCGGGACCACTCCACAATGTTGATCCACACCAGCCTAAACGTGGCGGTTCACGAGAGCTTTAGGCCGGGGCTCATTGCTCTGCGAGACCGCACACTGGAGCGGCTGCGATCGGAAGACGCGCCACTCTGGTCCGACCTCGAATCGCAGTGGACCGAGGAGACCTCGCGGGTCGACGCCGCGGAGTTCGGCGAGACGACCGTGCCGTTCTCGAGCGTGCGTGAGCACCTGATCGATGTCGTCGAGGCCACGACAGTCGTGCTCGACAACTCGAGGAGCGAGGACCGTCTCGACTACTCGGGGGAGCCCGTCGTCGCGATCGCGGTCGGCGGGAACACACTCTCTCGCGGCCTGACGTTGGAGGGCCTCGTCGTCAGCTACTTCGTTCGAGCTGCGACGGCGTACGACACGCTCATGCAGATGGGCCGGTGGTTCGGTTATCGCCGGGGCTACGCGGATCTGCCGCGGATCTGGATGACCCGGGAGCTTCGAGACTGGTTCCGCTTCCTGGCGGGGATCGAGGCCGAGATCCGTGTGGACATCGAGCGCTACATGACGGGCGAGGAGACGCCGTTGACGTTCGGCGTCCGGATTCAGGATCACCCCACGATGAACATCACCGCGGCCGCGAAGATGCGTGACGCGAGGATGGTGACCGCCGCGTACGGTGGGATGCGAATCCAGACGCGCTATTTCCCGCTCGACGATCACGAATGGCATCGGCGCAACCGCGAGGCTGCGGTCGAGCTCGTCCGAGCGATCGGCGGTGCCGGCCGCGCGGCGACCGTCGCCGACGGCCACGTCCTCTGGTTGGGCGTGCCGGCAGAGGTCGTGCTGGAGTTCCTCGACCGATACCAGATGCACGAGAAGTCGCCGGACCGCGACACCTCGCTGATCCGACGCTACGTCGAGCGGCGAAACGAGCGCGGGGCTCTGAAGCACTGGAACGTCGCCGTGATCGGCAGCACGACCAGCGGTTGCGAGCCCTACGACTTCGGCTCCGGAGTCCGGGTGCCGAAGGGCATCCGCGGGCGATTCGAGGAGGCTCCGCCGGCGGATATCAAGACCCTGATGTCGCTGCGGGACGCCGCGATCGACCTCGATCTCTCCGGGGAGGGCAAGCTCACCGAGGCACGAGTCAAGGCGTTGCGCGCCGAACAGCTTCCGGACACCGGTCTCCTGACCCTGTATCCGCTGGACCGACTGGCGCAGCCTGCCAAGACCAGTCGTGTTCCCCTCGGCACTCCCGAGGACGTCATCGGCGTGGGGATCGTGTTCCCGGATCCCCCGCCGACGAAGGGGGACGACAAGGTCTATTTCCAGGCGGACCTCAGCCGCGTCTCCACCTCGGACGGCTACCTGGAGGAGGAGGACGTGAGCCTTCTCGAAGACGAGCAGACATGAGCCGAGAGAACGCGCTCCAGGAGCAGCTCGAAAGGCTCTGGGCGAAACTGAGCGCACCGGCGGACGACAACAGGGTGGCGACGGTCGACCTTCCGTCGCCGACTGGAAACGGTCCGCTCCTCCTCGGGAAGACGCGAGCGGGTCGATCCCTGTTGATCCCGTTCGCCAAGGACCAGCACAAGGTCTTTCGCGAAGACCGTCGCAGCGCCGCCGTTCAGTTGACCCGTCGTCCGCTTCGTCTTCAGGAGGGCGACCGATGGTTTGCGGAGTTGGCGTGTCAACGCCCCGAGCTCGACTCGATCTTCACGGCGTTCTGTGCAGACGTCATCATCCGCATCACAGCTGATGCCTCGCACCAGCCCGCCGACGTCGCAGCTCGGACGCTTCTTCGGTGGCGGAGTCTCTTCAGCGGGAGCGGCCGCCGACTCGGGCCTCAACAGCTCCGAGGCCTCTTCGCCGAGCTGATGGTGCTACGCCGTCTGGTCGACAAGGAAGGCGGGGACATCCTCACGTGGACGGGGCCGCTCAGAAGACCACACGACTTCAGTCGAGGCGCGTGGGCTATCGAGGTGAAGGCGGGGGCGGTGGGCGAGACCCGCATCCGCGTGCACGGAGTGAAGCAGCTGGAACCCCCGGGAGGCGGGCGACTCGCTCTGGGTCACTTCCAGATCGAGGAGGACGACGCGGGGACGACGGTGCCCGAGTTGGTCGCGGCCATCCGCGAGCGGGTGGGCCCGACTCCGCTCATGCTGCGACTCGAACTCGCCGGCTACCAGACGGTCGACGAGAAGCACTACGAGAATCTCCGCCTTCGCTTGGCACAGGAGACGTGGTACGCCGTGGACGCACACTTCCCGAGAATCGTCGAGGAGTCGTTCGCGGGCAGTCAGGTTCCGGCCGGCGTCGACGACCTTCACTACGACGTGGACATCGCGGCTGCAACTCCCACGGTCCTCGACGCAGATCAGGTCGAGGAGTACTTCGACGCGCTGCGGGCCGGCGATGACTGACCACGGCGGTCGCTGGTTCGCTCAGCCGGTGCCGTCGATGGGTGCCATCACCTCCGAGGGCATCAAGAACCCGCTCGGGAGACCGGCACTCGATCGCCTGACGGTGTTGGTGAGGGAGGCGGCACAGAACAGCTGGGACGCTCGGCCCGAGGGAAGCAACAGCGGCGTGTACTTCGGGCTCGACCTTCGCTCGGTACCCGTCGAAGGAGCATGGCGGGAACTGCTCGTCGATGCGCCTGATGCGCGCCATCTTCCGCTGAAACCGGTGCTCGAAGCCGACAGGGTGGATGTCCTCTTCGTGTCCGACCGCGGGACCCAGGGGCTCGGCGGCCCGACGCGAGGCGGCCGGGATCCCGGTAAGCGAAAGGACTACCTCTCATTCGTCCTCAACGTCGGCGTGCCACGCGACCGTGAGGGTGGAGGGGGCACATTCGGATACGGCAAGGCGAGTCTCTTCAACTGCTCTCGCGCGCAGGCGATCCTCGTCCACACCCACGCGGCTGCCGGTGGCGGGTACCCGGAGGAAAGCCGCTTCATCGGCATCGGGCTCGGCACGAGCCACGTCAGCGGGGGTCGTGAGTACACCGGGCGCTACTGGTGGGGACTCGTCGAAGGGGACGACCACGTGGAGCCGCTACGAGGTGAAGCGGCGGACGATCTCGCCTGCCGGCTCGGCTTTCCTCGCTTCGCCGCGGGGGAGACCGGTACCACCATCGCGGTGCTCGGCAGCGACATCGACGACCGTTCGCGGGCCGAGCAGGCCGAGCACCTGGCACGTGCCATCTCCTGGCACCTGTGGCCGAAGCTTGTCACCGGGGAGATGACCTTCGACGTGCGGGTCGACGGGGAGGGCATCGGCGTGCCCGGACCCGACGACGATCCGGTGATCGCCCACTTCGCGTCGGTGTACAGTGCGCTCGAGCACGGCAAGGCGATCACCAGAGGCGGCAAGGAGCTCGGTCGTCTCAGTATCCAGACCAGCTTTGCGCCGAAGCCGGTCATCGACGACGTGGGCAAAGAGGCCGGGCTGGTGGGAGGGGTCCACCACGTGTGTCTCATGCGCGGCGCGAACCTGGTCGTCGAGTACATCCCGGGGGAGCCGCTCCCGGACGAGGATCTCTGGTACGCAGGAGTCTTCCGAGCGGATTCGGATCCGACCGTCGATGCAGCGTTCGCCGCTGCAGAGCCGCCCACACACGACACATGGGAGCCGGCACAGCTCGACGACGAGCCGAGGAAGATCGTTCGGCACGCACTGCGCACTATTCGTGCGAAGCTCCGCGCGTACGTCGTCCCGGCGTCGACCGATGACGCCGCGGACACTGAGGGCACCTCTCTCGGAGGACTCAGCGCCGGGCTGGGAGGGCTCCTCGCCCCTTCGGTGGGAGGCGGTGCGAGCACCTCGGACGCCCCTACGTCGCCTTCGGGCCGTCGGAGCACGATTTCGATGTCAGGACCGCCCCGGTGGGAGCGCCGCGACGGGGAGGACGTACTGGTCCAGGACTTCGAGTACGACGGGTCGAGGCGGTGCACGGTCGAGGCGAACTTGCGCGTCATGCTCTGGGGCGGTGCCGGCGAGTCGGACGGGCCTCTCGGCGCTGGTTCGCCGAGGTTCCTCCATTGGAGGCGGTCCGACGGGACTCAGATCGCCGATCATCCGCTGGCTCTCGAGCGCTCTGATGCCGGGTTGTGGTCCGCCGTCGTCCGTCCGGTCGAGGAGACCGTCACGAGCGTCGTGATCCGCGGGGCTCGTCGGAGGGACTCATGACGGTCGCGCTTCCCTACAAGGTGCCCGACGAGACGGCAGTCCGTGCGGGCGCGTGGCTGCTGAGACGCGGCGAGGCGTTCGCGCCCGTGCCACCCATGCTCCCGGACTGGGACTGCACTACGGACCTGACTCTGCGGCGTGAGGTGGTCGTCGATCGTGATGCGGTGGCGGACCAGACGGGGCTACCGGCCGATGTGGAGCTCGAGGTGGTGGTGCAGTGGCGGGTATCCGACTCGCTGCTCAGTGGCGTCGCGTTTCGCCGGTCGCTGACCGAAGGTTCGACCGGCGTAGACGTGGAGTTCACACTGCCCGGGCGGGAACTCGGCGGTACGTTGACGCTGTCGACGTCGTTGCTGCTCAGGTCTGACGGGCCGGTCACCGACGGACCGATCGCTCGCCACGCGGGGAGCGTGCTCTGGCGCGATCCCGTCAAACGCATCAGGTTGGCGGGCGAGGCTTCCCGGCTTCCGGTGACGAAGGTCGACTTCAAGGCGCACGGTCTCGATGAGAACGCTCCGTGGTTCGTGCAGATCGTCGGGTCGCCCGAATCCCCGGCGATGGGCGCGGTACAGCTCTTGCTGAACACGCGACGTGACGACGTGCTCGAGCTTCTGGAGTCGCGAACTGAGCACGAGGTGGCCGCACGGGCGGTGCGGTCCGCGTTGTACGCGGCGGTCGGACGTGCGCTGATCGAGCATGCGATCGCACTGTCCGACGACGAGCTGACCGACGATGCCGAATACGACGACGATGCCCTCGGCGCCGTGCTGCTCGCGCAACTCCGTCTCCGCTTCCGCGGGCGCACCCTCAGCGATCTACGCGCCTTGCGCGAGAACGAGCCCGCGAGATTCTCAGCGCTGACCGACGGGCGCTACGGACTTCTCGACGGAGTGCTTCCGTGACGGACCTTCGGCTACATCCCCGGCTCCCGAGGGCGTTCGCCGCAAAGCGATGGGACACGCTGCAGAACTCGACTCCCGAGAGCGCGCGAGCGTCCATCGGCGAGATCCTTCCTCAGGAGGTCATCTGGACGGCGACCGGGCCGCCGAGGATCAGCGAGCGGCAGCTGCGAGAGCTGCGGGAGGAGCTCGTCGAGGCGCTCGCCGACCTACCGTTCGGAGAACCGCTGTCCAGTGCGCAGAGGGAGACGTTCGACCGCCGGGTCACGAGGGCTCTTGCGAGGCGGTCCGGGCTCTTTCCTGCAGAGGCTGCTCACACCGACCTCTGGTCGTACTACGCGCTCGTCCTGCTCCCGGATCTCGCCATCTGGCGATGGATGCATATGCCGTCGCCGAACGTCGAGCGGTTCGTCGGGAGCGATCTGACGCGCCACACGTTCGGCAGGCTGTGGTGGCGCGCCTACACGTTCACGGGCGGTGACTGGGACGACGACGCCGGGTGGGCGCTCCTCGAGGCCCTCGGCGAGGCGGACATCGATCAGGTTCAGAGTCGCCGCCGAGCGTATGGAGTCGACCCGCCGATCGTCCGCGCACTCGCCGAGATCTACGTCGAGGTTCGTGAGCGTGCGGCGGATGCCGGCCTCTCGGCTCGCGAGGTGTGGCGCGACCTGCTCAAGCGCCTCCTTCGTCGCGGTGCCTTCATCGCGTTCGGGGCGCTCGAGCCGGAGGCCCTCAAGGCGGCGGCGCGCGAACAGCTGGAGGTCACGCTGGAAGCCGTACGCGGGCGGCTTGAGGCGGAAGCTCCGGACTCGCCGCAGGCGACGCCTTGGACCTCTTTCGAGGAGATGCCGTTCTCGTACTTCGTGGTCGCCGTCACCAAGGCTGTCGATGCGGCGGGCGCACCGACCGACGCCGAGTTGCCGAGTGCTGTGGACGCGACGATCGGGGTCGACCTTCCCGGTCGCTTCCGTTCTCTGCTCACAGGGTTCGCCTACATGGCCGAGGCCTTGGGCTTCCTCAAGCGGTCGGAACACGACCGCAGGTGGCACCTGACCACGACGCCTCCAGCGCCGGACCGTCGCTGGGGTGACTGGACTGCGGCGCGCATTCGGGAGGCCGCCGAGAGGAACGGTGGCATCGACGACGACCTCGTGGGGATGGTCTTCACAGGACGCCCGGGAAGAACGGTTCGGCGGGCCATCCGGGCTGCCGCCCAACGCTGACGATGCGCGGTCCTCCCGTCACCCGCGCGAGACGACGCGGCGTCCCCGCCCCGGACGAGACGGGGACGCGTGGACCGGAGCTCAGCGGTGGTGCCTGCGCGACGCCGCGCCGCCCTCGTCCGGGCAGTGCACGCGCGGGTTGTACATCGCGAACCGACCCGCCGGGTTGTGGCGGTACAGCCACACGTGCAGGTCGTAGTGCATCGGCATCCCGGGCTCGTGGCCGAGCATCGGGCCGTCGAACGGCAGGCCGAACAGCGACGGGCGGTCGTCGTCGGTGTGGAGGTTCTGGTCGGCGTCGACCTGGAAGTACTCGATCGCGCCGAGGCGCAGCTTGCCGCTCGGCATCGGCTCGTACACGAGGATCTCCGGCTTGGTGACGTCGAGCTTGCCGTCGGCGACGAGCTCCTCGTTCGCGTAGTGGATGCCCATGCCGCCGTACTTGGGATCGTCGGTGCACTCGCCGATCGCGCGGTAGCCGGCCTCGCGCGCGACCTTCACGTCGCGGAAGCGCCTGGTCGCCTCGCGGGCGCGCCGCAGATCCTCGCTCCGGTCGCGCTGCGACGCGTGGCTCCGGCTCTTGTGCGCCGAGGAGGGCGAGGGCAGCGCGGCGAGCGCGAGCGCGGCCAGGGCGGCGAGCGCGAGGGCGGTGAGGATCGCCGGCCGGGTCATCGGCCTGAGGTGGGTGTGGGACATGGGGTCCTCCCTCGTCGGGGGTTCGGGCTGAGCGGGACCGGTCCACTCACCTCCAAGGAGCCGCGAGGCGCCCGGCGTATTCCGTGCCCCGGTCAGGAGCGCACCTGCCCGCCGCCCCGCCAGGCCGACAGCTCGACGATCGTCTCCACCTCGAGCACGTGCCCGGCGACGACGCACGTGTGCCCGTCGCGCTCGAACACCGCGACGTCGTGGCCGCCGTGGCGGGGGTCGCGGTAGAGCGCGATCCGCAGGCCGTCGCGCTCGACGATCCGCGCGCCGTCCGGCAGGCCGAGCGCCGGGCCCGCCACGATCGTGTACGCGAGCCGGTGCCCGCGGTGCTCGTAGTACACCGTCGCGGTGTCGCGGTCGCCGAGCCGGTCGCGCCGCATCCCGGTCGTGCGCCAGCCGAAGTCCGGCTCCCAGTTCGGGAACCGCACGCCGTCGACCTCGGCCTCGAGCGCCGTGCCGGTCTGCGGGGGACGCGGCTCGGTGGCGGGGAGCATCGAGAGCACCGCGACCCGCTCGGGCGACGGCGGATCGGCGCCGGGAGCGACGAGCGCTGCGACCGCGACGCACGCGGCCAGCACGGCGGCGAGCGCGCCCGCCGCGGCGCGCCGCAGACGCGCACGGGGCTCCGGCGCGGGCCGGACGGACACCGTGGCCGGCGCCGGTGCCTCGTCGAGCCCGGCACGCAGCGCGCGTGCCACCCGCTGCTGGCGCGCGATGAGCCGCTCCGCGCCGGGGATGGAGCGCGCCCGCTCCTCGGCGCGCCGGCGCCGGCGACCGGTCAGCGTCCCGTCGGCCAGGCCGACGAGAAGCTGCTCGTCACGACGGCTCAGCGCGCTCACGCGGCCTCCATCGCGGCGGCGACCTGCTCGCGGGCGCGGTAGAGCCGGCTCATCACCGTGCCGATCCGCGTGCGCAGCGAGCGCGCCGCCTCCTTGTAGGACAGCCCGACGACGTCGACCGCGACGATCGTGGCGCGCAGCGGCTCGGACAGCTCGGCCATCGCCGCGTACGCCAGGCGCGCCTCGAGCGCGCGCGCCGGGTCGGCGTGCAGGTCGGCGACCCACTCGAGGTCCTCGGGCGCCGCCGGGGCGGGTCGCCGGCGCGCCGCCGCGCGCGCGTGCGTGTGGCGCAGGACGCGCAGGAGGTACGCGACGTCGTGGTCGCGCTGCACGAACCGCGGCCGCCGCAGCACCCGCTCGAACGTCTCCTGGACGAGATCCTCCGCGTCCTCGCGCGACCTGCACATCGCGTACGCCGCCCGCATGAGCCGCGGCCGGTGCTGGGCCAGGCTGGCCGGCTCCAGCCGCCGCCGCGGCTCTGCTCCGGCCCCGTCCGGCGCGACCGCGGCCGCCGGTTCTCGCACCCCTGCCATCGAGGATGAAGGAGAGGGCCGCGGCCGGGTTTATTCCCTCCGGTGATTCGTCTCGTGAGATCGCGCGAAACTACGGACGGCAGCGCGGCGGCGCGTCCGTAGCGTTGGCCCATGAGCGACAAGACCGCCACCACCCGGTCCGGCGTGGCCCCGCACGGGCTGCGCGCGGCCACCGAGTTCCTCGAGGGGCACGGCGTCCGGTTCGAGGTCGTCGAGCACCCCACCACGGACACCGCCGCGAGCGAGGCGCGCGCCGCGCACGAGGCGCCGCAGCGCACCGCGAAGACCGTCGTCGTCCGCGAGGGCGACGAGGTGTGGATCATCGCGGTCGTGCCCGCCGACCGCCGGCTGGACCTCGTCAAGCTGCGCGAGGTCCTCGGCGCCGACGCGCCGCTCGCGCTCGCCGAGGAGGACGCGATCGCCGAGCGCTTCCCCGAGGTGCAGGTCGGCGCGATCCCGCCGTTCGGCCCGGCGCTCGTCAACGCCACCGTCGTCGACGAGCGGCTGCTCGAGCACGACGAGGTGCTGTGCGCGGGCGGCGACCACCGCCACGGGATCCGGCTCGACCCGAAGGCGGTCGTCCGCCTCGCCGACGCGAAGGTCGCCGACATCAGCCAGGACTGGTGAGGCCTCCCTGCATCCGTACAGACCACGGATGAGGTTCGCTGGGGACGGCGGATGTGGCGCGGCCCGTACCGCGTGAGCATGAGGTCAAAGCCCGAGACGGAGGCCACATCATGCTCAGCACCATCCTCGTCGGCGTCGACGGCCGGAGCGGCAGCGACGACGCCGTTGCCCTCGCCCGCCGCCTGTCGCAGATCGACGACGGCAGCATCGTGGCCGTCGCCGCGTATCCCGCCACCGCCGTGACCGTCACGCAGGCCGCCTGGGGCGGCGTGCGTTCGCGCGCGGACGCCGAGCATGCGCTCCACCGGGCTCGCAGCCACCTCGGCGAGGCCGAGAACGTGACGTTCCGGACGCACCCGGCCGCGCTGCCCGCCGAGGCCCTGGTGCTCGCCGCCGAGTACGAGAACGCGGACGTCGTCGTGGTCGGCTCGACCGACCGGTCCCTCCCCGGCCGGGTGCTGGGCGGCAGCATCGTCGCCGAGCTCGTCCGCCGGTCGCCGTGCCCGGTCGCCGTCGCGCCGCGCGGCTACGCCGAGGAGCCGGTCCGCGACCTGGACACGGTCGGCGTCGCCGTCGCGACCGACGGGTCGTCGGACGACGCGATCCGGTTCGCCGCCGGGATCGCCCACGGGCTGGAGGAGGAGCCCGAGCGCATCCAGCTCATCTGCGTCGACGACGTGCCGCTCCCCGAGCGCCGCCCGGACGGCAGCCTGTACCCGCCCGCCGAGGCGCGCCGGATGGAGATCGAGCAGGCGCTGACCCGTGCCGCCGAGGCCCTGCCGTACGAGGTCGCCGCCGAGGAGGTCCGCGCGTACGGCCGGCCGGAGGAGACCCTGACCGCGATGAGCGGCGACCTTGACCTGCTCGTGGTCGGCTCCAACGCCCGCGGGCGGCTCGCCCGGCTGGTCCGCGGCAGCGTGAGCGAGGCGGTCGCCGGCGCGGCCGCCTGCCCGGTCGTCATCGTCCCGGTCGCGCGCGTCCGCGCGGCCGCCTGACTCTCCTCCCCCCGATCGGAGCGGCGCCCGCACGGATGCGGGCGCCGCCTCCGGCCCCCTCCGCCCGAGGCCATCGTGACCGCAACCTTCCGCATCGGCCGGGTCGCCGGCGTCGACATCGGCATCCACTGGAGCTGGCTGTTCATCGCCATCCTGCTCTGCTGGTCGCTGGCCGCGGGCGTCTTCCCCGAGACGAACCCGGGCCTCGACGACGGCGTCTACGTCGCGATGGCGGCCGTCGCGGTGCCGGCGTTCTTCGCGTGCCTGCTCGCGCACGAGCTCGGGCACGCGCGGCAGGCACGGCGCGAGGGCATGGTGATCGAGGGCATCGTGCTGTGGCTGCTCGGCGGGGTCGCGCGCTTCGCGGGCCGCTTCCCCTCCGCGCGCGCCGAGCTGCGCATCGCGCTCGCCGGCCCGGCCGTTTCCGCCGTGCTCGGCGTGCTGCTGATCGCGGTCTCGGTGCTCGTCCCGCTGCCCGCGGCGGTCGACGGGACCGTCCACTGGCTCGGCTACATCAACCTGCTGCTGCTCGCGTTCAACCTGCTGCCGTTCATGCCGCTCGACGGCGGGCGCGTGCTGCGGGCGATCCTGTGGGAGATCAAGGGCAACTTCACGTCGGCGACCCGGGCGGCGGCGGGCATCGCGCGCGGCGCGGCGCAGCTCATGATCTTCGCCGGCATCTTCCTGGCGTTCGCCGGCGCCGGCCTCGGCGGCCTGTGGATCGCGCTCATCGGCTGGTTCCTGCTGAACGCGGCCGAGGCGGAGGCGGCCGACGCCCGGGCGCGCTCGGCGCTCGCCGGCCTGCGCGTGGCCGACGTGATGGTGCGCTCGCCGGACAGCGTCGACGCCGCCATGCCGCTCGACCGGTTCATGGCGGGGATCGTGCTCGCCAGCCGCCACACCGCGTACCCGGTCCTGCGCGACGGCGCGCCGGTCGGGCTCGTGTCGTTCCGCAACCTCCCCGAGACCGCGGCGTCGTGGCCGTCGGCGACCGTCGCCGACCGGATGCTCCCGCTGGACCAGTGCCTCGTCGTGTCCCCGCAGGCGCCGCTGGCCGACGTCCTGCCCGACCTGCTCTCGCGGCCCGAGCGGCGCGCGCTCGTCGTCGAGGACGGCCGGCTGGCCGGGCTGCTGACCGCGACCGACGTGCTGCGGCTCGCCGAGGTGTCCGAGCTCGTCGCTCAGTCGTTCGGGCAGATGACCGCGCGGCCGGCGAGCGACCCGGTGCGCAGGGCCTCGTAGGCCAGGGCGACGTCGTCGAGCGCGAAGCGCTGGACGTGCGCGTGGATCTTGCCGGCCCGCGCCAGCTCGAGCACCTCCATGAGCTCGATCGCCGAGCCCCAGTACGTGCAGGTCAGCTCGACCTCCCACGGCAGGACGCCCATCGCCGCCCAGCTGAGCGTGCCGCCGTGGAGCCCGAGGACCGTCAGCCGGCCCTCGGCGCGCACCATCGCGGCCGCGAGCGCGAGCGTGTCGTCCGAGCCGACGACGTCGAGGACGAGCTGCGCGCCCAGGCCGCCGGTCAGCGCGCGGACGCCGGCGGCCGCCTCCGCGGGGAGGAACCCCTCGTCGGCGCCGACCTCGCGCGCGAGCGCCAGGTGCTCGGCGCTGACGTCGACGCCGACGACCCGCGCCGGGCTGAGCGCGCGCAGGAGCTGGACCGCCATGTGGCCGAGCCCGCCGACCCCGATGACGACGGCGGTCGAGCCCGGTCCGAGCAGCGGCAGCGACCGCTTGATCGCGTGGTACGGCGTCAGCGCCGCGTCGCCGAGCGGGGCCGCCTCGCGCGGGTCCAGGTCGCCGAGGGGGATGAGCAGGCGCGGCGACGGGACGAGCATGAACTCCGCGATGCCGCCGTCCAGCCCCAGGCCGCCGCCGAACGCGCCGAGCTCCGCCTGGCGCTCGCAGGAGTTCTCCTTCGACGCGCGGCACGGGGCGCAGCGGCCGCAGCCCCACGGCCCGTAGACCGCGACGGGCTCGCCGGCCTGTAGTCCGGCCACCCCCGCGCCGAGCGCCTCGACCCAGCCGGCGTTCTCGTGCCCCAGCGTGAACGGCAGCGCGAACGGCAGCAGCCCCTCCGGCCACTCCATGAGATGCAGGTCCGAGTGGCAGGCTCCGGCGCCGCCGATGCGGACGAGGACCTCGCCCGGTCCGGGCTCGGGCACCGGGACGTCCCGCAGCTCCGGCTCGTGCTGCCAGGCGGTGAGCTGATAGGCGCGCATCGTCGTGCCTTTCGGTACAAGTGCAGTGCGGCTCCCATGCTCCGTCGTGCCGCGGCGCGCCGCATCCGTACTTCTCCGGGCTCCGGCCTCGCGTTGTCTGCGCTCGCGCACGTAAGCTGCCGGTGGAGAGAGTCACTGGATGTCTGCGCTGCCGCTCACCGACGGGCTGGACACCGCCGCGCGTCGCGCGCTGGACGAGATCGCCGGCCTGCTCGACGCGCCGCGCCGCCATGTCGCCATGTGCGCGCAGGCGTTCCTGGAGATCCACGCCGGCCACGCGCCGGGGGAGCTGCGCCGCGAGCACCTGCAGGCGCTCGTCCCGCTGCTCGACGAGATCCTCGCCGGCCTGCCCGCCGGGGTCGACGGGGCGGGCGTCGTGACCGCGCCGGGCGCGCTCGCCGACCAGCCGTTGTGGCTGGAGTGGTGGCGGCGCGGACGCGGCGGGGGGATCGAGCGGCTCACCGTCACGTTCGATCCCGACCATCCGGCGCGCTTCGACTACCCGCAGGCCGAGTGGTTCGTGGTTCCGCGCGACCGCGGGATCGAGTGGGTGACCGGGCCGTTCGTCGACCGCGGCGGGACGAACTGCCACCTGTGCACGTACAGCCGGCCGCTGCACGGCCCGGACGGGACGTTCCTCGGCATCGCCGGGATGGACCTGCGCGTCGGCTACGTCGAGGCGCACGCGCGCCGCGCGCTGCCGCTCCTGGACGGCATCGCGGTGCTCGTCAACCAGGACGCGCGGATCATCGCCTCGCACGATCCCGCGCTGCCCGCCGGCAGCCTGCTCGAGCCGGACCTCGCCCGCTGCGTCCGCGGCCCGCGCGGCGCGCGGCGCGAGCTGCGCCTGCGCGGCGGCGCGGTCGCCTGGCACGACACGCTGCCGTGGGGCGTCGCGCTGTTCCCCGCGCCGCGGGCGGTCAGCGCTCGAGCGCGGTGAGGCCGAGGCCGACGATGAGGTCGGTCGTGGCGTCGACGTGCTCGGACGCCAGGCGGCGGGCGCGCTCGGGGTCGCGCGCCTCGAGCGCCTCGACGAGCTCGGTGTGCTGGCGCACGGCGAGCTGACGCACCGAGTCGCCGGCCAGCAGCGTCAGCAGGGCGAGGAGGTCGTGCAGCTCGGACTGCAGGTCGATCTCCGCCTGGGTGAGCCGCGCCGAGCGCGACGCGGCGGCGATCTCGATGTGGAAGCGCCCGTCGGCGCGGCGCTGGTCGGCGGGCGTCTCGGCGGTCTCCATCTGCGCGAGCTGCACGCGCAGGTGGGCGAGCTCGGCGGGCGCGGCGCGCTCGGCCGCGAGCGCCGCGGCGGCGCCGGAGATCGCGCGGCGCAGGTCGGCCAGGTCGCGCAGGTCGTCGGCCGACAGGTCGCCGATCCGCTCGCGCAGCTCGTCGAGCTCGGGCAGCGCGATGTGGCCGGTCACGAACGTCCCTCCGCCGCGGCCCCGGCGGGTCTCGAGCAGCTGCGCCTGGCGCAGGACGGCGAGCGCCTCGCGCAGCGTGACCTGGGCGACGCCGAAGCGCTCGGCCAGCTCGGACTCGGGCGGCAGGCGCGTGCCGACCTCGAGCAGGCCGAGCGTGATCGCCTCGCCGAGCCGCCGCACGACCGCCTCGACGCGGCCCTCGCCCCCGACGGTCGGGAAGAGCGCGGCCTGCAGCCCGGGCGCGGGCGCCGCATCGGACGGGACACTCATCGCGAGAACATCCTAGAAAGACTTGACCTTGGTTTTCAGAGGTTTAGGATCGGCCGGGTCAACCCCCGACCGGAGGAGCGGAGGTGCCAGACGACGGGAGGCTGGGTCTCGACGGAAACGGGTACGACCCGAACCGCGACGGCGACCTGCAGGAGCAGTTCGTCGAACAGTGGCGCACCAACGCGTACGGGTGTTTCTCATCCGGCCACAAGTTCTGCCGCGAGGTCTGCCCGGTCATGCAGGTCACGCGGAACGAGAACCACACGCCGACGGCGTTCCACGCGAGCATCGTCGCGATGGAGAAGGGCCTCGTCGACGTCGCCGACGTCGCCGACGACTTCGTCCACTGCACCCAGTGCGGGGCCTGCGAGCTGCGCTGTCCCAACACGCTGTTCACGGGCGACTTCTACCGCCATCGCACGCGCACCGTCGACGTCGTCAAGGCGATGCGCGCGCTGATGGTCGCGACCGGCAACGAGCGCGAGGGCTGGAAGCTCTGGAACGAGCGGCTGGCCGAGTACCACAACGAGCCGGTCCTCGGCGAGGTGCCGGTGCTGCAGGAGCACGTGCGCGACTGGGCCGAGGGCCTGGACATCCCGATCGGCGGCGAGACGATCCTGTTCGTCGACTGCGAGGCCGCCTACTACCGCACGTCCTACACGCGGGCGTTCGCCCAGCTCCTGCAGAAGGCCGGTGTCGAGTTCGGCCTCATGCGCGAGCAGTGGTGCTGCGGCGGCCCGGCCGCCGAGATGGGCTACGTCGACCTCGCGCGCAGGCACGCCGAGCACAACGTCGCCGACTGGCGCGCGGTCGGGGCCAAGCGGATCATCGCGCCCGACCCGCACGACTACATCGCGTTCACCGAGGACTACCCGCGCTACTTCGGCGACGCGTATGACTTCGAGATCGTGCTCGGGGTCGAGCTCATCGACGAGCTCGTCAAGGAGGGGCGGATCCAGCTGACCAAGCCGATCGAGCGCGTGGTCACCTACCACGACCCGTGCCGGCTCAACAAGCGCAAGGGCGTGCACAAACCGCCACGTGACCTCTTGCGCGCGATCCCCGGGCTCGAGCTGCGCGACGTCGACCACGTCACCCAGTGGTCGTACTGCTCGGGCGGCGGCGCCGGGCTGCCGATCGAGAAGCCCGAGATCACCGCGGAGATCTCCAACCGCCGCGTGGCCCGCGCCCAGAGCCTGGAGGTCGACACGCTCGTCAGCGCGTGCCCGTGGTCCGAGCGCCCGCTGACCGAGGCCGGCGAGCGCGCCGACGAGCCGCTCGAGGTCGTCGACCTGTTCGAGCTGCTCGCCGAGTCCGCGGGCATCGAGGTCGGCGGCCAGACCCGCGCACCGCAGCCGGAGGCGCAGGCATGACGACGATCGCGTTCAAGAGCGGCGTCGACGACGCGGTCATCGACGAGCTGCGCGCGATCATCGGGGACGACGACCGCGTGCTGCCGAACACGAGCTCGCGCGTGAACCGCACGCGCGTGCCGGCACCGTTCCCGGTCCACCGCTGGGCCGACTACATGCCGGACGTGGCGATCCTCCCGAAGACCGCCGAGGAGGTCTCGGAGGTCGTCAAGCTCGCCAACCGGCTGCGGATCCCGGTGGTCCCGCGGGCGGGCGGCACCGGCCTGTCGGACGGCGCGGTCGCCCGGCGCGGCGGCATCCAGATCGACTGCAAGCTCATGAACCAGATCCACGAGATCGACCTCGTGGATCGCACGGTCACGGTCGGGCCGGGCATCAACATGCTCAAGCTCAACGAGGAGCTGCGCAAGCACGGCGTCTTCTATCCCGACGACCCGGCGTCGTACCCGTGCTCGCTCGTCGGCGGGCGGATCGGGACCGGCGGCTGGTCGCTGCTCGGCGCCCGCTTCGGCCACACGCGCGACCTCGTCGTCTCGATGCAGGTCGTGCTCCCCACCGGTGAGATCGTGGAGATCGGCGAGGGCGGCGGGCGCAAGCTGCGCAAGTCCTCGACCGCGCTGAACCTCAAGCAGCTGTTCACCGGCCACCAGGGGACGCTCGGCATCACGACCGAGGCGACGCTCGAGCTCGTGCCGCGGCCCGAGGTCGAGTTCGCCGCGTTCTTCGCCTACGAGGACTACATGAGCGCCTACCGGACGCTCGGCGACCTGACGAAGTCGGGCCTCGCGACGCTGGCGGGCGTCGTGCTGTTCGACGAGTGGAAGATCGCGTACCTGCGCCGCGACGACGAGGCGTACATCCCGCAGCCCGACAACGTCCGGGCGGTCATCGCGGTGGCCATGTACGGCACCCGCGCCGAGGTCGAGCCGGCGTCGAAGATCGTCATGAAGCTCGGCCGCCACAACGGCGGCCGGTACCTCGGCGACGAGATCTCGGCCGGCGACTGGGCCTCGCGCCACGACCGGTACGCGACGCCGCTGCACGGCCGTGACAAGAACGGCCAGGCGGTGATGATGTCCTGGCACTGCGAGGACGCCGCGCTCAACTACTCGGTGCTGCCGAAGGTGCGCGAGGAGTGGCACGCGATCGTCGAGCGCTACCGCGAGCAGTACGGCATCTTCGACGACTGGGGCATGTTCGCCTACACCTCCGGCCCCCACAAGCCGTGGGCCGACTACCTCGTCGAGATCGACATCGGCATCTGGGAGTCGCGCCTGAACGAGGAGAACTGGCAGGGCTGGGTGAACTGCAAGCGCGAGATCGCCGAGGTGTCGCTGAAGTACGGCGGGTCGATCACCGCCTGCCACGGCGCGACGCGCGAGGGCGACGCGCACCTCGTCCCGCAGGAGATGGGCAGCGCGTGGGAGGTCGTGCGGCGGATCAAGACCGCGCTGGACCCCAACAACATCATGAACCCGGGCCAGCAGTCGTTCGACGAGTTCTACGAGGAGGGGGCCTGACATGGCGATCTTCCGCCTCGGCGACCAGGCGCCTCCGCCGGCGCGGCGGGTGACCGACACGGTCGTGATGCGCTTCGACCACGTCTACGAGGTCGACCCGGCGCTCATGGAGCTGACCGGCCAGCAGGAGCTCCCGGCGTGGGACACGCTGCGGATCGTCGACAGCCGCTGGGACCACCTGGACTGGATGCACGCGCACTTCGCCGACGACGTGCTGCTCGCCGGTGAGGAGAGCGAGACGCTGCCCGCCGACAAGCCGCCGGCCGACGAGATGCCGAGCGAGGAGCGGGCCGGCCCGCGGCCCGTGGAGTGAGAGAGCCAACGAGGAGGAGGGACAGCCGGCACATGGCACCCATGAAGTGGAGCTTCTGCATGCTCCCCGACTATCCGCTCGAGGAGTCGATCGAGATGATCAAGGCGGCCGACGAGCTCGGCTTCAACGCCTGCTACTCGGTCGACGAGACCTGGCACAAGGACCTGTGGGTGCTGTTCGGCGCGGCGGCGCGCGAGACCGAGCGGATCCGCTTCGGCCCGAACGTCACGCACGTGTTCCTGCGCGAGCCGACGCTCATCTGCCAGATGGCCGCGACGCTCGACGAGCTCTCCAAGGGGCGCGCCGAGCTCGTCGTCTCGACCGGCAACTTCGGGCTGCTGGCCCAGTACGGGATCGACTGGGTGCACAACAAGCCGCTGTCGCGGCTGAAGGAGGCCATCCACGTGATGCGCACGTTCCTCGACGAGGGAGCGATCACGTTCGAGGGCGACTTCTTCAAGTACAACGGCCTGTACACGTTCGCGCGGCCGGTGCAGGAGCGGCTGCCGATCCGCATGGGCGGCATGAAGGGCCCGAAGTCGTTCCAGACGGCGGGCGAGATCGCCGACGGCCTGCACCACGCGCTGTCGTACTCCCGCGAGGCGTACGACTACCTCGCCGAGAACGTGCGCATCGGCACCGAGCGCGCCGGCCGCGACTTCGACGAGTTCGACCTCGGCGCCTGGGTCGTCACGGTCGTCTCGGAGGACAGCGAGGCGGCCAAGCGCGCCGCCCGGATCCTCGTGGCGTTCTACATCTCGTCGATGCCCGCCGAGCAGCTCGCCCGCCACGGCATCGACGCGGCCGAGCTGCAGCCGGTCGTCGACGCGCTCGGCGCCGGCGACGTGCCGAAGGCCGTCGAGCTGTTCACGCCCGACTACGCGGAGAAGCTGTCGATCGCCGGCACGCCGGAGGAGTGCGTGGAGAAGATCAAGCGCGACATCCAGCCGGCGGGCGTGAACCACATGATCCTCGCGCTGTCCGACGCGGCGCTCGTCAAGACGTTCTCGGGCCAGGACGTCCCGAACGTGCCGGACATCAAGGGTCAGCTCGAGCTCGTCGCCGAGCGGATGATGCCGGCGTTCGAGCCCGCGCTGCACTGAGCCGAGCGTCGGAGGGCGCCCGGCTTCGCGACGAGTTCGCGGAGCCGCGCGCGTCCGGCGTGCCGGTGCGCGAGGATGGGGCCCGTCGTGCCCACCGCCGCGCGCACAGCGAAGGCGGCCGACGCGCCGCCCGCGCTCGGCTGGAACGAGATCAGGGGCCGGTCGCTCGCCGCGGTCGAGGCGCGGCTGGCCGCGTTCGTGCGCGCGGGCGCGCGCGGGACGCCGATCACGCCCGACGCGGTCCCGGCGCCGGCGCTCGGCAAGCGCTTCGACGTCGGCTCCACCCAGCCGCGGCGCTGGTACGACCAGCAGTTCTACGTCGTCGACGCGACGCTGGGGGAGGGGCGGCCGGAGGACCGGCTGCTCGTGACGCTCGTCCGCTTCGACAAGCGCGCGAGGCGCCTGACGTTCGAGCTGCCCGACGAGACGCGCAAGGCGCTGGCCGGCGTCCGGTCGGTGCGGGTCTTCGCGGTCGACGGCATGCGCGTGCGCCTGGCCGAGGACCTGCGCCGGGCGCTCAGGCGCGCTGAGCGCGGCAGGCTCGTCGAGGCGCTGTGGCGCCCGACCGGGCCGCAGATCAGGCCCGCGCGGGCGCGCAAGGGCTCGGGCCTGGACGCCGCCCAGCGCGAGGCGCTCGGCGCGCTCACGCGCAAGGGCGCGGCGTTCGTGTGGGGGCCGCCGGGCAGCGGCAAGACGAGGGTCATCACCGAGGCGGTCCGGCACGCGCTCGAGCGCGACCGCACCGTGCTCATCGCCTCGCACACCCACGTCGCGGTCGACAACGTCCTCGAGGCGCTCGTCGACACGACCGACCTCGAGCCCGGCGACGTCGTCCGGGTCGCGAGCCCGCTGACCGAGGAGAAGGTCTCGCCGCGGGTCGCCCGGCACGACTTCCTCCTGCTGCGCAAGGCGGTCGCGGTCGTGACCGACGAGGCCGCCCGGCGCGCCGATCTCGACGCGCGCGAGGCCGCCAACCGCTCCGACCCCGCGCGCACCGAGGACCCCGGCCCCGACCGTGCGGAGGCGCTCGCCGCGCTCGACGACGAGCTGAAGGAGATCGCCGAGGCGCGCGCCGAGCTCGAGGAGGAGCTGCGCGCCGCGCGCGACGAGCTGCTGGCCGGCGCGCAGGTCGTGGCGTGCACGCTCGCGTCGCTGTGCGGTCAGCGCCCGGAGCGCCGGTTCGACGTCGTGATCCTCGACGAGGCCGCGAGCATCGAGCCGCCGTACGTGGCGGTCGCAGGCGCGCGGGCGGACCGGACGTTCGGCCTCGTCGGCGACTTCCTGCAGAACGCGCCGATCGCCGAGGCCGCCGACGAGGAGGACGACAGCGCCGAGGACCCGTGGCTCAGCTCGGACGTCTTCGCGCTCGCCGGCATCCGCGACCGCGCGAGCGCCGAGGCGCACCCGCGCTGCGTCGCGCTGCGCCGCCAGTACCGCTACCCGTCGGTCGTCGCCGACCTCGTGAACGGCTTCTGCTATGACGGCCTGCTGGAGAGCGCGCGCCCGTCGGACCCGGCCGACGGGGCGACGGTGACGCTCGTCGACACCTCCGCGCTGGAGGAGCGGCGGCTCGTCCCGGCGTTCCCGCGCTCGTGGTGGTGCCCGCTCGGGCTCGAGCTGCTGCGGATCATCGGCGGCCACCACGCGGCCCGCGGCGCGTCGGTCGGCTACGTCACCCCGTACCGCGCGCAGGCCGAGCGCGCCGCCGAGCTGTCGCACCGCGAGGGGCTCGGCATCCCGTGCGGGACCGCGCACCGCTTCCAGGGCCGCCAGTTCGACATCGTCGTCGTCGACCTCATGCAGGACGACCGCGTGCGGTGGGCGGGCGCGGCCGACCTGCACGGCGACGAGCGCCAGGCGTCCGCGGCCAAGCTGCTGAACGTCGCGCTGACGCGGATGCGCGAGCGGCTGTACCTCTTCGCCGACTGGCGGTTCGTGCGCGGCCACGACACGCCGGGCATGCGCGCGCTGGCCGGGCTGGAGGGGCACCCGAACTTCAAGCTCGTCGACGCGCGCGACGTGCGGGCCTGGGCGCGGCGCGCCGGGCGCTGACTCCGTACAAACCCGCGACGCGCGACCGGTGCCCGGACGGATGTCCGAGGCCGCGCGAGCGCGGAGACTCGACGTATGAGCGGTCCCGCCCGGACACCGGCGCTCCTGGCCCCGCTGCAGGAGGTCGCAGTCGAGCCGCTGCCGCTCGACCGGTTCGACCTGCTCCTCGCGCCCGCCGAGCAGCGCGCGCTGCGGCGGGCGCTGGACCGCGCCGGCGACCTCCTCGCGGGCCGGACCGTCTGGTGCGTCAGCTCCACCGCGGTCGGCGGCGGCGTCGCGCAGCTCCTGCGCACGACGCTCGGCTACGTGCTCGGCAGCGGGCTGTCGGCCCGGTGGGTGGTGATCGGCGGCACGCCCGCGTTCTTCGACGTCACCAAGCGCGTGCACCACCTGCTGCACGGCGCGCCGCTGGGCTCCGATCCGCTCACCGACGCCGACCGGGTCACGTACGAGAGCGTGCTCGCGCGCAACGCCACCGCCCTCGCGCGCGTCGTCCGCCCCGGCGACGTCGTCGTGCTCCACGACCCCCAGACCGCGGGGCTGGCGACGGCCGCGCGCGGCGCGGGCGCGCGGGTGGTCTGGCGGTCGCACATCGGCGCCGACCGCCCGAACGACCGGGTCGCCGCCGCGTGGCGGCTCCTGGCGCCCTACCTGCGTGACGTCGACCGGTTCGTGTTCACCGTGCCGGCGTTCGCCTGGCCCGAGGCGCCGTCCGGCGGCGTCTCGTTCGTCACGCCGGCGATCGACCCGACGGCGACGAAGAACGCGCACCTGACGTGCGACGAGATCGAGGCGGTGCTCGTCGCGGTGGGGCTCGTCGCCGGCGACCGCGTCGCGGCGTCCTACCCGCGCGGCGACGGGACCCGCGGCGTCGTCGCGCCGCACGACGTCATGACGCACGAGCGCCCGCTGCGCCCAGACGAGCGCTACGTGCTGCACATCTCGCGGTGGGACCCGCTGAAGGACCCGGCGGGGGTCATGCGCGCGTTCGCGCGGCACGTCGTCCCGGAGGAGGACGTCCACCTCGTGCTCGCGGGGCCGGAGCCGGCGAACGTCGCCGACGACCCCGAGGCCGCGGCCGTGCTGGACGGGGTCCTCGGCGCGTGGCGTGCGCTCGCGCCCGCCGCGCGCGAGCGCGTCCACCTCGCGCGCCTGTCGCTCGACGACCTCGAGACGAACGCGGCGATCGTCAACGCGCTGCAGCGGCGCGCCTCGGTCGTGGTGAAGAAGAGCTTCGCCGAGGGCTTCGGGCTCGGCGTCACCGAGGCGATGTGGAAGGCGCGGCCGATCGTGGCGACCGCGGTCGGCGGCGTCCGCCTGCAGCTCCGCGACGCCGACAGCGCGGTGCTCGTCGGCGACCCGGCCGACGAGCAGGCGTTCGGCAGGGCGATCGTCGGGCTGCTGCGCGACCGGCGCTTCGCCTACGCGCTCGGCGCCGCGGCGCACGCCCGCGCCCGCGCGCGGTTCCTCGAGCACGACCACCTCATGGCGTGGTGCGACGTCGTCCGCGACGTCCTGCGGCCCGCTCAGCGCTGGACGCGCAGCAGGAACGGCGCACCGGTCCCGCGCAACCCCGGCAGGTCGACGACGGTCATGCCGGCGAGCAGCCCGGGGCCGGCGACCCGCAGCTCGTCGCGCACGTGACGCCACGGCAGCCGCGCGTCCGGCGGGTAGGCGAGCACGAGCGCGTCGAGCCCGTCGAGCAGCGACGGCGCCCGCCGCACGGTCATCGGCAGCACCTCCTCGAGCGTGCCGCCGGGACCGGTCGCGACGAGGTTCACCGCGCCGGCGCCGCCGCCGGAGAAGCGCTTGCCGTACCAGCGCGGCAGGCCGATCAGGCCGAGCCCGCGGCGCGCCAGCGCCGGGAAGCCGGGCGGGCCCGGGAACAGCGCCTCGTGGTCGCCGTCGAGCTGCTCGGCGGCGGGCGGGCGGAGCGCCGGCCACGCCCGCCGCACGGCGCGCTGCGAGGAGCGCGCGCCGAGGGCGGGCGGCGGCGGGAGCTCGGCCGAGGCGGCCGGCTCGCCGGGCGCCGGGAAGCGGGCGGCGAAGCGCTCGGCCAGCGCGGTGATCGTCAGCGACGGGTTCACGCCGAGGTTCGTCGGGATCGCGCTCGCGTCGGCGACGTAGAGGCCGGGGTGGCCGAACACCTCGTGGGAGGCGTCGACGACGCCGGTGCCAGGGTCGGCGCCGATCGCCGCGCCGCCGAGGATGTGCGCGGTGACCGACCGGCCGCCGAGGCTCTCGGCCAGCAGGTTCAGCGGGCGCCCGCCGCCGGCGCGCGCCACCGCGCGGGCGGTCGCGTTCGCCACCGGAAGGAAGCTCGGCGCGCGCCGCCCGGCCGGCGCCCGCGAGCGCAGCACGCGCCGCCACGGGCGGACCGGCGACCGGCCCAGGCGCAGGGTCAGCTCGTTGTCGGCGTGCTGCATGACCGTCAGCGCGATGAGCCGCCGCTCGAACCGGCGCGCGAGGACCACCCGCGCCTGGCGCAGCGGCGCGGCGGCGATCGCCGCGGCGGTCGCGAGCGCGCGGCGGCCGGGCCGGTCGCCGTCGACGAGCGGCCCGAGCTGCAGGCGCATGTGCCGCCCGCCGACGTAGCGGTTCTGTGTCACGTGGGTGTGCGGGTCGGGATAGAACTCGCTCGAGATCGTCGGCCCGCGGCCGAGGTCCTCGCCGGGCGGCGCGAGCACCGCGACGATCGCCTCGCTGTTCGTCCGCACGCGCCGGCCGAGCTGCGGCGAGAGGCGGGGGAGCGTGCCGAGCTCGTCGCGGCAGCGCAGGAGCAGCTCGACCGTCCCGAGCACGCCGGCGGCGACGATGACGCGACGGGCGCGGACCGGCTCGCGCCCGGCGACCGCCAGCTCGTAGCCGCCGCCGGGCAACGGGCGCAGCGCGCGGACGTCGTGCTCGGGGCGGATCTCGGCGCCGCGGCGCTCGGCGAGCCACAGGTAGTTGCGGTCGAGCTGGTTCTTCGCGCCGTTCGGGCAGCCGAGCAGGCACTCGCCGCACAGCCGGCAGCCGGTGCGCTCGGGCCCTTCGCCGCCGAAGAACGGGTCGGGCTCGCGCACGCCCTCGCGCCCGAAGTGGATCGCGAGCGGCACCGGGCCGAACGTGTCGCCGGCGCCCATCGCCTCCGCGGCGGCGCGCAGGTGGTCGTCCATCGGGCCGTGGAACGGCGACGGCGTGCGGCCGAGCATCCGGGCGGCGACCTCGAGCGGCTCGGCGAGCTCCGCGCGCCAGTCGGCGAGCCCGGCCCACGCGGGGTCGTCGTACACCGCCGCGGGCGGCTCGAGCAGGACGCCCGCCCACACGATGCTCCCGCCGCCGACGGCGGTCGCGCCGATGACGCCGACGTCGCGCAGCACGCGCTGCCAGAAGAAGCCGCGCATGCCGAGCGCGGGCGCCCACAGGTAGCGGCGCAGGTCGCGCCGGGCGGCGAGCAGGTCGGCGTCCGAGAGGCGCCGGCCGCGTTCGAGCACGACGACGCGGTGGCCGCGCTCGGCCAGCCTGAGCGCGCTGACCGCGCCGCCGAAGCCGCTGCCCACGACCGCGACGTCCCATTCCCGGGCGGCGTCCTGCGTCGACATCCGGGCGGCCACTGTAGCCGCGGCCGCGTCAGCCTGACCCCGAGTCAGCCGCTCCGCGGTCCATGCCCAGCGCGCGGCGCACCTCGTCCTCCTCCTCGCGCTCCTGCGCGGCGCGGGCGTCGGCGTCGGCGACCCGGCGCAGCAGCGCCGAGCGGCGCAGCAGGTAGGCGCGCGCGATCAGGTCACGGGTGGCCGGGTCGGAGGCGAGCGCGGGCGCCAGCCGGTCGTTCGGCACGATCAGCACCTCGCTGTCCTCGACCGCGACGGGCGTGCTCGTGAGCGGGACGCCGCTGAGGATCCCCAGCTCGCCGATGAACCGGCCGCGGCCGTGGACGCGCCCGACGCGGTTGCGGGTGCCGAAGCCGTCGACCATCGCCAGCATGCCGGAGATCACGACGACGAAGTCGCCGCCCGGCTCGCCGTCCCGGTAGACCGGCGACCCCTTCGGCACCGTGCGTCGCTCGCCGAACCGCTCGAGCATCGCGATCTGGTCGCGGTCCAGGCGGGGGAACGAGCCGTCCTCGTCAGGTGTCTCGCGCAGCGCGTCGTAGTCCAGCGGCTGCCATTCGTCGTCGCGGGCCCGCTGCAGACCGGTCGCGGCGAGCGCCGCGCCGCGGGGCCGGTCGCCGTCGGTCGTCGCGGCGGGCTCCTCCTCGCCCTCGGGGCGGCCGTCGAGGAGCGCCGCGGCGAGCGTCTCGGCGTCGAAGCGCCCGACGTGGCGGCGCCCGTTGACGAAGAACGTCGGCGTACCGGTGGCGCCGCTGGCCTGCGCGGACGCGACGTCCTCGCGCACGCGCTGCTGGAACTCGCCGGAGCCGAGGTCGCGGGTGAAGCGGACCATGTCGAGGCCGAGCTCCTCGGCGTGCTCGAGCAGGTCCTCGGGGTCCAGCCGGTCCTGGTGGGCGAACAGGCGGTCGAACATCGGCCAGAACGCGCCCTGCTGCGCGGCCGCCTCGGCGGCCTCGGCGGCGAGCTCGGCGTGCGGGTGCACGTCGGCGAGCGGCAGGTGGCGGAAGACGTAGCGCAGCTCGTCGCCGAAGCGTTTCCGGACCGCCTCGACCGCCCCGGTCGCCCGGCCGCAGAACGGGCACTCGAAGTCGCCGTACTCGACGAGCTCGAGCGGCGCGGCGGCCGGCCCGCGGATGTGGTCGCGCTCGGGGTCCACCGGCGGGTCGAGCACCATCGGCGGCGCCCAGGCGTCGTCGCCGGCCAGGCGCCGGTCGAGCGCGAAGACCGCGGCCCCGAACAGCGCGGCGACGAGCGAGGCGGTCAGCACGCCCAGGCGCGCCTCGTCGGCCAGCTCGGGCGAGTCGAACGCCAGGTCGGCGACGAAGAGCGAGATCGTGAACCCGATTCCGGCGAGCGCGGCGCCGCCGCGGACCTCGCCGTAGCGCAGCGCCGGCGGCAGCGAGCCGAGCCGCAGGGCGACCGCGAGCTTCGTGGCGATCGAGATGCCGAGGAACTTGCCGAGGACGAGGCCGGCGACGATCCCGTGCGTGATCGGCGAGGCGATCGCGTCGCGCACGAGCTGCCCGTCGATCTCCACCCCGGCGTTCGCGAGCGCGAAGATCGGCACGATCACGTAGCTCGACCACGGGTGCAGGACCTCCTGCAGGCGCTCGTTCGGCGACACCGCCCGCTCGACCGAGAGCTTCGCCGAGCGCGCGAGGTCGGGCAGGGGCGACTGGTAGAAGGCCTTGACGAGCGCGCCCGCGCGGGCCACCTCCTCCGGGCGCGGCGGGTAGACCGAGATCACCAGCCCGACGGCGACGCCGCCGAGCGTGGGGTGGACGCCGGACTCGAGCATCGCCAGCCACAGGATCAGCCCGGCGACGAAGTACACCGGCCCGCGCCAGACCTGCAGGCGGCCGAGCAGGACGATCACGAGCACGCACAGCGCCGCGACGCCGAGCCACGCGACCTGGACGTCGTCGGAGTAGAAGATCGCGATCGCCGCGAGCGCGCCGATGTCGTCGAAGACCGACAGCGACAGCATGAAGACCCGCAAATGCTCGGGGAACGCGGGCCCGACGAGCGCGAGCGCGCCGAGCACGAACGCGGTGTCGGTCGCCATCGCGATGCCCCACCCGCGCGCCGCCTCGCCGCTCGGGTTGAACGCGAGGTAGATGAGCGCCGGCAGCGCGAGCCCGGCGAGCGCGGCGATCGCCGGCACCCGCACGCGCCGGGGGTCGGTCAGCTCGCCCATCGCGAGCTGGCGCCGCAGCTCCAGGCCGATGACGAAGAAGAAGAACACCATCAGCCCGTCGTTGACGAAGTGGCGCAGGTCCTCGTGGTACTCGAGGCTCCCGATGCCGACCGACAGCTCCAGCGACCAGATGTCGCGGTACAGGTCGGCGAGCGGCGAGTTCGCCCACACGAGCGCGACGACGGTGGCCGCGAGGAGCAGCCCCGCGCTGCCGGTCTCCGTGCGCAGGTAGGCGCGCAGCGGCGCGGCGAACTGCGCCACGAACTCGCGCCGGGGCGAGCGGGTCGTCCCTTCGCCGTCGGCGCTCATGCTCGGAGAGTACGAGTCCGATCAAGCTCCGGTCGCGGCGCAACGGCGGCGGCGCGCCAGGGTAGGGACGGACGGTGGACGTGACAGTCGACCCGACGCTCTACCTGTGGCTGAACCTCGTCGGCGTGTTCGTCTTCGGGCTCAGCGGCGGGCTCGCCGCGGTCCGGGCGCGGCTGGACATCTTCGGCGTGCTCGTGCTCGCGGCGGTCGTCGGCCTGGCGGGCGGGATCGTCCGCGACCTGCTCATCGGCGCGCCGCCGGCGACGTTCCGCGACTCGCGCTATCTGGCGGCGGTCGGCGCGGCGGGGCTCGTGTGCTTCTTCTTCGGGCCGCTCGTCGGGCGGCTGCAGCGCGGCGTGCTCGTGTTCGACGCGATGGGGCTGGCGGTGTTCTGCGTCATCGGCGCGAGCAAGGGGCTCGCGTACGACCTCGGCCCGGTGCAGGCGACGCTGCTCGGCGCGATCACCGGCATCGGCGGCGGCATGCTGCGCGACGTGCTGCTCGGCGAGGTGCCGGTGGTGCTGCGCCACGAGCTGTACGCGACGCCGGCGCTCGCGGGAGCGGCGATCGTCGCGGTCGCCGACGCGGCCGGCAGCACGAGCGACGTCTGGCTCGGGGTCGGCGCGGCGGTGTGCCTGGTGCTGCGGCTGATCGGGCTGCGCTACGGGATCAACGCGCCGACGCCACCGGCCGGGCGCTGGCGCGTGCCGCCACGCGCGTGAGGCGGGAGCCGAACCCGCGCCGGGCGCGCCACCCGGCTGCGAGCCCGACGATCGTCAGGAGCGCGAAGACGCCGAGCGCGGTGAGCCCGAGCGGCGAGCCCGGGTCGGCGGCGGTCCCGCCGAGCGCGGCGTAGACGAAGATCCGCGGCGCGCCGCCGAGCGCCATGCCGGCGAGGAAGTCGCGCAGGCGCACGCGCGTGAGGCCGGCCGCGTAGGCGAGCGGCCCGGCCGGCACGCCGGGCGCGACGCGCAGCAGCGCGACCCCGAGCACCGGCCGGCGCACGAGGCGCTCCTCGACGAGCCGCAGCCGCCGGCCGGCGAGGCGGCGGGCGGCGTCGCCGGCGGCCGTCCGGGCGGCGAGGAACGCGATGCCCGCCCCGAGCGTCGCGCCGGGCAGCGCGACCGCGAGGCCCACGGCAGGGCCGAGGACCACGCCGGTCCCGGCAGCCAGGAGCGAGCCCGACACGAGCAGCGGCACGAGCACGAGCCACGCGGCGAGCAGCACGACCGGCGCCGAGACCCCGGCGGCGGCGACGGTGGAGCGCAGCTCGGTGATCGAGTGCGGGCCGAGGACGAGGCCGATCACCGCGGCGGAGCCGGCGGCGAGGACGAGGAGGATGAGGCGGGCCCGCGGGCTCACCGGTCCCAGGCTAGGGACTCGCGGCTGATATAGGGGCATCGTGTGATCGATGTCTCCGCGATCGTCCACGTCCATTCGACGTATTCGGACGGGACCGCGACCGTGCCCGAGCTGCTCGACGCCGCCCGGACCGCCGGCGCGCGCGTGCTCGTGCTCACCGACCACGACACGCTCGCGGCGCGGCGCGACGGCTGGGAAGGCTGGCACGACGGGGTGCTGCTCGTCGTCGGCCACGAGATCTCGCCGCGCGGCGGGCACCTGCTCGCGCTCGGCACGCCCGAGGAGATCCCGCACGAGGGGCGCTCGGCGGCCGACCTGTGCCGCGCGGTCGCCGGCGCGGGCGGGCTGGCGATCGCCGCGCACCCGTTCTCGGAGGGTTCGCGGATGTCGCGCCGGATCGGGCGCCCGCATCCGTGGCCGGCGCTCGACGAGCCGTGCTGCCACGGCGTCGAGCTGTGGTCGCTGACGACCGACGCCGCCGAGTCGTGGGCGAGCCCGCGCGAGGCGCTGCGCGCGCTGCGCGACCCGCAGCGCGCGCTGACCGGCCCGCCGCCGCGGCACCTGCGGGTGTGGGACGCGCTGTGCCGGGCGCGGCGGGTCGTCGCGATCGGCGGGCTCGACGCCCACCAGCCGGGCGTGCGCGTGCGCGGGCGCGTGTGGTCGATCATGCCGCACGAGCGGTGGTTCGGGCTGCTGCGCACGCACCTCGTGCTGCCCGCGCCGTTCACGGGGGACGGCGCCGCCGACGTCGCCGCGGTGCTCGCCGCGATCCGTGAGGGTTCGTGCGCGCTCGCGCGCGTGGACCTCGGCGACCCGGAGGGCGCGCGGTTCACTGCCGCGGACGGCGACGGCCGCGCCTGGGCGATGGGCGCACAGGCGCCGCCGCAGCGCCTCGAGCTGGAGGTGTCGCTGCCCGGCAACGCCGACGTGCGGCTGCTGCGCGACGGCCGGGTCGTCGCGCAGGCGCGCGGGCGGCGCCTGACGGCGACCGCGTCCGAGCCGGGCGTCTACCGCGCCGAGGCCTGGCGCGACGGCCACGGCCACCACCAGCCGTGGATCATCACGAACCCGGTCTACGTGCGCTGAGCACGGCGCGCTCAGGCGTCCGGAACCGCGTCGACCGCGTCGGCCGGGACGATCACGACGACGCGGTCGGCCTCGTGGAGGACCGCATGCGACACGCTTCCCAGCACGCCGCGCAGCGGGCCGAAGCCGCGCGAGCCCAGGACGATCTCGTCGGCGTCGCGCGCGTCGGCGGCCGCGACGATCGCGCGCGCCGCCGGGCCCTCGAGCAGCGAGGTCTCCAACGTCGCGTCGAGCCCGTGGTTGCGTTCGAGCTCCTCCAGCAGCTCGCGGCCATGGGTCATGTAGGCGTCGAGCGCCTCCTGGTAGTGCGGCGCGCCGAGCCAGTCCGGCACCGGCTGGAAGGCGTGGACCGCGACGACCTTGCCGCCGTCGCACGAGCGCCGCGCGGCGTAGCGCAGGGCGGCCCGGGCCGGCTCGGAGCCGTCGTAGCCCACGACGACCGTGCAGCGGCCGTCGGCGCGAGCCTCGCGCGGGTGGTCTGCCGCGGCGGCCGGCACGACGACGACCGGGTGGTCGGCGTGCTGGAGCAGCGCGTGCGACACGCTGCCGAGCGCGGCCGAGAACCGGCCCAGGCCGCGCGAGCCGACGACGATCTCGTCGGCGTCGCGGTCGCGCGCGAGCTGCGCGATCTGCTCGGCGGGCGATCCCTCGAGGACGACCGGCTCGGCGGTGTCGGCGTACGCGCGGACGAGCGACGTGGCGAGCTGCCGCGCGAAGGTCCGGCGATCGTCACCGACGGTCCGGGCGACCGGCTCGGGGAGCGTGGCGACGACGTGGGCGACGATGAGCTCACCGTCGGGTCCCGCGCGCCGCATCGCGTGCTCGAGCGCCACGCGCGCGTTGCGCGAGCTGTCCACGCCGACCACGATGCGCCGGGAACCGGGACCCACGCCGGCGACTCTACCGGGTCGAGCGAATAGGGTTACGGGGGCGTCATGGCCGACGTCCCGGCATCGAAAGGCTCGTCGTCCAAGCCGCCCGAGCGGTCGGGCGACGCGAGCCCGCCGTGGCACGTCGACCCGGCGCCGGACGGGCGCGGCGCGCCTCCCGAGGAGCCGCCGCTCGTCCCGCGCACGCTGCGGTTCTGGCTGCTGCTGCTGGTCCTGCTGGCGATCAACCTCGTGCTGTCGTTCGCGACCGGCCGGCCGGAGTCGCGCGTCCAGGTGCCCTACCAGCCGTTCTTCGTCGAGCAGCTCGAGCGCGGCAACGTCGAGCAGATCACCTCGCGCGACGACGCGATCCAGGGCGAGCTGAAGGAGAAGGTCCGCTACGACCCGCCCGGCGACGAGCCGGCGACCGACGTCGAGGCGTTCGACACGCGCGTGCCGGCGTTCATCGACCGCGAAGGGCTGACCCGCAAGCTCGAGAGCGAGGACGTGATCATCAACGCCGAGCCGCCGGACGACGGCCGCTCGCTGCTCGTCAACCTCCTGCTCGGCTTCGGCCCGACGCTGCTGCTCGTCGGGTTCTTCATCTGGCTCATCCGCCGCCAGATGCGCGCGGGCGGCGGCGGGATGCTCGCCGGGTTCGGCCGCTCGACCGCGCGGAAGATCACGGCGTCCGAGCGCCCGCGGGTGACGTTCGACGACGTCGCCGGCATCGACGAGGCCGAGGAGGAGCTCGTCGAGATCGTCGACTTCCTCAAGAACCCGGACCGGTACCGGAAGCTCGGCGCGAAGATCCCGCGCGGCGTCCTGCTCTACGGGCCGCCGGGCACCGGCAAGACGCTGCTCGCGCGCGCGGTGGCGGGCGAGTCGCACGCGGCGTTCTTCTCGCTGTCGGCGTCCGAGTTCGTCGAGGCCTACGTCGGCGTCGGCGCCGCGCGCGTCCGGGACCTGTTCAGGCAGGCCAAGGAGGCGGCGCCGTCGATCGTGTTCATCGACGAGCTCGACGCGATCGGCCGAGCGCGCTCGGCCGGCCCGAGCCTCAGCGGCGGCCACGACGAGCGCGAGCAGACGCTCAACCAGATCCTCACCGAGATGGACGGCTTCGAGGCCGGCGACAACGTCATCGTGCTCGCCGCCACCAACCGGCCGGACGTGCTCGACCAGGCGCTGCTGCGGCCCGGGCGCTTCGACCGCCGGATCGCGGTCCAGCCGCCCGACAAGCCCGGCCGGGTCGAGATCCTGAAGATCCACACGCGGTCGGTGCCGCTCGCCGACGACGTCGACCTCGAGGACGTCGCCGCCTCGACCCCCGGTGCGACCGGCGCGGACCTGGCGCTCATCGTCAACGAGGCGGCGCTGTTCGCGGCGCGCCGCGACCACGACAAGGTCACGCAGCGGGATTTCGGCGACGCGATCGAGAAGACGATCCTCGGCGCCGAGCGCCAGGTCGTGATGAGCGACGAGGAGCGCGAGCGGACCGCCTACCACGAGGCCGGCCACGCGCTCGTCGGGATGCTCACGCCCGGCGCGGACCCGGTCCGGAAGATCTCGATCATCCCGCGCGGCCAGGCGCTCGGCGTGACGCTCTCGACGCCCGACGAGGACCGCTACGGCCACACGGAGGACGAGCTGCGCGCGCGGATCAAGGTCGCGCTCGGCGGCCGGTGCGCGGAGAAGGTCGTCTACGACCGGATCAGCACGGGCGCCGAGTCGGACATCCAGAACCTGACGAAGCTCGCCCGCGGGATGGTCGCCCGGTGGGGGATGAGCGACGCGGTCGGGCCGCTGGCGGTCGGCGAGGGGCCGGAGGGCGGCCCGCTCCTGCCGGGCGTGTCGCCGCCCGCGCCCGCGACGCAGGAGCTCGTCGACCGCGAGGCGCGGCGGATCGTCGCGGAGGCCGAGGAGGAGGTCATCGAGCTGCTCACCCGCGAGCGCTCGCGGCTGGACGCGCTGGCCCGCGCGCTGCTCGAGCACGAGACGCTCGACGGCGACGAGGCATACCGGGTGGCGGGCGTCGAGCCGACGACGACGACGCGCGAGGCGGCATCGGCCATCTAGCCTTCCGCCAATGGCCGAGCTGACGCCGAACGAGCTGTTCGATCCGCACGCGCTGCTGGAGCTCACGCGCCGGACCGCCCCGGACGGGGTGTTGTCGATCTACGTCGGCGCCGACACCGGCGCCGACCCCGGGCTGAAGGGCGCGGCGATCGACATCAAGAACCGGCTCTCCGAGCTGGAGCGCAACGTCGCCGCCGAGGGGCCCGGCGCGCGCGCCGAGGCGCTGCGCCGCCACATCCAGCGGCTCGGCCCGGAGATCGAGCGCCTGGTCAGCCCGCTGCAGCCCGGCCGCGGCCGGGCGCTGTTCGCCTTCCTCGGCAGCGACGAGGAGGTCATCCGCTTCTCGAGCCAGATGCCGCTGCCGAACCGGGTCGTGCTGGACACGAACCCGTTCATCCACCCGCTCCTCGAGCTGCTCGACGAGGCGCGGCCGGCGGGCGTGATCCTCGTCTCGCAGGACGAGGCGCAGATCCTCGAGTGGCGGCTGGGGGAGCTGCACCAGCTCGAGCGGCTCGAGCCGGAGATCGTCGAGGCGCCGCACGAGCGGCCCGGGCCGGTCGGCTCCCGCGGCGGCGGCGAGCGCGCGGGGACGCCCGAGCGCGAGCAGCGCCAGGCGCGCGAGCAGGCCCGCACGCGGCACTGGCTGGACGAGGTCGCGTCCGCCGCCGAGCGGCTGGCCGGCAAGCAGGGCTGGGAGCGCATCCTGGTCAGCGGCGGTGACCGCCTGACCGACCCGCTCGCCGCGGCGCTCACGTTCCTGCCCGAGGACGCCGTCATCCGCGATCAGCGCGTGCTGACGCAGCTCGATCCCGCCGCCCTCGCCGCCACGGTGACGGAGAAGCTCAAGGCCCAGCACTACGCCTACGAGGAGGCGCTCGTCCGCCGCGCGCGCGAGGCGGCGCTCGGCGCCGGCGCCGGCGCGCTCGGCCTGTCGGAGGTCGCGGGCGCGCTGAACGAGGGGCGCGTGAGCCACCTCGTCTACGACCCCGAGGTCCGCTACCGCGGCGGCGTCGACGCCGACGGCCGCCTGTACGCGAACGACGAGTCCGGCCCTCCCGGGGTCGAGATCAAGCCCGAGCCGCGCCTGACCGAGCGTCTGGTCGAACGGGCGCTCGAGACGAAGGCGCGCGTGACGCCGGTCGAGGGCGCGAGCGCGGACGTGCTCGCCGAGGCCGACGGCATCGTCGCGCTGCTGCGCTGGTAGGCGTCGCGGCCGCCCGCGGTCAGCGGCGAGCCCGGGTGAGCCGGTCAGGTCGATTGGTGGCATTCGGCGGGTTGCGCCGACGGGTCAGGTGAGGATGGAGGTATCGACGGGCGCGGCCCCGGGCGACCAGTCGGAGGTCACCGCGTTCGGCGGCGGCCGAGCGCGTCTGGACGGAATGCTGAGCATGAAGATCCGGATCCGGGTCGCCGCTGCTGGCCACGGCCACGTCCGCAGCTGGAGGGCCGTGGATCCCAACCGGAGCATCTGGCTGGGCACCGACGCCTGACCGGGCGGGTACCGGCGCCGGTGCGTGCTGCGACATCCCGGCGAACTACATCCGGCGTCGGCTCCAAATGGGGGTGACGCCCTGCCCGAGATCTGGTGCCCGCCCGGTCAAGCCGAGTGGCTCCCGGGTCGCGACTCCGCGGGCGGGGCAGCCCGCGGAGCTCGACAGTTGCTGGCGCGGCGTCGGAGAGGGCGTGCCTGCGGCGCCGCGGACTCGCTGGCGTGTCGGCGCGCAAGGCCTCGACGGCGAGCTCGTCGACGCCGGCGCGGCGCTGGCGCCGATCATCGTTGTTCCCGCGTCGCCGAGTCGGCAGCGGCCGGTCGCGCGTCGCGGAGGGGCACGCCGTCCCGCGTGCGCGCCCCCGCCAAGGAGCGACGGTCCAAAGTGTTCTGGTCCCGTGCGGCTGGGCGATCCGCTACGGCGTCGTGGTCCCACCGCAGCAGGGCCAAGAGAACCGTGCGGAGGACGCGTCCAGCCGCCAGGGCCTGGTCGTCCGCGGCGTCCTGCGGGCCGGTGGCGAGCATGACGCCCGAGCCTGGAGGCACCGGGACGCTCCCGCAGTCGTCCTAATGTCCGACCTTATACGATATCCTCGCGGCGTTTGAGCGGAGGGCTTCGGTCGGTGAGCGAACTTGGGCAAGGACTAGGTTAATGGACGAGGATGAGCAGGTGAACCATGCGGGCTTCCGGCCCGAGCGGGTCAGGCGGCCGCGCGAACAGGTCGAGTTGCAGCTGCGCAAAGCCATCCTCGCCGGCAACTTCCGTCCAGGCGACCGCCTGCCCAGTGAGGCCGAACTCTCGCGTGACTTCGCGGTCAGCCGCAGCACAATCCGCGAGGCGCTGCGCGCGCTCGCGGCCGCCGGGCTGATCACCACGTCGCCCGGAGCCAACGGGGGTAGCTTTGTCGAGGGCGTCGACCACCACTCGCTTGGCGAGAAGTTCGGCGAGTCGGTCGAGAACATCGTCCAGCTGGGCAGCCTCACTTACTCCGAGGTCGCCGAGGTTCGACGAATGCTCGAGGTTCCGTCTGCGCGTGCTGCTGCTTCGAATCGGCAAGACGAGCACCTTCGTCAGCTCGACGAGATCGTCGAGCGCGAGAAGCACGTCGACGTTTCCGATCCGTCCGTCCCGGAGCTCAACGCGTCGTTCCACCAGGTCATCGCGTCCGCGTCTGGCAACCGGCTGCTCGCGGCGCTGGTTGCCGCGCTACACCGCGTCACGCATCCGCTCACGTACACCGACATGTCGGTCGACCTAGGACGCCAGAGCGTGATCCATCACCTGCGGATCGTCGAAGCGATCCGGGAGCGGGACGCCGAGGCCGCTGGCGAGGTGATGACCGCTCATCTCGCGCTGCTGCAGCAACACGTGGCTGACGGCCTCGACCGCGAGCGCCGCGCGAACGGCAGCTAACGCCGCGAGGCCATGCGGTCGGGCCCTGCCGTGCCCGCCTCTGCGTCTCCGTGCGTGCGTCTCCGTGTGCGCGTTTGGCGCATGTACTGGGAGTAAAACTACCCGGCAGTTGACGTGCGTTTCAATTGTCTGGTATTACTCCGCCCCAAGGAGGAGTTCTCTTGCCCCGTGTGCAGACGATGCATGCCGCTTCGGCGGTGACTCATCACTTCCGGTACACCACCGACGAGCACCGCCGGATGGCCGAGGCCATCGATGAGCTCTGTGCTCAGCATGCTTCCCCGGCAGCGGTCGCCGCATGGGACGCCGAGGAACGCTTCCCTGTCGAGGCGATGCGGGCGCTCGCCGACGCCGGCTGGGCCGGCCTGCCGGTGCCGGAGGAGTACGGCGGATCCGGCGGCTCGATGACCGACCTCGTCGTCGTCCATCGGGCGCTTGCCCGGCACTCGCTGGTCCTCGCCCAGGCGTACTACTCGCTGTGGGTGCTCGGCGCGGAAGCTTTTGCGCGACTCGGCACCGACGAGCAGAAAGGCGAGTGGCTGCCGCGGATCGCTCGGGGCGACGCGCTCGTGGCGTTCGCACTGACCGAACCGGGCTCTGGTTCGGATGCGGCCGCGCTACGCACCACCGCTCGCCGCGTCGGTGACGATTTCGTCGTCGACGGCCAGAAGGTCTTCATCACCGGCGCAGCGACCGCGGACGTCATCGTCACGGCTGTCCGGACCGGGCCCGGCGACGACGACAGCCGCGGCGGCATCTCACTCCTGCTCGTCGACCCGAAGGCCGAGGGCGTTGCTGTCCGGCCGCTCTCCAAGGTCGGCCTCAAGGCGCTCGACCTGTGCGAGGTGTTCTTCGACGGCGCGCGCGTGCCGCAGCAGGATGTACTAGGCCCGATCGGCGACGGCTGGCGGGCGCTGCGCCCCGGCCTCGCCGGCGAGCGGCTGCTGCTGTCGGCGATCTGCGTCGGCACGACCGCGAACGTTCTCGAGCTCGCGTGCGCGCACGCGCGCACGCGAGAAGCGTTCGGTCAGCCGATCTCGAACTTCCAGCTCATCGTCGACAAGCTCGTCGAGATCCGGCTCGCACTCGAGGCGGGCGACCTTCTGACGTGGCGCGCCGCTGAGGGCGTCGACGCCGGACGGCCGTCGCCGATCGACGCGTCGCTCGCCAAGCTGCACACGACCCGCTCGTATGTCAGCGCGACCCGCGAGGGCGTCCAGGTGTTCGGGGGCTACGGCTTCACGAACGAGTACCCGATCGCGCGGCACTACCGCGACGCCAAGTACCTGGAGATCGGCGGCGGCACGTCGGAGATCCAGAAGTTGATCATCGGTCGCTCGATGGGGCTCGTCGGATGAGCGCCGAGCGCTTTGCGGGCAAGACCGCTCTCGTCACCGGCGCCGGCGGCGACATCGGCGCCGCGGTGGCGCGCCGCATGGCCGACGAGGGGGCGGAGCACCTCGTGGTCTTCGACCGTAAGGAGGAGCTGCTGGACGAGACGCGCGCTGCCTGCGAGGCCGCGGGCGCCACGGTCCACACGTTCGGCGTCGACCAGACCGACCGCGCCCGTGTCGACGAGGCGATCGGCGAGGCGTGGGATCGCGTCGGGCGCATCGACGTCCTCTTCGCCAATGCCGGCTATGGCCAGTTCGCACCGTTCCTGTCGATCTCCGCGCGGGCCTGGCACCGTCACGTCGACGTCAATCTCACTGGGACGTTCCACGTCTGCCAGGCCGTCGCCCAGCGGATGGCCGCGGACCGCGGTGGTGGCGCGATCGTCGTCAACGCCTCGTCGGGCGCGGTGACCCATGCCGACCAGCTGTCGGCCTACTGTGCGACGAAGGCCGCGTTGCGCATGCTCGTCATGGGGATGGCTGCAGAGCTGGGGACGCACCGGATCCGCGTCAACGGCGTAATGCCGGGCGTCGTCGAGACAGGGATGACCGCACCGATGCTCGCGAAGGACGCCCACCGGGACGTCCTGCTTGCCGAAACGCCCGTCGGGCGCCTGGGCCGCGCGGAGGACGTCGCTGCGCTCGTGTGCTTCTTGAACTCGAACGAGGCCGGGTTCATCAACGGCGAGAGCGTCCTGATCGACGGCGGTCAGACGATCCACGGGCACCCGCGGTGGTTCCGCGTGGACTACCGCGAAGCACACGAGGAGCGATGGGAGATCCCACGATGACCGCTATCGACCAAACGATCGGACGTCGGTCCGTCGTGATCGAGGAGTCCGACGCCGCCGAGGGCCTGCGTGACGGGATGACGATCGCCGTCGGCGGCTTCATCAACGCCGGCCACCCGATGGCGCTCATCCGCCAGCTTGTTCGCTCCGGCGTCAAGGACCTGACGCTCGTGGGCGCCGCCTCCTCTGGCATGGAGGTCGACATGCTCATCGCAACCGGGTGCGTCAAGACGCTGATCTCGCCGTACGTCGGGGCTGAGGGGCTGGCGCCGATCGGGCCTGCGTTTCGCAAGGCGGCGCAGGATGGGTCGATCGATCTGTTCGAGCTCGACGAGGCGCACTTCTACGCAGGGCTGCGGGCTGCAGCGCAGCGGCTGCCGTTCAACCCGTGGCGCGCCGGGCTCGGGACGTCATACCCGGAGGTCAACCCGCGGTTGAAGACGTTTCGCGACCCGATCAACGATGAGCCGCTCGTCGCGGTTCCGGCGATCGAGATCGACGTCGCTCTGCTGCACGCGGCGATCAGCGACACCTACGGGAACGTCCAGCACGTCGGCACCGGCTTCGGCGACCGGGCGATCCATGCCGCAGCCGACCGGACCATCGTCCAGGTCGAGCAGATCGTCTCCAATGAGCAGATCCGTGCGAACCCGGCGGCCACGTCGGTCCCAGGCGCGGACGCGATCGTGCGCGTCCCGTACGGAGCGCACCCGTTCGCCTCGCACGGCTACTACCCCGCCGACGACCAGCACATCGTCGAGTACGTCAACGCAGCCACGTCGTGGCTGAAGACCGGATCGCGCAGCCAGCTCGACGAGTACCTCGACCGGTACCTGCGTGAGCCAGCCGATCACATCGAGTACCTGGAGCGCGTCGGCGTGCGCCAGGTCCTGTCCCTCTCGGAGTACCGGTGACCGTCAGCACGACCGACATCAAGCAGGCGGGGGCGCTCGACGCCCCGCCCACGCCGCTCGAGATCATGGCGACCGTCATCGCCAACGATCTCGAGGACGGGCAGTGGGTCGAGGTCGGCGCGAACCTCCCGGTGCCGCGCGCGGGCGCGCTGCTCGCCCACCTCACGCACGGGCCCAACATGACCGTGATGCTCGCAATGACCAAGGCGTACCTGCGCGACGTCCCCGTCATCGAAGAGTTCGCGTTCATCACCGACGTCGCGGCCACGCGCTGGGCGGAGGCCTACTACCCGCACGACCGGCTGCTTTCGGACATGCGGTTCCGACGCCGCGGTGTGTTCTTCGCCGGCGGCATCCAGATCGACCGCTTCGGCAACTCGAACCTCATCGGGATCGGCAGCGACCCGCGCAAGCTCACGTTCCGTGGGCCGGGCGGCATCGGCACCTGCAACGCCACGCTGCAGAATGGCCGCTACCACCTCGTCACCACCTCACACTCCCGGCGGGTGCTTGTCGAGCGCTGCGACTACATCTCGGCGGTAGGCTACGGCGACGGCACGCCGGACTTTCGCGCGCGCAACGGCCTGGACCCACAGGGCCCGGCGTCGATCATCACCCCGCTGTGCGTGTTCGACTTCGATCCCGACACGCACACGGCGCGCGTCAAGTCCGTCCACCCGGGTGTGACGCTCGACGACGTCCGCGAGCAGACCGGCTTCGAGATCCAGGCTTCTGACGATGTGCCGGTCACGCCGGCGCCGACGCCGGAACAGCTCGAGCTGCTGCGCACGCGGATCGACGTGACGGGGGCGCTGCGGTGACACCGCTCGCGCCACCCGAGCAGCGGACGTTCCCGGCGATGCTGCGGGCCCGCGCCGCGCAGCAGCCGGATGCCGCGTTCATCTACGACGAGGCCGGCACGCTGACCTGGGCCGGCGGCCTGACGCTTGCCCGCTCGATGAGCGCGGCGTTCGCCGACCTCGGCGTAGCGAAGGGTGACACGGTCGGCATCATGCTCGACAACCGGCGCGAGATGCTCGCGAGCTGGTTCGGATTGGCGCAACTCGGCGCCGTCGAGGTGCCGATCAACCCGGCCAACGTCGGCGAGCGGTTGATCCACATCGTCAACCAGAGCCGGTGCCGCGAGCTCGTCATCCAGGCCGATTGCCTCGAGCAGCTCGACGCCGTCGCCGACCGCCTCTCGGAGCTGCGGCGGGTCATCGTCGTGGGCGACGGGCACAGCGAGCGCTTCGAATCCGTCGCGTTCGACGCCCTCGAGGCCGACGAGGCCGCTGCGCCCGACGTCGACATCCGGTTCAGCGACCCGGTTGCGGTGATGTTCACGTCCGGCTCGACCGGCCCGGCCAAGGGCGCGATCATCAGCCACGGCCAGCACTACATCAACGGGCACCAGCCGACGGCGCTGTTCGACATCGGCCCGGAGGACACGCTCTACGTCTCTCTGCCGCTCCACCACAACATGGCGCAGGGCTACGGCGTCTGCGTGTCGCTCGTCTCCGGCGCGGCGATCCGCATCGCCGGCCGCTTCCGCGCCGAAGCCTTCTGGGACGACGTGCGCGCGCATGGGGCGACGATCCTGTCGTTCGTCGGCGCGATGCTCGTTCTCCTTGCCAAGCGCGAACCGCGAGACGACGACGCCGACAACCCGCTCCGGCTGGGGTTCGGGGTCCCGATCCCGCCGGAGCTGCACGAGGAGTTCGAAGAGCGCTTCGGGATGCAGCTCGTCCACGCATACGGCTCGACCGAGGCGACGATCGTTGCCTGGAACGCCCACGAGGGACGCAAGGTCGGTGCGGCGGGCAGGACGCTGCCGGGCTACGACGTCCAGATCCTCGACGAGGACGACATGCCGGTGCCTGCCGGCCAGGTCGGTCAGATCTGCGTCCGCCCGCGCGAGCCGTACTCGATGTTCTCCGGGTATCTCGGCGACCCGGAGCGCACCGTCGAGGCGTGGCGAAACCTCTGGTTCCACACCGGCGACCGCGGCTGGTTCGACGAAGACGGCGACCTGTGGTTCTCCGACCGGCTCGGCGACGTCGTGCGCCGCATGGGCGAGTTCATCAGCTCGTACGAGGTCGAGCAAGTCCTGGCGGCGCACCCGGACGTCCAGATCGCGGCGGCGTTCGGCGTCCCATCCGAGCTGATCGAGGAGGAGCTGATGGTCACGGTGGTGCCGCGCCCGGGCTCCAACCTCGATCCGACGAGCGTCCGCAACTGGTGCGCCGAGCGTCTGCCCCGTCATGCCGTCCCTCGTTACGTCGAACTCCTGGAGGCCCTGCCGATGACACCGACCGGAAAGATCGAGAAGTACAAGCTCCGCGAGCGCGGGGTGACGCCGCAGACGGACGACGTGCGCGCGAAGCGTGAGGCGCTGCGGTGAGCGAGTTCAAGACAGCGATCAGCGCCGTCGAGCACGGCCGCGTGCTCATCCGCGGCTACTCGCACGAGGACATCATCGGCGGGCTGCCGTACGCGGACGCGACGTTCCTGACGCTCGTCGGTCGGCTGCCGTCGCCCGGTGAGGCGCGACTGGTCGACGCGATGCTCACCAGTCTGCTCGACCACGGCTTCGTCGCAGCGACCGTCACCGCGGCGCGGTACATCGCCTCGGGCAACCCGCAGTTCGTGCCGAGCGTCGCCGGCGGCCTGCTCGCCGCAGGCCAGAACACGCTCTCGCCGGAGCACTCGTTCGACCTGATCGCCGAGGCGCGGGCGCTCAAGGACCAGAACGGCTGGGACGACGAGCAGACCGCCAAGGCCATCGTCGACCGCTTCCGCGCCGAGGGGCGCCGCTTCCCCGGCTTCGGTCATCCGATCCACCGCGATGGCGACTTCCGCGCGGAGGTGCTGTTCGACCTGGCCGACGAGCTCGGGCTCGCCGGGAGCGCAACCAAGCTGTACCGCGCGATCCACGCAGAGTTCCTCCGTCAGACCGGGAAGTCAGGCATCCCGATCAACATCGACGGCTGCCTGGCGTGCCTCGGAATGGACCTGGGGCTCAGTGCCCGGCAGACGGTGAGCATCGCGCTCCTCGCGGTGCTCCCGGGCCTCATGGCCCATGTCATCGAGGAGATCGAGGACGGCGTCCCACTGCGATTCATCCGCGACGGCGAGTACGTCGGCGAAGACTATCGACCGCTGCCGGACGGCGTCACGGCAGGGAGGTAACAAACCGCATGAACACCGACCGGATCGACTGGGACCGCGTCCACAACGGGCTCGAGCGCGAGCGCCACCGCATGATCTGGCGTCCGTACGGTCTCCCGACGATCGTGGACCCGGAGAAGTCGGCGTTCGTCGACGGCCCGATCCAGACGCCCTGGGACATCCCCGAGCGCATGATCGTCTCGACGGCGATCACCGGTGCGTTCTTCACCGCCGACGCGAACCCGGCGCAGCCGATCACCCCGCAGCGGATCTACGAGGAGGCCCGCGCATGCGCCGCTGCCGGCGCGAGCACGGTGCACATCCACGTCCGGGACGACAAGGGCTACAACACGCTGTCGCTCGATCGGTTCTCACAGGTGATCGACCCGCTGCGAGAGGAGTTCCCGCAGCTCGCCGTCGATGGGTGTCTTGTGACCGCGCTAGACGGCGAGTGGGACGAGATGAAGCGCGTGCTCGACGCGGGCACGCTCGACGCAGTCCCGGTGAACACCGCGGCGGTCTATACCGGCGACGCCCTGTTCGCGAAGCCGGTGCCGGTCATCCTCGAGAAGGCTCGGCTCGTCCAGGAGTCCGGCGCCAAGGTGCTGATCGCCGCCTATACCGACGGTGACATCAGCAACGCCGACAGGTACCTCATCAAGAGCGGCTTGGTCGACACGCCGTCGTATTGGTGCATCCTGCCGGCGCTCCCGGGCTGCAGCCCGATGGAGAACCCACGGCAGATGATGGACGGCCTGCTTCGGATGGCATCGGCGATCTATGACGTCGACCCGGAGGCGACGATCCTTGTGTGCGCCGCCGGCCGCGCCGCGATGTACGTCGTTACCGCCGCGGCCCTGCTCGGGCTCCATGTCCGCGTGGGCATGGAGGACACCGTCTGGCTCTGGCCGCACCGCGATGAGAAGGTGCAGTCGAACCTGCAGTACCTCGAGATGGCCAAGTCGCTCGCCCAGGTCCTGGGCCGCGATGTCGCCTCGCACGAGGAGTACCGCCGCATGGTCGGTATGCCCGTCCGCGAGTCGGTCGCCAACTGACATGAAGATCGGGGTGCATCTGCCGCAGTGGGGCGTCGACGCGACACGCGAGGGCGTACTGTCGGTCGCGCGTGCCGCGGAGGATGCGGGGCTGGACTCGGTGTGGGTGGCTGACCACTTGGTGCACCCCGTCAACACCGAGAGCACGTATCCGTACCAGTCGGACGGCACCCCCTTCCAGGCCGAGGACGGCTTCCTGGAGGCGTTCACGCTGCTCGCCACGGTCGCCGGCGCGACGAGCCGGCTGCTGCTTGGGACCAGCGTGTTCGTACTCCCGATGCGGGAGCCGCTGCAGGTCGCGAAGACCGTGGCCACGCTTGACGTACTCTCCGGGGGGCGCGTCCTGCTCGGAATCGGCGCGGGCTGGTGGGAGGAGGAGTTCCGGGCGCTCGGAGCGACCTTCGCCCGACGAGGCCGACGACTGGACGAGCAGATCGGGATCCTGCGCGCCCTGTGGCGCGACGGCCGGCTCGAGCACCACGGGGAGTTCTACGACTTCGACGAGGTCGTCTGCGAGCCGCGTCCGGTACGCCCGGGCGGCCCGCCGATCCTCGTCGGGGGTATGGGGCCGCCCGGCTGGCGACGCGCCGGGCGGCTCGGCGACGGCTGGCACGCGGTCGGCGCCCACGACGAGACGCTCACCAACGGTCTGGCCGAGGTGCGCAAGATCGCCGAAGAGGCCGGACGCGATCCGGACGCGATCCGGCTGAGCACGTCGACGCTGCTGCCCGCCGACCCGGAGCGTGCGACCAGGCGGCTCGTCCGTCTGGCCCGGGCGGGGATCGATCACGTGGTCCTGAAGGTGCCGGAGGACACCGCGAGGGCGACGTGCGCCGCGATCGAGCGACTTGCGTCGGAGGTCCTACCAGAGGTGCGGAGCTCACTTGTGAGCACGCCGGAATAGCAGTCGGTCTATCGAAGAGGAGAGGGTCACATGAGACATCGCGGGTGGAGTGGAAGGACGCGTTCGGCGCTCTTGGCAACGGGCCTTGCAGCGAGCGCGCTTGCGCTCGGCGCGTGCGGCGACAAGGAGGAGAGCAGCGGGGGCGGCAGCTCCGGCGAGCCGATCAAGGTCGCGATCATGACGCACCGCAGCGGTGCGCTCGCGCCGATCGGCCTCGACAAGGAGATGGGCGTCAAGGCCGGCATCGCGGTCGCGACCAACGGGACGAACGAGATCGCGGGGCGGCCGATCGAGTTCGTCGTGCCGGACGATCAGTCCGATCCGGGCCAGGCGCCGCGGATCGCGCGCCAGACGCTGCAGCAGGACAAGCCCGACATCGTCTTCGGCTTCGACTCGTCCGCGTCGGCGCTGGCTTCCGCGCCCATCATGGCCGACGCCGGGATCCCCGACATCTACACGATCGCCGCGGCGGACGAGCTGACCGCGTTCAGCCCGACGACTTTCCGCACGTCGCGCAATGCGACCCAGGAGGCGAAGATCGGCGCCGAAACCGTCGGCATCAAGAACGGCGAGACGTTCATGATCGTCGCGCCTGACTACGCGTACGGCCAGTCTGCGGCCAAGGCGTGGGAGCGGATCCTCAAGGAGCAGGGTGGGAAGCAGCTCGGCTCGACGATCTACGCCCCGCTCGACGCCCGCGACTACACCTCGGCGGTGGAGCGCGTCCGGTCCCAGAAGCCCGACATCCTCGTCGTCGTGACGTTCGCCGGCACTGGCGGGCCGCGCCTCTTCCAGGCGATCGAGTCGGCGAAGATCGCCGACTCGTCCCGCGTGGTCACGCTCCTGCCGCAGCGACCGACGCGTGAGGCGATGGGCCCGATCGCGACGAAGGTCGAGTACTTCGCGATCTACGACCCGAAGCTCCCGCAGAACGACCTGAACTCGCGGTTCGTCGAGGAGTTCAAGAAGATCGCGAAAGGCACGGAGCCGGACATCTACGCCGGTGACGCGGGCGTCGGAGGCCAGCTGATCGTCGAGGCACTCAAGAAGACGAACGGCGACACCGACCCGGAGAAGCTCCGTACAGCGCTCGAGGGCCTCGAGGCCGAGGGCCTCAAGGGCCGCTACCGAGTCCGTCCGGAGGACCACACCTTCCTGTTCTCGTTCTACGCGGCGAAGCTCAACGACAAGCTCGAGGCCGAGCTCGTCGAGGAGTACGACATGGAGGCGAGCGACATCCCGGTGAGCAAGAAGATCGAGAAGCGCTAGCGATGGCCGCTCTGGCGGACACCCCCAGCCGGGCGACGGCTCACACCCTGGAGGTCGACGGCTTGGCCGTCGCCTTCGGCGGCGTCCGAGCCGTCCAGGGCGTGTCGCTCAAGATCCGGGCCGGTGAGATGCTGGGGCTCATCGGTCCGAACGGCGCGGGGAAGAGCACGTTGCTCAACCTCATTACCGGCCACGCGATGCCCGACACCGGCACCGTGCGGTTCGACGGACGCGACGTGACGAGGTGGCCGGTTCATCGCCGCGCGCGCCTCGGACTGGCCCGCAGCTACCAGACGACCTCGGTGTTCCCTGCACTCACGGTGGCGGAGAACGTGTGGCTGGCCGCTGCTACCCAGCGACTGAACCACTTCCGGCTCGTCACGCCACGGTCCCGGCGTGCCGAGATCGCCGAGGAGTGCGAGCGCGCGCTCGACGCGACGAACCTCAAGGGTGAGGCGGACGTGAAGGCGAATGCGCTCGGGCACGGCCAAGCCCGCGCGCTCGAGGTTGCCATGTTGGTCGCCTCGGGGGCGCGGACCATGCTGCTCGACGAGCCCGCGGCCGGCATGGCCGCGGGGGAGGTCGGGCGGATGATCGAGACGATCCGGCTGGTCCATGAGCGCACGGGGGCGACAATGGTGGTCGTCGAGCACAAGCTTCCGGTGATCTTCGGGCTGTGCGAGCGCGTGGCGGTCCTCGACCAGGGCAAGCTGCTGGCCGTCGGCACATGCGAGGAGATCACGCGCCACGATGGGGTCCGGCGCGCCTACCTGGGAGAGAGCATCGGTGCCTGACGAGAGGGCGCTGCTCGAGGTCCGCGATCTGCGGGCATCGATCGGCAGCTACCAGATCCTCCACGGCGTCAGCTTCGACGTGCGTGCGGGAGGAACGACGGTGGTCCTCGGTCGCAACGGCGTCGGCAAGACGACGACGCTGCGGACGATCATGGGCTACGTCGACCAGACCGAAGGCGCGATCGCCTTCCACGGCGAACCCATCCTCGGGATGGCGCCGTACGCGATCGCGCGGCGGGGTCTCGGGTTCGTGCCCGAGCACCGCGGGATCTTCAAGGGGCTGACGGTCGGAGAGAACCTCCGGCTGGCATCGCCCGACGAGAGCGACTGGGAGATAGGGATGGAGCTGTTTCCCGCGCTGCGCGGTCGCCTCGACGATTACGCCGGCGGGCTCTCCGGCGGCCAGCAGCAGATGCTGACCGTCGCGCGGGCGTTGGCCCAGAGCCCCGAGCTGCTGCTACTCGACGAGCCGACGCAGGGCCTGGCGCCACTCGTCATCGACGAAATGGTGACGGCACTGCAGCAGCTGAGCAGCCGCACGACGATCCTGCTCGTCGAGCAGAACCTCGACGTCGCGCGGCGGCTGGCCGACGACGCGGTGATCATCGACGACGGCCGCACGGTCGCCGCCGGCAAGGTCGCGGCCCTCGAGGAGGCGGCCGACATCGAGCGCTACCTGACGGTCAGCATGGCCGGGGCGGGAGCCTGAACATGGATCTCGGAACCGGTGTCACACTCCTCATGAACGGGCTCGCGCTCAGCGCAATCCTGTTCCTCCTCGCCAGCGGGCTCACGATGATCTTCGGCCTGCTGAACGTCGTGAACTTCGCCCACGGGGCGTTCTTCCTCATGGGCGCGTACGTCGGCGTCGCGCTCTTCCGCGACGTTGGCCTCCTCGCCGCGGTCGTGGGCGCGACGCTGTCGGTCGCGCTGCTGGGGTTCGTCACCGAGCGCTTCCTCATGCAGCGCTTCTACTCGGCGGACTCGGTCATGACCGCGCACCTCGGGCAGCTGCTGCTGACGCTCGGCGTCAGCCTCTGCGTCACGGAGGTCGTGCAGATCGCGGCTGGGCCGAACCTGCTGCCGACCGGCGACCTGCCGGGCTTCCTCAACGACCGCATCGGTCTTGTCGGCGGCGGCTACGTCGACGGCTACCGCGCGACGATCATCCTGGTCGGCATCGTCGTCTTCGTCGCGCTCGCCGCGATTCTCCGTCGGACGCGCACCGGCCTCATCGTCCGTGCCGGCGTCGAGGACGCCGACATGGTGCAGGGACTGCGCGTGAACGTCCGTCGCTCGTTCACCGCGACGTTCGTCATCGGCTCGGCGATGGCCGGCTTCGCCGGTCTTGCCGCGGCCCTCTACTACCGCGGCACGTTCGTGACGCTCGGCGAGGAGCACCTCGTCCTGGCGTTCGGCATCGTGGTGCTGGGCGGTCTGGGCTCGTACCTCGGCTCCGCGGTCGGCGCGCTTCTCGTGGGCCTCGCGACCGTCTTCATCTCCTACTGGTGGCCCCCGGGCCAGACGTTCATCGTCATGGGCCTCCTGGCGATCGTGCTGATCGTCCGCCCGCAGGGCCTGTTCGGAAAGGAGGTGGCACGCGCATGACCCTCCCGGCTGCCGCGCGCACTCCGCGGGTCCTGCTCATCGGGGCGGTCGGCCTCGCGGCCGTGGTCGTCCTCGCCCTGCTGCCCTGGTACGTCACCGACTCGTACTGGGTGACGGTCGCCGCGGACGTGTGCATCTTCGCCATTCTCGGCCTGTCGTACAATCTCTTGCTTGGCCAGATCGGCCTGTTCTCGTTCGGTCACGCGCTGTTCTTCGGCGCCGCCGCGTACATCCTAGGCAACCTGACGACGGGCGGCATGGGTCTCGTACCCGGTGCGCTGCTTGCCGTCTGCGGCAACATCGTCCTGGCGATCATCATCGGCCTCCTGACGATCCGCGTATCCGGCATCTACTTCGCGATCGTCACGCTGGCGTTCGCGCAGGCGGCGTACACCGCGGCCGAGCGCGACGTGCTCGGCCTCACCGGTGGCGAGAACGGCAAGCCCATCGAGGGCCTGCCGCGCGAGCTGAACATCAACGTGTTCCCCGAGAACCTGTACTGGCTTGCGTTCGCCATGCTCGTGCTGTCGGTCCTCGTGGTCTGGGGGATCCGGCGGTCGATGATGGGCCGCGTCTGGGACGGCATCCGGGAGAGCCCGCTGCGTGCCCAGTCGCTCGGCGTGGCGATCCCCAGCCAGCGCATCGTCGCGTTCGCGGTGGCGGGCGGGCTCGCCGGCGTGGCAGGCGTGCTGAACGCGATGTCGCTGCAGTACGCGACGCCGAACGAGCTCGCGCTCGACATCACCGTCCAAGCCCTGCTCATCACGATCATCGGCGGCCCTGGCACGCTGCTCGGCCCGCTGCTGGGTGCGGTGTTCGTCCGCGTGTCGGCGCCGCTGATCGACCAGTGGGGGCGGTCGGAGTTCGTGCAGGGACTCTCGGAGGTCCCGCAGCGCGCGCTGACCTCTCACGCGCTGATGCTCGGCCTCGTCTACATCGTGCTCGTGCTCTTCCTGCCGGGCGGCCTGACCAGCCTGGGCCAGAAGCTGCGAAGAACGCGGAACACGCTTGCGGTCGACGAGCGCGGAGGACGCGCGGCCGGGGGACGTATGCCGCCGGACCACGCACAAGAGACGGAAACCAGCATCGAGCACCACGAGGTGACCCGTGGCCCTACTTGATCAGCAGACACGCTACGTCTACCTCCTTCGCGCGGAGTTCAGTGACCCCGCGCGCGAGGCGGACTGGAACCGGTGGTACGAAGAGAAGCACGTTCCCGAGCTGCTGACCGTGCCGGGCATCGTGTCCTGCACGCGCTACCAGCAGCGGGGCGCGCCCGGGCGCTACCTGGCCGCGTACGAGATCGAGGGTCCCGACGTGTTCAACGAGCCGCGATACCGCGAGGTGACCGGCTGGGGCGAGTGGGAGCCGTACATTGCAGAGTGGCGGCGTGCCATCTACCAGCTCGTCGAGGAGATTCCGGCGCGGACATGACCGCCGAGGAGCTGAACGTCGACGTCGCCGTCGCCGGCGGCGGGATGGCCGGGCTGTCTGCGGCGCTCGCCGCCGGGGAGGGCGGAGCGCGGGTTGCGGTGCTCGAGAAGGGCGCCGAGCCGGGCGGCTCTGCGCGCCTGTCGGGCGGACTGCTGTGGACGGAACCGACGCCGGAGCGGCTCGCCGAGCGCAACCCGCACGGTGATCCGGAGCTTGGGCGGGCGCTGGTCGGTGACTACGAGGACGCGGTCGCGTGGTTGCGCGATCGCGGTGTCGAGATGAGCGAGCGGCTGACCGAGCTGTTCGGAACCGGAGAGGGCCATCGGCTCGGTCCGGACATGCCGACGGTCGTGGATCTGCTTGCCGAGCGCGCACGGGCGTCCGGGGCGGAGGTGCGCTGCGGCGTGCGCGTCACCGAGCTCGTGCGCGACGACGACGGCGGCGTCGCCGGCGTGCGGGCGACCGGTCCCGACGGCGAGCTCGCCGTGCGCGCCCCCGCAGTCGTGCTGGCCACCGGCGGTTTCCAGGCCAACGTCGAGTTGCTCACCCGGTACGTGACGCGCTACGCCGACCTGCTGTACGTGCGCTCGAACCCCGGCTCGACCGGTGACGGGCTGACCATCGGGCTGGCCGCCGGCGCCGCCACGAGCCGCGGGCTGCACGCGTTCTACGGCCACCTTCTGCCGGCGCCGCCGGCGCGGGTGACGCCGGATCGGTACATCGCGCTCACCCAGTACTACAGCGTGCACTCGGTGCTGGTGAACGTTCGCGGGGATCGCTTCGTCGACGAGTCGATCGCAGACGAGTACAGCGCCCAGGCGCTTGCGCGCGAGCCGCACGCACTCGGGTTCATCCTCCTCGACGCGGTCGCGGCCGAGCGCGTGAGCGATCCGCCCGCCCCGCGCTTCCCGCCGCTCGACCGTCTCGAGCAGTCCGAGCAGGCGGGCGGGATCGTGCTCCGTGCCGAGACACTCGACGCGCTTGCCGATCAGATCGACGGCGTGGGCGGCAACGGCCTGCGCAGCGTGCTGACCCTCGAGGAGTACAACCGGCGCGTGGTCGAGGATCCGCGGCGCCTACCCGTGCCGCGGACAGCACGGCGGCGCGCGCTGGACCAGCCGCCGTTCACCGCGGTGCCCGTCAAGCCGGCGATCACGTTCACCGAGGGCGGCCTGCGGATCGACGCTTCGGCGCGGGTGCTCGACCGCGACCTCCGTGCCATTCCCGGGCTGTTCGCCGCTGGAGCCGACGGCGGAGGGGTGTTCTACGAGCACTACGCCGGTGGTCTGGCTCTGGCCACGGTCTTCGGGCGCCGCGCCGGGCGCGGGGCTGCGCTCCATGCCGGGAGTACTACAGAGGTGCGGGCATGACGCTCGCTCGCATTGGCCTGATGGTCCCCTCGTCGAACACGGTCATGGAGCCCGATTTCCAGCGTGCGCTCCACGGGCAGGCGACCGTGCACACCGCGCGCATGCATCTCGCCGATCCGGTCACCACCGACGGCGAGCGGATGATGCTCGAGGAGCATGCCGGATCCGCTGCGCGAGATCTAGGGACGCTCGAGCCCGATCTCGTGGTGTTCGGCTGCACGTCGGCCGGCTCGCTGCTCGGCCGAGCGGGCGACGAGGCGCTGCGGGCGCAGCTGTCGAGCCAGACTGGATCGCCGGTGATCGGCATCCTCGACGCGATCGGCAAGAGCCTACGCGCCACCCGCGCCGTCCGGGTTTCGGTCTTCACCCCGTACGTCGAGGAGTTGACCGAGATCGTCGCCGGCGGGCTGACCGCCGACGGCTTCGAGGTCACCGGCGCCAGCGGCCTCGGCATCCGCGACAACGCCGCGATCGGACGCGTCGATCCGCGCGACGTGGTGCGGGGCGCGAAGGCGGCGTTTGTCCCGGGCTCCGACGCCATGGCGATTGCGTGCACGAACTTCCGCGCGCTCGAGGTGCGCGACGAGCTCGAGCAGGAGCTGGAGGTCCCGGTGGTGACGTCCAACTCCGCAGCGCTCGACGCGGTCCGCGACGCGATGGGCGCGGGCCGGTGAGCGCCCACCGCTAGCGGCGCGTTCAGGCGTGGTGACCGGCGGCGCCCAGGGCATAGGCCGGGCGATCACCGAGCGCCTGCTCGCCGACGGCGCCCGGGTCGCGGTCTTCGACCTCGACCCGGCGGAAGCGCCGGACGAGGCACTCGCGCTGACGTGCGACGTACGTGACCCCAGCGCGGTGCATGCGGCGACGGACGCCGCCAAGCGCGAGCTCGGATCCCTGGACTTCCTCGTCAACAATGCCGGCATCCGGTTCCGGGCATCCGCTGGCGGCCACACCGACGAGCAGTGGCGCGACACGCTGGATGTCAACGTCACCGGCACCTACTTCTGTATCCGGGCGGCGCTGCCGCACCTGTTCGAGGCGGCCGAGGGCGGCAGGATCGTCAACCTCGGCTCGATCGTGGGCCAGGTCGGGGCGCCTGAACGCGTCGCGTACTGCACCTCCAAGGCAGCCGTCGAGGGGATGACCCGCGCGCTCGCGGTCGAGCTCGCCGGCGACGGCGTGTGCGTCAACGCGGTCGCCCCGGGCGTCATCGAGACGCCGCTGACCCGCGAGTACTTCTCCGACCCGGAGCGGACCGCGCTGATCGTGGGCGGCACCCCGGCAAGGCGCTGGGGGCAGCCGGACGAGGTCGCGGGTGCGGTGGCGTTCCTCGTCGGGCCCGATGCGCGGTTCGTCAACGGGGTGACGCTCTACGTCGACGGCGGCTGGGCAGCCGGCAAGGACGTGTGAGCGCTCAGCGCACGACCGCGAGCGGCGTGCGCCCCTCGGTGAGGAACCAGGGCTGTTCGGCTAGCCGCTGGCGCCACGGCGTGCCCATCGCGGTCCTGACCTCGGCGCTCTGCAGAACGTCGGGGGAAGCGAGCTCGTGCAGCGCCAAGCGCGACCAGCTCGCGCCCTCGATCGAGGCGATCGCGTAGCGCCGCACGCGCAGCCAATCCGGGCAGCGCAGCAGCATCTCCGTGTGCTCCTCGCGGTACCAGCGGTCGACGTCATCGACCGCGGAGGCCGGTGCGGCGATCGCCACCGGCATGACGTGGGTCACCCGCTCGGGCGACCAATCTGGGCGGGATTCGAACTCCAGGCCTTGCGCGGTGAGCGCCACGCGCACGGCGTCGGCGGGCATGGCGTCGCGCAGGGCCGCGAGTACGTCATCGGCATCGGCGCGGTCGGTTTCCGCGGCGATCCACCGCCGGGTGACTCCTTCCGTCTCGCCCTCGAACACCGCGACCGGCCGAGAGTCCGTGAGCCCGTGCGGTCTGGATGCCGACGAGGGCTCGAGGACGATGATCGCCAGGTCACGCACCGGGGGCACCTCCGTTGCCGTCGGCCGCGACCTCGCCGTGCAGTGCCGCGGCTAGCCAGCCGGGGAGCGGCGTGGGCTTCAGGTCGCCGCCGAGCCCGGTCACGTAGACGTGGACGAGTTCGACCCGCGCGCAGACCCTCTGGTCGCTCGTCCGGATCGCCTGTGTGCGGACGACGAAGCTCTTCGTGCCGATCCGAGGGGCTGTGAGCTCGAGCCGGATGACGTCATCGAGTGTCAGCGGCGAGAGGTATTCGACGTGAGCGTCGACGACCGGGTAGGCGACGCCGCTCTCGAACAGGGAGCGTGTCGTGTGTCCCAGCTCGGCCAGCCAGTCGCTGAACAGCCGCTCGGCCCACGGCATCGGCGCGGCGAAGTAGATGAGTCCCGCCCCATCGACCTCCGACATGCCGACGCGGTGCGTGCGAGAGACGAGGACGGCTTGGTTCGGACTAGCGGTCTGAACGTCAGGCTGTTGCATAGGAGCCAACTGTCCGGCAATATACATGATCCCCCTTCACGACGGGTGGGTCGACCGCAACCCACCCGCAGACTTCCTTCGATGAGCTCTCGCACGCCTACCAGCCACGAATTCCTCGGCGCGTTCGCGCCCTCACTGGCGGACCGCGCCGCCCTCGTCACCGGCGGCGGGCAGGGCCTCGGTCGCGCGCTCGCCGTCGCGCTTGCCCGGGCCGGCGCGGACGTCGCCGTGGCCGGTCGCACGACCGCGCGGCTCGAGGAAACGGCCGCGGAGATCCGGGCGCTGGGGCGGCGCGCTGTCGTCATCACTGCCGACGTGACGCGCCGCGGCGACCCGGACCGGATCGTCGGAGAGGCCGTCGCCGGTCTCGGAAGGCTCGACGTCCTGGTCAACAACAGCGGGATCATGCACATCGCGCCCGCGCTCGAAATGAGCGACGACGACTGGGACCGGGTGATCGCGACGAACCTCACAGGAACGTTCACGGTCGCGCGCGCAGCCGGCCGGCACTTCGTCGCTCAGGGCTCGGGCAAGGTCATCAACATCTCATCGAATCTCGGCGTGCGCGGCGGCTCGCACTTCTCCGCGTATTGCGCCTCCAAGGCGGGGGTCATCAACCTCACCCGCGCGCTCGCGCTGGAGTGGGCTCGCCACGGGGTACAGGTCAACGCGATCGCGCCGGGATACGTCGAGACCGACATGAACGCCGACCTGCGCGCCAACCCCGAGCAGCTCGCGGCGATGCTGAGGCGCGTGCCGGCGCGCCGCATGGCGCGTACCAATGAGATCGCGCCGCTCGCGGTCTATCTCGCCTCGTCGCTGTCGGACTACATGACCGGCGAGACGCTCGTGATCGACGGAGGTCAGACGTCGCGCTGACCGTCGCTATCCCCGGCGCCGACGTTCGGCGGATCGTGTTCGTCACGGCGATGTGGGGCGTGGGCATCACCGCGGCGAAGGAGGTCATGACCGACACCCCGACCCTGCTCGGCTGCGCCGTGCGCTTCGGTGCCTCGGGAGCGCTGATCATGGCGTTCGCCGGCCGCTTGCGCACCGGCCCGGGGCGCCCGAGGGCCTCGTGGCGCACGGCGTCGGTGATCGGGGCGCTCCACACCGCAGGGGTCTTCGGCTTCGCGTACTCGGGCATCGAGCACACCGATGCGAGCGCGGCATCGGTCGTCATCAACACCACGCCGCTGATCGCGGTGTTCCTCGCGGTGCCTGTGCTCGGCGAGCGGCTACGTGTCGAGGCTATCGCCGGTCTGGTGCTGGGGCTCGCGGGGATCGTGCTGGTGTCCGGCGGGGCCAACGGCAACCCGAACCCGTGGCTGGGCCTCGTCGGACTCGGCGCGGTGTGCTGGGCGTCGGCGACGGTCGCGCTCAAGTTGGTCGGCGACGTAGACCCCCTCGACCTCGCCGGGCGGCAGATGCTCGTCGGCGCCGCGATCCTGCTCGTGGCGAGCCCGATCTTCGACGAGTGGCGCTGGCACCCCACCGCGGCGACCGCGGCCTGGTTCGCGTTCCTCGTCCTGCCGGGGACCGCGCTATCGAACGCGATCTGGTTCCGGGTCGTGGAACGGAACACCGTCTCACGGCTCGGTCCGCTCATGCTGCTCACACCGGTGTTCGGTGTCACCGGCGCGATCGTCCTGCGGGGAGAGCCGCTGCACTGGGGGCTGGCGCTCGGCGCGCTGCTGGTCATCACCGGCGTGGCGATAGCCCAGCGGCCGGAGGCGGAGGCGAGCGTGACCACGGCAGCGTGAACGAGGAGCGAGCAGGAGTGATGGACTTCGACCCGGCGATCGAACGGCTCGCGGACGAGGTCGCGAGCGCGCAGCTGACACCGCTGCGCTTCCTCGCGCGCAGCGCAGACGTGTGGGCGGAGCGGCCCGCGGTGCAGGTGGGGACGACCGTGCGGTCGTACGCCGAGTTGCACGACAGGGTGCGGCGCATGGCGGGCGCGCTGCGGGGCGAGCTCGGCATCGCCGCCGGCGACCGGGTGGCCGCGCTACTGCCCAATGTCCCAGAGATGCTCGAGCTGCACTACGCCGTGCCCGGTGCGGGCGGCGTGCTCGTGCCCCTGAACACTCGGCTCGCGGCGGGGGACTACGCCTACATCCTCGGGCACAGCGGGGCACGGGTCGTGGTCGCCTATCGCGGGCTCGCCGAGCCGCTCGCTGAGGCGCTCGAGCACCTCGACCCGCCGCCGCAGGTGGTGTGGGTCGGCGAGGGCGAAGGGGGCGACGCGTCCTCACTGTACGGTGAGCTCGTTCGCGGCGCGGATCCGGCCGACCTGGTGGTGCCGGACGAGCGCGCGCTCCTGTCGATCAACTACACGTCCGGCACGACCGGGCGCCCCAAGGGCGTGATGTACCGCCATCGCGGCGCGTACCTGCACAGCCTCGGGGTGATCGCCGAGGCGGGTCTGACCCCGCGCAGCCGGTATCTGTGGACACTGCCGATGTTCCACTGCCACGGCTGGGCGTACACGTGGGCGGTGACCGCTATGGGTGCGCGCCACATCTGCATGGCGCAGCTCGACCCGGCCGCGGTGTGGCGTCTTCTCGTCGGCGGCGACGTCACGCACCTGTGCGCGGCGCCGACGGTGATCACGATGCTGCTGGAGGCCGCGGAGGCGGCGCCGTCCCCGCAGCCGGTGCAGGTCTTCGTCGGCGGCGCGCCTCCGGCGCCGGCGTTGCTCGAGCGGGCGAGCCGGCTGAATCTCGCGATCACGCATCTCTACGGGCTCACCGAGACCTACGGCCCGATCGCGGTGTGCGCGTGGAACCCGGACTGGGACGCTGCAGGCGCCGCCGAGCAGGCGCGGCTGCGCGCACGTCAGGGCGTCTCGACCGTGGTCAGTGAGCGCCTGCGCGTGGTCGACCCGGAGATGGCCGACGTCCCACGCGACGGCCGGACGCTCGGCGAGATCGTCATGCGCGGCGACAACGTCATGGCCGGCTACTATCGCGACGTCGAGGCGACCCGCGAGGCGTTCGCCGGCGGCTGGTTCCACTCCGGTGACCTCGGCGTGATGCATCCCGACGGGTACGTCGAGTTGCGCGATCGCCTGAAGGACGTGGTGATCTCCGGGGGCGAGAACATCGCAACCGTCGAGATCGAGCAGGCGCTCGTCGCCCACCCGTCGGTGGTCGAGGCCGCGGTCGTCGGCGCGCCGGATGAGCGGTGGGGCGAGGTCCCGGTCGCGTTCATCACCGTCCGCGGTGACACGCCGCCCGATCCCGCGGAACTACGCACGTTCGCGGCCGAGCGCTTGGCCCGGTTCAAGCTCCCGCGGCGGATCGTGGTGGTCGACGAGCTGCCCAAGACCGGGACTGGGAAGGTGCAGAAGTTCGCGCTCCGCGATCAAATTGTCTGAACTTGTACGGTTGCGCTGAGTGCCATCAGGTGGTAAATGTCAGGCAATTGGGACGCGCAATGAGGTCAACTGAGGGCCCGGCCGCCGCGGGCCCGCTCGCTGGCGTGCAGGTGCTCGACTTCTCCACCCTGCTGCCGGGTCCGCTGGCGACGCTGCTGCTCGCCGAGGCGGGCGCGGCGGTCACGAAGGTCGAGCGCCCGGGTACCGGCGACGAGATGCGGCGCTATGAGCCGCCGTTCGGCGACAGCAGCGTCATCTTCGCGCTGCTCAACCGCGGAAAGCGCAGCGTCGAGATCGACCTCAAGGCGCCCGAGTCGCGTGCGCTCCTAGAACCGCTCATCGCGGAGGCCGACGTGTTGGTCGAGCAGTTCCGGCCCGGCGTCATGGGTCGGCTCGGCCTTGGCTACGACGACGTCGCCAAGATCAACCCGGGCATCATCTACTGCTCGATTACCGGGTTCGGCCAAGAGGGCCCGCGGGCACAGGTCGCTGCCCACGACATCAACTATCTCGGCGAGGCGGGCATGCTCGACCTCACGCGTGACGCTCGAGGCGACCCGGTCATCCCGCATGCGCCCATCGCCGACATCGGTGGTGGGGCGTACCCCGCGGTGATGAACATCCTGCTCGCCCTGCGCGCACGAGACCGCACAGGCGAAGGCTGCCACCTCGACGTGGCCATGGCAGACAACGTCCTGACGTGGATGTACTGGGCGATCGGCACGGGCCAGGCGCTCGGTCGTTGGCCGCGGCCCGGCGGTGAGCTCATGACCGGCGGCTCGCCACGCTACGCGTTCTACCGTACGGCCGACGGCCGGCACCTCGCGGCGGCGCCGGTCGAGGATCGCTTCTGGGCGACGTTCTGCGAGGTCGTCGAGCTGCCGGCAGAGCTGCGTGATGACCACGCCGACCCGGAGGCGACCCGGCGCGCGGTCGCCGAGCGGATCGCTGCCCGGCCTGCCCAGTACTGGGCTGAGCGGTTCGCGGCGGTCGATGCCTGCTGCTCGATCGTGCGGACCGTCGAGGAGGCGGCGAGCAGCCTCGACTTCGCCGCCCGCGGGCTGTGGGACGAGCGGACCGGCGACGCGAGCGGCGACGAGCTCCCCGCGCTGCACGTGCCACTCGATCCCAGCCTGCGCTGCCCGCCGGAGACGCCGCGCGCGCCAGCGCTCGGCGAGCACACCCCGGTTGCCCCGGGACCGCGATGAGCGTGCCCGCGATGCCGCAGGTCGGGTTCATCGGGTGCGGTCGCATGGGTCTGCCGATGGCACGCCGGCTCCTCCGCGCCGGCTTCCCGGTGCACGCGTGTGATCCGAACCAGGAGGCACTCGACGCCGCGGTCGCGGCGGGCGCCCGTCCGGCGTCGGCGCCCGCGACGGCCGCGTCCCGGGCCAACGTGGTGATCACGATGCTGCCAGCGCCGCAGGTCGTCGCCTCCGTCGCCGGCGGGCGCACCGGCCTCCTGGCGGGACTGCGTCGCGGCGCGCTGTGGCTCGAGATGACCAGTTCGGCGCCAGAGGTCACCGCCGAGCTTGACGATCAGGCCCGGCGTGTCGGCGCGGCCCTGCTGGATGCGCCGGTCACCGGCGGGGTCCGCGGCGCCGAGGAGGGCACGCTGACAATCATCGCCGGTGGTGATGCGTCGCTCGTCGAGCGTGCCCGTCCGCTGCTCGAGGTGCTCGGAGATACCGTCATCCATGTCGGCGATCGGCCCGGCGACGGCGACATCGCCAAGACCATGAACAACATGGTTTCGGCAACGAACCTCACGGCGGTTTCCGAGGCGCTGGCCCTCGGGACCCGGACGGGCCTGGACCCCGAGAAGCTGCTCGCGTCCATCAACAGCGGCACGGGCGCCTCTCAGGCGTCGTGCGTGAAGGTCGTGGAGCACGTCCTCACCGGGCGCTTTGACGCCGGGTTCACGATCGCCGAGTACCTCAAGGACCTGCGCATCGCCGCCGCGGTCGCCGATCGCCACCGGGTCGACACGCCGGTCAACGCGTGCGCTCGCGCGCTGTGGACGAGCTACGTCGAGCGCGGCGACGGCGAGCTCGACCACACCCGTGTCGCCGAGCTCGTCGCCCGCGACGCGCCGGACGGCGCCCGAGTCTCGTACGCCCACAGCCAAGGAGGCCCGACGTTGAGCCAGGACGACGCCCAGAACTACCTCGACGACATGGTCCGTGCCCGGGGCTACGTCCTCGAGTACCACAAGCTCCTGGTCGGGGCCGACCTCGATTTCGCGAAGGCGATGAACGCGATTGTCTCCGCGGCCTATCTGCAGGAGCGCCGCCTCGATCGGCGGACGAAGGAGCTCTGCTTCATCACCTCGTTGGTCGCCCTGCGCGCGCCGAAGAAGCACATCCAGGGCCACATCCACGTCGCGCTCGAGCTCGGGCTCACCAAGGAGGAGATCCTCGAGGCGATCGAGATGGTCGTTCCCGAGGCGGGGGTCGTCGCCTTCCAAGAGGGCTTCGAGGCGTGGGCGGAGGCCGTGGGCGCTGAGCCGCTGCAGCCGCGGGTCACGGTCGCCGGCAACCGGGAGCCGTGACAGCGACGAGGCAGGACGCGGCCAGCGGCAGCGTGGCCGGCTCGGCCGTGTGGGAGGTCTACGCCCTGCGCTACGGCCGCAAGGAGGGTGTACTCGGCGACCATTTCTACGGCGGCGACCCGCACGACGACCCGTTCCCGCTCGACTTCTTCGTCTGGGTGCTGCGCTCCGGCGACTGCGCGATCCTCGTCGACGCCGGTCACACCGAGGCGACGGCGAATGCCCGCGGTCGGACTCTAATCGAGCCGGTTCCTGACGTGCTGCGCCGGATGGGGATGGAGATCGCCGACTTCACCGAGGTGATCGTCACCCACCTGCACTACGACCATGCCGGCCACCTGCACGACCTCCCGCGCGCGCGGATGTGGGTGCAGGTGGAGGAGATTCGGTTCTGGACCGGGCCGCACGCCGGCCGCGCGTCGTTCCTCGAGGTCATGACGCCCGAGGACGTCGTCAGCGTCGTACGCGCCAACTTCGAGCGCCGTGTCGTCCACGTCTCCGGTGACGCGCAGGTCGCCCCCGGCGTCACCGTGCACCGGACCGGCGGACACTCGGCGGGGATGCAGGTCGTGAGGGTCCAGACCGCCACCGGGCCGCTCGTCCTGGCGTCCGACGTCGCTCACATCTACGCCAATCTCGAGCAGGATCGGCCGTACAAGATCGTCCATTCGCTGCCGTTGATGCACGAGGCGTTCGATCGCGTGCTCGAGCTTGCCGGGCCCGAGGGCGTGTGGGTGCCGGGCCATGACCCGGACGTTATGCGCCGCGTTCCGTGCGCCGGTACGGGCCTCGAGGGAATGGTCGTCCGCCTCGGATGAATGTCGGACGGTTGACGACGAGAGAATTGTCAGGCATAGTGGCCGCCGAATGTGGTTCTACGTTGGCAACGCCTGGGTCGAGGACGACGACGCGAAGGTCCCAGTCACCGACCACAGCTACCTGTATGGCGACGGCTGCTTCGAGGGCATCGGCGTCTTCGGCGGCCGCGTGCTCCACCTCGACGAGCACGTCGAGCGGCTGATCAACAGCGCCCGGGCGCTGCTCATAGAGCCACCGGTGACGGTCGAGGAGCTCCGCGCGCTCCTGATCGAGGCTGCCGCGCGGAACGGGATGGCCGATGCGCCGGGCGGCTACTTGCGGCCGATCATCAGCCGCGGGTGCGGGCCGCTCGGGGTCAGCTGGTCAGATCGGCTGGGCGACGCGAGCCTGACCATCATCCCGCAGCTCGGCGAGCGCAAGGTCGCGTTCGACGGCCCGCCGCCGATCCTCAGCGCGGTCTTCACCCGCAGGCGCCGCGGCGACGCCGCGACGGTCGACCCCCGCGTCAAGAGCAACAACTACCTGCCGTCGATCCTGGCCTACCTGGACGCCCGGGCCGCCGGGGCCGATCTCGGTGTCATGTACGACGAGCGGGGACACCTCACCGAGGGCCACGCGATGAACCTGTTCTGCGTCCGCCAGGGGCGCCTGCTGACTCCCCCGCGGGTCGCCTCGCTGGAGGGCATCACGCGCCGGTACATCCTCGAGGTCGCGGGCGACCTCGGTGTCGTCTGCTCGGAGGAGGACCTCACGCCCTATGACCTGCTCACCGCAGACGAGGCGTTCGTGACGTCGTCGCTCGACGGCGTCGCCTCGCTCGGAAGTATCGAGGGGATCACGCTGACCGCGCCCGGCCCGGTCACCAGCGCGGTGCGTGACGCCTACATCGCGTACGCCATCGAGGGCGGTACACCGGTGCCGGCGGCCGCGGCCCGGGGAGGCGAGCGATGAAGCGCGCCGGGGTCGATGTCGGCGGCACGTTCACCGATGCCGTCATCTGGGACGAGGAGACAGGGGCGGTCGAGAGCGCGAAGGGCTCGTCGACCCACCCAAACGCCGACCGCGGTGTCATCGCAGCACTAGACAAGCTCTCGGACACCGTCGCGGACCAGCCGCTTCGCCACTTGGTACACGGCACCACGGTCGCGACCAACGCGTGCCTCGAGCGCTCGGGCCCGCGTATCGCGATGCTCTCCACACGCGGGTTCCGCGACGTGCTCGAGATCGGGCGGATCGCCCGCCACGCTCACGAGCTGTACGACCTGCGGTCCGAGCCAGCGCCGCCGCTTGTCCGCCGCCGCGACCGGCTCGAGGTCGACGAACGCGTCAGACACGACGGCGTGGTCGTCGCCGACCTCGACGAGGAAAGCGTGCGGGCGGCCGCGCAGACCATCGTCGCCCGCGGGATCGGCAGCGCCGCCGTGTGCCTCTTGCACGCGCACGCCAACGCCGAGCACGAAGAGCGGGTGCGCCGCGTGTTCGCGGAGGTGGCTCCCGACGTCCACGTTTCGCTGTCGTCGGAGATCCTCCCCGAGTTCCGGGAGTACGAGCGCGGGAGCACGACCGTCCTGAACGCCTATCTCGTCCCGGTGGTCAGCGGCTACCTCGACGATCTGCGCGGCGCTCTCGACGGCTGGCGCGCCGACCTGCCGCTGTGGGTCATGCAGTCCAACGGCGGGCTGACCTCCGCAGAGCGCGCGGCGCGCGAGCCGGTCACCCTCCTGCTGTCGGGGCCGAGTGGCGGCGTAGTCGCGGGCCGAGTAGCAGCCGAGCAGGCCGGGCTGGAGAACAGCATCACCGTCGACATGGGCGGGACGAGCTTCGATGCGTGCCTGCTCCCCGCCAACGAGCCGTCGATCGCGCGCGGCCGATCGTTCGCCGACGTTCCGGTGGCGGTCCCAGCGATCGACATTCTCACGATTGGCACGGGCGGAGGTAGCATCGGCTGGGTCGATGCGGGCGGCCAGTTCCGCGTCGGCCCGCGGAGCGCCGGTGCTGAACCGGGACCCGTCTGCTATGGCCGCGGCGGCACCGAGGCGACCGTCACCGACGCGAACTTGGTCCTCGGCGTCCTCGGCGCCGGGCAGCTGCTCGGAGGCGAGGTCGCACTCGACCGGGACGCCGCCATCGAGGCATGCCAGCGCCTCGGGGCGAAGATGGGCCTGTCGGCCCGCGAGGCCGCGGTCGGGATTCGGCGGATCGTCAACGCTGCGATGGCCGGCGCGGTGCGCGCGGTCTCGGTCGGCCGCGGCCACGACCCGCGCAAGTTCGGGCTGGTCGCGTTTGGTGGTGCCGGGCCGATGCACGCGGCGGACATCGCGAGCGAGATCGGTGTACCCACCGTCGTGATCCCGCCTGTGCCGGGCTGTCACTCGGCGGTCGGGCTGGTGATGACCGACGTCTCGCACGACTACGTCGCGACGATCCTCGTCCCGGCCAGTCCCGCGGCGGACGCCGAGCTCGGTGCGGCGCTCGAGCGGCTCGAGCGCTCGGCGCAGCAGGATCTTGCCGACGACGGCGTGGAGCCGGCGCGGCGGGTCCTGACCGCAAGCGTCGACGTCCGCTACCGCGGCCAGCAGTCCGCGCTCAACGTGCCGCTCGCGCAGCCGCACGCGAAGAACCGTGTCGCCGCGGTGGTCGAGGCGTTCCACGCTCACCACGAGCGGATGTACGGCTTCCGCGCGGACGACGAGCCGGTCGATCTGGTCAACGTGCGGGTGCACGCGGTCGGGAAGATGGAGTCGGCCGGCGCCGTCGAGCTGCCCTCGCCGCGCTCCGGCGCCCACGTGGCTCCAAGCGGCGTCCGGCAGAGCGCGCTCGGTCACGGGGGGAGCGACGTCGAGACACCGGTCTTCCAGCGTGCGCACCTCGAGCCCGGCTCGGTCGTATACGGGCCCGCGATCGTGGAGCAGGGCGACTCGACGGTCGCGGTGTCCGCTGGCTGGTCTGCGCGCACCGACCGCTTCGGGAACCTGATCATGGAGGTGTCGAGATGACCACCGCCCCGGTGGCCGGCCGGGAGGCGCTGGACCCGGTCACGCTTGCAGTCCTGCGCTCCGCGCTGCTGCACGCAGTGGACGAGATGAAGGGCGTCGTCCTTCGCACGGCCTACTCGAACCTCTGGAAGGAGGCCGGAGACCTCTCGTGCGGGATCCTCACCGGCGACGGCGACCTCGTGGCGCCGGGACGCGGCGACATCCCCGTGCACCTGGTGACGATGCCGTCGTCACTGCAGGGCTGCCTGGCGCGCATCCCCGCCGACAGCCTGCAGCCCGGCGACGTCCTGTACCAGAACGATCCCTACCAGGGGAACAATCACCTGCCGGACTTCATCATGGCCAAGCCTGTCTTCTACGACGGCGCGATCGTGGCCTACGCCGCGGTTCGAGGGCACTACGTCGACATCGGCGGCAGCACTCCCGGCAGCTACTCGGCGGCGACGAACGACATCTACAGCGAGGGCTTGCGGGTCCCGCCGGTGCGGATCTACGAGGCGGGCGAGCTCAACCAGGACGTCGTCGACATCCTGCTTGCCAACACGCGCAACTCGCGCGAGCGTCTCGGCGACCTGCGCGCCCAGTACGCCGGGTGCGTGAACGCAGAGCGGCGGATCATCACGCTGTGTGAGCAGTACGGAGCGGATGCCCTGCGCGGGGCGATGGAGATGATTCTCGACGCCTCTGAGGCCATCACCCGACGTGCGATCGCCGAGATCCCCGACGGCGTATACGAGTTCGAGGACTTCTGCGACGGTGATGGGCTGACATCCGAGCTCATCCGCATCGCAGTGAAGGTCACGGTCAGCGGCGATGAGCTGCACGTCGACTTCACCGGCAGCTCGCCGCAGGTGCGCGGCGGCATGAACGCGCCGATCGCCGTGACGAAGTCGGCGGTTTGCTATGCCACCAAGGCGCTGACCGACCCGGACGAGCCCCAGACGTCTGGGTCGTACCGGCCGGTAACGATCCACGCGCCGCTCGGCTCGGTGGTCAACCCGCGGCCGCCCGCCCCGGTCGTCGCGGCGAACCACGAAACCGCGTCGCGCATCGCCGACGCGGTGATCGGCGCGCTCGCCCCAGCGGTGCCCGAGCGTGTGGCCGCGGCCGGCAGCGGCACGTCCGGCGTCATCGCGCTGGGCGTCCGGATAGAGCACGAGGACGCTCCGCCGGAGGAGAGCATCTTGGTCGAGACGCACGGTGTCGGCCACGGGGCCCACGACGGCGCCGATGGTGCGAACGCGCGCCGCGTCGGTGTCGGCAACACCGGCAACACCCCGACCGAGGCGCTCGAAGCGTCGTTCCCGATCACGACGCTCGAGTACTCGCTGACTCCCGACGGCGGGGGAGCCGGGCGCTACCGCGGCGGAACCGGGCTGTACCGCCGCATGCGCCTCGACCACGACGCGACCGTGACCCTGTGCGCCGACCGTGCCGCGGTCGCGCCGTACGGGCTGTTCGGCGGGCTCCCTGCCAGGGCAGCCCATTTCTGGGTCGAGCGGCCCGACGGGACCACCGAGGTCCTGGATTCCAAGACCCCGGGCCTGGAGATGCCCGCTGGTACCCTCATCCACTTCCAGTGCGCGGGCGGCGGCGGATACGGCCCGCCGGCCGAGCGCGACCTCGCCGCGCTCCAGGACGACCTCGACGACGGCTACGTCACGCCGGAGGGTGCGCGCGAGCATTACGGCGTCCGGTTGCGGCGCGACGACTCGCGCCCCGACGGCGTGTGGGTCGTGGACGGTCGCGCATGAGCGTCCCGCCCGCCGAGGTCGGACGTGTCTTGCCCGGCGCGTCGCTCGGGATGTTCCGTCTGCCCGAGGACCTGGCGTTCGTCGCCGGGTCGGGCCGGGGCGCGACGCTCACGAGCACCGACGGGCGGGAGTATGTGGACTACGTCCTCGGCTCGGGCCCGATGGTGCTCGGGCATGCGCACCCGCGCGTCGTCGAGGCGATCGCCGAACAGGCCGCGCGCGGCACCACGTACTACGCCCTCAACGAGCCGGCGATACGGCTTGCCGAGCGGATCATCGAGCTCATCCCGTGCGCAGAGAGCGTCAAGTACTGCAGCACGGGCAGCGAGGCGACGTTCTACGCGCTGCGTATCGCTCGCGCGTTCACCGGCCGCGAGAAGATCCTGAAGTTCGAGGGCGCCTATCACGGCGCCAATGACTACGCCGTACACGGCATGACCGCGGCGGAGGACGCCGGCCCGGTTCGCGCCGCAGACTCGCGCGGCGTTCCCGCGGCGCTGGCTGAGTCCGTCCTCGTCTCGACCTACAACGACCTCGACACGACCCGCCGTCTGGCGCTCGACGCCGGTGACGACCTCGCGGCGATCCTCGTCGAGCCGGTGCAGCGCTCGATCGAGCCGGTCCCGGGATTCCTGGCCGGGCTACGCGCGCTATGCGACGAGCTCGGCGCCGTCCTGATCTTCGACGAGATCGTCACCGGCTTCCGCATCTCGCTGCGCGGCGCCCAGGACCTCTTCGGCGTCACGCCCGACCTCTGTACGCTGGGCAAGGCGCTCGGTGGCGGGCTCGCCTTGGCCGCAGTCGCAGGGCGGCGCGACATGATGAGCCTCACCGCTCCCGGCGACGAGCCGCCCGCCGCGTTTATCAGCGGCACGCTGAGCGGCAACCCATTGGCGGCGGCGGCCGGGCTGGCGACGCTCGAGGTGCTCGAGGAGGAGGACGGGTGCGCGGCGATCGCTGCGGCTGGCGAGACCTTGCGTGCCGGGCTGGTCGAGGCGGCAGAGCGCCTGTCGGTACCGCTGCGTCTCATCGGGCCGCCGTCGTTCGCCCAGCCTGTGTTCGGCGAGGGCCGGATCACCGATGCTCGCTCGCTGTTGCGCACCGACCGCGACCAGGCGCGCCGCTTCGCGCTGGAGCTCGTCCGCCACGGAGTCCTGGTCCCGCCCGCGGGCAAGCTGTACGTGTCGACGGCGCACACGCCCGCGATCGTCGAGCAGACGGTCGAGCGCGCCACCGAGGCGCTGCGTGTGGTCGCGACCGGAGGGAACGCCTGATGGCCACGACGCGCGCGGCGATCGTCCACCGGCTCGGCGAACTGCCGCAGGTTGGCGACGTCGAGCTGCCCGAGCGAGGCGCTGGCGAGGCGCTCGTGCGGGTGCTCGCCGCACCAGTGAATCCGATCGACCTCGCGCTCGCCGCAGGCACGTTCTACCGCGGCCGGCCCGAAGTTCCGTTCGTCCCCGGTAAAGAGGCAGTCGGCGAGGTGCTCGAGGGCGACGCGCTTGCCCCCGGCCAACGCGTGTGGCTGGAGAAGCCGGGCGGGCTGGGCGGGCAGGGCGCGATCGCCGAGCAGGTCGTCGTGGCCGAGCGCGACGCGGTCGTCCTGCCCGACGTCGGCATCGAACCGGCCAACGCAGCGGCGCTCGGCATCGCGGGCTTGGCGGCGTGGTACCCGCTGAGCCGGCTCGCACGGCTGGAGCGCGGTGAGCGTGTGCTCGTCCTCGGCGCCACCGGCGCGGTAGGGACGATCGGGGTGCAGGCCGCGCGGATCCTCGGCGCCGGCACGATCGTTGCCGCGGCGCGCGACCGGGAGGCCCTGGAGCGGCTGCGTCAGCGCGGCGCCGACGCGATCGTCGTGCTCGGGGAGGGCCGTGACGACCTCGCGGACGCGTTCCGCGAGGCGGCCGGAGGCCCGATCGACGTCACGCTCGACCCGATCTGGGGCGACGCCGCGGTCGCCGCGGCCGTCGCGTCCGGCCCGATGTCGCGCCTGCTGCACGTCGGGCGCTCGGCATCGAACACCGCGGCGTTGCCCTCGTCGGCGATCCGCGGCAAGGGCCTCAGCATCATCGGCCACACGCACTTCAACATGACTGTCGAGGAGCGCGCTCAGTGCTACCGCGAGCTTGTCGAGCACGCCGCGAGCGGCGCGATCACCGTCGATGTGACGTCCGCGCCGCTCGACGACATCGCCGCCATCTGGCAGCGCCAGGCCGAGTACCCCCGCGGCAAGATTGTCATCACCCCGTAGGCCGATGCTTGCGGTGACCAAGACCGGCCGCGAGCGCGGCGTGGAGATCCTCGACCGGCCCGAGCCGGGTCCGCTCGGCGACGGCGAGGTCCTGCTCGAGGTCGCCGCGTGCGGGATCTGCGGCACCGACCTGCAGTTCTACGAGGGCGTCGAACACGTCGGAGTCGAGCTCACGCTCCCGCGCATCCTGGGTCACGAGGTTTCCGGCACGGTTGTCGAGCTCGGCTCGCGGGCGAGCGGCGTGAGGGTCGGCGACCGGGTTGTCACCGAGACGTGGGGCGGCTGCGGCCGCTGCCGCCTGTGCCGTCGCGGCCAGTTCAACCTGTGCCTGCACCAGCGGCGCCTGGGGCAGGCGGTCGACGGCGGCATGACGCGCTACGTCGTCGTTCCGGACTTGAGCCTCTACCACATCCCCGGCGACATGCCGCTCGACGAGGCTGCCCTCGTCGAGCCGGTAGGTGTCGCGCTGCACGCGGTCGAGCTCGTCGACGTCAAGCCTGGCGACACTGTCGCCGTCATCGGTCCCGGCCCGATCGGCCTGCTCGCGGCGATGCTGGCCGACGTGGCCGGGGCCGCTCGCGTGCTCATGGTCGGCCTCGAGGCCGACAGGGACCGCCTCGAGATGGCCCGCCATCTCGGCTGCGAGGTCGCGGTGAGCGACCGGGGGGATCCGCTGGCTGTCGCGCGTGAGCTGAGTGGCGGGCTCGGCGTTGACCTGGTGCTCGACGCGAGCGGCGGACCGGGGACGATCGGGTTGGCGATCGACCTCGTCCGGCCCGGCGGTGCGGTCGTGCTCATCGGCCTCTCTCCGCCTGCGACGTTCGACCCGTCGCTCGCGGTGGTCAAGGAAGTCACGATCCGCGGGGCGTTCCGGCGTCAGCCCGTGACGTGGGAGCGCGCGATCGCACTGGTGGCCTCGCGTCGGGTCGACGTGCGGCCGCTCATCACCCAGCGCGTCCCGGTGGAGTGCGCCGAGCAGGCGTTCGAGAGCCTGCTCGCGCGGCGAGGGATCAAGACGATCGTGGTGCCGGCGTGAGCGAGATCTTGTGGGAGCCGTCGGCCGATCGCATTGCCGCCTCGAGGATGGCGAGGTTCATGCGCGACCGCGGCTTCGCCACGTACGACGCGCTGTGGCGCTGGTCGGTCGAGGACCTCGAGGGCTTCTGGGCCGCGATCTGGGACGAGTTCGCGGTGGGCGGCGGTTACGATGCCGTACTCGGCAGCCGTTCGATGCCGGGCGCGCAGTGGTTCCCGGGTGCGCAGGTGAATTACGCCGAGCGGATGATGCGCGACCGGGACGGAGCACAGGTGGCGATCGTCCACCGATCCGAACTGCGTCCCGAGACCGCTGAGGTTTCGTGGGCGCAGCTGCGGGAGGACGTCGCCCGGTGCGCCGCGGGACTGCGGCGGCTCGGGGTGGGGTCGGGCGATCGGGTCGTGGCGTACGTGCCGAACATCCCGGAGGCGATCGTCGCGTTCCTGGCGACGGCGTCGATCGGGGCGATCTGGTCGAGCTGCTCGCCGGACTTCGGTGAGCGCACGGTCGTCGACCGGTTCGCACAGATCGAGCCGAAGGTACTTATCGGCGTCGACGGCTACCGCTACGGCGGCAAGGATTTCGACCGCCGGGAGGTCGTCGCCCGGCTGCGCTCGACGCTTGGGGTTGAGCACACCGTGCTGCTCTCGTATCTGCAGAGCGGTCGTCTCGACGGGGCGCTCACGTGGAACGAGCTGCTCGTGGAGGGCGCCGATTTGCAGTTCGAGCGCGTGCCCTTCGACCATCCGTTGTGGGTGCTCTACAGCAGCGGGACCACCGGGCTGCCGAAGGCGATCGTGCAGGGCCACGGCGGCATCCTGCTCGAGCACCTCAAGCTGATGCATCTGCACCTCGACGCGCGGCCGGGCGATCGCGTCTTCTGGTTCACGACGACCGGCTGGATGATGTGGAACTTCCTGGTTGGGGTGCTGTTGACCGAGGCGACGATCCTGCTCTTCGACGGCAACCCGGCGGGTGAGGTGCTGTGGGACTTCGCGGCCGAGACGCAGATGACGTGCTTCGGCACGAGTGCGGCGTACATCTCGGCGTGCATGAAGCATGGTGTCGAGCCGCGCGGCGGGGGGCGCGACCTCGATGCGCTGCGGGCGGTCGGCTCGACCGGGTCGCCGTTGGCGCCGGAGGGTTTCCGGTGGATCTACGACCACGTCGGCAAGGACACGTGGCTGTTCTCGACGAGCGGCGGCACCGACGTGTGTACGGCGTTCGTCGGCGGGGTCCCGATCCTGCCGGTGTACGAGGGCGAGCTGCAGGGTCGCGCTCTGGGTGCGAAGGTCGAGGCGTGGGATACTGACGGCAACCCGCTGATCGGTGAGGTCGGTGAGCTGGTGATCACCGAGCCGATGCCGTCGATGCCGGTCTTCTTCTGGGGCGATGAGGATGGTTCGCGCTATCGCGAGTCGTACTTCGAGATGTACCCGGGTGTCTGGCGTCACGGCGATTGGATCGAGATCACCGAGCGGGGCACGGCGGTGATCAGCGGCCGCAGCGACTCGACGATCAACCGTGGCGGGATCCGGATGGGGACGGCGGAGATCTACCGTGCTGTGCTCGCGCTGGACGAGATCACCGACGCGCTGGTCGTCGACCTCGACGGCTACATGCCGTTGTTCGTCGTCCTGCGCGAGGGAACGCAGATGGACGAGGACCTCGAGCGCCGGATCGCCGCGCGAGTCCGTGAGGACTGCTCACCGCGGCACGTCCCCAACGAGGTCCGGGTCATCGCCGAGGTCCCGCGGACGCTGTCGGGCAAGATCCTCGAGGTGCCGGTCAAGCGGATCCTGATGGGCGCCGATCCCGACAAGGCCGTCTCGCGCGACTCGCTGGCCAACGCGAAGGCGCTCGAGCCCTTCATGGCCCTCGCCGGCGCGTTCCCCGCGACGGCCCGAACCGCCGGAGCCCGATGATCGACTTCACCGTTCCCGACGAGATCCAGCAACTGCGCGAGCGGACCGCGACGTTCGTGCGCGACGTCGTCATCCCCGCTGAGGCCCGCGACCCCGGCACGGGTCACGGCCTCGACCCAGGACTGCGCGCCGAACTGCATGTTGCCGCGAAGGAGGCCGGGGTCTTCGCACCCCACGTGTCCGAGGAGCTGGGCGGGCACGGCCTCGACCATCGCGGGCAGGCCGTGGTGTTCGAGGAGGCCGGCTACAGCCTGCTCGGCCCGCACGCGCTGAACTGCGCCGCGCCGGACGAGGGCAACATGCACCTGTTGTCGGTCGTCGCCTCGGCCGAGCAGCGCGAGAACTATCTCCGGCCGCTCGCGGCCGGCGAGGTGCGCTCGTGCTTCGCGATGACCGAGCCGCCGCCCGGCGCGGGCTCGGACCCGTCCGCGCTCGAGACCCGCGCGGTCCGCGTCGACGGCGGCTGGCAGATCAACGGACGCAAGTGGTTCATCACCGGCGCCGACGGCGCAGCGTTTGCGATCGTCATGGCGCGCACGAGCGACGACCTGCGCGGCGATGAGGGCGCGACGATGTTCCTCATCGATGCTGACAACCCCGGCTGGAAGGTCGAGCGCGTCATGGATGTCATCGATCGCAGCTTCCCGGGCGGCCACGCCGAGGTCGTGCTCGAGGACTGCTTCGTCCCCGACGAGGCGATTCTCGGCGAGGAGGGACTCGGGTTTCGCTACGCCCAGGTGCGCCTCGCGCCCGCGCGCCTGACGCACTGCATGCGCTGGCTGGGTCTTGCGCGTCGTGCACTCGACATCGCGCTTGATCGCACCGCCGAGCGCGAGCTGTTCGGCTCGCCGCTCGGTGAGCTGGGCATGGCGCAGCAGCTCATCGCCGATTCGGTGATCGACCTCGAGACCAGCCGGGCGGTGATCTGGAAGGCGGCGTGGGCGCTCGACAGCGGCGCGCCGGGACGCCACGAAACCGGCGTCGCGAAGGCGCATGTGGCCGAGGCGGTCTACCGCGTCGTCGACCGGGCCATGCAGCTCTCCGGTGGCTACGGCATGTCCGGCGAGTCCCCGCTCGGCCGGTTCCTCGGCGAGATCCGCCCATTTCGCGTCTACGACGGGCCGACCGAGACACACCGGTGGGCGATTGCGCGACGCGCTCTACGGCGGCGCGCAGCAGCACGGTGAAGGTCGAGCGCAGCCTGGATCGGTACTCGCTCGGCGACGTCGCCGCAACGGCGGCCGAGGCCGAGGCCGAGGGGTACGACGGCGTGTGGATCCTCGAGGGCGCGCACGACCCGTTCGTGCCGCTGTTCTTCGCCGCCGAGAAGACCGAACGGCTCAGTCTGGCGACCGCGATCGCGGTCGCCTTCGCTCGCAACCCGATGACCACGGCGAGCCTCGCGCACGACCTGCAGCGGCTCTCGTGCGGACGCTTCACGCTCGGGCTCGGGCCTCAGATCGACACGCACATTCGTTTTCGCTACGGCATGCCGGGCGGCCGGCCGGTCGCTCGAATGCGCGAGTTCGTCCACGCCGTTCGCGCGATCTGGGACTGCTGGGACCGCGGGACGGAGCTCGACTTCCGTGGCGACTTCTACACCCACACGCTCATGCCGCCGAAGTTCCGGCACGACCCGAGCCCGTACGAGCCACCGGCCATCGTCCTCGCCGGGGTCGGGCCGCGCATGACCGAGCTCGCCGGCGAGGTCGGTGACGGCTATGTCGCGCACTCATTCACCACCGAGTCATACGTGCGCGAAGTGACACTTCCGACGCTCGCGCGGGGGCGCGAACGCGCGGGGCGGACGCTCGACGGCTTCGAGGTGCGCGGCCTTGTCACGGTCGCGACCGGCGCTTCCGAGGAGCAGATGGCGCGCTCGGTTCGCGAGGCCCGCGAGCTCGTCGCCTTCTACGGCTCCACGCCCGCGTACGCGCGAGTGCTCGAGCATCACGGCTGGGGCGAGCTGCACACCGAGCTGCATGCGCTGTCGCGCGCCGACCGCTGGGCGGAGATGCCGGGGCTCGTCGACGACGAAGTCCTCCACGCGTTCGCCGTCGTCGGCGAGCCCCGCGAGATCGGGCCAAAGATCCTCGCCCGCTACGGGGGTGTCCTGGATACCGTCGGCTTCTACACGCCGTCGGAGTACGTGCCCGAGGTGTGGGCGGAGGTCCTCGCCGGACTCCGCCCTTGACGGCTGTGTTCGAGCGTTCAGCGAAGCGCAAAGCCTCCCCGTATAGGCCGGGCCGCCGGCGCCACCTCTTCGCGACGCCGTCCCTCTGACGGGCAGTGCGTGCGATCGAGGAGCACGTCGCGTCCTCGTTGAGGTGGCCGGCTGCGCGTCGTCGGGCCGGCGTTGACTAGACGCGGCGATTCAAGACGGCGACCGAATGGTCGCGCTCCTGGCCGACGCCCAACGCCAGGGCCGCCTGGACGACGAGCTCGCCCGGCTGCAACGCATCCCGCTACTGATCGTCGACGAGGTCGGCTACATCCCGTTCGACCCGCAAGGGGCGAACCTCATGTTCATGCTCATCGCGCGCCGCTACGAACGCGCCTCGCTGATCGTCACCTCCAACAAGCCCTTCAGCGCTTGGGGCGAGATCTTCGGCGACGACGTCGTCGCCGCCGCGATGATCGACCGACTCGTCCACCACGCCGAGATCCTCGCTCTCAAGGGCGACAGCTACCGCCTCAAAGACCGCGTTCTGGCCCGCGCGACTGCCGCCGACTGAACGCGCGCGCGGCGAGCGCCGCTCCGGCTCGCCCCTACGGGACTCGCCTCCGCAACGCCCGCCGCGAACCCGCCAGGGGGTCACTTTTCACCCGGCGCTACAAGGGTTGTTTTCCGACCGGCCTTGACAGGTGATCGCGCCGGCTCGTCCTGACCGTCGACGGGATGCGGTCCCATGTCCGAAAGAGGCGGCGAGCGACGCCCATGATGCGGCCGGCGCCGGTCAACGCTCGTCTCCTGCGGTGATCTGCCTCGCTGGCTCTCCCGCACCGAAGCAATCGCGATGGCGTGGGATGTGGTCCGTTTCGAGCGTCACCAGCGAGGGCACCCCCCGGGCGACACGCGCTGACGCAACCCGGGGAGGTCAACGCATGCTCGAAGTCGCCTTCGTGGTGTTCTACGTCCTGGTCCCGCTCGCGATCGCGGGAGCCGGATGGTGGGTGGTCCGCCGGGACTACGAAGGGCGCCGGTGACGCTGACGTGTCGGCGTTCACGGCAGGGGTTCTCGTCTCGTTCGGCGTGTACCTGGCGATCGGCACCTTCGTCGGGCGCCGGGTGCGATCGGTCGCCGACTACTACGTCGCGAACCGGCGGGCTCCGACGCTGCTCGTCACGGGCTCGCTCGTGGCGTCATTCCTCAGCACCGTCGCGTTCATGGGGGAGGTCGGGCTCGCGTATGAGGGCTATCCGATCGTGCTGCTCATCCTCGCGGTGCTCAACGCGTCCGGCTACGTCATCGGCGTCCTGCTGTTCGGCCGGTACCTGCAGCGCGCGCGGACGCTGACCGTCCCCGAGTACTTCCGCCTGCGGTTCGACTCGCGCCGGCTGCAGGCCGCGGCCGGCATCACGGTGATCCTCGGCGTCGGCGTCTACCTCGTCGCGGTGACGCAGGGCGTCTCGCTGCTGCTGTCCGACATCGCCGGGATCTCCTTCGGCGCGGCGCTGCTGATCGTGTGGGTGACGTACACGCTGTTCACGTTCATCGCCGGCTCGCCCGGGGTGCTGGTGACCGACACGGTGATGTTCGGCGTGTTCATGCTCGCCGGCGTCGCGGCGATGACGTGGCTGACGATCGACGCGGGCGGCCCGGCGTCGGTGGTCGAGTCGCTCACCGCGATGCAGGAGAAGCCCGACCTGCTCGCCGCGCACGGGCTGACCGGCGAGGCCGCGAGCCTCGGGCCGCCGGGCGAGGCGATCGCGTGGGCGGTGATCCTCGGCGTCGTGTGGGCGACGGTCGTCGCGGTGAGCCCGTGGCAGACCTCGCGGTACCTGATGGCGCGCGACGAGCACACCTCGCTGCGCTCCGGCTTCCTGGCGATGGCGTCGCTCATCGTCCTCTACGTGTTCCTCGCGCTCGGCGGCGCGGCGATCAACGTCTTCCGGGGGAACGTCGACCCGACCGAGCTCGCGTTCGTCTGGGCCGCGCAGAACGTCATGCCGACCGCGCTCGGCGTCGTCGCGATCGCCGGCATCATGGCCGCCGGCCTGTCGTCGTCGACGACGTTCCTGTCGCTCATCGGGTTCAGCGCCTCGCGCGACATCGCACCGGCGCTGTCCGCACGCCGCCGCGCCGAGTTCGACGAGGACGACCGCGCCGCGCTGCGCTTCAGCCGGCTGGTCATGCTCGCCGTCGGGCTCGTCGTCCTGGCGGTCACGTGGGAGGCGCCGCCGGCGGTGCTGACGATCGGCTACTTCGCGGCGACGCTGTTCGCGGGGTCGTGGGGTCCGGTCGCGATCGGCTCGGTCCACCACCGCGGCATGACCGAGCGCGGCGCGCTCTGGGGCCTGGTCACCGGCTTCACCGTCGTGTTCGTGCTGCAGGCGTTCGTCGAGTTCGGCGACCTCGAGCTGCCGATCTGGGCGCACCCGGTCATCATCGGCGTCGTGGCGAACGTGGCGGCAATGTGGCTCGGCAACCGCGGTCAGGAGGTCACCGCCGCGCAGCGCGAGTACCGCGCGAGCCTCGTGCGCATCCCCGAGCCTGCGCTGCAGCCGGCCCGGGCGCGCGCGACTGGCCGGTTCGCGTTCGTGCTCGGCGCGGCGGCGGTCGGGACGGGCCTGCTGCTGACGCTCACGTACCTGGTCCCGTACCTCGACGCCACGGGCTGATGGCAGGCCTGTTCGAGCCGCTCCAGCTGGGGCCGGTCGAGCTGCCGAACCGGATCGTCTCGACCTCCCACCAGACGAGCCTCGTCCACGACCACCTGCCGACCGACGCCCTGGTCGCCTACCACGCCGAGCGCGCTCGCGGCGGCGCCGGGCTCATCGTGCTCGAGGCGACCGCGGTCGTCCCCGACGGGCTGCTCACCCCGCACACCGTCGCCGGCTTCGGGGACGGGATCGTGCCGTGGTACCGGCGCATCGCCGAGGCCGCGCACGCGCACGGCGCGCGCGTGTTCACCCAGCTCCTGCACGGCGGGCGCGAGGTGTTCACGTCGGCGCCGCGCGCGGTGGCGCTCGGCCCGTCGGCGGTGCCGAGCCAGCGCCTGCTGGTCGAGCCGGGCGAGCTGACGCGCGAGCAGATCTCGGAGCTGATCGACGGCTTCGCCCGGTGCGCGGCGCGGGCGGCCGAGGGCGGCCTCGACGGCGTCGAGATCTCGGCGGCGCACAACTACCTGGCGGCGCAGTTCTTCACGCCGGGCGTGAACCGGCGCACGGACGAGTGGGCGTGCGGCCCGCGGTTCCTGCTCGCGGTGCTCGAGCGTGTCCGCGCGGCGGCGCCGGACCTGGCGATCGGGGTGCGGATGTCGGGCGACAGCGAGGCGGCCCGGGCGGTCGCCTCCGAGGTGGCCGCGCACGTGGACTACATCAGCCTCGCGCTCGGCGATTCCTCGACCTACCCGGGCTCGTCGGACATCGTCCCGCCACCGCCCGGCGGTGCGGAGCGGATCGCGGCGACGGTGCCCGCGTTCCGCCACGGCAAGCCGGTCATCGCGACGTCGCGCATCGCCGAGCGGGCCGACGCCGAACGGCTCGTCGCGGACGGCACGGCCGACGCGGTCGGCATGACGCGCGCGCTCATCACCGACCCGGAGCTGCCGCTGAAGCTCCGCGACGGGCGCGAGGCGGAGGTGCTGCGATGTATCGGCTGCAACGCGTGCATCGCGCACTACCACGCGGGGACGCCGATCGCGTGCGCGATGAACCCCCGGACCGGCCGCGAGACCGAGCTGCCACCGACGGTCACGGCGTCCGACCGGCGCCGCATCGTCGTCGTCGGCGCAGGACCCGCGGGCCTCGCAGCGGCGGCCGACGCCGCCGCGGCCGGGCACGAGGTCGTGGTGCTCGAGCGAGCGGAAGAGCCGGGCGGGCAGATGGCGCTGGCGAAGCGCTCGCCCGGCCACGCCGAGGTCGCCGAGCGCCTGCTCGACAACCAGCGCCGGCTGATCGAGCGCCACGGCGTGGACCTGCGACTCGGTGCGGCGGCCGAACCGGACACGATCGCGGCGCTCTCGCCGGACCTCGTCATCGCCGCGACCGGCGCCCGTCCGTACGAGCCGCCGCTCGACCTCTCCGGCGTGCCGGCGCTCCAAGCCTGGGACGTCCTCACCGGCGCCGAGCCCGCCGGCCGGCGAGTGGTCGTCTGCGACTGGGGAGGCGACCACACCGGGATCGCGGTGGCCGAGGCGCTCGCGCCGACGCACGAGGTCACGCTGGCGGTCGCGGCGCCCGAGCCGGCCGCGGCGCTGCACCAGTACCAGCGCAACCGGTCGCTTGCGCGCCTGTACCGCGCAGGTGCGCGACTCGTGCTGCACGTTCAGCTCGCCGGAACGACGGACGGCGAAGTCGTCCTGCGCAACGTGTTCGCGCGCGATCTCGAGACCCGCCTCGCAGCCGACGCCCTCGTGCTCGCGCTGGGCCGTGTGCCGTCACCGGCGCCCGATGTGGCCGGCGTGCCTGTGGTCCGCGTCGGCGACTGCCGCTCGCCGCGCGGGCTGGAGGAGGCGATCCTCGAAGGGACTCTGGCCGCGCGGCAGGCCACACGCGTCATGGGCAGGACGCACCCATCGGTTTGCGGCATGTGAGCATGAATGGCGCGCGTTCCATCGAGTTAGCCGTCGGCACGGCCCCTTAGGCTGACCTGGTGCCGATCGCCCTTCCGTCTGTCGAGGTGGACTTCCCCCGCTTCGGCGGACACGTTCGGTTAGGTCAGTTCTTCTTCGTTCTTGATGTTGATGGATCTCTCCCTCTCGTGCTCGAACTCATGGGGAGAGAGGAAGCCGAGCGTCGAGTGGCGA